>Ga0209371_1000904_pt1 | contig 23544 bp, 26 predicted proteins | sample AgamicAtAmrz_FD_187165 | JGI IMG/M metagenome (GOLD analysis project Ga0209371, IMG submission 187165) | Agave microbial communities from Guanajuato, Mexico - At.Am.rz (SPAdes) (version 2) | ecosystem: Host-associated > Plants > Roots > Rhizosphere | place: Guanajato, Mexico | collected 2012-06-07
GCGACGTGGTGAACGAAAGCGTCAGCGCTTTTTCGACCATGGTGCTGGCGGAAGGCGAATATACCGCCATCGCCCGCAACAAGGACAAGGTCTTCCAGCGCAACTTCAAAGTGACCTCCGGTCGGGATTCGGATGTGGAGGTGCTGATGAAGGATCAGGCGCCGGAAGATATGACCGGGGATTTCGAGTAGGTTCGATTGAACTAATCGCGAGGCCAGCGGCAAGACCCAAAAAGCTCTCCTCCGTCATGCCGGACTTGATCCGGCATCCAGCCACGGCGCGTCTGCGCCGTGAGTAGAGTCTCTCGCGATCAAGTCCTTGATCGCGCTGGACCCCGGATCAAGTCCGGGGTGACGGCGTGCGGATGCCCCGCCTTCTGCCAGCACATCGTTCACACAAAAACGGCCCCCGAAGGGGCCGTTGTCATTTCTCACGCAACCTGCTTTTTCGCCGCAAGCTTGCGCTTCACATCCGGCGGCGTCGCCTCATCCACGAGGCTCGTAATCGCATCTTCCAGCGACATGGGCGTCTGGTTCTGCGAACCGAGACGGCGGATGTTGACGGTGCGCTCTTCCGCTTCCTTGCGGCCGCAGACGATGATGACCGGAACCTTGGTCACCGAATGCTCGCGGATCTTGTAGTTGATCTTCTCGTTGCGGAAATCGGTCTCGACCGCCATGCCCGCCTCGCGCAGCGCTTCTGCAACCTCACGGCCGTAATCATCGGCATCAGAGGTGATCGTCGCGACCACGACCTGAAGCGGCGCGAACCACAGCGGCATATGGCCGGCGAAGTTCTCGATGAGAATGCCGAGGAAACGCTCCATCGAGCCGCAGATGGCGCGATGGATCATCACCGGCTGCGTCTTTTCGGAGTTCTGATCGATATAGAAGGCGCCGAAACGTTCCGGCAGGTTGAAGTCCACCTGCGTCGTGCCGCACTGCCATTCGCGGCCGATGGCGTCCTTCAGCGTATATTCGAACTTCGGCCCGTAGAAAGCGCCCTCACCCGGCAGGATGCCGGTCTTGATGCGGCCGCCGGACTGTTCCTCGATGGTCTTCAGAACATCCATCATCACGCTTTCGGCGCGATCCCAGAGGTCGTCGGAACCGACGCGCTTTTCCGGGCGCGTGGAGAGCTTGACGACGACTTCGCTGAAACCGAAATCCTCATAGACGGACAGGATCAGGTCGTTGATGCGCAGGCATTCCGCCGCCATCTGCTCTTCCGTGCAGAAGACATGCGCATCGTCCTGCGTGAAGCCGCGAACGCGCATCAGGCCATGCAGAGCGCCCGAAGCCTCGTAACGATGCACGGTGCCGAATTCCGCAAGGCGGACAGGCATTTCACGGTAAGACTTCAAGCCATGCTTGAAGATCTGCACGTGACCCGGGCAGTTCATCGGCTTCAAGGCGAAAACGCGCTGATCGGCTTCCTCGTCATCGGGATGGGTGAAGGCATGGGCGGATTTCACCGCGAACATGTTTTCCTGATACCAGCCCCAGTGACCGGAGGTTTCCCACAGCGACTTGTCCAGTACCTGTGGCGCATTGACTTCCTGATAGGTATTGGCGAGCCGGCGGCGCATATAGGCTGTCAGCGTCTGGAACATGCGCCAGCCCTTGCCGTGCCAGAACACGACGCCCGGGCCTTCTTCCTGGAAATGGAACAGGTCCATTTCGCGGCCGAGGCGGCGGTGGTCGCGCTTTTCGGCTTCCGCCAGCACGTGGAGATAATTGTCCAGCTCTTCCTGCGTCGCCCAGGCGGTGCCGTAGATGCGCGACAGCATCGCATTGTTGCTGTCACCGCGCCAATAGGCGCCGGCCACCTTCATCAGCTTGAAGGCCGTGCCGATCTGCCCCGTGGAGGCCATATGCGGCCCACGGCAGAGATCGAACCAGTCGCCCTGATAATAAATCTTCAGGTCCTGACCTTCCGGAATGGCGTCGACCAGCTCGACCTTGTAGTTCTCGCCCTTGGCGGCGAACACTTCCCTGGCCTTCTCGCGCGACCAGACCTCGCGGGTAAACGGCTTGTTGCGCAGAATGATTTCCTTCATGCGCTTTTCGATCTTCGGCAGATCTTCCGGCGTGAAGGGTTCGTTCTTGGCGAAGTCGTAATAGAAGCCGTTTTCGATGACAGGGCCGATCGTCACCTGCGTGCCGGGCCAAAGCTCCTGCACGGCTTCCGCCATGACGTGGGCGGCATCGTGACGGATGAGTTCCAGCGCACGACCGTCTTCACGCGTGACGATCTCGATTTTGCCATCGGTGATGGTCTCGGACAAATCGCGCACGGTGCCGTCAAGCGCAATGGCGACAGCCTTCTTGGCAAGCGATTTGGAAATGGATTCGGCGACCTCGCGGCCGGTCGTACCGGCGGGGTAGCTGCGCACGGATCCATCGGGAAATGTAAGGGAAACAGCTTCAGACATTGTCGAATCTCCTGTCCAGTCCCGCCAACGAATGCGGGTGGTGTTGGAATAATGATTTGCCCGCGACAAGCGGACAGGCAGGCTGATAAAGGCTTTTGCCATTGCAGTCAAAGGCGAAGGATAGCTCAGCGAAGCATTTGCGCGAGACCATTGACCGTATTGGCGTTGCGGGTGGTGCCGATACCGAGCCTTTTGGTGGTCAGCACGGAAAGCAGCCTGCTCTCGCTCGGCTTGCCGCAAAAATCGATCCATAGATCGCCGCCGGCGAGAGCGATCTTTTCCCTCCCGCGGTATTTCTCCAGCAATTCGAGGACGCCGTTGTCCAGCGGCGCCCGCATCACCCGAACGCAGACATCAGGCGGATTGCCCTGGGCGAAGGGATTGTCCGCCGCCAGTTTCAGCCAGTCGCCGCCCGAACGAACGAGAATATCGACATGTTTGCCGAAGCGGTCTTCGAAGGCGCGCTCCACCCTGTCCTCAATCTCACGAACAGGTGCAGCCCCGGCGCGAAAAACCAGATTTCCAGTCGCGACCAGCGTTCTGCATTCGGCAAATCCCAGCTCTTCCGCCAAGGCCCTGAGATCGGCCATGACGAGCCGCTTGCCCGCGCCGAGCACGATGCTGTGCAGCAGGGCCACATAGTCATTCATCAATGCAGGCTCCAGTAACGCCACGGCATCCACCAGCGCCTGCGGCCATCGAGCACTTCCGGCACCGGATCCAGCCCGCTGGTGCCGCCCGGCCCGCAGCGCGCGACGCGAAACAGCGTCATCCATCCGCCGGCCCAAAGCCCGTGTCGAGCAATGGCTTCATAACCATATTCGGAACAGGTGGGGATATGGCGGCAGGAATTTCCGATGAAGCCGGAAAGTGTGAGCTGATAAAGCCGGATGAAACCGACGCCGAGAAGCCGCCCGGGCGTTTTGGCGAAGCTGCCCGTCCAGTTGCGGGATCGGCCCGCTTTTTCCGCCGTCTGCTGGTGCCGGCAGCCCGGTTCGCCGCACATCGCCTAACCTGCGGCGTTGAGAGCCGGCCGCCCCTCGATCTGGTCGAGCGCATCGACCACCGCTTCGAAGGTCAGCATGGTGGAGGCGTGGCGGGCCTTGAAATCGCGGACGGGCTGAAGCACCCGCATATCCTCGAAACGGCCCGTCGGCCCCTCGCCGTCCTGTTTCAGCATGGCGAGCATATCTTCCCGCGCCTGCCGGATTTCGCCGCTGGAAGCCCCGATGATGTGGTGCGCCATGATGGAGGCGGAGGCCTGGCCGAGCGCGCAGGCGCGAACCTCATGCGAAAACGCCGTCACGATGCCGCCTTCGACCTTCAGATAGACCTTGAGCTTGGAGCCGCACAGCCGGGAGTGTTTCTCGGCGCTGGCGTCGGCATCCTCGATAACGCCGATGAGCGGAATATTCCCGGCAAAGTCCAGAATGCGATTATTGTAGATATCGTCCATCGTCGGTGCCCGGCGCGCTCAAGATTGCCCAAAAACAGGACAGGTCAAATTTTTCAAACACAGCGTTTGTCGCAGTGAAGCTTTCCTGCCCTTCATTCTCATTATATGCTAACGAGCTTTCTGGACATCAAGCCGTGATGAAATTAACGGCTCCGATACCGAAATAACAGCATCGGTCTTGCCAAAATGCTGTAAAACAACCAGATAGCAGCAACTGCGAACAAGAGTTCGCGATGAAAAACGAATTCAGGTGCGGCCTTTACCCGCATCGGGAGAGACGGAATGGATGCGATCGTGAAGAATTTCCCCGGCGCTGGCGCAAAACCCGACGTGGCAGAAGCTCGCCCAAGCCAGGCCGAAGCGGAAGAAGCAGTGCGCGTTCTTTTGCGCTGGGCAGGAGAAAATCCCGCCCGCGAAGGACTTCTGGATACGCCGAAGCGCGTCGCCAAGGCCTATCGCGAGCTTTTTGCCGGTTATGAGCTGAACGTTCAGGACGTGCTCGGCACGACCTTCGAGGAAGTCGGCGGTTATGACGATGTGGTGCTGGTGCGCGACATCCCGTTCTTCTCCCATTGCGAACACCATATGGTGCCGATCGTCGGCAAGGCGCATGTCGCCTATCTTCCGGCGGGCCGCGTGCTCGGCCTTTCGAAGATCGCCCGCGTCGTCGAAATCTTCGGCCGACGCCTGCAGACGCAGGAAAACATGACCGCGCAGATAGCCAGATCGATCGAGGAAACCCTGAAACCGCGCGGCGTGGCCGTCATGATCGACGCTGAACATATGTGCATGTCCATGCGCGGCGTAAACAAGCAGGGGTCGACGACGCTGACCACCAGCTTCACCGGCACGTTCAAGAACGATCCGGCCGAACAGGTGCGCTTCATGACCATGGTGCGGAACCGCTAGGCGCCGGACCGAAGGCCGTCAGGCGGTTTTCGGAAAATCCGATGCGCAAGAAAATCCAGAGTGGCGGAAACAGTTCCGCTTATCCGCCGCTCCAATCGTTCCGCCAGTTGATTTTCCGGGGTTACTATGTCCATTCCCTTTCCATCCGCCCCTGCGGATAAGGAAGTGCTAGAAAACGCAGGTCTTTTTTCACCGAAATTCGACGCTCACGGCCTCGTCACCGCCGTTGTCACCGATGCCCGTGACGGCGAGTTGCTGATGGTCGCCCATATGAATGCGCAAGCCCTGTCGCTGACGCTGGAGACCGGCATCGCCCATTATTACAGCCGTTCGCGCGACAAGATCTGGAAGAAGGGCGAAACATCAGGCAATCTGCAGACGGTGAAGGAATTCCGCACCGATTGCGATCAGGACGCCGTATGGCTGAAGGTCTCCGTCGCCGGCCATGACGCGACCTGCCACACCGGTCGCCGCTCCTGTTTTTATCGCACGGTCGAACTCTCCGACGGCCAGGCGGTGACGAAGATCACCGACGATACCCGCCATTTCGATCCGGCGACCACCTATTCCGCAACTTGAACGGCCACCTTCCATCGGCCGCACCAATTTGCTACCAATATAGCGGGTTCCGGGGATAGGACGGAGCCTGACGGAACTGGCAGGGAGTGCGGTCATGTTGGGATGGGGAAATCGTCACAATCATCTTGCGGCAGGAAATCCCGAAGCCACCGGCAATGAGCCGCCCGTCACCCAGATCGTCGACAAACACCGGATAGCGCTCGCCCTTGGCGGCGGTGCGGCCCGCGGCTGGGCCCATATCGGCGTTCTGCGGGCGCTGGATGAGGCCGGCGTGAAGATCGGCATGATCGCCGGCACCTCGATCGGCGCACTGGTGGGCGGTTGTTATCTCGCCGGCAAGCTCGATGAGCTGGAGGAATTCGCCCGTTCGCTGACGATGCGCCGCATTGCCGGTCTGCTCGATCTGACAATCGGCGGCGGCGGCCTTTTTGGCGGCATGCGGCTGACAAAGCGCATGCAGGAGCATCTCGAAGGTCTGCGCGTCGAAGATCTCGACCATCCCTTCATTGCCGTCGCCACGGAGCTGCGCACCGGCCACGAGGTCTGGATTCATCAGGGCGACCTCGTCACCGCGTTGCGTTCATCCTATGCCCTGCCCGGCATTTTCGAACCCGTGCAGTGCAACGGCCGCACGCTGATTGACGGCGCGCTCGTCAATCCCGTGCCGGTTTCCGTCTGCCGCGCCTATGAGCAGGCGCTGGTCGTCGCGGTCAATCTGAATTACGACCTCTTCGGCCGCTCCGCCGTGGTCAAGCACGCCGCCTCGCCATCACATGGCGGCGTAGCACCGGCTGTGGAAAGCCCGCCGCGCCCCGGCCTGCCGGGCGTCATGGTGCAGGCCTTCAACATCATCCAGGACCGGATTTCACGCTCGCGCCTTGCGGGCGATCCTCCCGACCTGATGATGCACCCACGCATCAACGATATCGGCCTCTCGGAATTCCACCGCGCCAGCGAGGCCATCGACCGGGGATATGAGGAAACACGCTCCCGCATTCCGGAACTTGAGCGCATGCAGCAGGCGTTCCGGCGCTAGCGCCCTGCTTTAAAGCACGAAACGGATAGATGAAACGCCCAGCCGTGGTGAGACCATGTATTGGTATATCTCAATCCTGCCCCCGACCGACGAAAACACACTGTGCGACACGAATCGATTGATCGGGTTTCTGGAAGAACAACCTGAACTCAAACGGACAAACGATGTCACCTTTGCGTCGGCGGAGGGTCAGCCGTGGATCGACATCACCATCGTGAAAGGAACGGCCGATGGCAACTGGTCAAGCAGCGGCGAATTGATTTCACAGTTCAATCGGGTTGAAATCGTCTGCGCCGATCATCCACAGCGAGACTTCTACGTGGAAATATCCACCAAAATAGCCGACTTTCTTCAATGGCGATACGTGACGGAAGGCGATGTATGAGTCCCGGCCCGGACTGAAGCTTTTCCAGCCATTGTACGCCGGGACGCAGGATCATCCGGCAATATAGGCCTTGATGTGCTCCGCTTCGGCTTCGATCTCGCCAATCCGCGCCTTCACCACGTCACCGATGGAAATGATGCCGGCAAGGCGGCCGTTCTCTTCAACCGGCACATGCCTGAAGCGTCCGCCCGTCATGATTTCCATCAACTCATCGGTGGTGGAATTGTGATGACAGCGAATGACATTCTTGGTCATGGCCACCGACACGGATTGCTGGAGGGAAGCGGCACCCTGGCCCGCCACGGCCTTTACGAGATCGCGCTCCGTGAAAATGCCGAGAACGACGCCATCGCCATCGGTCACGACAACGGAACCGATCTTATGCGCGTGCAGCGTTCCCGCCGCCTCGCCGATGCTGACCTCAGGACCGACAGTCACGACGTCCCGGCCCTTGCGGTCGAGAAGATCCTTTACGAATGTTGGCATGCCTTCCTCCTCTTTTCAGCGATACGCAGCGCCGCAGTCTCCCCCGGCGGTTGCAAATCATGGGATATGGTGCGCTGAGGTCGGCATGAATGCAATCCCGGATGGGACGCGCGAAAGCAAATTTGCGCCACGGCCGACAAGGAGCGTGATCGGCTCAGACCAGTCGTCGATCGAAAAGCCCAAAGAACAGGAAACCGAGCAGAAAGCCGAAGACGTGCGCATCCCAGGCAATTTCACCGCCGACATCGCCGAAAAGCGGCACGCCGACCGCAATCAGCACATTGCCGAACAGCCACATCAGCGTGAAGATCAGCACGGTGCGGTTGGAAAGCGCCCCAAGAATGCTCTGCCGCGGCATCAGATGGCCGAAGGAGGCGCTATATCCACCACGTGCCGGGAAAGCGAAGCGGCAGGCCGCCCCCATCAGCGCCGAAACGACACCGGACGCCCCGATCAGCACCGTCACATCGCCCCAGTTCAGCGCCGCATGGCCGAAGGCGGAAACGGCGGCGGAAATGCACCATAACAGCACGAAGCGCACTGTTCCGATCCGGCGCAGAACCGGCGCGCCGAAGGCCATCAGCCACAATCCGTTAAAGAGAATGTGCTCGATGCCGCCATGCAGGAAAGAATAGGTCACCGGCGTCCAGAGCCATTCCAGCCCCTGCTGGGAAAACGGCACCGCATAACGCAGCGGAATGAAGCCGAAGGTGAAGATGAACCAGCCATTGCCTTCCTCTGACAGAAGATAGGCGGGAACCACATAAGCGACGATCAGCGCGGCCAGAATGCCCACCAGCAGCGACGGCAGGTTGAAGACGGGATTGTTCGTGTCGTCTTTCGGCTCCGGCGTTTCCGAAACCGGCGGCTGTTCGCCGTCCCCGTAGGACATGATCCCATCCCTGTCTTGGTCGAATTTTGCGTTCCCCGAGCAATATAGGAAGCCCGAACGAAAAAAAAGCCGTCCCGCCTTTGAAGCGCGCGACGCCAGAACCGTAGCCGGTGAAGGCGCCGGGCCAGGGGCGGTCCGGCTTGCAGGCCCGCCGTAAATGAACAGGCGACGCCATCGAATTGTGCTGACGGAGCTTTCCCCGACATGCCGCTCCGATGCCACGACCGCCGCCGTCATTCAATATCAACCCTTTGTTAACCTTAACAAATCCACTTGGCACGAAAATCGCTACGCCTCCAGATACAGACGTTCGGATGGACATGATGTCCCAAAAACGAACATGGAGAGATGCTATGAAGAGCATGGCCGGACTGGACATATATGCCTATTGGGATGAACTGCGCGGCAAGCGATCGGCCCCGCGACGCGAGGACATCGATCCCGCAAAGCTGAAACATCACCTTGGCGATCTTTTTATCCTCACGGACAAGGGAGAGAACACCCCGTTCTTCCGCCTTGCCGGCACTCGTCTTTGTGATCTGTTCGGCCGGGAATTGCGGGATCGCCCGTTTTCGGAATTGTGGCAGCCGGCAAATGCCGTCTTCCCCTGCCGCGTCGCGCGCGGCATCCTGCACCACCAGTTGCCCGTGGTCTTCGATGTCGAGGCGGAGGACGGCTATGGCGCGGCACCGCTGGCGTTCGAAATGCTGCTCCTGCCGCTGCGCACCGATCCCGACGCCGCCCCAAGGTTGCTCGGGGCGCTGCTTGCGGAGCGGCCGAGACACGAATTCGCCGCGCCCATCCAGTGCCTGTCCATGAAAAGCAGCCGCCTGCTGCGCCTGGACATCGCGCCGGAAGGGTATCCGCTGAACAAGGGGGCCGAGGATACACCGCGCGCCGAAAGCTGCTGACGGACCTGTTCCAACGCTCTCCGCCCCTCCGGGAGAGGTCCGGCAGCACCGGAATCTCAAAAAAATGCGTCAGAACTGTAACGATATTGCCGATCAGAAAAATTGTAGAGATTAAACAATACAGTCTGTTAACTCGCGCAGGGTAGAAACTTACCGTCATCATTCATTACAATTGCGCTGCCCATGTTTTCGTCCCGTTCGGTCAACACCGCCCAAATCCTGCGTCCGGTTGAGGAAGCTCATCTCGACGACGCCGTCCGCGTGTCCTTCACCGGCCGCCTGATGTTGCCCGACCATGAAGAATATGATTGCACCGCGACCGAGATGACCGCCGAAAGAGCGCAGTTCACCTGCTCGGGCATTGCCCGCCACGGTGACCGCGTCATCGCGTATCTCCAGCATATCGGCCGCATCGAAGGCACGGTGACATCGCTCACCGCATCGGGCTTCCTCATCGCCATCAACGCGCCGGAGCGCAAGCGGGAAAAACTCGCCGCGCAGCTCGCCTGGATCGCCAAGCGTCAATTGCTCGGCCTGCCGGAAGACCGCCGCCACGACCGCCTGACGCCGCGCAATGCGAGAGCTCAGCTCGTTCTGGAAGACGGCGTGCTCGTCGCCTGCCGGCTGATCGACCTTTCTCTGTCGGGCGCGGCAATCGAGATCGAAAACCGGCCGCCGCTCGGAAGCCGGGTCCAGCTCGGCAAGAACATGAGCGGCAAGATCGTGCGCCACTTCATGGAAGGCGTCGCCGTCGAATTCGACCGCGTCCAATCGCCCGACGCACTGATCGAATTTCTCTAAGCAGTTCCACCCGGACACGGCAGGCTTTGCGCCTGCAAGAATGCCTGCGGCATTTTTGGCGCGTCTTGCGCTCGCCCCAATCGCATCATTGCGAAAATTCCCGGATGGAGCCTTGGCAGGCGGTGCCCTGTCTTCGACCATATCGGGTTCACCAGCCGCTCCTGGCGTCAGGTGCTTTATTCTCACTTCTCGCTACCGAACTTCCATTTTCATGCCCTGACGCCTACGGCATGCGGCGGGCTGTCCCGGATCCACCATAGTCGGTAAAGAGGATGGGCGCAGCGGAACATGTTGCACCCTTGGCCAGATCATCAACGGCACGAAAATCGCTCCGCAAAACTTTTTCCAGAAAAAATGCGTTTTTTTGAAGTTTTTTTTGTCGCTTTTTCCGGCCTGTCCCAGCCTGAAACAGCCATCCCAAAACGGGAAATCCACCTCTTCGTCACGCGCCACAAGCCAGCCGCGCGCAACCACGGACACCGCAGGAGGGGGAAAACCGCTGTCAATACAGCGGTCTAGATGGCTACCAAAAGCCTAAAGCCAGGATGCGTAAAATTGTAATAAAATTTGCTTCAAACACGCATAAAAACTAGTTCGAATACAGTTCAAAACAACGGCTAATTTGCTGAAATTTAAGCTCAAATTGCGCTTCGCAAATTTCCGCCGGGTCAAAATATACCTGCGAATGTCTCCTCACCACGGGGAGACAAGCAATGAACAAGAACAACCGTTTCGTTTTCACTCTGATCGCATTCATCGTCAGCGCCTTCGCGCATCAGGCTAGCGCCTCGCCGGCCGCCGTCATGCGCGTCATCGGCAAGGCCAACCCGCCGATCGGCCACTATGAATTCTGCCAGACCTATCAGAGCGAATGCCAGCCGACCTCGCTGGACAACGGCCCGATGAAGCTGACCGAAGAGCGCTGGAAGACGATGCTCGACGTCAACTACACCGTCAACACCACCATCACGCCGATGACCGACATGGAAATCTATGGCGTCGAAGAACGCTGGGCCTATCCCACCACGGTCGGCGATTGCGAAGACTTCGTGCTCCTGAAGCGCAAGATGCTGATGAACAAAGGCTTCTCCGCTTCGAACCTCTTGATCACCGTGGTTCTGCAGCCGAATGGCGAAGGCCATGCCGTTCTGACCGTCCGCACCGATCGTGGCGATTTCGTTCTCGACAACATGCGCAACAAGGTCATGAACTGGTCGGAAACCGAATATACCTACCTGAAGCGCCAGGACACCGCCAATCCCGGCCGCTGGGTCAAAATTCAGGATGGCCGCGCCACCAATGCGGTCGGCGGCATCAACTAACCGCACGACCGACCCGTCTCCCCAAATGAAAAAGCCGGCTCCGCAAGGATGCCGGCTTTTTCATATTCAAATCCGTTAAGCGTCAGAGCAGCCCAAGCTCCGCCAGTTCCCGCCTGAGATCGGAAGGCATGTCCTCGCCGCCCGTGCCGCCGCCGAGATCGCGGGGCGCCTCGTCGTCCTTCAGGTAACGCCAGCCCTGAAACGGGCGCTTCGGCGCAGGTGAGGTTTCGATGACCTCCGGGCCGAGAATGAGATCGCATCGGGAGATACCGTCTTCGCCCTTGAAGGAGCGGATATCGAGAAGTTTCTGCCGCGCCTGAACCTGCCCCTTGATGACCCAGTAGAGCGAACCGCCCTCGAGCAATTCCTCGACACGTTTCGGGATCATGCGGGTGGTGTGGACGCTATGCGGCTCGAGGCCCGCGGCAATTGCAGTCAGAGCACGATGCGCGACCCAGTCTCTCAAGTCCTGGATTGAATCCGCGCCAACGCAAAGTTTGATGAGATGTAAAGGCATGGTTCTATCAATGCCTTTTTGCGGCGGGCGTCAAGCATGGCAACCATGCCTGACGCCCTGCCCGTTCAGCACTCCACAACGTTCACGGCAAGGCCGCCGGTGGAGGTTTCCTTGTATTTCTCGCTCATGTCGTTGCCGGTCTGGCGCATGGTCTCGATACAGGCATCGAGCGGCACGAAATGCTGGCCGTCGCCCTTCAGCGCCAGCGAGGCCGCCGTCACCGCTTTCACCGCGCCCATGGCATTACGTTCGATGCACGGCACCTGCACAAGCCCGGCAATCGGATCGCAGGTCATGCCGAGATGATGCTCGAGCGCGATCTCGGCGGCATTTTCCACCTGTTCCGGCGATCCGCCCATGACCGCGGCAAGGCCTGCCGCCGCCATGGCGGAAGCCGAGCCCACTTCGCCCTGACAGCCCACTTCCGCGCCTGAAATCGAAGCATTGTGCTTGATGATGCCGCCGATGGCGGCCGCCGTCAGCAAAAAGTCGCGCACGTCATCGACGCTCGCATCCTCATGGAAATGCCGGAAATATCTGACGGTGGCCGGAACGACGCCTGCCGCACCGTTGGTCGGCGCAGTCACCACGCGGCCGCCGGCGGCATTTTCCTCGTTCACGGCCATGGCGTAAACGCTCAGCCAGTCATTGGCCATGACCGGGTTCAGCCGGTTGCTGCGCCATTCCGCATTCAGCTTCTCGTAAATGGAGCGGGCGCGGCGGCGCACCTTCAGGCCGCCAGGCATGATGCCGTCCACTTTCAGACCGCGCTCGATGCAGCCGTTCATCGCTTCCCAGATTTGGTCGAGACGCTCGTTCAGCTCCTCGCGGGAAACCACCGTCTCCTCGTTGGCCCGCTTCATCTGGGCGATGGTGCGGCCGGAACGGGCCGCCATATCCAGCATTTCCCGCGCGGTGGCGAAGGGATAAGGCACGCGCGGACCGTTATCGATGGTCTTGCCGCGCTGCTTGATCGCCTCCAGCTCCGTATCGGTCACGACGAAACCGCCGCCGACGGAATAATAGATCCGCTTGATGAGCAGCCTGCCCTGATTGTCGAAGGCGGAAAAGGTCATGCCGTTGGCGTGGCCGGGCAGCGGGTTCTTCTTGTCGAAGACCAGATCTTCGGCCGGGCGGAACACATAGGACGGATGGCCGGGCGGCGTCACGGCGCCGGCCTTTTCCACCGTCTCGATGATGGCGTCCATCGCATCGGGGTCGACGATATCCGGCCGTTCGCCGGTGAGACCGAGGATCACGGCACGCCCGGTACCGTGGCCGATGCCGGTAAAGGCGAGCGAGCCATGCAGGCTGACCTTCAGTTGCGCAACGGCCGCGCCTGCCGGCCGCGGCCACTCATCGCTGAGGATCAGCGCCAGAAAGCGGTTGGCTGCCGTCATCGGCCCCATCGTATGGGAGCTCGAAGGACCGATACCGATCTTGAAGACGTCAAAGACCGAAAGAAACATGAAGTTCGCCTTGAATAAGAATGGATTCCACCACCATCATATCCAAAGCCGAAACGGATCGCCACAAAAGAGCGTCAGCGGTTTGCGCAGCTGCGACATAATTGCCTTCAAACGAAAACAGCACGGTTTCCAGAGGAAAACCGCGCCGTTTCAAAACCCGTCATTCAGGAGAGATGCTTATGGGCTGCCAAAAATGTACGTCAATGCGAGAAAAGCGGCAAAGCCTGCAAGTGCGCGCAAGGTGACGCCCCAGCAGGATTTCTGAGCGGTTTCTTCCATGATTACTCCAGCTATTCACTCTCCGGGGGATCTTCAAGACCCGGCCCGTTGAGGCAAGCATTTATTAAAATCCGGCGGCGAAGGCAAATGCAAAAAGCGGCTAAATGAAGGCGTTTTCGACAGGCTGCCATTCGTCCCATGCATAGGTATGTGAAAAAACAAGGTGTTAGCGTGAGGCCCGCATAAGCGCCATTTTAGGCTTCGCCGCAATTTAGGCTAAAGTGTAACCGTTATTTAAAGCTTTCCTACAAACACCTGTTGAAAACCTTGGCCGCCGACACGGCAAAGTCGAATTTATTCCACAGTCGCCGCGCCTTGAAAGCACAACACCTCTGCTTTATCGACGACGGATAACGACAACGGGACTCATTTCATGCAGCAGGCATCCTCTTTTCCCGATCGCGAAACGGTCGCTTCGAAACTGACTTCGCTTGCAAGCGAGGACAAGGCATGGGTGTCGTTGCTGATGGAAAACGCCTTGCAGGATGAAAACCTGCTGGCCGGCCTCAATCTATATCTCGACCAGCAGGCCAGTGCCCGCTTCCTCAACAGCCTGAAACTGGAAGCCGCTGGTGAATGGCTCGGCACCAACGCCCCTGCCCGCCTGCAGATTCGCCTCGCGGAAACAGCCAAAACCAGCCAGCACCCCGCTTATCTGGCCTTCCGCAAAGGGTTGACGGCATCCGCGGGTCTTGAAAAAGCCTATCCCAAAGCGCCGATCTGATCTTCCGGCTGGAGCATGGGAGCGGCATTTCGGGCGAAAACCTGCTCTAGCTGTTAGCTTTCAGAAGGTTGTCCATTGGCAACGGACCGGAGGTGCGTGGGGCTCTACCCCCCTCTGTCCTGCCGGACATCTCCCCCTCAAGGGGGGAGATCGGCAAGCGGCATTGTCACCGCTTCATTCGCCGACGTTGAGATGGGCGAGACCTTGCCGCAGATCGATCTCCCCCCTTGAGGGGGAGATGTCCGGCAGGACAGAGGGGGGTAAAGCCCCTCACACCCTTGACCCGTTGCCAATGGACAACTTCCTGAAAGCGAACACCTAATCCGGCACTCTGTCGACAACGGCGATGATCGGCCCCATCGGAAACAGCGAGTCCCGCCTTTTCATCGCGGGAATATCGACGCTGGATATGGTGCCGTCGAGATAGAGCGCATTCGGCGCGTCCAGCACATCCCTGAACAGCGTGGCGAAATCGTAAAAGCGCACGGTATTTTCCGAAATGGCGAAATGCACCATGCCATCGCGGGAAACGCCGACGCCGTTGCGCCGCTTCAGGCTGTCGCTATCGGGCAGAAAGCGCGGATGCAGCTTGCCATCGATGACGAGCATCGGCCCGGATTGCGTGGCGAAATCCGGTTTTACGCCGGCCGCCAGATAGGCCTGCGTTTCCAGCACGCCGGCCGCAGTCCCCTTCAGATAAAACACGCCATTGGGCAGAAGATGAAAATTGCCCCAGCCGCCGCCGGTGCTGATCGGCGAGCGTTCGATGCCATTTTCGATAAAGAGCCCGACGGGGGAATAGTCCGAATGGTACATGCCGCCATTCATGGCAAAGACGCTGAACATGTGCTGCCGCCACAGCGCCGAGGAGAGAGCGGCAAAGGAACCATATCCCTGGCCGGAGACATGATCGCGGTCGTAAATACGGATGGTGCTTTTTGCCGGATCGAAACTGCAGACGGTATAACGACCGCCCGCATGGTCCATGATCCTGCAGAAATCCGCCGGCCCGCCGGCCTGAGCCGAAAACGGCAACAGCAATGGCAACAGTAGCTTGGCCAGTCTTTTCATCGATCCGTTCATGCCCGCCCCATGATTCTCGTTCGGGCACATTCGCAGGAAAATTCGGACAAAGAAAAGGCGTCACCCGTGTTTCAGGATGACGCCGGACCTTTAAGGGGAGATGTCGTCAGCGACGTGCGGCGCGGTCCACATTGCGGCCGGCATCCTGCGTCGCGTCGACGGCGTTCGCCGTGTCCCGACCCATGCCGCGAATGGTGTTACCGCAGGAGCTCAGGGTGACAACGGTCAACAAAGCCACGAAAACGGTCGAAAGAATGCGTGTGATCATGTGAAACTACTCCCCTATGACTTGCCGTCCAAAGGCAAGTACCGATGTGATATGCGTCACAATAACGTGAGTCCCAAAAATCCGTTCCAGCGGCATTTCAAAAAATCCTGTCGATGAAAATTAACATGGTTTTGAAGTTCACGCGTGAAACTCGGCGTCTGGATCATGACTTAGGAAAATCCCGTGGGTGATATGACTGACATCAACAATCGGCTTCTGGTGATGACGGCGGGCGGGGTGAACCCCAATGTCATGATCAATGCGCTGGCGGCCCGATTTCCCGACATCCATGTTTTCATGGAGCAGCCGGAAAGCAAGTCGGTCATTCTCAGGCGGCGCGCGCGAAGGCTCGGCTGGATAGTCGCTGCGGGCCAGATGGCGACGATGATCGCCTCGCGGCTCGGCAAACGCTTCACGGTTCGCAGAAGCGAGGCGATCATCGCCGAACACGGCCTTTCTCCCGATCTCCATCACAGCCTCCCCGTCACCCAATTCGCCTCGCTCAACGATGAGGAATGCCGCAAGGCCGCCAGTCTGCTGAAACCGGCGGCGATCTTCACCATTTCCTGCCGCCTGCTGACGCCGACCACGCTTCAGGCCCTGCAATGCCCGGTCATCAATTTCCACGCCGGCATCAACCCCGCCTATCGTGGGCAGATGGGCGGATACTGGGCGCTGGTGGAAAAAGACCGCGGCAATTTCGGCGCGACCGTGCATCTGGTCGACAAGGGCGTGGATACCGGCGCCACGCTCTACGAGAAGCGGCTGAAACCGTCCCCTTCCGACACGATCGCCACCTATCCGCTGCTTTTGACCGCCGCTTCGGTGGATATCGCCGTCAGCGCCATCGAGGACGCCCTTTCCGGCAGCCTCGCGCCGCAGCCGCCCTCACCCGGCAAATCGGTACTGCGCTTCCCGCCGACCATCTGGACATGGCTTTGGAACGGCCTGACGAAACAGATCTGGTGAAACCGCGCATCAGGGGATTGGGGCCGAGCTTCGTCGCAGATGCAAGCCTGTCTTGCCGCAACAGGCGCAGACTTCGCGATAAAATAGGTGCATGATAATAAAAAGGATCACGCACAAATTGCCCGATATTTCCGCCGCTTCCATCATTCCCGCCTCCATCGAAGCCTCGCCCGCGCAGGTGCTTGGCGCGGCCGACCTTGCCGGTCTCTTTCCGCAGGGTGTGCGCGTCTATCTCACCGACACTGGAGCGGCCTCGCAGGAAAGGCTCGTCGAAGCCGCAGGACATTTGCGCGACCTCGGTTACGAACCGGTGCCGCATCTTGCAGCGCGGCGCATCCCCTCCCGCGCAGCGTTTGAGGAACAGGTAAAACGGCTTGCCGGAGAAGCGGGCGTAACCGATGTTCTGGTTGTCGGCGGCGGCGTGGACCGGCCTGCCGGCCCCTTCGCATCCAGCATGGACATGCTGTCCACCGGCATTTTCGACCGTTGCGGCATAAGGCAGATCGCCATCGCCGGCCACCCGGAAGGCAGTCCCGACTTCAACGACGAAACGGCGATGGCCGCACTCAGGCTGAAACGCGATTTTGCCGAAAGAAGCGATGCCGCAATGCGCATCGTCACCCAGTTCGGTTTCGATCCCGCGCGTTTCATCGCCTGGGCGGAAGGGTTAGCGGCGTCAGGCATCGAGCTTCCGGTGCATATCGGCGTTTCCGGCCCGGCCAAGATCACGACGCTTCTGAAATATGCCGCGCTCTGCGGCGTCGGCAATTCCATCGCCTATCTCAAGAAGAACGCGCTTTCGCTGACGACGCTCGCCAAGGGGCACTCACCGGAAAGCATCGTCGGGCCGATCGAGCGGCACTGGCAGGCCAATCCGCAAGGGCCGATACGGCAAATTCACGTCTTCCCCTTCGGCGGATTGCAGAATTCGGCTGACTGGCTGGTCAAACGCGGAAGCTGGCAAACCGGTGCGGTGGACCGTTCGGCATCGCCGGATTCAATGGCGGGCTAGAGCATTTCCAGGAAAAGTGGAACCCGGTTTTCCGTCCGGAAATGCCCCAAAACAAAGAGTCAGAGTGTTTTCGCGATTCGAAGAAAAGCGAAAAAACTCTGAAAACCGCCGTTCTGGAGGCGCGACGGGCCACGGCCGCCGCGCACTGCCAATATCTCACGCCGCCTTGGCGACTTCGACAAAAGCGTTTCGAATGCTTTCAGCCACGGCAAGAACAGGGCGGGACGCCTTGTCACCCATGATCAGGCGGATATCGAAACAGCCGAGTTCCGGCAGGCCTTCCTTGTCGCCCAGAATGACCATGTCGTTCTGCACATAGGATCGCGGCAGCGGCGCGATGGCGAGATCGGCGGCAATCGCCGCGCGCTGCGCCATGGTATGGCCGCTGAGATAGGCCACGCGGAAATTGCGGCCGCGCTTTTCCAGCGAATGGATCGCTTCCGAGCGCCAGATGCAGCCCTCTTCCCAGATCGAGATCGGCAGCGGATCGCGCAGATAGGCGGTACCGCATTTGGCGCCCGCCCAGACGAGGCGCTCACGCATCAGCACCTCGCCCGTATCCCGAAGGGGATGGGAGGCGCAGTTGACGAGGGCAAGATCGAGCCTCTGCTCATCCATGCGCTTATAGAGATTGGAGCTGGAATCGATGGTGACATCGATCATAATGCCGGGGAAAGCTTCGGCGAAACGCTTGAGAATGCCCGGCAGCAGGCCACGCTCGCCAATATCCTCCGGCGCTCCGAGACGGACGACGCCGGAAAGTTCCGGCATGACGAAACGCGATACGGCCTCGTTGGAGAGCGCGATCATGCGCCGCGCATAGGTCAGAAGCGTCTCCCCATGCGCCGTCAATGTCACCGAGCGGGCATCGCGCAGGAAAAGCGTCGTTTTCAACTGCTCTTCAAGCTTCTTGATCTGCATGGAAACCGCAGAGGGCGTTCTGAACACCACTTCCGCGGCGGTGGAGAAATTTCCCGTTTCCGCGATGGCGACGAAGGTTCTCAATATGTCGTTATCCAGCAACGGCAGCGGTTGGCGGAAAGTCACGGTCATGGCACGCACCTTCAAATATTTTGATTTATAGATGGATATCATTTCGTTTGATTGAATGTCAACAAGCGCGCACCATCCGGGACATCGATTGACGGGGCGGATTTGGCCTCGTCGGCAAGCGCATACCGAAGTCGCAAACAGGATCGTGGTTCAGGAAAGGATCAAGACATGACCATGATACATTATCTCCCCGTGGCGAACCGTTCCTCGCACCGTCCGTCATCCAGCGGCTGGCTTCATCGCCTGTCCGACCATGTTGCCGCCCGTTACGCCGCATGGCGTCGCGCAAAAATGCTTCGCGCACTGGAGGCATTGCCGCCTGAAACATTGAAGGATATCGGATGGCCGACGACGGACAACAGCCGCATAAGCGTCATCCGCAGATGACATTCAACCGATGGCTCGCAACGTTTAGAGACGTGCGAGCCATCCCTGCCCGTCCTTCGAATGGAAGGACAAGGGCGCAAAACAGCCTGCCTGTTTTACATGCGACACGCCGCCTTTTTTAAAGGCTTGTCGCAAAATTTGCATATTTCAAAAGCGATTTTTTGACAGCCCCGATTCCACGGCGTATTTTTCGTTAAAGATGTCGTAGACAGGACATCCAGAAGACCAATTCCAAGGGAGGAATTGCGTATTCGCAACGGAGCACGGGCAAATGAGCAGAAACTCCCAGAAGAAGCGCTCAATCGTCTTTTTTCTCATTCCGCAATTTACCATGCTGCCATTCGCCGCAGCGGTTGAAACGCTTCGCATCGCCAACCGAATGTTGGGCTATCAGGCCTATGAGTGGCGCCTCTCCTCGCTCGATGGCCAGAAGGTCATGTCGTCAAGCGGCATCTGTCTTGAGCCCGACACCTGTCTTGCCGACGAAAGGCGCTACGTCAACGGCGAAAACCGCCCGGAAATGGCGATCATCTGTTCGGGCATCGATGTGGATCAACACATCAACAAATCCGTCAATGCCTGGCTGCGCGAAGCCTATAATCGCGGCATCGCCATCGGCAGCCTCTGTACCGCCGCCCATATTCTCGCACAGGCGGGCCTTTTGAACGGCAAGCGCTGCGCGATCCACTGGGAAAACCTGCCCGGTTTTTCCGAAGCCTTCCCGCAGGTGGAGGTCTATGCCGACCTCTTCGAAGTCGACAGCAACATCTATACCTGCGCCGGCGGCACGGCCTCGCTTGACATGATGCTGAGCCTGATCGGCCAGGATTTCGGCGAGAACCTCGTCAACCGCGTCTGCGAACAGCAATTGACCGACCGGGTGCGCAGCCCCAACGACCGCCAGCGCCTGCCGCTGCGCGCCCGTCTCGGCGTGCAGAACAGCAAAGTCCTGTCGATCATCGAATTGATGGAGGGCAATCTTGCCGAACCGCTGTCGCTGCTCGACATAGCCGATGCCGCCGATCTGTCGCGCCGGCAGGTGGAGCGCCTCTTCCGCCAGGAAATGGGCCGCTCGCCCGCACGATACTACCTCGAAATCCGCCTCGACCGCGCCCGCCACCTGCTGGTGCAATCGGCCATGCCGGTGGTCGAAGTCGCCGTCGCCTGCGGTTTCGTCTCCGCCTCGCATTTTTCCAAGTGTTATCGCGAAATCTACAATCGCACGCCGCAGCAGGAGCGCGCCGAACGCAAGCTGCTGATCAGCGCCTCGCGAATGGCGATGGCGAGCCAGGCAGGCAAGGCCGCGCATTAAATGCGGGCTGAATGCCGCAAACGCGACGGACTTGTCTCAGAGCAAAAACCTCTCCTCCGTCATGCCGGACTAGATCCGGCATCCAGCCACGGCGCGTCTGCGCCGTGAAAAGAGTCTCTTGCGATCAAGGACTTGATCGCGCTGGACCCCGGATCTAGTCCGGGGTGACGAAGTGCGGATGATGGAACTGTGGTAAGATCGCAGGTTCAGCGAGCAGCCAGCAAAGACCCGGTTCACAAGCCTGCCCCAACACAATCAGACCAATTCACCCAAACGGCCAAACCGCATGGGCAAGGTCCTCCGCCGTCATGCCGTCGCCTGCCCGGTGGCCGGCCTCGCCATGCAGCCAGACCCCGGCCGCAGCCGCCTCGAAGGCAGGAGCTCCCTGCGCCAGCAGCGCGCCGATGATACCGGCCAGCACATCCCCTGATCCGGCCGTCGCAAGGCTCGCGGGAGCATTGGCGTTGACCAGCGCCCGCCCATCCGGCGCGGCAATCACCGTGTCCGCGCCCTTATAGACCAGCACGGCGCCGCTGCGGGCCGAGGCGACCTGCGCCTTCTCGATCTTGCTCAGCATCCTGTCGGCGGCAAGATCGGGAAACAGTCGCGCAAATTCGCCCTCATGCGGCGTCAGCACGAATTTGCCCGTGCCCGACGTGACACACGCAAACAGGGCCTCCTTGTGATCCCTGAAAGCCGTGATCGCATCGGCATCCAGCACCGCCGCCCTGTCTCCAAGCAGGGACACGAAGCGCCGCGCCTTCTCGAGGTCGCCGAAACCCGGGCCGAGAACGAAAGTGCCATGACGCCCATCCTCCAGCCACGACTGCAGATCGTCGGCATCGTCCACCGGGGCGTTCATCACCGCCGTCAGCGTGACGGACAGCACATCGAGCGCTTGCCTAGGCGCAGCGATGGTGACGATCCCCGCTCCCGCCTTCAGTGCCGAAAGCGCGGTCATGCGGCTTGCGCCCGTCGCATGGGCCGGGCCGGAAAAGACGGTCAGATGCCCGCGACGGAATTTATGAGTTTCCATATCGGCATGAGGCAAGGCATCCCGCCAGATCAGCGGATCATTTTCCGCCACCGATCCCGCATGGGCATCAAGGATGCGGGACGGAATGCCGATATCGAACACCTCGAGCTTTCCACAAAGCTCCCGCCCCGGCATCAGCAGATGACCCGGCTTGCGCGCCATGAAGGTCACCGTCCGCTCGGCCCTGAACGATGCGCCGAGAGGCACGCCCCGCCTGCCGCAGAGGCCCGAGGGCAGGTCGACGGCGAGAACCGGCACCTTCGCCCGCGTGACCGCCTCGATCACTCGAATAAGCTCCTGCGGAACATCGCGGGACAGTCCGGCCCCGAACACCGCATCGATCACCACGTCGCCGGCAACAGGGGAATACCCGTCAAGCGGCAGCGGCGTCACGCCGCTCCGCTCGAACGCCGTCCGCGCATCGCCCCTGAGTGCGCCGACATCGCCGAGATGATGAACCGCAACGACCGCCCCGCTCTGCAAAAGCGCCCGCGCCGCCACATAACCATCGCCGCCATTGTTGCCGCCACCACAGAGCACGACGAAACGCTGCGCCTGCGGATAGTGACGCAGCACCGAGGCCGCAACCGCCTGCCCCGCCCGCTCCATCAGGTCATAAAGAGGAATGCCGGATTGCCCGGCCGCCGCATCGATGCGGGCCATGACAACAGGGTCGATCAGGAAGAGGCGCGGAAGGGATTTCATATCCCGATCATCCCTTCAAAACGCCGGAAAGGCAATCGATACAAAAATAAGCAAATAGCCATGTCTAAATAATAGACAAATGCATAAAATATAAACAAACAGCCATTGCTCCGCTCGCGCTTTTCCAAATATTCAAAAAAACTAAAATAATACAAATTCACAGAAATGCTGATGGATTTTTCGGGTTTCCGCGAGAAATTGGCTGGAAAAGCGCAAAAAGCGAATGCATTTTGTGTCGGAAAGCCGGGGGATCGAAGTTTTTTCTTCAAGCCCGCTTCCGATCTGGCACAATACGTGCATTCTTGTGGCAGAGCGGGAGTTACCTGCTTTAACGGGAGAAGCGGAGAGATATTTTCTCATGAAAAAGATCGAAGCGATCATTAAGCCTTTCAAGCTCGATGAAGTGAAGGAAGCCCTTCAGGAAGTCGGACTTCAGGGAATCACGGTCACGGAAGCAAAAGGCTTTGGTCGTCAGAAGGGCCACACGGAACTCTACCGCGGAGCGGAGTACGTCGTGGACTTTTTGCCGAAAGTGAAAGTCGAAGTCGTATTGGCGGATGAGAATGCGGAAGCCGTCATCGAGGCGATCCGCAATGCGGCGCAGACAGGACGTATCGGCGACGGAAAGATTTTCGTTTCCAATGTCGAGGAAGTCATCCGCATCCGTACCGGTGAAACAGGCGTGGACGCCATATAATCAAGAACGTCCCGAGCCGGGGAGGCTTGGGTTTTCACCTCGTCATCATCACACTCAAGGAAAACGTTTAAATGACGACCGCAAACGATATCTTGAAGCAGATCAAGGATAACGACATCAAGTTCGTGGACCTGCGCTTTACCGACCCCAAGGGCAAGCTGCAGCACGTCACCATGGATGTTGTCTGTGTGGACGAAGACATGTTCGCCGATGGCGTCATGTTCGACGGCTCCTCGATCGCCGGCTGGAAGGCCATCAACGAGTCCGACATGGTGCTGATGCCCGATCCGGCTACCGCCCACATCGACCCGTTCTTCGCCCAGTCCACCCTGGTCGTCCTTTGCGACATTCTCGACCCGGTCTCGGGCGAAGCCTATAACCGCGACCCGCGCGGCACCGCCAAGAAGGCCGAAGCCTATCTCAAGGCATCCGGTATCGGCGACACCGTTTTCGTCGGCCCCGAGCCGGAATTCTTCGTCTTCGACGACGTGAAGTACAAGGCCGATCCCTACAACACCGGCTTCAAGCTGGATTCGTCTGAACTGCCGTCCAACGACGACACGGATTACGAGACCGGCAACCTCGGCCACCGTCCGCGCGTCAAGGGCGGTTATTTCCCGGTTCCGCCGATCGACAGCCTGCAGGACATGCGCTCCGAAATGCTGACGGTTCTGGCCGAAATGGGCGTCGTCGTTGAAAAGCACCACCACGAAGTGGCTGCCGCGCAGCACGAGCTGGGCGTAAAGTTCGACACGCTGGTCTCCAGCGCCGACAAGATGCAGATCTACAAGTACGTCGTGCACCAGGTCGCCAATGCCTATG
>Ga0209371_1000905_pt1 | contig 23540 bp, 27 predicted proteins | sample AgamicAtAmrz_FD_187165 | JGI IMG/M metagenome (GOLD analysis project Ga0209371, IMG submission 187165) | Agave microbial communities from Guanajuato, Mexico - At.Am.rz (SPAdes) (version 2) | ecosystem: Host-associated > Plants > Roots > Rhizosphere | place: Guanajato, Mexico | collected 2012-06-07
ATGGTGACGCTTCGGATTGATCCATTTCCATCCCAACAGGACCTGAATCTGCTTTGGTCAGAAGCTTGGGGCAGCCATGAGCCAAAAGACTTCACTAGCATCCTGTCGCGCAGTCTTACCCATGTCGCAGCTTATGAACATGATCGGTTGGTCGGCTTCGTGAATGTAGCATGGGACGGTGGTATCCACGCCTTTATCCTCGACACCTGTGTCGCCCCCCGGATGCGAAGACAAGGTATCGCTGCTCGCATGGTCGTTGAGGCCACAAATGTGGCCCGAGAGCGCGGAGCGAAGTGGTTGCATGTCGACTTCGAAACGCATCTGACTTCATTCTACCGGAGCTGCGGATTCCGGCCGACAGAGGCGGGACTCATCGAGTTGAAGTGACGACATCCGTCGAACCGGACGCTTACACTCTATTATGCGTCATTGGTCTAGGAGTAGAAAGTTCGCAGACTTTATTGTTGCAAGTGAAGATGAGAATGTTCTCGAGCTCAATGAATGCGCACAGCTGTCTAGGTACTTGAAGAGGTTGCCTGGTCGTCCTGGCGGAATATCAAGAGGTCGATATGCATTCGCTCACGTGCGCCGATCAAACCTTCGATTTAGTTGTTCATTCAGACACTCTCGAGCACATCGGCAACCCTGTAATAGCGCTATCAGAGTGCAGACGGGTTCTGAAACCGGGCGGTCTTTTAGCTTACACTGTTCCCATAATTGTAGGCCGGTTGACCCGCGATACGGGACTCCCCAAGAGATACCACGCTGCCCCAAGCTCCAATGCATCCGACTTTCTCGTCTTAACAGATTACGGAGCTGATGCGTGGAAACATGTCATCGAGCTTGGATTGATGAAGTCTGTTTTAGCACTTTCGATTACCCTGCGGGATAGCAATTAGCGCATCACGACCAAGCGATCAGTCATCCGGCAATTTTTGGTTGGAAAAACTCCTTTCACGAGGAAAAAAGTCATAAGATTTTTTCTCTAGATATCGGTCATAGGGGAGGGGCATTGATTTCTTGAGGTATCTTGCAGTTGGTGTATGCATCGGAACGTAAGCGCGTCGTCGGACAGTGCGCGTTATCACCTCATATAAAGCCATTGGTTTTTAGTGGCTGGATCATTGTCTCGACTTGAGCCTGAGAATAGGGTATCCGCCTCAAAACATAATCAGCTACGCATTTTGCCGAGGAAAAATATGGCCGACGATCTCGAGTTCACCGGCGAACGCTATCTACCCACAATTGGTGGGAATATCTACCTCGAGCACATGCATCGGTATCATCTGGCGAAGAATTTCGTCAAAGGCAAAGATGTTCTTGATATCGCCGGTGGAGAGGGTTTCGGTACGGCGCTTCTTGCGGAAACTGCTCGATCCGTGATCGGTGTCGATATTTCGGATGAAGCAGTACGTCACGCGCAGTCGAAGTACAAGGCCGAAAACATTTCGTTCAGGGTCGGGTCTTGTGAGGACATTCCTCTATCATCGGGCTCAGTGGATGTCGTGATATCGTTCGAAACGCTTGAACACATCGAGGCCCACGATCGATTTATGCAGGAGATCAAGCGTGTTCTGCGCGATGATGGGATGCTGATCATTTCGACACCAGAGAAATACGCCTATACCGTCGCGACCGGGTTGGCCAATCCGTTTCATGTGAAGGAACTATTCAAGAGTGAATTCAACGACCTTTTGGGTCGGTATTTTTCACATGTATCGATGCACGGGCAGAAGATTGGTTTTGGCTCGATCATCGCGTCGGAAAATCAGGCTGCGCGTTTTTTCGAGGCCGACGCTGGAAGTGGGGTGACCACCCCCGGAATTGCGAAACCAATGTATATGATCGGCGTCGCATCGGATCGACCGGTCGACAATGCGAATATGAGCGGCGTTTTCTCCCAGGACATTCAGGGCTCTGAACCAGTCCTCAAGCGCGTGGAATTTGAACAGGCTCAATGGGCCGAGATCCTGATGAAGGATGTTGATCATGTTTCTGGTAAAGTTGATGCGCTTCAGCGCAACAACTGGATGAGCAATGCGTCACTCTCTAAGCTTTTGAAGCGTCTGATATACGCCCGGTTCTTGTACGCTTTGTCAAAAGTCAGTGTCTTCAGCAGCCGCAGACGCAAGAGGTTTTTGAAGTCTGCAGAGAAGCGCGACCCAATGTTATTGTCGCGGAAGGTCGATCAGTTCTGTCTCGACTATTACCAGAGGATAACTTCAAATAAGATTATCGCCGGGAGCCGCTCCAGTATCAGCGCGCAGACCGGCGTGAGGGTGACTGCGATCGTGCCAAACTTCAATCACGCGCGGTTTCTTCCTCAGCGTCTGGATAGCATCCTGGCGCAGACTTATCCGCTTATCGATATTCTGGTTCTTGATGATTGCTCCAGTGACGACAGTCGCTCGGTAATTGACGCATATGTCAAGCGTTTCCCTGAGCGTATCAGAGCTGTTTATAATACTGAGAATTCGGGAAATGTGTTCCGTCAATGGCAGAAGGGTCACTCACTGGCAAAAGGTGATTTGGTCTGGATTTGCGAAAGTGATGATTTTTGCGAGCCGACTTTCGTTGAAAGAATGATCAATGCATTCCGTGACCCAAGCGTGATGATGGCGTTCGGACGAATCCAATTTGCGAATAGTCTGGGAGAGTATTTCGCTGGGCTGGATCATTATCGTGACGATGGTGAGCCAGGTATCTGGGAAGCGCGCATGACCCGTCCGGCCGCCGAGTGGTTTCGCGGCGGCTTTGGCGTCAAAAATGTGATTGCCAACGTCGGAGGAAGCCTCTGGCGGCGTTTTGAGATTTCCGATCAGGTCTGGGAAGAGGCCAGAAGTTATAAAATCATGGGTGATTGGTACCTCTATTCGGCTATCGCAGGCGGTGGACAGATCGCATACGAGCCCAGTTCCGTAAGCTATTTCCGTATTCACGATAGCAATACATCCGGTAGCAGCGCTCAGTCGAAGCCAGAATATTATAAAGAATACGCGCGACTGATGACATCGTTGAAGAAGCGATGGGATATTCCAGATGGCACCCTCGAACGCTTTATCGAGGTCTGTCGCAGCGTGTCGAAAAGCGCTGGAGTTCCGGCTGAAGAATTTCAAAAACTGGTGAATTACCAAAGCCTTAGTGCGGTCCCGCGTGAACATATTCATGTTCTGGTCGGCATTTTGGGCTTTTCGTTCGGCGGTGGAGAAATATTCCCGATTCACCTCGCGAATGCACTTCGGCGCAAGGGGATAATGGTTTCCATTCTTCAGATGCACGACGTGGAGGATCACCCAGACGTGCGGCGTATGCTCGACCCTGGTATTCCCGTCTACACGGCCAATGCGGTTCGCGATATGGGGATAGATAGTTTCATTGCGAATGCAGGGATCTCGGTGGTCCATTCGCATGTTGCCAATGTCGAGGGGTTCTTGCTCGACGGACAAGGCATCTCAGCGCCCTTTATTTCGACACTGCATGGATCCTACGAGGCCATGGATGTTTCGACGAGCAGGATCGACCGCTGGAGCAAGAAGATTGATAAATTCGCCTATACTGCCGATCGAAACCTGAGGCCGTTCGGTAATCTTCAGATTAGTAAAGAAAAATTCGTAAAAGTAAAAAATGCGATGCCTGTTGATGAAGTAGCGTTTCCCAAAACACGTGCTCAGCTGGGTGTGGCGGAGGATGCTGTCGTATTTTCGCTTGTTGCACGAGGGGCTGAAGGCAAAGGCTGGGTGGAGGCCGTCAGGGCATATCGCTTATTGCGAGAGCGGCGACCGGATGTCCCGATGGCGATGCTTATGGTGGGCGAAGGGCCAGCCACGGACGAGGCCAAGCTCTTGGCTTCGACGGAAGCGAGTATTCACTTCCTTGGTTTTGTTAAGGAGATCTATGGTCTCTACCGTATTAGCGACGTAGCTCTGATACCGACACGCTTTCCAGGTGAATCTTATCCCCTGTGCTTGATACAGGCGCTTCAAGTTGGGGTCCCTTGCGTGTCTACGGATGTAGGTGAGATCAAGGCAATGTCGCAGATCGATGGTCAACAAGCTGGAATTATCATCGCCAATAACAGCGACAACGACCGATTTGTGAATGAATTGAGCGATGCCATGGAAAAAATCTTGGAGAAAGATGTCCGTGACGGCTTTAGCGAAAAAGCGCAACTCCTTGGAGCGACATATGATATCGATGTGCTCGCTGGTGAGTATCTCGATCATTATCGTTCTGTGCTCGCAAGGAAGTGACGTTGGCGGCATTAAGGTGATAGGCGTTTTATGAAGATATTAGTTCTCGGCGGCGGTGGGTTCATCGGCTACCATCTTGTCGAAGATTTGGTGGTCGCGGGACACGAGGTGAAGGTGCTGGGAAGAAGCCGTCTTCCTGGACGTCCGCTACCGGCAGGTGTACAGTATGTTTCGGGAGAGTTGGCTGATAGCCAGCTGATGCGCGAGCTTCTGGTGGATGTGGACGCGGTCGCGCATCTCATCAGCGGGACGGTGCCGTCCACGGGCGATAAGGACCCCGGCAAGGATGTTGAACTTAATCTTCTCGGAACCCTGAGCCTCCTCGAGGATATGGCAGCATGCAATGTAACCCGCATTCTCTATTTATCTTCGGGTGGAACTGTCTACGGCAAGCCGCAGGAGGTCCCAATTCCCGAGGGACATATACTCGACCCGATATGTTCGTATGGCGTGGTGAAGGTTGCGATAGAGTCCTATCTTAAACTCTATGAGAGCAAGGCCGGTATACGGCCGGTTGTGATCCGAGCCTCCAATCCTTACGGTCTCTATCAGGGCAACCTGGGCGTCCAAGGGATAATAGGCACGTATCTCAACCTTGCCCTGAAGCACCAGCCAATCGAAATATGGGGCGATGGCTCCGCAATTCGGGACTATATTCACGTCAAAGACCTTAGCAGCCTGTGCGTCACTGCGCTGCTCAGTGACAGGGTCGGCGTCTACAACGGGGGTAGCGGAACTGGGACTTCCGTCCTCCACATCGCGGAAATCGTACAAGAGATAACGGGTAATCCCATTCCAATAGTCTATAAGCCTCATCGAAGCCTCGACGTTCCGGTATCCGTTCTCGACATAGAGCGGGCAAAGATGGATTTCGACTGGGAGCCAAAGATTGGTTTGAGAGAGGGGATCGCCGGCGTCTGGTCATGGCTGAAGGAACACGAATAGCGATTGCTATCACGCAGTCGTTCGCTTCATGGTTGACGTTTGATAGCTTCGACTGCGCCCTTGAGAAAGCCGGCAGCCTTGGCCCGCCGGCGCGCTGAGAATAGAGCGCTGGGCGACATGATCAGCGCGAGGGCTTGAACGAAAGTCGAAAGTCTTGGAAGCGGCCGCTGGTGCTTGCTGCCGGTATAGATTCTCGATTGCGCCATATGAAACGCCTTTAACCGAGCGATTTCTGGAGATCGGCCCGACGACTGTCCCGCCGCATGGAAAACAAGGGCATCGTGTACAAATACGAGTTGCCCTGATTTTGCAAGGCGCAACGATAGGTCATCATCTTCGTGATAAAGAAAGATAGCTGGGTCAAAGCCATCAACCGCGTCGAATTTTTGCTTTGAAACAAGAAAAGCGGCCCCGCTCAAAACGGGAACGACAGTATCGACCGCGGGCCAGCCCTTTTTCATGTAGCGGCGGCGTGGCAATAACCAGGACCGCCGCTTGAAATATTCACTTCCGTCCGAGTTGGAAATTCGTGGATTAAATGCGACGCCCGACGGATGACGATCAATGGCCTCCAGCAAGGCTTCAATTGCGCCTGCGGTCAATCGGGCGTCAGGGTTTAAAAACAGGATCCAAGGTGTCTGCGCCACCGCCGCGCCCGCATTGCAGCCGCGGCCGAAGCCCTGATTTTTCTCCAACTGAACAATCCTGATATTTCTTCCGGCAGGGAGGTTCGCAAAACTATTCGTTTTCCCGTTGTCGACGAGAATTATAGGCGTTTCCTCAGGCACCGTCGCGATCATGTCCGCTATGAGCGCATCACTCTTGTAGCAAACAGAGACCACCGTTACGTCCGAGAGTGACAAACTAGACATTTTGACTCCAGAGACTAGGCGCACGATCCCTCCTCAACTTGGCAACCTTTGATGAGTTGCTGTAGCGGAAGGTATTAATGCGGTTTTGTTCAACTCGAAGCGGAGGCATATTCCAGCGCACTTACGCGGAGGCGAGTCTCCTTAGATATACGCCATAATCACCTTTGCCGGCATTTTCTGCGAGTGCTGAGAATTCGGATCTCGTGATAAAGCCCTTGCTCAGAGCAATCTCTTCCGGACATGCAATCTTGAAGCCCTGTCGCTTCTCCAGCGTCCGCACAAACTCGCCCGCCTCGAGAAGACTGTCCGGTGTCCCGGTATCAAGCCAGGCGTAACCGCGTCCCATGATGGATACTTTCAACTTGCCGCGCTCGAGATAGGTCCGATTGACATCCGTAATCTCGTATTCGCCGCGCGCGGATGGTTTGAGATTGGCGGCGATGTCGACGACATCGGCATCGTAAAAATAAAGACCCGTGACCGCCCAGTTGGATTTGGGCTTTGCCGGTTTTTCCTCGATAGAGAGCGCGCGCATTTCGCTATCGAAATCGACCACGCCATAACGTTCGGGATCGTTCACATGATAGGCGAAGACCGTAGCACCGTCGTTTATGCCCGTGCCGGCCTGCAGAAGCTCCGGTAATCCGTGGCCGTAATAAATGTTGTCGCCAAGGATAAGGCAGGATGGGGAGCCCGCGACGAAGTCAGCGCCGATCATATAGGCCTGCGCCAACCCATCAGGGCTGGGTTGAACCGCATATTCAATGGAAAGACCCCATTTCGAGCCATCACCCAGGAGAGACTGGAAAAGCGGCATGTCATGGGGCGTCGAGATGATCAGGATTTCGCGGATGCCGGCCAGCATCAGCGTGGTCAGTGGATAATAGATCATCGGCTTGTCGTAGACCGGCAAGATCTGCTTAGAGACCGCCAATGTCATAGGATGCAAGCGCGTACCGCTGCCTCCGGCCAGAATAATGCCTTTCATGGCGTTTCCTTTTTGCTCTGCGCAAGAGCGGTAACGACCGCGCGCGTTGATGTTTGCCAGTTCGGCAGCCTTATGCCGTAAACCGCTTCCAGCTTGCTGCAATCAAGCCGCGAGTTTGCCGGACGCCGAGCTGGTGTAGGATACTGTCCAGTCGTGATGTCGTTGACGATCATCGACTTTCCGCCGTTTTCTTCAGAAAATGCGAATATCTGTTTCGCGAAATTCGCCCAGTTCGTTTCCCCGGTCCCGGAAAGATGAAAAACTCCACGGAGACGGATCGAGGAATCGTCCAAGAGTTTCCTTGCGATTGCTACGATAGCGGTGGCGATATCGTTGGCCGAGGTTGGGCATCCGAACTGGTCCGCGACCACATTGATCTCCTCGCGGCTCTCGCTCAGCCGGAGCATGGTTTTTACAAAGTTGTTGCCGTACTCCGAATAGACCCATGCGGTTCTCAGAATGGCGTAATTGCCAGTAGCCTCCGAAACGGCCTGTTCGCCTTCGAACTTCGAGCGGCCGTAGATGGAAGTGGGGCCTGTCGGATCGCTTTCGACATAGGGCGTTGCCTTGGTGCCATCGAAAACATAATCCGTAGAAAGATGAATGACGGGAATACCAAGTTCACTTGCCGCCTGCGCGACGGCCCTAGCTCCGTCCCGATTAACGGCAAAAGCGACGTCCGGTTCGCTTTCTGCCTTGTCGACAGCGGTGTAGGCAGCAGCCGATACCACAGCATCGGGCTTTATCTCTCGCAGGGCCTTCAAAACAGTTTGAGGCTGCGCAAGGTCGAGTTCCGGCCGACCGAGAGCCACGATCTCCAGTTCGGCGCTCGCCAGTGCCTGAAGGGCGCTGACGACCTGACCATTTTTGCCCGTAACTGCCAGCCGCATTCGTTCAGCCCTTGGTCAGAACGCCAAGGCGCTCTCCGGCATAAACACCCTCGCGAAGCGGCTGCCACCACCATTCATTGTCGAGGTACCATTGCACTGTCTTGCGGATGCCAGTTGCAAAGTTTTCCTGTGCTTTCCAGCCGAGCTCGGTTTCCAGTTTCGTTGCATCAATGGCGTAGCGCGCATCGTGACCAGGACGATCGGTGACGTATTTGATGAGGTCGGCATAGGGTTTGGATTGAGGGCGCAGTTCGTCGAGAATGGAGCAGATGCAGTTCACCACATCGATATTCTTCTGCTCGTTTCTGCCGCCCACATTGTACTTCTCGCCGACAAGACCCTTTTGAACGATGAGCCACAGGGCGCGGGCATGGTCTTCCACATAAAGCCAGTCTCGGATGTTCGCGCCGTTTCCATAGACTGGTAGCGGTTTGCCATCCAACGCGTTGAGAATGATCAGTGGAATGAGCTTTTCCGGGAAATGGAATGGTCCATAATTGTTGGAGCAGTTGGAAATGACAACCGGAAGGCCATAGGTGCGCTGCCAGGCTGTGGCGAGATGATCGCTTGCGGCTTTCGAGGCGGAGTATGGCGATGAAGGATCGTAAGGGGTTGTTTCTTCGAAAAGGCCCTGATCCCCGAGCGAGCCATAAACCTCATCGGTTGATACATGAAGCATGCGGAAATTCACCTTGGCCTCGCCCTCAAGGCCACTCCAATATTGCCGCGCCGCCTCCAGCATCGTGAAAGTGCCGTTGATGTTGGTCTGGATGAAATCAGCTGCGCCGGTGATGGAACGGTCGACATGGCTTTCGGCGGCCAGATGCATCACGTAATCCGGCTGGAATGTCGTGAATGCGTCATTCATCGCAACCTGGTCACATATGTCGGCCTGAAGGAAGCGGTGATTGGGTGCATTTTCGATTGGCTTGAGGGACGCCAGATTTCCTGCATATGTCAGTTTGTCGACGGTGAGAACATCCGCGCCGATCTCGCTCACGAGATAACGTACGAGGGCCGAGCCGATAAATCCGGCGCCGCCGGTAACTAGAACGCGCATCATCAGTTTCCAGTGTTTTGGTAAGTAAAATATTCAGGCAATTCCGACAGAAGCGGTTGCTTGCCGTCCTTCTCGGAGAGGACGTAGCCCTCAAGCTTCGGCCAATTGATACCGATGGCCGGATCATCCCATTTAACGCCGCGGTCATTGGCGGCACTATAGGGCGCCGTCACTTTGTATGAGATGACCGTGTCGTCAACGAGCGTCATGAAACCGTGGGCAAATCCCGCTGGAACCCATAGCTGTTCGCCATTTTCTGGTGAGAGCTCGACAGCCGCCCATTGCCCGAAGGTAGGCGATCCCATTCTGATATCCACCGCAACATCCAGTAGCCGGCCACGAATGCAGCGAACGAGCTTGCCCTGCGCAAAAGGCGCTGTCTGAAAATGAAGTCCGCGTACGGTCCCGGCCTGTGCGGACAGGGATTCATTATCCTGCACGAATTCCACATCCGCTATATTTTTGCGAAACCATTCCCTCTTGAAAACTTCGCTGAAGTAACCCCTGCTATCGCCGAAACGAGCCGGAGTTATCTTTTTCAAGCCTGGTATCGTTAATGCTTCTAGTTGCACTATGCGGATCCTGTCTGCTCTGCCTCTCAAGGTGATATGGCTTTATCGGCAGGGACAGTCAATAACGCTTTATTAATCGCCCACACAAGAGCGACGGAATCTCCGGTAGTCATTGAAGCTTTACGCCGAAATGTGCGGCCATCATCTTCGATTCACGCGTGCCCTTGGCAACTTCACGATCAACGCACTTCGCGTACTGCTCGGTGCCCTTCTTGTCACGGCAAGAGCGCTCGGCGTTCCTGTTGACTGCTTTTTTCCAGTCAAACGGTTCTGACTTCACGATCGGTCCCTGTTGGCAGGCAGTCAGGCACGCGGCCGATAGCGCGATGATTAAGTACTTCATGAAATCTCCGACTCTCGCCTGCTAAATACAATGAACTTGATCCAGCTCATAAACTTCACGAGCGGATCGGTTACGCCGAAATAGAAGAATGCGACGAGAAGGGTAGACGTCGACGAGTTGCCAAACGGACTGTCATAAAACGTGAGGCCGCGCCTGCTGGGTCCATCGCCGAATGGAAGAAGTAAGCCAATAAGCACCACTGGAACAATCATTGCGTGAACGACTGAAATTCCCCAGTTGAACGTGTGTTTGGGCCTGTTCAATTCCAATACAAGCAAGGCGACAAATCTGCAAATCATCAGGGAACTTGCGATGTAGTTGGAAAGTAAAAAGGTATTCCATCCGTTGAGACCACCAAAATGGGCCTCGATCTGGCTAATGTAGTACAAATTAACGGGCCAAATCAGCCAATAGTCGGAAGCAGTGAAATCGATCACCTTCTTCGCGAGAAAAAGCGGAACAACCCATGCCACGAAAAATGCCGCCCCGAACGTGGTGAGCGACACCGCCATAAACTTTTTCTCAAACTCCAAGACAGACTTTTCAATCACCGCTACGCGACCCCCATCGCAGTTGTTTGAATTCGTGGCGCGTATGAATGCTCGGGCGCAATTTGCGAAATGAAATCCCCCAGCAGTAGCGGGATTATGCTCAACTCTAAGTCTGTGTCTAGGCCGCCTCAGGTGGCTTTTTGGTGTCAGATCCCCACGAGAAATCAATGAGAAACATCTCAGCAGAAAACCTTGCTGCGCTTGAGGCGCGGCAGCTGGTGGCGCGCGACTTCCTCTGGTTTGTTGCGCGCGATCGAGCGACTGGTGCGCCGGTCACCGATGGCATGTGGTCGGACGTCGGAAACGTGTCTGCGGCCATCGTGCATCCGGACACAGGTTTGCCGGTCACGCGTGACTGGTACGGCTCCGGCACGCTGGTGCAGATCGATGACATTCCGCTCGTCGCCAATCTTTCGGTGCAGAACGTCAATATCCGCCTGTCTCAGGTCAGTGAGCACGTGCAGACGCTGGTGCGGCAGTATGATTGTCGCCAGGCCCGCGTCGAGATTTATCGAGGCCTGTTCGATCCGGATAGCCGCCAAATGGTGGCGCCGGCGGAATGCCGTTTTGTTGGGTTCGTGGACACCATCACGATCAACACGCCTTCTGAGAATGAGGAAGGCAGCGTGACGATGGTTTGCGCCAGCCACACTCAAGAGATGACGCGTTCCAACCCGTCGACGCGCAGTCACGCGACGCAGGTGCTGCGACAGGCCGGCGATGCTTTCTACACCGACGCTGACACCTCATCCGAGTGGGAGTTCTTCTGGGGCTCGGAAAAGGGCAAGGTCGCCACGCAGCCGAATAAGAAAAAGTTTTTAGGAATCTTCTGATGGACGTCCGCTTCGCCACCGCCGAGGATCGCGACCGAGTTGTGGCGCTCCTGCGTGAGAGCCATGAAGCCGCCGGGTTCACCGACGACGATATCCTGTCGACGGAAGAGCAGGAGTTCACGCCGTTCCTCGGGCTGGCTGATACGATCAACGGTGTTTCGGCAAATCATCCTTCGCCGGCAGATGGATGGGTCGCCAAGACCGCACCGCCGATCTATCGGACGGACCTTGAGGTGATCGACGGCAACCGCCGTCTGATGGCCGATGTCGACCTGAATTTCGTTCCCTATCCGGAACAGGTCCAGCGCCTGATGAAGTCGGCGCTGGAGGAGGCTCGACGCTTCCGCAGGCATACGATTGTCCTGCCGCCAAAGTTCTGGGCCTACGCCACGCCGGGAACGGTGTTCTCGTGGACGTCAGAGCGCAACGGCTACATCGCCAAGCTAGCGCGGATCGATGGTGTTGCCGACCGCGCTAACCTCGACGTAATGATCGACATCACCGAAGTGGACCCGTCGGACTACGATTGGAGCAGCGATACTGAGTTCAAGCCACCTGTCGACGGCCAGATTGGCGTCATTCGTCCGACGCCACAGCCTATTGTGGATTGGTTCGCGGAACCGGCCACGGTCAAAGATAGCTCCGGTGAAGATCGGCGACCGGCTATCCGGTTGACGTGGGACAACAGCCAGCGATGGGCGCCTCGATGACGTTATCGGCATCGAATACGAGGTGAGGCTACAGGCTACGCTGAAGAAGGTCTCCGAAGGCCGCACAGACCAGCCGCAGGTTGGCTCGATGCTCATCTCGCAAAGCCTCCTTCCGGCTGAAAGTTATGTTGTCCGTGGGCGATACATTCCTGGCGGCGACAGGCCGGTATTATGGACCGGGTTCATTCCCGTCATCACGCCGAACATCCTGCTTTCTGACAAGGATGTGTTTGTCGACATCGATCTGAGCGGTGTTGAGGAAGCGCTCGGCTGGCTGCGCAACAGCACCCGAACAGCACAGGATGCCATCGACGGCCTCATCGCCGCCCAGATGGAACTGGCAACGGTCGCGTACAAAGACACGCGGAAGCTTGCCAGAGATCTGTCTGTCGAGTTGGGCGCGGCTCGTGCTGAATATCGCGAGGATATCCAGCTTGCCGTAAACGAGACCATGGCCGTTGCAGGCAAGGTCGAAACACTGACGGCGGCGTTGGGCGGGAATAGCTCTTCTGTAAATATCGCATGGGCAGCCCTTGCAACGCCGGCAGAGTACGCCGCGCGGTACGGCGTGACGGCGGCTGTCAATGACGGTCAATATCGTTCGGCGTCATTGCTATTGGATGTTCCGTCTAATCCGTCCAGCCCAACCCGGCTAGTTGGCTTTGCTGACCAGTTTGTCATCGCCAGCGGAGACATGTCTGTAATCAAGCAGCCGTTCGTTGTTCAGGATGGCATCCTCTATGCCAAGGACATCAGGGCTAACAGTCTTTCCGCGTTCTCTGCCGTTCTGGGCAACGTCGACATTTCGAGCGCCTACATCGGCACACTGACTGTCGGCACCTCGAATATCGATCCCGGAGCAATCACCGCGGCTGCGTCTGATGTTCTTCCAGGAAACGGGTCTGTTGACATCACCCTTACCCACGGCCTTGGCTCTCCGCGTGTGCAGGTGGATGTGGTCGGCAAGGTGTTTTCTGGAACGTCGACCGATCAGCAGTACGTGAGCTTCACTCTGCGAAACGTCACAGACAACGTCGACATCGAAACCTTCCTGGTGTTCTCGAAAACGACACCGGCCGCCGGTGCTGCGCGCCTCCTTGGCGCAACCACGTATCTGTTCAACCCGCCAAGCGGGCGCACTCAAACCACGTTCAGGCTGACCGCAACGCCGCAGGGAGCGACCCCTGTCAATTCCACAATCGTTGCTCAAGCATTCAAGAGGTAATCCATGACAGCCGGAAATCAGATGCAGGTCAGCGCCAGCAGCCGACCGTCGATCAGTTCCTTACGGAAATCGCGCCCATCGCTTGGCCGCCGGTTTAGTCGCAGGGGAAGGCGTCCATCAATGCCTTGATGACTATATGTCCCGCTTCGCCCGCCGGTCTATCGCCATCTGCTGGATGATCAACTACGAAGCGACGTAGTATGCTAAGGTGCTGATCCGATGTTATCGCCAACTTGCCGGGTGGGCAGTAAATTCGCTGGTTGTGTTTCACGGCGAAATAACTGTTCGCCCATCCAATCCCATCAGCGAGCGACGCAATCCTCAATTTAACGAGACCGACGTTGCGATCATTCTCCAACATCTCGCGAATGGATTCCGCACCGGCCGCGCCGGGAACTGCGAGTGAAAACAATAATACAAGATGGCTGGGTTGCATCGTTACCCCCGTTTCTATGCTGCACCGGTTTTAGATAGATCTAATGAGAGAAGTAAAGCCACCCATCTTGGTGCGCTACCAAGGCGCTGGTTTTGCTGGTGCCGCCGGGAAGGGACCTTCGCATGAGTATCGAACCTCATGCTGGGACTCGGCGATCGAGAAGTTTGATTTTGTTGTGCATGTACGTCCGGTCGTCTTGAGCCACTCGATCGTCGCACTCTCGTACGATGCGGGGGATGTATCTGTGGCCAGCAGCGCAGGGCTCCCGGTGCCGTCTTGCAGGTTCATTCCCGGCTCTCTGGCAATCAGTAGGCGGCGTTCTTGGGGCTTATCGACTATGCGAAACGTTGACCCACTTGTGGCACTCTGCCACATGACAGGTTCGATACCGTTGAAATCGTTTGTGGCATAGTTCGTCCCAGCGCATCCGGCGGTCGCGAGAAGCACCAAACCAGCGATTCCACGATCAAGCGAATGCATGCATCTCCCCCCTCGATAATGGGGCGACACTACATCCCCTGTCTTTGCGGTCAAGTTGAACGTTAACGCGGGCGCCTAGCAACATCAGTGGTCTAGCGGCTCCGCACAACCCACTAAACAAAAGAGGCCCGTCGCTCAACGTAAGTGCCAGGCCTCCGTGCCTCGGCCTGTTATGAGCGTGGCACTTCTCCCATATCTGCAAGTATCGGCTGTATCAATAGCAGCAAAAGACCCGCGCAGCGGGGGGGATGCGTGCGCGGGTCTTTAGGCCATGGAGTTGGGGACATGGCGACGGATTTAACGCCAAGGCCGCCTTAATGTTCCCAGCGCTCCCTTAAAAAGGAAAATCAATGCCAATCACCAAAATCTCCACACAGGGGAGGGCTTTCGTGCGCCTGCATGAGGGCAATCCTCTCACCGCCTATCTCGATCCTGTCGGTGTGCCGACTATCGGGACCGGTTTCACGATGCGCAGCGATTCCGTGCGGCGCGAGCTGGCCAAGATTGGCATCACGAAGCTCGTGCCAGGCAAGACTAAGATCACCGCTGCGCAAAGCGATGCCATCCTCGATGCTGTGCTTGCCGCCGAATACGTGCCCGCTGTCGTTGCCGGTTCTCCCATCGACCGCAGGCAGCACGAGCTCGATGCCGCCGTTTCTGTCACTTTCAATCTCGGCGTCGGCGCCATGAACTGGACGTGGGCCGACTACTGGCGGAGAGGCCAGATCAAGAAGGCCGCCGCTCATCTTGCCGCCAACTACAACACCGCGAAAGGCAAGCTGCCGGGCCTCGTGCGCCGACGCAAGGAGGAGGCCCTGCTATTTGAGAAGGGCATCTACACCGGCGTAGCGAGCGCGACGTAGGAGGCGACGGCCGAGCCGTTAGCCCAGCCTGATCCGGTTGTGAAGGAAGCGCAGGAGCTGCTGACTGCGGCTGGTCTCAATCCCGGCGCCATCGACGGCTGGATGGGCGAGAAGACAAAGGCAGCGGTGATTGCATACCAGAAGGCCCACCCACACCTGATCGCCGATGGCATCATCGGTCCCGCCACGCTCGCACAGCTTCGACGCGATGCCTCAGCTGCAAGGGAAGCCGTAACGAAGGGTGTAGGCTCAGCCGCAAGCTCAGGCTTGCTTGCTTTCGTGGCTGGCCTCCCTTGGGGGTGGATCGTCGCTGGCGTCGCTGTGGTTGCTGTTGCCTATGTCGCTTACCGCATCGCGATGTCGTCGCTCGCAGATGGAATAGCTGGCGCCGCAAGGAGGTGGTGGTTTGATCCTCTTGTGGGCAAAACTCAAAGGCTACCTAGCCGCAATCGGTACGGCGCTCGCGATCCTCGCGGGCGTCTTTTTGTATGGCCAGGGGGCAGGGCGCTCCGCGGCAAAAGACGAACAGGCCGCAGCAAATGCCAAGGCCATCAAGAAGGCCGAGGATGTCGAAAATGAAATCAGGAATTTGGATGACGCTGGCGTTGATGACGCTCTTAGCAAGTGGATGCGCGACAAGCGGTAGCTACTGCGACATCGCGCGCCCGGTGCGTCCTTCTGTCGATGACCAGATGACGCCGCAAACGAAGCGGCAAATCCTTACTGAGAATGAGAAGCTGCAGAAGCTGTGCGGGGTAAAGCCATGACCGTTGTGAAAGCCCGGACCTCGAGACGGTGCCTTAAACCTGCATCGTGGCGTTCACGCGCGGCAGAGAGACTTTCTGAGCTTCTCGATACCCTGCTCAGCTTTTTTTATCCCAGCCAAGAGTTGCTCGCTCTTCATCGAGACATGCGTGCCGCACGCCTCGCAAAGAAAATCATCGTTAGCCTTTATCCAGGCTATCGTTTTCTCAGCCCTATGGGCGCATTTGGGGCACGGCAGCCCGACTTGTTGCGTTTCGAACATTCATTTCACCGGATTAGATTCTCTAATTGCATCACAATGCAAGGAGGTTCGCAATGACTGGCGCCGAGATCATGGGCGCCGTCGGTTTCTTCGTGCTGGTTTTCGGCTTTATCTTCGGTCTGTGGAAATACGTTGACGCGAAGATCAGCGCGGCAAAGACGGAGGCGTCTGCAGCGGCGTCGGTGGCCTCAGCGATGGTGTCGCTAGCTCGGGAGGAGCTCGCGGCTCACCGCCTCCATGTGGCCGAAACCTATGTCTCCAAATCCGGCCTTCGCGAGCAGACGGAGCAGATCATGGGCGCTATTGGCGCCGTGAAGGATGCGGTCGACAAAATGACTTTGCGTGTCGATCGCATCGTTGAAAATCAGTCGAAGCCAAGGAGGACGAGGTCGGGGTAAAAACAAAAAGCCCGACACTAAGGCCGGGCTTTTCATGCTTATAGCGAATAGCTATCAGAACTTTACGCCGAGGCCGACGCGGATCGCGTGCTGATCGATATCAGAGGTGATGGTGCCGCCACCTGTGCCGCCGAAATCGAACGTCTTGTCGCCGAAGTCGGTGTAGCGATATTCCAGACGGGCGAATACGTTGTCCGTGAAGGCATAATCAAGGCCAACACCGAGGGTGTAGCCATTGAACGTTTCTTTCTCTTCACCGAAGCCTGCTACGTCCGCATAGCCGCGAGCATAAGCCCAGCCAGCAGTACCGTATACGAGGGCACGGTCAAAGGCGTAGCCAACGCGGCCGCGAACCGAACCCTGCCAGTCGAAACCGTAGGTCAGTGCGCCGTCGAACGCCGTGTTGTCTGCCCAGCTCTTGTCGAAATCAGCCTCGAGACCGACCACCCAGCTGTTGCCGAAATCGTAGTTGTAACCAACGAAGCCGCCGAGGATACCGCCGTCAAAATCCTCCGAGAAGCTACCTGCGGTGCCGCTGATTTCGATGTCCTGGTTGTTCCAGTTGTAGCCACCCTGAACACCGATGGTGAAGCCAGTCCAGCTGAATGCTGGTGCCACATCAGCAACAGGCGCTGCGGGTACTTCAGAGACCGCGTCAGCAGCCATAGCGGTGGACGCTGCCAAAACAAAAGCCAGGGTCGCGAATGTCTTTTTCATGGTCTGAACTCCTAAATTTGAGTATCAACTAAATAACAATTCTCCGAAAAATGCTGTAGCACATGGGCAACACCCGCAACCCAAGCGTATCCGGGGCGGGATGTTGCTGCTCAAGGGTGTCGAATTCACGCGGCTGTGTATCAATTTTATCTGTAAGTTTGACGCTTCGGTGTTATTGCGCCCCATGAGCGAATTCAGAATAGAGCCGATCACGATCAATTGGGGTAATTTTGAAACCCTTGAAACCGTCACCGACCTCGCGCGGGTTCTCCTTCACAGATGGCCCGGAAGCACAGAGGCGCAGGCGTACGTTACCGCTCTCATGGTCTGCTCTGCTGTTCTGGAGAATGGCTTGGACGACAGGCCTGAAGATGCGCGCCTCGCTTTTGTTGAAGCTCCTCATAGGGCCGGTCTGTCGGTCAGTCCCGACGACGAAGCGCGAGATTGGTGAGAAATGATGTTCAGTTGACGAAAGAACCCGCTGGATTTAAGCGAAAACGCAGAATGTGGCCATGGCTGCTAGTCTGCATACTGGTTCTTATCATCGTTGCCGGTGTATATGCCTATCTGGAAATCACCGCCATGATCGACGATCTGGGCCGTCTGTGGGATGACCTGGTGCAGCTGTTCTGGCTGATCATCCCCCAAGGCGAAAAATAGAATGCTTAGCAAAACGAAGCCGCGGTGCCGGGACAATTTGTGCGTTCAGAGTCATAAGAAAATCTTAATTGACTGTTTAAATGTTCATTGTACGTTCCCATTTAGTGCGGGGGCTAAAGAGATGGTGTTAAGACAACTGGTGCGTATATCTTGCGTCAAATGCGGGCTAGCGCACCCTTGTGGGGCCGAAAAGGATTTTGATCCCCCCAAATACTGCGCTGAATGCTCGTCAGAACGTCGAGCGAACGCTAGGCGCTCGCTCAACATCTCAGACGGAATTCGCCTTTCATTAGATGAAAGGTACGTCCTGCCAGAAGGCTACTTTTCTGCTTCTTCTTGGAAATAAGCTTTCAACTCTCTTTCAGCCTTACGGTAGCCGATATTAGAATTTGCGCGAATGGTCCTTGCCACGCCTTTTCCCGTAGGAAAAGATTTGACTTCCCAAGAGTAAGAACGCTGATTATGCTTCGTTAACTTGGCGACTAAGAGTCTCTTCCCCTTGGACTTTTTCCAGGTTATTTCGTCTTCTTCGATGTTGCATCCCCATCCGGATGGGTCGACCTCGGCAAGCATCCGATTTAGCGCTCTTGCGTGTTCGGGCCGAGAAGCAGGGTCGTCAGATAGAAGCGAGCGTATTATCCGGCGCCATTTTTTACCGATATGAGGTAACCATTCAAGCCTATCCGCGTACCCGCCGTCAGGGACAACTGCACGCGGTGCAGGGCTAGATTCGTACCAAGAATGACCGTGCAGGAGCCGGTACAACGTCACGCCCAACGCCCACAGATCCGTTCGGATGCTAGACACTCTCGCTTCGTAGAATTCAGGAGCTAGATGGTCACGATAGCCTCCACCAGCAGCGTATCCTTCTACTATCTCATCAGTCACAAATCCGAAGTCGCCAATTTTCGCGACACCTTTTTCATCTAACAGAATATTCCCAGGTTTAATGTCTCGATGGAGCATTCCCCGTTGGTGAAGTGCGGATAGTCCGTGGCATACGTCACGCGCGATTTTGAGCACTATATCAGGGTGCAAGGGGTTGGCTCTGTAAGAGCGCTCCAGTGAGCCGCCTTCACAGAATTCCATCACTAACAACACGGCGTCGTCAGCAGATGATGCGCAAAGATAGTGGACAGCGACGATGTTACGGTGGCGCGCCTTTTCGAGGTTTGCACCCTCCGCCAATAGGCCTTTTTTTCTGCCCACCCATTGCTCTGGGGGTTCTCCCGCCATAGCGAACAGGGCTTTGACGGCCAGCTTATCACGTATGCCGTCTCGGCCTATGTGTACGCGCCCGAAATGCCCGTGTGCAATCTCTTCGCCAACAATGAGGGTTGATCTGAGGTCGTTCATTTTTCGCACTTTGCCAAGATGCAGAACGCGGCTTCGCGGCTACCAGCACGCAATGCAGACCCGGTGAATTTTTCTTGCCAGAACGTATCGTCACCTATGTATTCGTCTGCTTTACGGTCCCCATAGTTTCGGGAAATTGTAGCCTTTGTAATGGTCTCCGTAGGACAAACTGAGGCCAGGGCACCAATCGCAACGCCCCTTAGTTCGGCGGCCTCAAAATGAGCCAACGTGGGTCTGCCTTGCTGACTGACAGCGCTTCCCTTGACGGCGGCTCGTTCGATCCCATTCTCTTTCGCGTAGTCATAGATTTCTTGGGAGAAGACTGCATAGGCCTCCGCTCTCTGCCCCTTTTGAAGTTTGACATTGAAGTCGGCGTTGATGACTATCTCCCCAGCGCCAACGGGTACCGTTGCGTCAACCAAGACTGCTTTATCTCCAGAGACCGTGACCCCAAGCCAACGTACCGACATTTGCTTTACCCTCTACCCTCTTCAGACAGCCGCTCAATCGGCTACTGGTCAATTCCCGAAATTCCATCATGTTTCATAGTTGAAAACTTGATAGCGATTCGAGTATCTCTCCTAAAAGTTGAGTATCGGTTAGTGCTCACTCAACGCTTCGTGGTCTGGTCCTGTTTCATCTCGGCATCGCTGCCATTTATGATCCTCAATGTCTCATCGGCGGCCTTGCTGGCTTCCGCGGCCGCTGCGCTCACCCTAGCTTCAGCCTCGGCTTGTTCTGCCTGCGTCCGTGTCGGGTGATCACCTTGCGCTCGTTCCCCGATGGTAAACCACTGATCTACCGTCAGCAGGCAAATGAAAATAACGATGGCCACAACCGCAAAAAGTCCGCAGATGAAACGTGCCAAGGTCATCATCTATGGCTGCCGCTCGCTGAGCCAAGGGCGCCTCCGCTATAGAAGTCGATCATAACCTATTCCCCGCACTGGTTTTGGGAACCCCTCATCGACCTGTTCCCAAAGGCGAGTTCGCTGGCATTCGTTGATATGAAACGCTTCGGATGCGTTAACGACATCGTCTTTTAAGTACGCGCAGAATGCACTCCATTCCGAACCCATATGGATACCGTAGAAGTAATCGGTAACGGTTTGAGGCGGCCCGCATTTAACGTATCGCAAATCGTCGTCCGTTAATTTCTTGGTTGTAATCAGTCTATTCAGATACGCGCGCTTTGCTGCATCAAAAACCTGCGTCTCATCGATCCGGCTTATGCAGCCATAGGCCATTACTGCCCCGGTCGACACCACGGCGGCCACATAAATGGCGAAGCCCACAACGATATTCCGGATCCATCTGGCGATTAATGCCACTTTAGATTTCCTTTTGCGTATGAGATGTCGCTGAAGCCGTGATTTTTTTGTGACGTAGAATGTGACATACATTGCCTAACTCGGAGCCTACCGCAACTCAATCGGAGCGAGATTTTTTCGTTGCTTTACACGCCGAGTATGCCAGTCTCGTGCAAACAATAGGGGGGGCGAGCGGATGGGTGTACTAAAGGCGATAGCCAAGATCTATCTAGGCTACACATTGTCAGCGGTAGTAGCGGGTGTCTTGAGCGTCGTTGGCCTGGGCTTTTTCTCTAATCAGGCCAGAGCGAGCTTTGGAGAGCTCGTGTACGTGACGTTGATGACTGCAGCTGCGATTCTTTTCTTTGCACTGCCCGTAGCGGTACCGAGCGTGGTTCTCTTGATGGCGCTGAGAACAAAAAGCTATCTGACGTATGCCGCCGTTGGTGGGGTCTGCCCGATCCTTATCATGGCACTGTACAGCGGCAGCCTGCCGGCCTCCGCAATATTCTCCTCTGTTGCGCTCGCCATATTCTCCATCGGGGCTATTTCAGCCTATCCAATGTGGGCGATTTGCACCGATCGCTGGCGCATATTATAGGCGAAAAGAAATCCGTCGGAGCTGGCCTCATGTCTCATCTTGCGAAGCAGGTTAGGCCAGCAAATCTCCATGCTGAAATTTGCTGAGCTTAATGTTCCTAGCGAGGCTTTCGTAGCACGATGCAAGGTTGAAGGTATGTGGCGGAGTACTTTTCGAAGTACCCGATCACATTTAGATTTTTTCGCCACTTAACTGCAGCGATCTCTGGCACGGTGCAGCCAGCCAACGCCATCCTTGTGATCGCCGTTCCACGAAGGTCATGGAACGTGAGGTCAACGACGCCAGCCTTCGCACAACATTTCCTCCACGAGGTGTTGAAGCCATCGCTTGTCCAGGCCCCGCCGCGGCTGTTTTTAAGGATGGTGCCATTGCCTATCTGAGTGCTTAGGACGCTAGCCAGTGATCCCATAGGCACCAAGACGCGCGCCTTCGTTTTGGACTGAGAGAACCGCAAATTGGAACCGTCAAAATCGTTCCAGGAGAGCCGCAGAAGGTCTCCTTTGCGCTGGCCGGTCCACAGGGCCAACTGAATGGCTAAACGCATGTGTGGAGGCGCAACGGCCTCAAACGCGGCCACGTCGGTGTCACTCCACGTCCGATCGCGTCTCTTCGATCGGTACAGTCGTCCGCCTCTCTCGGCGATGTTGACCGAAATTATTCCCCGGTCTTTCGCAAACGACAGGACACGAACCAAGACCATCCATGCGAAGTCTGCGCTGCGAGGCTTGTCGGCCATGCCGTCACGCCACTCCTTAAACTTGCCGCGCGTCGCAGGTTTTTGGAGTTCATCAAGGGAAAGGCGGCCGAACTCCATCCGGATCTTGTCAAGGTATCGATCGTATTCTTGACGGGTGACAGCCTTGGTGTGGCGGAAATCTGAAGAGCCGCGATATAGCGTTATGAGCGTCGACAAATTAGTGGGTGAGGGCGCTCGGCGCCGCTCGTGAGCCTGCCTAAATGCGCCATCAAGAAGTGGATCGCCCGGCTGAATTGGCTCGCCCTTGTCGTTCTTGAGCAGAGGGACGACGAACAACACGAAGACAGTCTGTTGGGTCGTGGCGTGTTTTTCACGTATAGCGAGTGATCTGCTGTCACAAGAAGTTCGCCGAAGCCAGATCCGCTGGCGCTGCCTGATCGCTCGTCGGCTTCGTCAGCTATTTCAGCGCCACAAGAGTCTTATCAAGGTGGACGGCCGAGAGGAAACGGATCTTTGTTTAATAGCCGTCCCGTCGATCGGCGCCGCGCTGAGGTGGATATTGCCGGAAAAACCGCTCCTACTTCCACATCGCCCGCATTCGCGCACCCACATCGATGCGGATCTGCTGCGCGCTGCGTTCGGAAGCGGCAGCCGATACCAGTGGCCAGCTCATCGTTTCGAAAAATTGCAACAGCGTCGCCGGGATGAAGCGGGTTCTGGCGGCGTAAACATGCCGGTCACCCTGCTGACTCTGCCCGCCGGTGAAGAAACGTTGCGGCGTGATCAGCGACAGGCTGTCCTTGGCGCGGGTCATGGCGACGTAGAGCAGCCGGCGTTCCTCCTCCAGTTCCTGGGTGGTGCCGACGCCGAGGTCGGAGGGGATGCAGCCGTCGACCACGTTCAGGATGAAGACGGAGCGCCATTCCTGGCCTTTTGCCGAATGGATGGTGGAGAGGCTCAGATAATCCTCGTCAAGCAGCGGCACGCCGGCCTGATCGCTGGTGGCGTCCGGCGGATCGAGCGTCAGTTCAGTCAGAAAGCGCTCGCGCGATGGGTAGCCGCCGGCGATCTGCTCTAGCTGCAGCAGATCGGCCTTGCGGGTGTCCGCATCTTCGTGGATGCGTTCCAGATGCGGCTCATACCACACCCGAGCTTGCCCGATCTGGCCCGGCCAGTCATTCGGCGCCTGCCGCAGGCCCACAAGCATTTGTGTGAAGGCTGTCCAGTCATCGCCGGTCTTCGGCGGCGGCGGAATTTCGGCGAGGGCAAGCAGCGGCTCGGGGTCTGTCGCAATCGCATCGAGAATTGTGCCAGCCTTCTTCGGTCCAATGCCTGGCAGCATCTGCAGCAGCCGGAAACCGGCGACGCGGTCGCGCGGATTTTGGGCAAAACGCAGCACGGCCAGCATGTCCTTCACATGGGCGCTGTCCAGGAATTTCAGGCCGCCGAATTTGACGAAGGGGATGTTGCGGCGGGTCAGTTCCACCTCGAGCGGGCCGCTATGGCTGGAGGTGCGGAACAGCACGGCCTGCTGTTTCAGCGTCATGCCGCTCTCGCGATTGGCGAGGATCTGGTCGATGATGAAGTTCGCCTGCTCGGTTTCATCCTTTACCGTTACGAGCTTTGGGCGCTCAAGCGATACCCGTTCGGTCCAGAGGTTTTTGGTGAAGCGCTCGCGCGCGAGATCGATGACGCCGTTGGCAGCCGCAAGGATCGGCTGCGTTGAGCGATAGTTGCGATCCAGCGTGATGATATCG
>Ga0209371_1000908_pt1 | contig 23467 bp, 23 predicted proteins | sample AgamicAtAmrz_FD_187165 | JGI IMG/M metagenome (GOLD analysis project Ga0209371, IMG submission 187165) | Agave microbial communities from Guanajuato, Mexico - At.Am.rz (SPAdes) (version 2) | ecosystem: Host-associated > Plants > Roots > Rhizosphere | place: Guanajato, Mexico | collected 2012-06-07
CTCCCTTGCTGCCATTCCTTCGCAGCCTGTGTGGAGTCTGGCGGGCGGACTGATTGGTGCCTGTGCGTTATTCAGCTACGTTGTACTCGCTCCCAAAATCGGTTTTTCAGCCCTGCTCGGTCTGGCAATTGTCGGACAGCTACTCTCATCACAGGTGATCGACAATTTTGGCCTGCTGGGCGCGATAAGGCGGCCAGTCTCGTTGCTGAAGCTGGGAGGAATGCTGGTCATGTTGATTGGACTCGCCATCATGCTTTTTGGCGACCGGTTTACTGAGCGTTTTATGCATTAATAAGGCAATACTGCCGGTTGCGGACGTATGCCCGAATGCAGGCGTCCGTGACCTTCAGTTCAGCCAGAATGATAATTTTATCTCTTCCGGAGAAATCACATGTTTTCATCAGCGGCCAATGTCAGAAATTTGCTGGGCGAGTGTCCCCTCTGGTGCGAGAGAACACGCAGGCTTTACTGGACTGATATTGAAGGCAGTGAGCTGCTCGCTTTAGAAGAATGTACCGATATCGTCATGCGATGGGCACTTCCTGAACGTCTTGGATCATTTGCACTGACTGAAAAAGAGAACGTCCTGCTGATGGCCCTGGCCTCCCGGCTGGCCTTCTGTAACATCGATACCGGTGAATTTATCCCGTTAGCAAACTCGCCGGGAGAGCCGGGAACCCGTACAGGAGACGGGCGATGCGACCGAGACGGCAACTTCGTCTTCGGAACAATGGATGATAGTTTTCCCGCGAAAGTCATCGGTAAATTTCACAGGCTTAATGCGGTGACGCTCAGCATTGAGACGCTTCCTCTACCAGAGGTAGCTATCCCGAACAGTATCTGTTTCAGTCCGGACGGCGGCACGATGTATTACTGCGACTCCATGCAGCACCGTATAATGTGCTGCGATTATCCTTCTCTAGATCATCAGCGTGTGTTCACTGAAACAGAAGGTGATGGCGCGCCTGATGGCTCATGCGTGGACGCAATGGGCTATGTCTGGAATGCTGAGTGGGGAGGAAACCGTGTAGTACGTTATCGTCCGGATGGAACAACAGACTGTATCCTGCCATCTCCCGGTATTCAGAGCACCTGCCCGACACTCGCGGGAGAGGCATTCAAAACGCTCTATTGCACCAGTGCCAGCGTAGGCCTGTCTTTACCGTCAGAGCATGATGGAGCACTGTTGAAAGCGGATTCAGCTGTATCTGCCGGTTTACCTGAGAGCCGGTTTTCAGCGCACCTGCCATAACCTTTATGCTTTCATCGCCATCAAGGCGACAGCGTATTTTGATATTTAAACGGTATTTTCTGATGCTGGTTGAAGATAACGAAGCCTGTGAAAGGGGGGATAAAGTCTTTTTCATCCCCCACAGGAAAAAGGTTTAGTCGTTGACTATAGCAGCGCAGATAAGACTAAATTGAGTTGCTCTGGATAAGGTTTGCATTAATCCAGGAGTCTACATTAGTAACAGGAATGTTATGGCGTTCATTAAATGTTTGTTCTTTACTCCATGCGACTCCCCGCCCTTGCGCAAAAACAGCACGATACTTGGACATCATATCCTGCGGGGAAAGCGCCAGCTTATCCATCAGATATTTTTCGCTCCATTCTGTGCAGCTGAAAGGACGGCCAAGTGCTGATTGCAGCTTACCTGCTACCTCTGCGTAGGTCAGTGTATCTCCTGCGATATACACAATTTCATTCCGGATGCGCGGAGTTGTAAATACGATCGCTGCCGTCAGCATTCCGATATCATCAGGTGTTGTCAGCGTCATGGTATTATCAATACTGCCGAGTGCGTGAACAGTATCGTTCTGAAGATCGACCACACCGAAGTCTGGTTCGAACAAATAGCTCATGAAGATGCCGGTCGAAATGATGACCCACTCAGTTTCATGCTGGCTGCGTAGTAAATCACGCACGTCAATCTGCGCGTCGAAAATGTCTTGAGGACTGCCGCGCCCTATGGCATCAAAATCGGCACCAAACTGCCATGGAAAATATCGTGGAATCCGTGCTTTAAGAGCAGCCTGCGCCAGTTTCATCGGCGTATTTATTCCGGCTGCGTACCCGGTGCAGCCAACGACTGTATCAAATTGCGAAAAAAGGGCGGCCAGTTCGTCGACTGAACTCATGACGAGATCACCCGTAACTATATTGATTCCGAGGTTTCTGATTTCTGTAATAACGAGTTGTTTGCCAGGTTGATCTGACGTTATGGTACTTTCGCGCAGCAGTACGCTGATTTTCGCTCCTTCCACCTCTTTTGCCCGAAAGGCAAGATTTCGCAGAACAGGGAGTCCCAGCTCACCGGCACCGAGTACAAGGATATTTTCAGACGTAGTATTAAGATCAGTTTTATTCATAATCAGGCCTCACATGAATTGTTGTACCACTCTAGCAATTCATAACAGGCCTAAAAAGAAGGTACATGCATGATACCGGGAAGTGATGAGGTGGATAGAGACGATATTCTTAAGTATTCTCAGGCTGTTTGTCAGGGGCTGAGAGACGATGATGATGGCTTGCGGCGGGAGTTGCTGGCTCATGCAGGAAGTCGCTGGTCACTGGGCATTATCAACACGCTTGGCGTTTATGGCAGACTGCGTCACGCGGAAATTGGCAGGCGTATGCATGGGGTGACTCAGCGCATGCTGACCCGTACATTACGACAGCTTGAGCGTGACGGACTGGTTATCCGACATGATTTCAATGAAATTCCGCCACGTGTAGAATATGAGCTGTCCGATACAGGTATGGAGATGCTTGTACGGATGATCCCGCTGTGGACCTGGATTGTCGATAATGCTGAGCGCTTTCGTGAAAATCGGTTGATATATGAAAAAAAATAACATTAACCCCCGGGATATAAGTGGCCGTGAATATAAAAAATGAATGTGCAATCGTTCATAAACAATTGAAATTTTGCGATTTGTTATCTTCTGATAATTATGCTTAAAGTAGCCATCCGGAGACAGGGCGGATTTTACCGGGCCAGCCCGGTAATTATATGTATTTATAATTTATTTATTGCTGATTTCAATGTTGGCCAGTATATATTACATTTGGGTGTTAAACCGAATTTAGCTTCGCTATCATTAATTCTGGATTGAAGGTTATCTGACAGGGCTGCTCGCCGATTAATAATGGGTGAAGCGGATGATTGATATTTTTAGAATGGTGTTTTTTATGTGCTCTAAAAAGAATAGTGAAAATTCATCTGAGTTAAAAAATATCCCAGGCTATGTTCATGGGGCGGAAATCATTCAGGTCAACTTGAATCGAACCCCTATAGACAATATCAGTGATGTGGTATATGAGACAGTAAAAAAGACGCGCTCGGTCAGGCAGTTGCATATGTCTTTTCTGGTTCCTCGCACAAGTGATTTGAAACCAGCCATCATCTATTTTCCTGGGGGAGGATTTATGACAGCTGAATACAATAAATTTCTGGAAATGCGCATGGCCTTAGCGGAGGCTGGCTTTGTTGTTGCAGCGGCAGAATACAGGACAATTCCGGATGTTTTCCCTGCGCCATTGATAGATGCTAAAGCAGCAGTAAGGTACCTTCGTCAACATGCCCCCGATTATGGTATTGACCCCTCGCGAATTGGTGTATTAGGTGATTCAGCTGGAGGATGGCTGGCTCAGATGCTTGGTACCACTAATGGCGATAAATCATTCGATTACGGCAATTTTCTCAGCCAGTCCGCTGATGTGCAGGCTGTGACCACGCTTTATGGAATATCAGACCTTCGTAACATAGGTGACGGTTTTCCTGAGGATCGTCAAAAGGTGCATCAGTCGCCTGCAGTCACTGAATCACTGCTAATTAATGGGGTGGCTTTCAGGGACTTTGAAGGTTCCTCCATCTGCTCCACACCTGAAAAGGCGATAAATGCAAGCCCTATAGGACGTATTAAAGGACGTACACCTCCGTTCCTGATAATGCATGGAAGTAAAGACACGCTAGTATCACCTAATCAGAGCAAAATTCTTTACAAAGCCCTTTTAGAATCGGGAAACAAAGCAGATTACTTACTTATCGAAGGTGCAGAACACGGTGATGGTCACTGGTATCAACCCGTAGTCATAAATAGGGTTGTTGATTGGTTCCTCACTAATCTTGGTCCTGAAAATAAATGATGGCCAGCTTGACCTGTCCCCCAGGATTAAATACAACGCTCACATTAGTAATGTCAGATTCTTTACTATCAGAATTACCCTTTCTCCAGGCTGCCGCAAATTCAGACGGCGTCTGATAATTGAGCGCAAAGTACGGGCGGCACTCATTATAATCCTGACGTCATTCACTGATGGTTTTCCTGGCACGACTGACGTCACTGAACCAGTGCTCATTCAGACATTCATCGTGAAAGCGTCCAGTAAAACTCTCAATAAATCCGTGCTGTGTAGGTTTATCGGTCTGAATAAGCTGCAGCTCCACACAATGCTTAAAGGCCCACTGGTCAAGTGCTCTATAGGTAAACTCCGGCCCATGGTCAGTTCTTATCATAGCCGGATAGTCGCGAAAGAGCGCGATGCTGTCCAGAATTCGCGTGACCTGAACACCTGAAATCCCAAAGGCAACAGTGACCGTCAGGCATTCCTTCGTGAAGTCGTCCACGCAGGTCAGGCACTTTATTCTGCGACCGGTGGCCAGCGCGTCCATGTCGAAATCCATCGACCAGGTCAGGTTAGGCGCATCCGGGCGAAGCAGCGGCAGACGTTCCGTTGCCAGTCCTTTACGACGTCATCTGCGTTTTACGCCCAGCCCGCTGAGATGATAAAGGCGGTATACGCGCTTGTGATTAACCAGAAGGCCTTCACGGCGCAGTAACTGCCAGATGCGGCGGTAGCCAAAACGCCTGCGCTCCAGTGCCAGCTCTGTGATGCGTAGAGATAGCTGCGCATCAGCCGCCGGACGCTGAGCCTCGTAGCGGCAGGTCTACAGGGACAAACATGTAAGCCTGCAGGCACGACGTTGCGACAGACCAGTCACATCACACATAAACTCAACGGCTTCCTGCTTCTGGCCTGTCGTCAGCACTTTCGACCCAGAGCCACCTGAAGTGCCTCCTTATCCAGTATGGCTTCTGCAGGCAGCTTCCTGAGTCTGGCGTTCTCTTCCTCAGGCGACTTCAGGCGCTTAACCCCGTGCACCTGCATACCGCCATACTTCTTGCGCCAGGTGTAAAAGGTGGCGTCAGAAATGGCGTGCTTACGGAAGAGTTCACGGGCAGTAACCCCGGCTTCAGCCTCGCGGAGAATACTGATGACCTGTTCGTCGGAAAAACGCTTCTTCATGGGATGTCCTGATGTGGTTTATGAAGACATCACTAACATCGCGGTGTGTTGATCAACGGGCGCAGGTCAGTTAAATGATTACAGAATGAGTCTTTTATGCGATTTGACCATCTATTAGACACTTTGATACCAGCCTCTTAACATCCTAAATTGTTTTAAATAATTACTTAAAACAATTTAGGATGTTACCTCTACTAAAAAAACCTCAAAAATTACGCAATAATCTGCCTGATCACATTTTTGAGACCATCTTCACAATTGCAGTGTTGATTTAAATTGATATAAAGTGCAATTATTCGGGTGGCTAATCATTGGGTACAGAGGCGGGAATGATTTACTCATGCTCCCGCACCATCTGACTGAGTCATGCTGGCAGGACATTGCTTGCGTCCGTGACTCAGGCCTGCCTGCATAGTTCATGAGACCAGGCGTTACCCTCATTGAAGTAACCCTCAAAGAAAAGGTCGCAAAATGATTGTTACTGTAAATCCCGCTACTGGCGAAAATATCACCGAGCACCCTTTACATACCCGGCAGGATGTTCAACTTATTCTGGATTCTGCAGCACAGGCACAGAAAGCATGGGGCAAAAAATCCGTTTCTGAACGTGTGCGGCTTCTTCCTCGTCTCGCTGGTGTTCTTCGTCGTAATAAGGCCACCTATGCCGCCCTAATCACCGCAGAGATGGGGAAACCCATCGCGGAATCAGAAGCTGAAATCGAAAAGTGCGCGGTTACCTGTGAGTTTTATGCTGAAGCAGCACTCAAATATCTGGACGATATTCATGTCAAAAGCAATGCCACAGACAGCCGTGTTGTATTTGATCCCCTTGGTGTTGTACTGGCCATCATGCCCTGGAACTATCCTTTCTGGCAGTTCATACGTTTTGCTGCGCCTGCACTTGCTGCAGGTAATGGTGCGTTGCTTAAGCACGCAAACAATGTTGCTGGTTGCGCGCAGGTCCTTGAAGAAGCGTTCCGCGAAGCGGGTACGCCTGAAGGTCTGGTTTCAACTCTGATTGTTAACGCTTCAGATGTTGCAGGCATACTGGCAGATGACCGTGTTGCCGCTGTAACGCTAACAGGCTCTACTGAAGTGGGCAAAATTATTGCTGCGCAGGCGGGCAGCCTGATGAAAAAACAGGTACTGGAACTGGGTGGTTCAGATCCATTCATCGTACTGGCAGATGCGGACGTCGAGCTGGCTGCAAAAATGGCTGTCAAAGCACGATTCTCAAATACCGGACAAAGCTGCATTTCTTCCAAGCGTTTCATCGTAGACGAAAACATTGCCGATCGCTTCGTTGAGTTGTTTGTTGCGGGCGTGGAAAAACTGAAAACCGGTGAGCCAACCGATCGCGCCACCCAAATCGGACCGATGGCGCGGGAAAACCTGCGCAGCAGTCTTCACTCTCAGGTGGAGCGAAGCGTCAAAGAAGGGGCGGTGCTGCTCACAGGCGGGCAGGCAAAAGAAGGCCCAGGCTATTACTACCTGCCAACAGTACTGGATCATGTTAAACCGAATATGACAGCTGCACTTGAAGAAACTTTTGGCCCCGTTGCTGCCGTTATCCGTGTACGCGATGAAGAAGAGGCAATTGCTGTCGCAAATGCTACAGAATTCGGACTTGGTGCTGCCGTCTGGACCAGTAATGTTGAAAACGGCTACAAAATTGCTCGTAAAGTTGAAGCTGGCGCCGTATTTGTTAACGGTCTGGTAGCATCTGACGCTCGTCTTCCGTTTGGTGGTATTAAACAGTCTGGCTATGGCCGTGAGCTGGGAGAGTTTGGTATACGCGAATTCACTAACGTGAAAACGCTGTGGATCGGACCAGCAATTTAACCGAGGATTATCATGCGTAAAACTGAATCAGATTCCTGGCTTTTACATCCAGAAGAAATTAAGAAACATGATCGTGGTGGCGGTGCCAGTACCACCCCTCTGGTAACCAAAAGTATGGGTGCATCTGCGTTTATTACGGGTTATACGGAATTTGCCGGCGGTGCAAAAATACCCTTCCACTTCCACAACTGTGAGGAGAGCGTGCTGCTAATTGAGGGTAACGCTATCTTTGATATTGATGGTAACGAGTTCCCAATCAAGCCTCAGGATGTAACCTTTATCCCGGCAGGCGTAGCACACCGTTTTCGTAACGCATCTGAAACAGAACCAATGAAAATCATGTGGATCTACGGTTCTCCAGATGCGAACCGCACGCTGGTAGAGACAGGCGAAACACGCCCAATCGCTGCTGAACATAAAAACTGACTGACAAGGGAAATACGATTATTAGCTGTATTTCCCTTTTTATTAAGGGTATTGCTTGTTCAACCTCGCTATTCTAAAAATCGCTTATGGTATTCGTTAAGACATCCTTGATCCGCATTTTTCACGGTCAGGCGAAGGAAAATTGCGTGATAAAGCCCAAATGCTTGCCGATAAATTTACTACCATTTTTGACAAGCTTACTGATAGCTAGCTGGGCCAGACGCTGGCACAATTCGTCTCTGAAATCCGATAAAATACAGGTAAGTCAGAGAACAAGAATACTTGTCCAATTTTAAACATCACCTGGACGTTACACAAACTGAATGCTCAGATCTTCATGTTGTAATATCCTGTCTATAGTAATCCCTGCTCCTAAACTGAACCCTGAGCGAAGTGAAGATGAACCTGACTCCCTTACAATCCCGCATCCTTCGGGAAATTGTGTCTTATGTCCGCCGCGAGCAGCTTCCTCACGGAACACATGTTGTTGAGTCGCAACTGGCCCGTGAGCTCGATTCCTCACGCTCACCAGTCAAGACTGCTCTGAAATACCTTACTCAGCAGGGGATGTTCATTTATGACAAGAATCGAGGCTACTTTCTGGCGCAGAACGCCAGCGAACTGGGTCATATGGCTGAGCACCTTTCGGCAACAAGCGAAGATCCTATTTATCAGAAAATTGCGGAACTCCGTCTGACGCGGCAGCTTCCGGAGCTTTTCACGGAGATCGAGTTAATGCGCGAACTAGACGTGTCGCGAGCCGTGTTGCGCAATGTACTTACCCGCATACAGCAGGAAGGCTGGCTGGAGTTCCGTGCGGGTCAGGGCTGGAAGACTCTCCCGGCAATTGATTCCATTGAGGCTTATCAGGAAAGCTATGCCCTGCGTATTATGATCGAACCTGCCGGGCTGATGTCGGATGCATTTAATATAGACCGTGAACGCCTCGAAGAATGCCGCCGTCAGCACCAATACATTGCTGAAGGCGGCTTTATGACAATGACACCGCTTGAGCTCTTCGAGGCTAATTCCGATTTTCACGAAATGCTCGCCAGCTGCTCAGGAAACCGCTTCCTGTTACAAACAGTTAAACGTTTAAATCAGCTTCGCCGCCTCGTCGAATACCGGCAGGCACAAAAAAAACGTCAGCAGCGTAAAAGCCATTCTGTTGAACATATTGAAATTATCGACTTACTGTTATCTGGTGACAGGCTGGCTGCAGCCAATAAATTGAGATTGCATCTCGAAAGGGCGAAGTCCAACAAAGTACAGTCCGACATTTTCAGCGGTCAGGTAACGGAATTTCCGCTATCGACAACGGCATGAAGATAACGGCGCACTATAAGGCGCCGTTATCCTATGCTTACCAGCAAATCATCAATTTCCCTTCTCTCTGTGCCCGCAAAAAATCCAGAATATTTGTCCTGAGCTGAATAAAACTTGCTGTATCGCTATTGTATTTAATTATCATATAATGCAATCATCACTGAGTGATGGTGAGGCTTCTTTTACAGCTCAAATGGCCACGCCTGACCATAATCCCGATTTTTAAAAGCAGCTGAGATAACACACCATGACCTTATCCCTACGCCCCAATCTGTCTTTATCTAAGGAAAAAATTAAAATTTTACTGCTGGAAGGTATCGATCCTTCAGCAGGCAAATTACTCAACGATGCTGGTTATACTAATGTTCACAAAATCTCGCACGCTGTTCAGGGTGAGGAACTCAAAGCGCTGATTCAAGATGTCCATTTTGTTGGGGTCCGCTCCCAGAGTAAGCTCACTGCAGATGTACTTGCTGCAGCGGAAAAACTGGTCGGCATTGGCTGCTTCTGCATAGGAACAAATCAGGTAGACCTGACTGTGGCTTCTGAAAAGGGGATCCCAGTGTTTAACGCCCCTTTTTCTAATACCCGGTCAGTGGCTGAGCTGGTGATTGCTGAGTCCATCATGCTGCTGCGCGGCATTCCGGATAAGAGCCGCATAGCGCATAATGGTGGATGGCTGAAATCAGCGAAAAATTCCTATGAAATTCGCGGTAAGACGCTGGGGATCGTAGGCTATGGCGCTATAGGTGCACAGCTTTCCGTTCTCGCCGAGGCTGTAGGTCTTGAAGTCATTTATTATGATCTGGAAAACAAACTGCCGCTGGGTAATGCCCGACAGATCCCCCGTCTGGAAAATTTGCTGGCACAAAGTGATATCGTTTCACTTCATGTACCGGAAGATAAAACAACCGAATGGATGATTGGTGAGAAACAGATTCAAGCCTGTAAGCCGGGCTCCATCCTGATCAATGCCTCGAGAGGCCGCGTTATTTGCATTGAGCCGCTCGTTGAAGCCCTCAAAAGCGGGCATCTCCTGGGCGCGGCGCTGGACGTTTTTCCTGAAGAACCGGGCAGTAACAGCGACCACTTCGTTTCTCCGCTACAAGGAATGGCAAACGTTATCCTTACCCCGCATATCGGCGGCTCAACCATTGAGGCGCAGAAGAACATTGGGGTTGAGGTGGCGCAGAAATTCATTATGTACAGTGATACCGGGGCAACCACCGGGTCAGTAAACCTGCCGGACGTACGTCTTCCTCAGCATGAAGGAAAACATCGTCTGCTCCACGTTCACCGCAATGTCGCAGGTGTGCTCTCTGCCGTAAACGGCATTTTATCCTGCCATAACGTCAACGTATCTGCTCAGTATCTGCAAACCAGGAATGGCTTGGGTTACATGGTAATGGATGTAGATAGCAGCTATCCATCGGCGGTGATTGACGAACTCAATCAAGTCGAGGGAACCATCAGGACGCGCATTCTTTACTGAAAATTATGGGCTGCGGATAGACAAACAGGGTAGGAAAACAATGAAATTTCTCATATTGCCAGGCGACGGAATAGGTCCGGAAATTATTGCGGCTGCAATCAGTGTACTGAAGGAGGCAGACAAGCACTTTGGGCTGAGTATCCAGTATGACTACCAGGAAATTGGTTTTACCAGCCTTGAGCGATATGGCACTACACTGCGGCCAGAGCTGCTTGAAAGTGCCCGTGACTATGACGGCATTCTCCTCGGCACTATTTCCCATGCAGACTATCCCCAGCCTGAACTGGGAGGAATTAACGTCTCTGCTGCTTTTCGCACAGGCCTCGACCTCTATGCCAACGTCCGGCCTGCGCGCACTCGCCCCTTCCTGACAAGCAACCTGCGTGAGGGGCGTAGTATGGATCTGGTGATCATGCGCGAAGCGACAGAAGGCTTTTACCCTGACCGAAACATGGCACGAGGCTGGGGTGAGTATATGCCGACTCCTGATATAGCACTCTCCACACGCAAAATCACTCGTCACTGTAGTGAGCGTATCGCACGAAGCGCTTTTGAACTGGCTTCCCGGCGTCGCAACAAAGTAACGGCAATTCACAAAGCCAATAGCTTTCATATGACTGACGGGCTTTTTCTGGAGGCTGTAAGATCCGTCGCGCGGGAGTATCCATGGGTTGAACTTGACGAACTTCTGGTCGACGCAGCCACCGCTCATCTGGTGCGTAACCCGGAGCGATTTGATGTACTGGTCACAGAAAATTTCTATGGTGACATTTTGTCCGATCTCGCGAGTGAACTGGCTGGTAGCCTGGGGCTGGCGGGTTCGATCATGGCGGGTGATAAGCAATGTTGTGCTCAGGCGCAGCACGGTTCGGCTCCGGATATTCAGGGACAGGACAAAGCAAATCCCACTTCTATGATTTTATCTGTAGCTATGTTGCTTGAATGGATTGGTGAGAAAAAAACACAGACTCAATTCTCCGATGCAGGACGTGCAATTCATGATGCGATCGACGCTGTTTTGGCCGATGATGTTAACCACACCCGCGATCTGGGCGGACAGGCCGGAACTAATGCTTTTACACAGGCTGTTACCCAGGCTCTGTGTTTATATTAAAACCTGATAAGCAGTAGCGGCATTAAAGCCATGTCATCACACCATGGCTTAACGGATAAGATAAAGCCACATAACTTACTGATGGCTGAAGAGGCGATGGCTCAGCGTATTGACCTGTGAGCCTTTAACAACGCATTCGTCCGCTGCTTTACGCCATTCGGCAAAGTGTGGCGCTGCACGGTGTGCATCTACTGCAGCTTCATCGTTGTAAAGTTCGTAGAAAACGAAGTGGAGTGGATCTTTCAGATCCTGCGTTACATCGAAGTACTGGCACCCTAACTCATCATTAAAAGTGGCTCTGGCATTAGTCTCAATTGCTTTCAAAAACTTTTCCAGCTTGTCTTCATGTACCTGTACTGAAACGATGAGTGCGATCATATTTTTTCCTTTTATTTAGTGTTGAAAGGCTGAGGTAAAGGTACTGAAGTCTCTTCAGCCAGTCTGGCGAGGCTTTCCCATGTATGCTCTGCAATGCTGATGCCCGAGGCAAGGTTCTTCTCGGTGTTACGGTCTTCAATTTCACCCGGATAGAAGATTTCAGAAATGCCGTGCGCGGTCGGTACATCTTTAACCTGATCAATTAGCTGGTTAATGCGCGTATTAAACGCTTCACTATCCATTATGGCTTCTATGTCAATAGTGATAAGAAGATGTCCACATCCACTGCGCTTGTTCGCCTGATATGGGCCATTTACATCTTTACCAAACTTACTACCAGTAAGGACACCGGCAAGCACGTCCATCATGAAGGAAATGACATAACCTTTGTGACCCGCCATAGGCAGGATAAGCCCATTAATTGCATCACTTGCGATATTGGTTGGTACGCCATGTTCATCAGCTGCCCAGCCATCAGGTATTGACTCACTGCGCTCAGCTGCAAGGTAAATCTTGCCGCGAGCTACGGCTGTGTTGGCAATGTCCATTACAGCTACACCACGCTTGCCAGCAGGAGCGGCGATTGACCAGGGATTGGTTCCAATCAGCTTTTCTTTTCCACCCCATGGTGCCATTGCCGGGCTGGCGTTTGTTGCCAGAAACGTTACAAAACCTTTTTCAGCAGATTTTCGTGTAAAATATGCAGCAGTACCGAAGTGGTTAGAATTACGCACAGCAACCGCACTGATCCCATGGGTTTTGGCACGAGACATACCGAGATCAACAGCTTTCATGGTCAAAACCTGGCCAATACTGTGATTACCATCAATTACTACGAGTGCGCCGACATCGGATTCAATGGCGCTCATGTCGGCTGGTTCCATTGCGCCATGACGCAGACGGTTCACATACCACGGCAGACGAAGCATGCCGTGAGAAGAATGCCCCCAAAGCTCAGCCGCAACCAGACTATCAGAAATCATCAGCGCATCATGTTCTGGAACGCCAAGCGCCTGAAAAATGCTTTTCCCGAACTTTCTTAAATCATCCGGATGAACCACTTTAGACATATCTTACTCCTGCAAATCTTCAGTTTTATGCCGGGTGGGTGTGCGACTAGTGAATGAAGCCGCGCCCTGGCCTGACGGATTAGGCCTTTCCTTCGTGGAGAAGGAATTTAGCATCCCATTCCATTAGTCTTCTGGTCATGGTCATCACGACTGGAATACCGGTTAAAAGCAGAAATTCGGCAATACCGAATTTCCACTTATATCTACCTTTGGTCAGTACCACATAGCCGGTGACGATCGTGCAAAAAATGTTTCCGCCTACGACTACAAATGCCATCGCCACATCTTTAGAGGCAGGTCACATGTCACTTAACAATGCCAAATTAAGAGATGCTATTGAAGCGACTCCCGTTAGATCAATAGAAAGCACGATGAGGATGACTGTGGGTTCAATGGTAAAATGGACTAACAGAATGGTTATGCCCACGAGCATTGAAAGCGCCACAGTGTTACACCTGCATATGCAAAATTATGTGCGCTATCGTACTTTAACCCCGACCTTGTGCATGCCGACTTTCAGGACCCGCCTGAAATGAGATCAACGGTCATGTCCCCTGAGCTGACATTCATGTCGACCTGTTTGAACATGTTTAGTTTATGTATCGATCACACGGGTTAATTGAATTATATTATTATAAAGTACAATCATCAAGCCGTCTGAAGGCTCCTGTCTATACGGATTGTGAACTGGATCGCTAAATTTATAATTTTAGTGAATGCAGGGCGTCCCGTTTAACATTCTGATATAATGGTTTTTTTAAAGCTAAAGATATAAAGAGAAATTGAGCAATCGCTACTGATAAGTGCATTAAAAGCCATTTTAAAGTTAAGCTTTTATTGTTTTATAATTTAATTAAGATCATGATGAAAGGCCGACCTTTTGGCCGACCTTTTGGCCGACCTTTTGGCCGGCCATGAGATTCAATGATAGAAGGGAAATGCGCCGAAAAGGAGTCCGCCAGCCAAAAGAGCCAAACTCGCTATGATCCCCCACTTTATAGAAAATTTCTGATGGTCCCCGATATCCACTTTTGCCAACCCTACCAGCAGATACAGAGATGGCACCAACGGACTCAGCAGGTGGAATGGTTGCCCCACAATTGAAGCCCGAGCAATTTCCTCAGCAGAAATACCAAAACTTGCTGCTGTTTGTGCAATGACTGGAAGGATCCCAAAATAAAATGCGTCATTGGACATAAAGAAGGTAAATGGCAGACTGATGATGGCGGTAAATACTGCTAGGTACGGGCCAAAGCTCGGCGGGATAATGGCTAACAGAGACTTAGCCATAGCATCTACCATGCCGGTTCCGGACAAAATGCCCGTGAAAATACCCGCTGCAAAAATGAGTGATGTAACGGCTAAAACGTTAGCCGCGTGAGCACCTATACGCTCTTTTTGTTTGTCGAGCTGGGGATAGTTAAGCAGTACGGCGAATGCGAAACCAAGCATGAAAAGTACCTGAATAGGCATAATGCCAATTACCAGCAAAACCAGCAGCATGGTTGTCAGTAGCAGATTGAGCCAGAACATTTTTGGCCGGCGATTTTCCTCACATTCTTCTGCAGACCCATTCCCCAGAGTGACTTTGCTTTCATAATGATCGCCAACATGGATAGTGCCGAGGCGCTTACGCTCTTTCATGCCAAAGTAGAAAGCCATCATTATCAGACTTGCACACCCCATCAACATAGCGGGGATCATTGGCACAAAAATATCGAGTGCATCAACGCGCAGGGCTGCAGCCGCGCGCGCAGTCGGTCCGCCCCATGGCGAAAGATTCATGATGCCGCTGGCAAGGTTTACCAGACAGGTCATCATCAAAATATTCATTCCTAGCTTCTGATAAAGCGGCAGGAATGCGGCAACAGCTATCATGTAGGTGGTTGAGCTATCCCCGTCAAGAGAAACCAGTAAGGTCAGTATGGCAGTACCAAGCAGCACCTTAAGCGGATCACCCTTAACTAGTTTCAGAATGAATTTGACGAGAGGATCAAATAGTCCTGCATCAATCATGATCCCAAAGTAGAGAATTGAAAACGTCAACATTACACCAGTGGGAGCCAGGATTTTGATGCCATCCATCATCATTCCCCCTAGTCCGTTCAGAAAGCCACCCAGAATGGCAAATATCACCGGGATCAGTATCAGCGCGGTCAGAGCAGACATTCGCTTACTCATGATGAGATACATGAAACAGACTACCATTGAGAAGCCAAGGATCGTTAACATGGCACTATCCTTCTAATTGTGTAGGTTTTCAGTACTGCTGTACCGAAAAACAGAGGGAGTAGAGTGACTTTTCCTTTTTTCATCAGTCCTTAAACAACTTACCGGTCAATCTCAACTCTTTATTGTTCAATATATGTATAAAATACAATTTAAGTATCATTGATGAATGTAACAGGCATGAAAATTCTTTGTAACCATAGTGAATGCCAGGTTTGTTTATTTTTCTTAAATTTTGATCTTGATCTATGTTCGTCAAATGAACAATTTTAGAAAGGTTGTTTATACCGAGTTACTACGGGCTATTTCTGGCATCACGCCCTGTCCTGGTTTTGACGGGGGGAACTCGAAGCAGAGCAGATTTTGGGATTTCATGCGTGCAGGTCAAGCGTACTGGGCTCAGCATTGCGCTATTTAGCAGCTTCTGGCGACGATAAGAACTGATTAAGGGACGGGATTTATCTGCCACCCACTGGGGCGATGGGTCGTTGAGTAGGGTGTTGAGTTGCGCTTAATCAAGGCGGGCAGACCAACGCATAACGGATTTATTGAGAGTTTTAACGTTCGATCTCAGGATGAATGTCTGAATCAGCACTCGTTCAGCGATATCGTTCACTCCAGGGAAATCATTAATGACTGAGATCGTTTCTCCTCAGGTTAGTTCATGCAGAAGTTGGAAACGTCCGCTTCTGGCGCAAAGCTGACTGATGCCTAGGCCAATGTCCGCTATGAGCGAGAAGCGGACATTCCAATTACCATTCTCTGTGAGTTCACAGGGAGCAGGCCAAATGTGCTATCTATATAGGCTGGTGTAATGCACTTGAACCGGAGGTTGTTATGGGCGTAAAAATTACAGGTATAGACAAGTTACAGAAGCAGCTTAAAGAGGTCGAGAAAGCAACAGATGCGTTAAACGGAAGTTATGACGTTCGTTTCGATGCTAGCGATCCCGCTAGCATTGAGAACGCGATTCAGGAAGCATACAGCTTGGTTGACGAGCGCGCTTCTAGCTATGCTACTAATCCTATGGTCAGCCCATTAATCGAACATATGAAAGAAAATCTGCGCCAGCAAATTCTGGACAGTGCAGAACAACAAAGACAGGAGAGCGGGCAGGATGGCGATTGATATATTCCAGTCACTGAAAAATTGCGTTTTTGACCTTCAACGCGCTGATGTTCAAAACTACCAGCAACCTCTCAAGCAACTTGCCCAACTCTTGAAGTCAGGGAGTCTGAAAGCAGTTAATGCACACCTGACTCGTAACATTGATCTTGAAGATTTTTTGTCCAAAAGTAACGAAACTGAATCCAGCATGGCTGGTTCCGCTGTACTGCAATGGCCTGAAGACTCAGGGGAGATTTTGGGTCTGAAGCTTGTTTTAATCGATAAAATGGCAATCGATAATAATTTTGCCTTCAATTTTTGCCACACGTTTTTCTATGATCGTAGAATTATCGAATCAGTCCGTAAATTTACTTCATCATTACTTGTCCCATTCGTCCGTGATTACCAACAATATGTTGAGAATCAAACCGATCCTGAGCCCGCCGTGTTACGCCCGGTATCCCGAAAAATTTTTATTGTCCATGGCCATGATAATGATGCTCTTCAATCTGTAGCCCGTTTCATATCCCGCATAGGGTTGGAGGAAATTATTCTTTCTGAACGTCCCGATGGCTCAAGGACAGTTATCGAGAAATTTGAAGCGGAGTCAGGAGATGTTAGCTTTGCGATCGTGCTGATGACGCCCGACGATAGCGGTAATGCCTTATCATCTGAAAGTACAAGGCTGCGCGCACGCCAAAATGTCCTTTATGAACTGGGATATTTCGCGGGGAAACTGGGGCGAGGGAGAGTACTGGTACTTAAGAAGGGCGACATTGAAATACCTTCCGATTTAGCTGGGGTACTCTATACGGAGCTTGATAAGCATGGTGGATGGAAACGCAAGCTGCTGAGCGAACTGGCGTATGCCGATGTTCCTTTTGATAAAGAAAAAGCGTTCAATGCCTAATCCTCTGTATTTAATATTAAAAGGCCGCTAAGCGGCCTGCCCATCTGATGGGGCGTCATTGTCCAGAGCTATTTTTAGTTCTTACTGCTACGGGGTGGGCTCGTTGCCGGAAAGGATAACCCTCAGATTCTCATCAACTACAGGCCAGTCATCAAAGAACGGACTTTCTTGAACGGATCCCTAATTGCTAATACAGGTTGTTGCTAGTAACTTTCGCTCTTGGCTCTGAGCGGACCTGCACTTTGATATCTGCAATGAGCGACAAGCGGACATTGCAGTTGTCATCAGTATTGATGAAGGTATTACTCCAGTCGCCGGATATTAATTAACGAGGAGCCGGCCATCCACTGCTTCATTGAGAAACTACATGCATAGCAATGCCGGAATCTTACAGCGGGTATGCTTCTTCCTGTTCACTCTCACACCTTATTACCACAGTACAGATTCTGTTCACCTGCTTCAAACAAGTCTCTACGCTTCCACACTATCCGGTAGCCACTGGCAAATCTGAAAGCAGAGATAGATATAAACAAAAGGATATAAAGCATCACCAAAGACATAATTAAACCAAGTATACTGACCAGAACGGATGCAGCCTGTAGCGCCAGCGGTAAATAGTTATGTTGCGTGAAATAAAGAGGTAGGCTACTAATCGACTCAGGGAGCAGACTGGCAACAAATATAATCATAGCGACGCTTACAAAAAACAAGATAAAACTAAGTAGTCGTGCGCCTTTCTGCAATCTGACTTCGCCATTCTCTTTGCAGATAAAAAGACCCGGCAATGATAGAAATGCGGAGAGTTCCTTGTTGTCGGCGCGAATTTTATTTTTATGGGTATAGTAAAAAAGATTTTTCATAAACTGTGGGCTATATCTTATTCCATACGCCAACATCTGACTCTGAATCACAGAATCATCGATAAATCTGCCGGTTGTCTTATGTAGCAGAGAAAATAGCTGAATCTTGTCGGCAGCGGACAGCCGACTAAAGATGGTGAAAAGCTAAGGTTTAGGCAGGCATTTAAAAAAATAGCTCAGTAAAGCTACGCATAAAGCGCTAATTATTTTCACTGAGGAATCAGATAGTGTCATTAGTATCTCCTTTAACTTTTATGAACATCGCTTTTCCAGTCATGTTGATTGAGAAGTTGAAACATAAATTTCATTATTTCCCAACCATCGAGGAAAGGCGACCAGATTCTTCCTGAGATTGACCCGCCTAGCATCCAAGTCCGCTTCTGGCACAAAGCGGACTTCCAACCGGCTACACCTTCTGAGAGCGCATACTGGAAATTTGCAAGGAATCACTGACATCATAATGTTTTAATCAATGGGAACCGGTCAGTGATCTTCGCCTGGGCTTTTTCCAAATCAGCAGCTTACTGCCTTATGCAGACACATAGTCGCGTGAAAAGCCGGGCATTTCATCATCAAGCACCTGCAGTGCTAACTGCCGCTCATTTCCAGAGCGGCTCACTAAGTTAAAACACAAGGTGTATCTCTTTCTCACTCAAGTCAAGACATGCTTGTTTTATATACAAAAGCTGATTGTAGGTTTTCAAATTCTGATCATTGCGTTGTTTACCGTTTGACGCTTTTGATCATTATCCAGTGATCAGAATTCATGATCATATTCTTCAGCGACTGCCTTGAACAATCACATCCAGGGTTTAATCAACATTGGGTCAAAAAGCTCAATGGGAAAGTTAAACAGATACTGGCGGGCAGTGGTGACGTTCAAACCGTAGAAATCCGCATATTCTCTGACGTTACAGTGCCTCAGCCACGCATCACTGTAGTAATTATCAAAATGCTTCGACCAGAAATCACTCATTGGCTGTCGCGACAACTGACGATGCGCTGTACGTTGGGGAAGCTGATGCTCAGAAACGTATTCCTGTACCGTGAGTCGCTGTTGCTGGTGGACCTGCCGGCGATGATAAACCCAAAACAGCACGCGGATCGCTGCACCTCCACATTTATGCAGATTGTTGTACATCAAGCGCTTAGGAAGCTTATGCGCTTGTGCATATTGTTTCTGCGTTACGCCATTCAATATCGCTTCACGACGATAATTTTGTTTGTGATATGCCCACTGGGTACGCCACGTATCGCTCCAGAAGTTGTAATCCTTGTAATGCACGTCGCACTCTATGGCAGGCAACAGGAAAAGCTCAAACAACTCATCAAGTGTTTCAGGCAAAGCATGTATATGTTGCTTTCTTTGCAGACGTTGTTCATCAGTCAGCGGCACAATTTCATAACCGGTTAGCCAATCAATGCAGCCTACATAAGTCTTCGTCTTACGATTAAGTGAGTGGGGCACTGAAATTTTAGCTTTTCTGCTTGTTTTGTTTTCCATCGTTATCAACTTTCAAAGTATTTACAGCCAGCACGCTAACAACCATGGATTAACCAGATTAGCCGGATAGTTACATAAATAGCGGCTTGCTGTAGACGGGTTAAGGTAGTACCAGCGGCAATACTGTGAAACGCTAATATTGCATGGCCAGTAATAGCGGTAGTAGCGCTCAAAATGACGATGCCAGTGAGGTTTCAGTTTAGTGCCAGACACGACGCTATTACCGTCAGGCAGGCGACCTTTAAGCTTGCTAAAACGCTGCAGCGCTCGTCTGAGCGCCTTCATTGGCAGTAAGGCACCCTCATCCAATCGTTGGCTATCTTTCAGAGGCAGTGTCGCAGGCTTACCAGCAGAAGGTTCTGCGGGAGTGAAAAGAGAATCCAGCTTTCCGGGAAGAGGGCAATGCGCTTGTGCCCGATCAAAATGGGCAATCTGAGTACGTAATTGCGCAGTTTTAGTGTGTTTGGCTTTTTTTAAAAACGGGTAATGCCGGGTACCGGAACGCGCAATGTCTTTAGCAATTTCTTCTTTAGAGTGTCGCTTAGCAAAGTAACTCACCCGCAGTAGCAACGCGGCCATAGCCTCAGTGTCGTCCTTTCGAATTAAGTAGTAACCATGCTTTGGAAACCAGACCGTTCCGCCCGTTGCTATTTTCCAGCAGCTCTCCACCAGCTTGTTAATTTTAAGAGGATGACGCACGCAGTTGCCATCAACCATCAGCAGGTAATGATAATGCTGTGCTGGTGCCTGATTCTGTTCTCTGACCCAAAACACCCGAGCAAAGCTTTTGGGATACTCTTTCCTTAGAGCAGGAATCAATAGCTGATGAAAGCGGGTAATAACGCGGTTGTCAGCCGTGTATTGAGGCAGATGAAAATCATAACGGATTGCCAGAAAGCGAGAGCAACTGGCATAAGTTCTATCAACTGCCTTGAACAAAGAATTCATGATCTTCACATCCTGCTGACTCTCTTCAGGCATGACTGGCCAGAGAACATCGTCATACAGAAACTCGCCTTTAGCCCGGATATCCGGATAAACCGTACCGCGCGTAATATTATTAATTACCGGTTCCTGATTGGCTGAATCCAGACTGCCAGTTTTACTGTTTATCATAGGGTTACGGCTGTATCAGAATCACAGATTGATAACGATTTGATGCGCTCATTGTTTCAAATGGTTGCATCAGCACATAAAAAGAAAGGCTGGAAATTCCAGCCCTGCTTAGAGGTTTAGCAGCAGTTATCGAGCCACTGTTCATACTGCGTGACTGTCCAGCCCATGGTTCTTCCGGCGCGTTTTTTTGGCGCAGGGAATTCACCACTGTTTGCCCAGCGGTAAAGAGTAGTACGACTGCAATTCAAAAGAGCCATCATTTCATGAATGCGGATCAGGCGTTGGGGGCCGGGGAGGTGGCTGACAGTTGTTGATAAAGAATTGATGTGTTTCATGTTTAATCTCTCGGTAGCGAATCAATATGAAACGTATCTTAAAAACCGAGAGTGCTTGTGTCGTGGTTACCCTGGAAAGATACCCTGGATACCCTTGCTAACTTTTTGAAATTTGCTTATTTTTTGTTTCGGGCTGCTCTTTGATTTTTTTTGACGTCATGAATGTCGGTTTCTGTGCGAGTTAGCCAGCCCATTGCTTCACGCAACATCTTTAGGCACTTATCATCACTTATGGGCAATTTTTGCTCATAGGACCAAAATAGCTTCGCTCTCTGCACAACGAGCTCCAATAATTCGGTAGCAATAGGCAGCGCGCCTTTCGAAGAAATTATTCGGCCTTTGTCATATAAGCTTGCTATCACGGCTATAAAAAATTCTTCACGCTTCTGCGCATATAATTCACCACCCTCTACTGGAACCGCTAATCTTTGATTGAGATAGGCTATTTGTTTTTTCAGCTCGTCATTTTCTGCCTGTAACTCTTTGACAGTATCGGGTTCTATCAATTCATTTGGCGAGATAGTGTTAAGGTCAATTTCCAGAACTGAAGTAATTTCACTGCGTAGAAAACCACAATCAGCCAACTTATCACTATTCATGACGTCATCACTGACTGCCCGCAGTGCCGCCTCGGCATTAGGATAATAGTCAGGAGCACCGATGTTTGGCGCGCCATGTTTATCCAAAAGCTGGTATGGGGCAACGGGTGAAGTGTCATACCAGCTTTCATATCTAAACCAGTACAGCGAAGGCTGATGCTCTGAACGTCGATACTTTTTCAACGCTAAAAGACACAGGGCGTTGTAGCTCTGATCTGGATAACGCTTTTTGATCTGTTCAAAAAGCGTTTTAACACTGATAAAGCGCTCTGCATCCGACTGGCGCGAGAGCTGTTCATTGCGCAATTGCTGAATGGAATCGTCGAAACTCATGGCTTGTTTTTGTCCTGCAATCCTGGGATGGTTCAGGTAAGGCTGTTTTAATGATTGAGCGCGAACGGCTGTCAGGCTTTTGAAGATAGGAAATCAGGTTTCTGGCGACCGGCCAGCCAGAGATTTAAACCCACACTACTTACGTCACCCAGCCATTCACTTACGTCACCCACTACATCACCTGATTCGCGCCCAAAGAAAAAGGAGTCAGACGATTTCTCATCTAACTCCTTGTTTTATTTAGTGGCCCCTGCTGGGTTTGAACCAGCGACCAAGCGATTATGAGTCGCCTGCTCTAACCACTGAGCTAAGGGGCCAGCGGAGCGGGGATTATAAAGTATCTCTTCAGGGCGATCCAGCACTCCGCCATCGGTTGCTGAAATAAACAGCAGCGATTTACCTGCTGATTTCTATAACAAAACTGGCGAACGGCGTTAGCGAAGTTTTAAAGCAGCGTGGAAAATGCGACGCCGTGCCTTTAACGAAACTGGACATCAGCCTGCAGCAGTCGTGTGCTGCCTGTGTCACGTCGATAGCGTAACGCGTTGAGTCCTGAAGGCTGGAATGTACTGAGCGTAATCACTACTATCTTAGCCAGAGATTACGCGGCAGAGAGCACAGGACGTTCTATGGAGCAGCAGAGTAGCAGAGCGCTTACGTCACAGCGTAGCGACAGCAGGGCGGGAAAGGCATGAGTGAACACGCTATCCGCGACATTATCACTCCGGGGCTTGATGTGCTGTTCTGCGGCATTAACCCCGGCCAGTCAACCGCCCATCAGGGCTTTCACTTTGCGCATCCCGGCAACCGGTTCTGGAAAGTCATCCATCAGGCCGGATTCACCCGTGAGCAGCTGAAACCGGAAGAGGAACAGCGCTTAACCGAAACCGGCTGCGGCATCACCATGCTGGTTGAGCGGCCCACGGTGCAGGCGAGTCAGCTTGCCACGGATGAACTGCGGGAAGGCGGCAGGCGTCTGATGGAAAAAGTGCTGAATTATCAGCCCGCCGCGCTCGCTATCCTGGGTAAGGATGCGTTTCGTCACGCCTTTCAGCAGCGCAAAGTGGAATGGGGTAAGCAGCCTATCTTTATGGGGAAAACCCAGGTGTGGGTATTGCCAAATCCCAGCGGCCTTAATCGCGCCTCACTGGAGGAGATGGTCGAAGCCTATCGTCAGCTTTATATTGAGTTGCATCCAGGGGAGAGCGGGGCAGGTAAATAGCAGGCCTAAAAAACCCCGGCGAACCGGGGTTTTGTCGGGCTTAATCGTCGAGGAAGCTACGCAGCACTTCCGAACGGCTCGGATGGCGCAGTTTACGCAGGGCTTTGGCTTCAATCTGACGAATACGCTCACGCGTTACGTCAAACTGTTTGCCCACTTCTTCCAGCGTATGGTCGGTGTTCATATCAATACCGAAACGCATGCGCAGTACTTTCGCTTCACGCGCGGTCAGGCCAGCCAGCACGTCATGGGTGGCAGAACGCAGGCTCTCTGAGGTAGCAGAATCCAGCGGC
>Ga0209371_1000911_pt1 | contig 23452 bp, 22 predicted proteins | sample AgamicAtAmrz_FD_187165 | JGI IMG/M metagenome (GOLD analysis project Ga0209371, IMG submission 187165) | Agave microbial communities from Guanajuato, Mexico - At.Am.rz (SPAdes) (version 2) | ecosystem: Host-associated > Plants > Roots > Rhizosphere | place: Guanajato, Mexico | collected 2012-06-07
GCGGGCTTTACCGATGTTCCCGTCATTGTTCGCGATGTGGATGATCGCACGGCGCTGGAACTGGCGATTGTCGAAAACGTACAGCGTTCCGACCTCAATCCGCTCGAAGAAGCGATGGGGTATGAGCAGCTCATCGCTGAACATGGCTATACGCAGAATGATCTCGGCGAAATCATCGGCAAGAGCCGAAGCCACGTTGCCAATAGCCTGCGGCTTTTGAAGCTTCCCGATCCGGTGCGTGATATGCTGGCGGATGGCTCGCTCTCCGCAGGTCATGCCCGTGCGCTTGTTTCCACCTCCGATCCGGCGACGCTTGCTAAAACAATCGTATCCAAGGGACTTTCGGTCCGTGATGCCGAGCGCCTGGCGCAGAACGATATCAAATCGCAGGGCGATGTCGCGGAGAAGCGACCTGCTGCGGAGAAGGATTCCGATACGATCGCGCTCGAACGCAGCCTGTCCGATGCTCTCGGGCTGGATGTGAAGATCAACCACAAGGGCGGATCGGGGCAAATCCGTATCGGTTACCGAACATTGGAACAGCTTGAAGCGGTATGCCGGCTTCTCGAGCAGAAATAAGTAACTATTTGTTTTAAAATATAAAATACCCGCCTTTGGCGGGTATTTTTATTTACGGCGCTCAAAAATCGATGGCCCGGCCTTTTATTTCGTAATCGCCGAAACGCACGGGCTCCGCGCCGCCGCGGCCGCCGGTTTCCGGCGGCAACTGGAGATCGGTCTGTTGTTTGCGCCGCTCTTCCGCTTCTTTCAACGCTCGCTGCGCCGCCGGCGAAAGTCGCTTTGCACTTTCCGCGCCACTGTCTGTGGCGTTGTCATTATCCGCATTCTGCATGAAATCCTCCCTATGACGGGATATTGAAATACGTTTGCCGCTTACCAGATTATATAATCTGAAGGGCTTTATAAACCCCGGAATATTCCCGGTGAGTGACAAGGAGAGTTTAACGGATGAACATGATGCGCACGGCAATGCTTCTGGCCTTCATGACCGCATTGTTCATGGGTGTCGGTTTTCTGATCGGCGGCAAGGGCGGCATGATGATCGCCCTGGTCATCGCGGCTGGTATGAATATTTTTTCCTACTGGAACTCTGACAAGATGGTTCTCTCCGCCTATCATGCGCGGGAGATCGACGAGGCGAATGCGCCCGAATTTTTTCATATGATCCGTGACCTGTCGCAGAATGCCGGTCTACCGATGCCAAAGGTCTATATTTACGATAGCCCGCAACCCAATGCCTTTGCGACCGGGCGGAATCCGCAGAATGCCGCTGTTGCCGCTTCGACAGGACTTCTGGAGCGTCTCACGCCCGAGGAAGTGGCCGGTGTCATGGCGCATGAGCTTGCGCACGTGCAGAACCGGGACACGCTGACCATGACGATCACCGCCACGTTGGCGGGCGCGATCTCCATGCTCGGCAATTTTGCCTTCTTCTTTGGCGGTAACCGGGAGAACAACAATAACCCGCTCGGCTTTATCGGCGTGCTGGTCGCGATGATCGTGGCGCCGCTGGCAGCGATGCTGGTGCAGATGGCGATCAGCCGCACGCGGGAATATTCCGCCGACCGGCGCGGCGCGGAAATATGCGGCAACCCGCTCTGGCTTGCTTCCGCCCTGCAGAAGATTTCAGGCATGGCGCAGCGCATTCACAATGACGATGCCGAGCGCAACCCGGCAACGGCGCATATGTTCATCATCAATCCGCTTTCCGGCGAGCGCATGGACAATCTCTTCTCCACGCATCCGAATACGGAAAACCGCGTGGCGGCGCTGCATGCGATGGCGCAGGAGTTTTCCCCGCGAGGATCGACGCCGCCGCCATCGGGTGATAGACCTCTGCGCAAATCAGGCTCCGTGCCCAAAACAGGCTGGGGACGAGGCAATGAAAACGAGCGCAAGGGGCCGTGGTCTTGACATCCGATATTCAGAATAAGCCGGCGCGGTCCAGAAAACCGAGACCGGCAAATGGGAGGGGCCGTGAAGACGGCCCTTCGTCTTTCCAGGACAAGCCGGGTCTCGCTGCGCGCATTGCCGCCACCCGCATTCTGGCCGCCGTTCTGGAAAAGAAGACTTCGCTGGATGGGATGCTCGATAGCGAAAACGGCAATCCCGTCTATCGAGCCCTGTCGCTTGCCGACCGGGCGCTGGTCAGAGCCATCGTCAACAGCGCGCTTCGCCACCTCCCCCGGATTGAAACGGCATTGTCGATGCTGCTTGATGGGCCGCTGCCGCAGGGCGCGCGATCGCTGCATCACGTTCTTGTCGTCGGTGCGGCGCAGATGCTTTACCTCGATGTGCCGGATCATTCCGCTGTCGATCTCGCCGTTGAGCAGGCTCATCGCGATCCGCGCAACCGGCGTTTCGTCAAGCTGGTGAACGCCGTTCTCCGACGGCTCGGTCGTGAAAAAGCGGATATCGAGAAGGCCGTCGCCAGCGTTCCGGTATTGCCGGACTGGTTCCATGCCCGGCTTGTTTCCGCTTACGGCAATGAGGTTGCGCAAAGGATTTCGGAGGCGCAGCTGACGCCCTCCTCGATTGATCTGACGATCAAGACTGATCCCGCTCTCTGGGCGGAAAAACTGGGCGGTACGCTCATGCCGAATGGCAGTGTGCGTCTGGGTGAATTCGAGGGGCAGATCCCATCGCTCGAAGGCTTCGCTGAGGGTGCGTGGTGGGTGCAGGATCTCGCCGCGAGCATGCCGGTTCGGCTTATGGGCGACATCGCGGGCAAACGTGTCGCAGATCTCTGTGCTGCTCCTGGCGGCAAGACCGCCCAGCTTGCACTGGCGGGCGCCAAGGTGACGGCGCTGGATCAGTCCGGCAACCGTCTTCGTCGTCTCAGGGAAAATCTCGACCGGCTTGGCCTCCGTGCCGAAACGGTGGAGGCCAATATGCTGAAGTACCAGCCGGAACAGCTTTTTGATGCGGTTCTCCTCGATGCCCCCTGTTCTTCCACCGGGACACTTCGCAAACATCCCGATGTCTGCTGGACCAAGGATGAGAACGACATTGCCAAACTCGCAGCTCTTCAGGGCCAGATGCTGCGGCATGCGCTGACCCTTGTTGGTCCCGGCGGTCTTGTGGTCTTTTCCAATTGCTCGCTCGATCCTTCCGAAGGAGAAGCGATGATTGCCGAGGTTCTGGCGGAAAATCCCGGCGTGGAGCGTGTCGCCGTCCGCCTCGAGGATTGGCCCGGAATGGAAGCGGCCATCAGCCCCAGTGGCGATCTTCGCACGACACCGGACATGTTCGGGGGCGTCGATGGGTTTTTTAGCAGTGTCTTGCGTAAGAAGTAGAAAAAAGCCAAGCTTTCGCGAATCATTAGATATTTATCGAAAACGTTCCGGTCGTCGCGGTTCACTGATAAAAACAAAACATGTGAAACGGGAAACACAGCTTGTTAGGGTCCTTTGCAGGCAGCATGAATGCCGCCGGTCTTCTGTCGCGGATGGCGTATCGTCATCTGTGTGTCGGCCTCACCCCTTTGCGCCTGCATGTGTCGCGATTTGCCACTCGTGCGCCAGACGGTCTGGTGGCGGCGCCGACCGATCTCAGAGCCATCGATCCTTATTTCGCCGAGGAACTGTTGCGGGGCCGCATCGCGCTGGCTGGGCGTGTCGTCGAAACCGGCGGAGCTTCGCCATTTCAGGTGGAATATCCCTCGGCGGTCTTTGAAGAACGGCTGCATGCATTCAGTTGGCTGCGGCATATTCGCTCCGATAAATCGAGCGAGGCCTGCAAACGGGCGCGTCGTATCGTTGCGGAATGGATGGTGCTTCATGGCAAACGGCTTGCAGGCACCGCCTGGTCGCCGGAAATCGCCGCACAAAGGCTGATTGCCTGGCTTTCGCACTCTCCCGTGGTTTTATACGAGGCCGATGCCGGCTTTTATCGCCGGTTCCTGAAAAGCCTCGCCTTTCATGTGCGTTATCTCGAAAGAATCGTCAGACACGCGCCCGATGGCGAAGCGCGGCTGAGGATCAGGATTGCGTTGGCCATGGCTTCCATCGCCATGCCAACGCGCCTTTCGCGGATCACGCGGAATGGAATGAAGCTGGCTCAGGAAATGGAACGCCAGATTCTGCCCGATGGCGGGCATGTTTCCCGCAATCCACGCCCTTTCGCGGATCACGCGAAATGGAATGAAGCTGGCTCAGGAAATGGAACGCCAGATTCTGCCCGATGGCGGGCATGTTTCCCGCAATCCACGCGTCATGCTGGACCTGCTGCTCGATCTCCTGCCGCTTCGGCAAAGTTATATCAATCTCGGCCATGATCTGCCCTCCGGCCTGGTGCCGGCCATAGACCGCATGTTCCCGGCGATCCGGTTCTTCCGGCATCAGGGTGGCGATCTCGCGCTGTTCAACGGCGCCACGGCGACGCTCGCCAATGAGCTTGTTTCCGTGCTGCGTTATGATGAAACGGCCGGCCGGCCCTCCAAGGTCCTGCCGGACGTGAACTACCACCGGCTTGCGACGGACGATACGGTCATCATCGTGGATACGGGTTATCCCGGCTCGGCGGAGCTGTCACGCAATGCCCATTCGGGTTGCCTGTCTTTCGAAATGTCCTGCGGCAAGAACCGCTTTATCGTCAATTCCGGCTTTCCGCGCAACGCCGCGCCGGAATATCAGCGGGCCAGCCGGTCCACAGCGGCGCATTCCACCGTCACGCTTGCGGATACATCATCCTGCAGACTGTCGCGCTCGCGGCTGCTTGGTCCGATCATGGTATCAGGCGTCAGCCACGTCGACAGCCGGCGTGGAACGGATGCAAACGGCAATGACGTTCTCTGGGCGTCTCATGACGGTTATTTGCAGAATTTCGGCTGCTACCATGAGCGGGAAATAGAATTGAATGCGGCCGGTACCAAGATAAAGGGTCGGGATCTGCTTCGGGCCGATGCAAGTGCGGCGAAAACGCAATTGCAGTCGGTCACGGCGGTTTCACGTTTCCATATTCATCCCCACATTCAGATACACCAACGGGATGAGGAGTCGGTCTATCTGGAGGCAGCGGATGGAACCGTCTGGCTGTTTTCAGCACCCGGGCTCGAGCTTTTCGTCACCGAGGATGTCTTCATGGCCGATGCATCCGGTATGCGCCCGTCGCAGCAGATCGAGCTCCCCTTCAATCTCGCAAATACGCGGGAAATCCGCTGGCTCATCGAACGTCAGGCCTAGACAATTTCCGGCGGTGCCGGTCAAAAACCACCATAGTTTTCACCGTTCGGCATCCCCGCTGTTTATTAATCCGGTAAGCTGTGTTAACGCGGCGGCAATTGCTGGATCAATCCCATTCCAGCCTGTCCTCCCCGTTAAACGGAGTATGCCTGATGGCCGTCGTGTCCAAGAAAATCCCCGCCCCCGATAAGGTCAAAATCCGCACGGCGCTTCTTTCCGTGTCCGACAAGACTGACATTATCGAGCTGGCGACGGTTCTGTCGAAGCTTGGCGTCAAGCTTCTGTCGACCGGTGGAACGGCGAAGGCCATTGCCGAAGCAGGCCTGCCTGTGACGGATGTCTCCGACGTAACGAATTTTCCCGAGATCATGGACGGCCGCGTCAAGACGCTGCATCCGAATGTCCATGGCGGGCTTCTGGCCATCCGGGACGATGCGGAGCATGTCGAAGCGATGAAGGCGCACGGTATCGAGGCGATCGATCTTTCGGTCATCAATCTCTATCCCTTCGAGGAAGTTCGCGCCAAGGGCGGCGATTATCCGACGACGGTGGAGAACATCGATATTGGCGGCCCGGCGATGATCCGCGCCTCCGCCAAGAACCACGCCTATGTCACGGTGGTTACCGATCCGTCTGATTATCCCGATCTGGTTGAAGCCCTGCAGGCCGATGACGGTCAAACGTCCTATGCGCTGCGCCAGCGTTTTGCCGCCAAGGCCTATGCCCGCACCGCTGCCTATGATGCGGTGATTTCCAACTGGTTCGCCGAGGCGCTTGCAATCGAAACGCCGGATTACCGGGCTATCGGCGGCGCGCTGAAGGAAAAGATGCGGTATGGCGAAAACCCGCACCAGAGCGCTGGTTTTTACCTCACCGGCGAAAAGCGTCCTGGCGTTGCAACCGCGACGCTGCTTCAGGGCAAGCAGCTTTCCTATAACAACATCAATGACACCGATGCAGCTTACGAGCTCGTGGCGGAATTCCTGCCGGAAAATGCGCCGGCAGTCGCCATCATCAAACACGCCAATCCCTGCGGCGTGGCGACGGGTCCGACACTTGCCGAAGCTTACCGGCGGGCGCTGGCATGCGATTCCGTTTCCGCTTTTGGTGGCGTGATTGCCCTGAACCGCACGCTCGATGCGGAAACGGCGGAGGAAATCGTCAAGCTCTTCACCGAAGTCATCATTGCGCCTGATGTCACCGAAGAAGCCAAGTCCATCATCGCCCGCAAGCCGAACCTGCGCCTTCTGGCCGCTGGCGGCCTGCCTGATCCGCGCGCGGCCGGTATTACCGCGAAGACCGTCTCGGGCGGCCTGCTGGTGCAGAGCCGTGACAATGGCATGGTCGAGGATCTGGACCTCAAGGTCGTTACCAAGCGTGCGCCGACGTCGCAGGAACTTGAAGACATGAAGTTTGCCTTCAAGATCGCCAAGCATGTGAAGTCCAATGCCGTCATTTACGCCAAGGATGGGCAGACCGCGGGCATCGGTGCCGGCCAGATGAGCCGTGTGGATTCGGCCCGTATCGCTGCCCAGAAGGCGGAAGATGCCGCCAAGGCCCTTGGCCTTGCCGAACCGTTGACGCGCGGCTCCGCCGTCGCTTCGGAAGCATTTTATCCCTTTGCCGACGGTTTGCTCGCCGCGATTGCCGCAGGCGCCACCGCTGTCATCCAGCCGGGCGGCTCCATGCGCGATCAGGAAGTGATCGACGCCGCGAATGAGCATAATGTGGCGATGGTCTTTACCGGCATGCGCCACTTCCGCCACTAAGCGCGGAAACAACCAGGAATAACGAAGGCCCGGAAATCACTTTCCGGGCCTTTTGTTTCACGTGGGACAGTCTTGGTGCGGCAGGTTCAGGTTACGGCCCCAACCTGCCACGGTACAAATTCATTGTCGCCGTAGTCGTAGATTTCGCTGACGGTCTTGTCGCCGGAAGCCACCGCCAGAATATGCTCGAAAATTCGTTTGCCGGATTCTTCGATGGTTTCAGCACCGGTGACGATCTCACCGCAATTGATATCCATGTCTTCCTTCATGTGTTCATACATTTCGGAATTGGTGGCGATCTTGATGCAGGGTGACGGCTTGAAGCCCGAAACCGAGCCGCGGCCGGTGGTGAAACAGATGACGTTGCAGCCGCCGGCGACCTGGCCGGTGACGGCAACAGGGTCATAGCCGGGCGTATCCATGAAGACGAAACCCTGTTCCGTCACGGTTTCGGCGAACTCATAAACCGCCTTCAGCGGCATGGAGCCGCCCTTGGCGACCGCGCCCAGCGATTTTTCCAGAATGGTGGTCAGGCCGCCAAGCTTGTTGCCGTGGGAAGGGTTGTTATTGAGTTCGTCGCCATTACGGGCGGTATAATCACGCCACCAGTCGATACGCTGTAGCAGCTTCTCGGCGACGGCGGGGGTGACGGCGCGCTTCGTCAGGAGGTGTTCAGCGCCGTAAATCTCCGGCGTCTCCGAGAGGACTGTGGTGCCGCCGTTGCGCACGATGAGGTCTGAGGCATAACCCAGAGCCGGGTTGGCGGAAATGCCGGAATAACCATCCGAACCGCCGCATTCCAGCGCCACCTTCAGCTTGGAAAGCGGTTGCTCCGTGCGGCGGGCTGCATTGACCATCGGCAGCATGGCCTTGATCTCGGCAATTGCCGCATCGATCGTCCTGCGGGTGCCGCCATGCTGCTGGATCGTCATGGTGCGCAGCCGCTCACCCTCTTCCATCTTGTAATGTTCGAGAATGGGCGCGATCTGGTTGGTCTCGCAACCGAGGCCGATCAGCAGAATGCCGCCGAAATTCGGATGGCGGGCATAGCCCTGAATGGTGCGGATCAGCAGGCGGTAACCTTCCGATTTCGTATTCAGCGCACAGCCGCCGCCATGGGTCAGCGCTACGACGCCATCGACATTATCGAAACCATCAAGGCCACCCTGCTTGTTGAAATAATCCGCGATGTAACGCGAAACCGTGGCGGAACAGTTCACCGAAGCGATGACGCCGATATAGTTTCTCGTTCCGACACCACCGAGGCCGCGGTCATAACCCTTGAACGTCCGGCGTTCAGCTTCCGGCACCATGCCCTTCTCTTCGATATCGACGCTGAACTGATGCGCGTGTTCGGAAGGCACCATGGCGAGATTATGCAGGTGCACGTGCCGGCCGGGCTCGATATCCTGGGTGGCGATACCGATGACCTGTCCGTATTTCAGCACCTCGTCGCCCGATTTGATGAATTTGAGGGCCACCTTATGCCCGCGCCCGATCAGCTCGAGCGCCGCCAGATCGCCCCTGCCCGTCGCGCCGCCGGCCGGAATGGACCGACGCGCCACCGCGACATTGTCGTTGGCGTTCAGCAAAATGGTTGCCTCGGAATTCTCACTCACGGGTTTTCCTCCTCCCGGTATATTGCCTGCTATGTTTCTAGATCAGTTTTCGACCCAGCGTCTCTTCGAACCTTCCAGATGGGTATGCATGGCGGCCTGCGCCAGCAGCGGGTCTTTCAGTTCAAGCGCCGCCAGAATGGCCTCGTGTTCCTGAAGCGCATGGGTCCAGGTATCGCGGTCTTCGAATTTCACGCGAAGCTGGGCCGAAATGGGGCTGTGGCGCTCATCGAAGAGGTTGGCCACGATTCGCGCCAAAACGCTGTTACCGGATTGCTCGGCGATGGTGACGTGAAACAGTCGATCCTGATCCAGAGGCTTGCGGCCGGCCTCTATTTCCCGCTGCATGGTATTGAGTATCTGGCGGAGGGTCGCGATTGTCTCATCGGTCATCCGGCTTGCCGCCAGCACAATGGTCGCCCCCTCCAGCGCGGCGCGCGCCTGCATCAGTTCGGAGGGGCTGTCACCCAGCGATTTGGTATGGTGGGTCGTCTGCAACGCTTCCGCCGACACATAAACCCCGGAACCCATGCGAATTTCGACGGTGTTGTCGATTTCAAGCGCAATCAGCGCCTCGCGCAAGGAAGGCCTCGATACACCGAGCTTCTGTGCCAGTTCCCGCTCGGCGGGAAGCCGCGTGCCGGGCAGGAATTCACCCATATCGATGAGTTCGCGTATCTGATCCGCAATCTGCTGATAAAGCCTGCGCGGTTCCGCTATTTTGGCCTGACCACTCATGTGTTTTTTGACGAGTCCTGTCTGCAATTCATATTTGGCCTTACCGTAACGCCAAGCGTTTCAATACGCAAGGAATTACTTAAATATATGAAATTACGTATTTATTATCAGTTGTCGTTTCATGTATTGTTTCTGTTTTGGATATGGCTTCGCAAATTTTGACCTAATTGGCTTGACCATTCTGAAAAACCGGCCTAACCATTTGGCCTGTTCATGACCCCGGTGGAGCGGGGATACGGGTGGGAGGTTTCCAGATGTCGCAGGGCGCATCGACAATTCGGGGCGATTTTTCGCCTGAACAGATGGCGCATGGACAACGTGCGGTGCTCCTGCGCCTCGATAATATCAGCAAGGAATTTCCCGGCGTCAAAGCACTGTCGAACGTGCATTTCGATCTGCGCGCCGGCGAGGTGCACGCCGTCTGCGGCGAAAATGGCGCGGGAAAATCGACGCTGATGAAGATCGTCAGCGGCGTCTATCAGCCGAGCGACGGCACCATCCTTCATAAAGGCGTGAAGGTGCAATATGCATCGCCGCTGGAATCCGAAGCCGCCGGCATCGCCATCATCCATCAGGAACTGAACCTCGTTCCGCATCTTTCCGTTGCCGAAAACATCTATCTTGCGCGCGAACCGCGGCGCGGTTTCCTCGTTGACCGTAAGAAGCTGCGCCTCGATGCCAAGCGCTGTCTCGACCGGCTGGGTGTCGATATCGACCCCGACCAGATCGTCCGCGGCCTTTCGGTCGCCCAGTGTCAGATGGTGGAAATCGCCAAGGCGCTTTCTCTTGACGCTGAAGTGCTCATCATGGATGAGCCGACCTCCTCGCTGACCGAACAGGAGACCCGGCTCCTGTTCAAGGTCATCCGCGATCTCAAGGCATCCGGTGTCGGGATCGTTTATATTTCCCACCGTCTCGATGAAATGGCCGAAATCGTCGACCGTGTGACGGTTCTGCGCGACGGACGTTATATTTCGACCGACGATTTTGCTTCGATCACCGTTGATGACATCGTCACGCGCATGGTCGGGCGTTCGCTGGAAGACAAATTCCCCGAGCGTACATCGCGCCCCACGGAAGATGTTATTTTTTCCGTCGAGGGCCTGACGCGCAGCGGCGTGTTCCACGACGTCGGTTTTTCGCTGCGACGTGGTGAAATCCTCGGTTTTGCCGGGCTGATGGGCGCCGGCCGCACCGAAGTCGCCAGGGCGATCTTCGGCGCCGATCCGCTCGATGCGGGCAAGATCGTTTTCAACGGGCGGGAGCTTTCGATCAGCTCGCCGCAGGACGCCATCGAGGAGGGCATCGCCTATCTCTCGGAAGACCGCAAAAGCGATGGCCTCGCCATCAAGATGTCGGTGGCGGCCAATACGACGCTTGCCAATCTCGGCGAGGTTTCCAACCGTTTCGGCCTGATCGATTTCAAGAAACATGACGATGTGGCAAAGCGCTACGTCGATCTCCTGAATATCCGTACTCCCTCGATCGGGCAGACGGTGCGGCTGCTCTCCGGCGGCAATCAGCAGAAAATCATCATCGGCAAATGGTTGTTCCGGCAATCTCGCGTGCTGTTCTTTGACGAGCCGACACGCGGCATCGATGTCGGCGCGAAATTCGCGATCTACAAGATCATGGACGAGCTCGCCGCGCAGGGTATCGGTGTCATTCTCATCAGCTCGGAACTGCCGGAAATTCTGGGGCTGACGGATCGTATCGCCGTTTTCCACCAGGGCCGGATTACGGGCGTACTCGAAACCGCCAAGACCAATCAGGAAGAAATCATGCGGTATGCGTCCGGTTACGGCCGGACCGCGCAGTGAGGAACGACATGGCCAATATTGCAGAAACCAAGAAGAGCTTCGCAGTCAGCGACCGCCAGAAGGACATTATCCAGAAGTTTGCCGCACTTGGCAGCCTCTTTGCGCTGGTCGCGGTCTTTTCCGCTACCAGCAGCGCCTTCTTCACCGTCAATAACGGCATGACGATTGCGTTGCAGGTCACGTCCATCGCCCTGCTCGGCATCGGGGCCACCTGTGTCATCATCACCGGCGGCATCGATCTTTCCGTCGGTTCGGTGCTTGCGCTTGCCGGCGTCGTCGCTGCTCTTGCGGTGAAGGAACTCGGCATGCCGGTGCCGGTCGGCATGTTGCTCGGCATTCTGACGGGGTCGCTCTGCGGTCTCATCAACGGTCTTCTGGTCACCCGTTTCAAGCTGCCGCCCTTCATCGCCACCCTTGGCATGATGCTGATCGCCCGCGGCGTGGCGCTGCAGATCACCGGTGCGCGCGCCGTCTCCGGTCTTGGCGAATCTTTCGGCGAACTCGGCAACGGCGCCCTCTTCCGCATCGTTAACATTGGCGATGACGGCTTTCCGAATGTGGTGTTTCCCGGCATCCCCTACCCCGTCATCCTGATGGTGGTTATTGCGCTTGCGGTTTCATTCATGCTCAACCGCTCGATCCTCGGCCGTCACATTTACGCTGTCGGTTCCAACGCCGAAGCCGCGCGCCTTTCCGGTGTCAATGTCGCCCGCGTTACCAATTTTACCTACATCCTGTCCGGCACGCTCGCCGGGTTGACGGGCTGCGTGCTGATGTCTCGCCTCGTCACCGCCCAGCCGAACGAGGGTGTGATGTATGAGCTGGACGCCATTGCCAGCGCCGTTATCGGCGGCACATCGCTGATCGGCGGCGTGGGCACGATTTCCGGCACGGCCATTGGCGCCTTCGTCATCGGCATCCTGCGCAACGGTCTCAACATGAACGGCGTGTCCGCCTTCACGCAACAGATCATCATCGGCCTCGTCATTCTGGTCACCGTCTGGATCGACCAGTTGCGCAACCGCCGCTGATCAAGGGCCTGCGGACCCTTTCCGCAAAAAAGATCGGCAAGGGGAGGCCCGGTATGCCGACATCACGGAGGAAGAAATGAAGAAAATTGCGACTGCCCTTCTGACATCCGCAATCGCGCTGTGGAGCGTTTCCACCGTGCAGGCCGGTGAAATCGCCGTCATCGTCAAGACCGTCAACTCCACCTTCTGGCAGAACGTCCAGAAGGGCGCTGATGCGGCGATGAAGAACTCTTCCGGCAATACCATGACCTTCCAGGGTCCGGCTGCCGAATCCGCCATTGCCGACCAGGTCAACATGGTCGAAAACGCCATCAACCGTAAGGTCGCGGGCATTGTTCTGGCGCCTTCCGATCCGGACGCGCTGGTGCCTGCCGTCAAGAAGGCCTGGGAAGCCCGTATTCCGGTGGTTCTGATCGACTCGCAGCTCGCAAAGGGCTCGGAGCAATATTACCAGTCGTTCCTGGCGACCGATAACAAGAAAGCCGGCGAACTGGCGGCGCAGGCGCTGATCGACAAGGTGGGCAAGGAAGGCAAGATCGCCGTCATGTCCTATGTCGCCGGTGCCGGTTCTGAAATCGGTCGTGTCGGCGGTTTCACCGACTACATCCAGATGAATTCCAACCTGAAAATCGTCGGCCCGTTCTATTCGCAGTCGCAGATGGCGACCGCGCTGAACCAGACCACCGACGTTCTGGCCGCCAATTCCGACCTCAAGGGCATTTTCGGCGCCAATGAGCCGACTGCAATCGGCGTCGGCCGTGCGCTGGCCCAGAGCGGCAAGGCCGGCAAGGTCGTCGCCATCGGCTTCGACGGCAACCAGGACCTTCAGGGCTTCGTCAAGGATGGCACACTGGCCGGTATCGTGGTTCAGGGTTCCTACCAGATGGGTGAAAAGGGCGTAGAGACCATTTCCAAGCTCATCGGCAAGGAAAAGGTCGAGAAGTTCGTCGACACCGGCGTCGTTGTTGTCACCAAGGACAATATCGAAAAGCCCGAAGCCAAGAACGTTCTTTATTGATTGCGTGATGACGCGCCGCTTTGCGGCGGCGCGTCTTTCCAAAGACAAGCTGGAAAGTCCCTGCGATGAAAGTCTCCGATACACGTAAATTGCCGCGCCGCGCCGTCGACGTCACCGTCATGGGCCTCGGTTGCGCCCAGATGGGTAATCTCTACCGCGTCACGCCCTATGAAGAGTCCAAGGGTGCGTTCGACAAGGCATGGGAAAGCGGCATGCGTTATTTCGATACCGCGCCGTTTTACGGCTATACGCGGTCGGAGCGTCGCCTCGGCACCATGGTGACGGAGCATGACCGGAGCGAATATACGCTGAGCACCAAGGTCGGCCGTGTTATGGTGCCTGACGAGACCGTCGGTCCGGAGGAGGATGCCTATATAGCGCCCCTGCCGTTCCGCCCGGTCTATGATTATTCCTATGACGGTATCCTGCGCTCCTTCGAGGCAAGCCAGCAACGGCTCGGCGTTCTGAAGCCGGATATTCTTTATGTACATGATATCGGCTCCTTCACCCATGGCGAAAAGCAACAGCATTACTGGGAGCAACTGACCACCGGCGGTGGCTTCCGGGCGCTTGGCAAGCTACGCGAGGAGGGATCGACGGGGGCCGTTGGTCTTGGCGTCAATGAATGGGAAATCGTCAGCGACGCCATGGATGTCTTCGATATCGACGTCGCCATGCTCGCCGGCCGTTATACGCTGCTGGAGCAGCAGAGCCTTGCTTTCATGAACCGTTGCGCTGAAAGCGGTGTCGCCATCGTTGTCGCGGGTGCGTTCAATTCCGGCATTCTGGCCGGCAACCGTAAATTCAATTATGCCGACGCGCCTGCCGATATTCTCACGCGTGTCGATGCGCTGCAGGGTGTTTGCGAGGAACTCGGCGTCTCGCTGCAGGCGGCCGCTCTGCAATTTCCGCTCGCCCATCCGGCGTCGGTCACAGTTGTTTCGGGTGCGCGCAATGCGCAGCAGCTCGCCTCCAATATCGAATGGTTCGAACAGTCGATCCCGGATGAATTCTGGTCCGAACTGCACAGGCGCGGTCTGATTGCCGAAGGTGCGCCCATACCGGGCGGAAAGGCCTGAGGCAATGCTCATCGACGCCCACCAGCATTTCTGGCTGATGAAGGATCGCGCCGGGCAATGGCCGCCGCCGTCGCTTGCCGCCATCTACCGGGATTTTCTCCCCGCTGATCTGTCGCCTTTGCTGGCCGCTGCCGGAGTTACCGGTACCGTGCTGGTTCAGACGATGGAGACGGCGGCCGACACGGATTTCATGCTGGCGCTGGCGGAAAAGACCGATTTCATCAAGGGCGTGGTTGGCTGGGTGGACATGAAGTCTGCTGATGCGGCAGCGGAAATCGCACGCCGCGCGAAACATCCGGCTTTCAAGGGTGTCCGCCCGATGCTGCAAGGCATGGAGGATGTGGCCTGGATCGATGATCCGGCGCTGGAGCCTGCCGTGGCGGCGCTGGTGAAACATGGTCTGGCGTTCGATGCACTGGTCCTGCCGCCCAATCTGCCGCATCTCCTCGCCTTTGCCCGCCGCAATCCGCAATTGCCGATAGTCATCGACCATGGCGCGAAGCCGCTGATTGCTACCGGTCACTACAGCGACTGGCGCAAGGATATGGCCGCTCTGGCGGCTCTGCCGAATGTCCATTGCAAACTCTCCGGTCTGCTGACAGAGCGCGGTGAGCAGCGGCCGGAAGCGGTACGGCCCTATGCCGAGACCATTCTGGAACTCTTTGGCGGCAACCGCGTGATTTTTGGCAGTGACTGGCCGGTGTTACGGTTGGCAGGCGACTATCAGGCATGGCTGGATTTCTGCCGCGATATCGTGCCGGCAAAGGACCATGCGGCAGTCTTTGGCGGTAACGCCGCTCGTTTTTATTCCCTTTCCCACAGGTGATGCATGCTGGCGATTTTCTGCGAAACCCCAGGTCAACTCGTCTCCAAGGAACTGCCGAAACCAGCGCGTGGCGAAGGTGAAGTGCTGGTGCGTATTCGCCGCATCGGGGTTTGCGGCACGGACCTGCACATCTTCACCGGCAACCAGCCTTATCTTTCCTATCCGCGTATCATGGGCCATGAGCTTTCCGGCACGGTGGAAGAGGCGCCGCAAGGCAGCCATCTTTCCGCAGGCGATGTGGTCACCGTCATTCCCTATATCTCGTGCGGCAAATGCAGCGCCTGCCTGAAGGGCAAGAGCAATTGCTGCCGCAATATCGGTGTGCTGGGCGTTCATCGCGATGGCGGTATGGTCGAATATCTGAGCGTGCCGCAGCAATTCGTGCTGAAGGCGGAGGGGTTGAGCCTCGATCAGGCGGCGATGACCGAATTTCTGGCCATCGGTGCGCATGCGGTGCGCCGTGGCGCAGTCGAGAAGGGGCAGAAGGTTCTGATCGTCGGCGCCGGGCCGATTGGTATGGCGGTTGCGGTTTTCGCGGTTCTCGATGGTGGCGAAGTGACCATGATTGACGGACGTACCGACCGGTTGGAGTTCTGTAAGGAGCATCTCGGCGTTGCGCATACGGTGACACTTGGCGAAGGTGACAAAGATCGTCTTTCCGAAATCACCGACGGCGATTTCTTCGATGCGGTCTTCGATGCGACCGGCAATCCGAAAGCCATGGAGCGCGGCTTTTCCTTTGTTGGCCATGGCGGTTCCTATGTGCTGGTCTCCATCGTCGCCAGCGATATCAGCTTCAACGATCCGGAGTTCCACAAGCGTGAGACGACGCTGCTCGGCAGCCGCAATGCCACGCCCCAGGATTTCGAGCGCGTCCTGCAGGCGCTGCGGGAAGGCAAGGTACCGGAAGCACTGATCACCCATCGCATGACGCTTGCCGATGTGCCCTCCAGATTCGCCGGCCTGACCGATCCGAAGGCCGGAGTTATCAAGGGCATGGTGGAAGTCGCATGACGCCCGATACGCCCATCCTGCAATTCGGCACCAGCCGCTTTCTTCTGGCGCATGCGGATCTCTTTGTTTCGCAGGCGCTGGACAAGGGCGAGGCTCTCGGGCGCATCGCGATTGTCCAGACGACCGGCAATGCGGAGAGCCTGAAGCGTGTTGCGGCGCTGAACAGCGGCGCCCCCTACCCCGTGCGCATTCGCGGCATCCGCGATGGGCAGGAAGTGGACGAGGAAATTCAGGGCGAAGCTGTCGCGCGGGCGCTGACGGCTGCGACCGACTGGGCCGAAGTGCGCCGCCTTGCCTGCGAGGCCGAGGTTATTCTGTCCAATACGGGCGATCGCGGTTATGAGCTGGATTCGGCGGATAATGCTGGGCTTGCTGGCGATTTCACGGTCGTACCGAAAAGCTTTCCGGCGAAACTCTGCGTGTTGCTGCTGGAGCGTTTTCAGCGCAATCCGGAAGCACCTGTGTCCATCTTCCCCTGTGAGCTCGTGCCGCGCAATGGCGAAAAGCTGAAACAGGTCATTCGCCGGCTTGCCGATGAATGGCAATTGCCGGCGGGTTTTGCCTTTTATCTGAATGAGAAGTGCCGTTTCGCCAATAGTCTGGTGGATCGCATCGTCTCCGAGCCTATCGATCCGGTGGGTGCGGTGGCGGAGCCTTATGCGCTATGGGCAATCGAGAAGCAGGACGGGCTTGTCCTTCCCTGCACTCACCCTGCCGTGGTGCTGACCGACGATCTCGATCACTATGAAAAGCTGAAGCTTTTCCTGCTCAATCTCGGCCATTCCTATCTGGCGGAACGCTGGTTGCAGGATGCGCGTGCGAAGGACGAGACGGTGCGTCAGGCAATCGCCGACGATGCTCTCGTTGCGGATCTGGAGACGCTTTGGCGCGACGAGGTTCTGCCGGTCTTTGCTGCTGAAGGTATGGGGGATGATGCGCAGGCCTATATTGGCGTGCTGCGGGAGCGTTTGCGCAACCCCTTTCTCGCGCATCGGCTCTCCGATATCGCCGGCAACCACGATGAAAAGAAGCGCCGCCGCTTTGTCCCGGTCATTGCCGCAGCGGAGCGGCTGGGATTGAGCCGGCCGCAGTCGAAGCTGCGCGCTGCGCTCGCCACCATCAAGCAATAACGGAGTTTTTAATGCAGCGCACGGGCATGGTCATAGGCGTCAAACCGGAGATGATCGCGGAATATAAAAGGCTGCATGCGACTGTGTGGCCTGAAATTCTGGCGCTTATCAGCGACTGCAATATACGCAACTACACGATCTTCCTGCGCGAGCCGGAAAATCTGCTCTTCGGCTATTGGGAATATCACGGCAGCGATATCAGCGCCGACATGGCGAAGATGGCCGCAAGCCCCAAGAACCAGGAATGGTGGTCCTTCACCATTCCCTGCCAGCAACCGCTCGAAAGCCGGAAGGAAGGCGAGTGGTGGGCGATGATGGAAGAAACCTTCCACCACGATTGAACGATTTCCTTTGACACTGACCGCGAGTGAACGGCCATGACCAAAATTACTGATCTGCGTGTTTTCGACCTGCGTTTTCCGACCTCCCAGAGCCTCGACGGTTCGGATGCGATGAACCCCGACCCGGATTATTCGGCGGCTTATGTCATTCTCGATACCGATGAGCCGGGTCTCAAAGGCCACGGGCTGACCTTCACCATCGGCCGCGGTAATGACATCTGCTGCATGGCCATCGAAGCGATGCGTCATCTGGTCGTCGGCACCGATCTTGCCACCGTCACCGAGAACCCCGGCAAATATTGGCGGCATCTGACCAGCGACAGCCAGCTGCGCTGGATCGGGCCGGACAAGGGTGCGATGCATCTCGCCACCGGCGCCGTCGTCAATGCCGTGTGGGATCTGCTGGCCAAGAAGGCAGGCAAGCCGGTCTGGCAGCTCGTTGCCGATATGAGCCCGGAAGAAATCGCCGATATCGTCGATTACCGCTATCTGACCGATGTGCTGACCCGTGACGAGGCGCTTGCGATCCTCAAAAAAGCCGAAAGCGGCAAGAAGGAACGTATCGAGACGCTGAAGAACGAAGGTTATGCCTGCTATACCACGTCGGCCGGCTGGCTCGGTTATGACGACGCCAAGCTGCGCCGCCTTTGCCAGGAAGCCATCGATGCCGGATTCAATCATGTGAAGATGAAGGTCGGCCGCGATCTGGAAGACGACATCCGCCGTCTCACCATTGCCCGTGAGGTGATCGGTCCCGACCGTTACCTGATGATCGACGCCAACCAGGTATGGGAAGTGGATCAGGCAATCGACTGGGTGAAGAAGCTCGCCTTCGCCAAGCCATTCTTCATCGAGGAGCCGACCAGCCCGGACGACGTCGCCGGCCATCGCAAGATCCGCGCGGCCATCGGCCCGGTGAAGGTGGCGACCGGTGAAATGTGCCAGAACCGTATCATGTTCAAGCAGTTCATCGCCGAAGGCGCCATCGACGTGGTGCAGATCGACAGCTGCCGCATGGGGGGGCTGAACGAGGTGCTGGCGGTGCTGCTGATCGCCGCCAAGTATAATCTGCCGGTCTGGCCGCATGCCGGCGGCGTCGGCCTTTGCGAATATGTGCAGCATCTGTCGATGATTGACTATCTGGTCGTATCAGGCACGAAGGAAGGCCGGGTGATCGAGTACGTCGACCACCTGCATGAGCACTTCATCGAGCCCTGCGATATCAGAAATGCCGCTTACATGCCGCCGAAACTGCCGGGCTTCTCCATCGAAATGAAGCCGGAGTCGATTGAGACCTACACCTTCGAGGAATAGTCAAAGGATGACAGCGCCTCCTTGAGGCGCTGCCACTCCGTTTCGCTACCGGGAAGGCCGAAACGCATGTCGTTCGGCCTTTCATCAAAAATGCGGACCAGAATGCCGTGCCGGCCGAGATGGCTGAACAGGTCTGCCGCGCGGGGATCCCGCACCAGAGCAAACAGTGAGGTGCCGCCGGCAATTGCCAGCCCCGCTTTCTCCAGCATGGCATTCATGCGCCGGGCGTCTTCGGCAAGGTGCCGACGCATGGATGATTGCCATTCCCCATCCGCCAGAGCCTGTGTCGCGATATGCAGCGCCGGGCCGGAAACCGCCCAGGGTCCGAGCCTTGCCTCCAGTTCAGCAGCGATATCGGGCTGCGCAATCGCGAAACCCAGCCGAACGCCCGCCATGCCGTAAAATTTGCCGAAGGAGCGCAGGACCACCAGCGCATCCTGACCGGCGGCATCTGCGAGGCTTTCGGCACCTCCTGTCTCGATGAAGGCTTCGTCCACGACGAGCAGCCCACCCCTGCGGCGCATGGTTTCGGCCAGCGACAACAATACGGCGCGATCCGTGATGCGGCCATCGGGGTTATTGGGATTGATTACCACGGCATAGTCGTGAGCCGACATCGCGTTGATGTTTTCCACTTCAGTCACAGCCAGCCCGGCCATGCGTGCGGTCCGGGCATGTTCCGCGTAGGCGGGTGAAAGAACGGCGCCGCTCTTGGCCCCGCGCGCGATAGCGATCTGAGCCAGTAATGGCATCAGCATCTGGGTGCCGGGGGAAAGCGCCACATGCCGGGCGGAAGGCGCGTCGAAATGCGCTGCGGCCAGATGTTTCAATTCTTCGGCGGCGTCCGGTTCCGGCAGGCGCGCGAATGCGCTGGCGGGGATCGGCGAATGCGGGTAGGAGAGCGGATTGATCCCGGTCGAAAGGTCGATCCATGGTTCCGGCGCTTCAGGAAACATCAGACGCGCCCTGCCGAGATTGCCGCCGTGACGGATCGCAGCTTTCGCCTTTTCTGGTACTGTCTCGCCCATGTTCTTTGCTCTCGCTTTCCTGTCGCTCGTGATCGAACGCCTGACCGGCTATCCGGACTGGCTGTTCAAACGCATCGGCCATCCCGTCACCTGGATCGGTTCGCTTATCGCGCTGCTGGACAAAAAATGGAACCGGGAGAACGCGTCATTTTCACAGCGCAAGGGGGCCGGTGTGGCGGCGCTCGTCGTTTTCGTCGGGCTGACGCTGCTTGTTGCATGGTTAGCGCAATCCGTTCTCCTCTTCCTGCCCTTCGGCCTTTTGCTGGTTGCCGTGCTTGGCGCTTCGCTGCCGGCGCAGAAAAGTCTCGAGCAGCATGTGGAGGCTGTCGCCACTGCGCTGGAACGAGAGGGTGTGGAAGGCGGCCGCAAGGCGGTATCGATGATCGTCGGGCGCGATCCGCAAAAGCTGGACGAGGCGGCGATCTGCCGGGCGGCGATCGAAAGTCTGGCCGAGAATTTTTCCGACGGCATCGTCGCGCCTGCCTTCTGGCTCGGTCTCCTGGGCCTGCCGGGCGGTGCGGTTTACAAGGCGATCAATACGGCCGACAGCATGATCGGCCATCGCTCACCCCGCCATGAGGCCTTCGGCTGGGCCTCCGCCCGGCTGGACGATCTGGTCAATCTGCCGGCCTCACGGTTGAGCGGCGGTCTTTTCGTGGCCGCGGCGTTTTTTGTTAAGGGCGCATCACCCGGCGGAGCCATGGCCGCGATACGTCGCGATGCCCATCATCACCGTTCTCCCAATGCCGGCTGGCCGGAGGCGGCGCTGTCCGGCGCTCTCGGCTTTGCGCTCGCAGGGCCGCGCTCCTATGGCGGGCAGATGATCGAGGCGCGTTTCATGGGCGAAGGCGGGAGGGCGGCGCTGGTCGCCGGCGATATTCGCAGGGCGCTGCGGCTCACACGGGTCGCCGATCTGTTGTTGATCGGCCTGCTGGGACTTTTGGCGATCTTTATCGCGCTATAGCAAGCAGACGGTCGAGATCGAGGTGCTGTTCCATATGCGCCGCGAGGCGATCAAGAATGGCGTCCACTTGCGCATCGTAGTTCAGTTCCGTGTTCTGTCCGCCAAGCCGCTCAAGCCACGCGCCGCGTTGGCGGTCATCCGAAAACAGGCCGTGAATATAAGTGCCGAAGATGCGGCCGTCAGGCGACACGGCGCCGTCTTCATGCCCATTAATTTTCGAAAAAGGCAGGCCGTCGGTTCCGCTCGTGGTTTCACCGACATGCATTTCATAGCCGGATAAACCAATTCCGTCGAAACTCTTCCCTGTAACGGAAACCAGCCTTTTGTCGCCCGTCAGAACAGTGTCTACATCCAGCAGGCCGAGCCCATCGACTGTTGCCGGCGGTCCTTCGATGCCTTCGGGATCGGCAACTGTTTTCCCAAGCATTTGGTATCCGCCGCAGAGGCCCAGAACATGGCCGCCGCGTCTCACATGCGCCTTGATATCAATGTCGAGTCCCGTATTTTTCAGCACGGCAAGATCGGCGATGGTGGATTTCGAGCCGCAAAGCAGCACCAGGCGGCAACCGGCGGGAATGGTTTCGCCCGGCCGCACGCGGATCAGTTCGACATCCGGTTCCATGTCCAACGGATCGAGATCATCGAAATTGGAAACATGCGGAAGGATCGGCACTGCAATGCGGATCTTCGCGCCCGGCTTTCGCTCAGCCGGGCCGGAAAGCCCGAGAGCATCTTCAGCCGGTAGCTTCGCGGCGTCGGCAAAATGTGGCAGGAGCCCGATTGAGGCCCAAGCGGTTTTTTCTGCAATTATCCGCATGCCGTCTGAAAACAGGGCCGGATCCCCGCGAAAGCGATTGACGATAAAACCTTCGATCATCGCCGCGTCTTCAGCGTCGAGCACGGCTTTGGTGCCGACGAGGCTGGCGATGACGCCGCCCCGGTCGATATCGCCGATCAGGATCACAGGCGCGTCCGCAGCTCTGGCAAAACCCATATTGGCGATGTCATTGGCACGCAGGTTGATTTCAGACGCGCTGCCGGCACCTTCCACGAGCACCAGATCGGCCTGTTGTTTCAGGCGGTTGAAGCTTTCGAGCACGCGCGGCATCAGCCCGGCCTTCATGTGCTGATAATCGGCCGCTTGGTTAAAGCTTTCGAGCACGCGCGGCATCAGCCCGGCCTTCATGTGCTGATAATCGGCCGCTTTGGCATTGCCGGCGATCTTGCCCTGTACCACCACCTGTGCGCCGGTCTCGCTCTGCGGCTTCAGGAGCACCGGGTTCATGTGCACGGAAAGCGGCACGCCCGCCGCCCGTGCCTGCAGCGCCTGCGCACGGCCAATCTCGCCGCCATCGGCGGTGACGGCGGCATTGTTCGACATGTTCTGCGGTTTGAACGGCGTGACGGACAGGCCGCGCTTGGCGAAGGCACGGGCAAGGCCGGCCACCATCAGCGATTTGCCGACATCCGAGCCGGTTCCCTGAAACATCAGCACGCGTGCAGCCATGTCAGAATTCTATCCCCGCCTGCGCCTTCACGCCCGCCTTGAAGTGATGTTTCACGAGGGTCATTTCCGTCACCATATCGGCCGCGTCGATGAGCGGTTGCTTGGCGTTGCGGCCGGTGACGATGACATGCAGATCGGGCCTGCGGCTGGAAAGCGTCTCGACCACCTCTTCCAGCGGCAGGTAATCGTAACGGAGCGCGATGTTCAGCTCATCGAGAATCAGCAGGCCGATGGTCTCGTCCGCCATCAGGATCTTGGCTTCTTCCCAGGCCTTTGCCGCCGCTGCGACATCGCGTTTCAAATCCTGCGTGTCCCAGGTGAACCCTTCGCCCATGGTGCGCCACACGACCCTGTCGCCGAACAAAGTCAGCGCCTGCTGCTCTCCCGTCGACCATGCGCCCTTGATGAATTGAACGACGCCCACCCGCCGCCCGGTGCCGAGCATGCGCAGGGCGAGGCCGAAAGCGGCGGTGGATTTGCCCTTGCCCGGGCCGGTATTGATCATCAGCAGACCTTTTTCGATGGTCTTTTCCGCAACCTCGGCGTCCTGCACCGTCTTGCGGTTGACCATTTTCTGCCGGTGACGTTCGGCTTCGCTGTCGCTGATGTCGCGTGTCATCGCGTTTTCCTTTTCATCCAGCGGCGCGGGACCCGGTGCCCCCGCCATTCGGAGCGGCGACTATACCCAATTTGCCGCACCCGGCAATGTGCGGGCCACAGGGCCGCGGCATTGACCCTCACGCCCGTTCAGCCTAAGGGTAACGGACTGACGGTCTTTTCCCGGCAACGGGAAAAGCTAAGAGGGAACACGGTTCCAGCCCGACTACCGGGTCATTCCGTGGCTGCCCCCGCAACTGTAAGCGGTAAGCCCGCACCGTAAAGCCACTGGACACTTCAACGGGTTCGGGAAGGCGGTGTCAGGGTGTAAAGCCGCGAGCCAGGAGACCTGCCGTTTCAGGAAAAACGTCTGCCGGGCGGGGTGCTCCGGTCAGTCGGTTAGATCGAACATCCGGTTTGCGTCTGGCCGCATACCGTTTTCGACATCCGCACCCC
>Ga0209371_1000916_pt1 | contig 23278 bp, 26 predicted proteins | sample AgamicAtAmrz_FD_187165 | JGI IMG/M metagenome (GOLD analysis project Ga0209371, IMG submission 187165) | Agave microbial communities from Guanajuato, Mexico - At.Am.rz (SPAdes) (version 2) | ecosystem: Host-associated > Plants > Roots > Rhizosphere | place: Guanajato, Mexico | collected 2012-06-07
TCGCCGATGATGATCGCGCCGATGGCGGCAATCGTCATCAGCATTTCGATGGTGAAGATCGCGCCGAAACGGGCGGCGTTGAAGGCGTTCTTCGCGATGGGGAAGAGCGTGACCAGCGTGGCGATGATGAAGGCGTAACCGCCCCATGCCGGGAAGCTCAGTTCCGCCGCATAGGCGATGGCGACCAGAACGGTGCCGGTGAAGGTGTTGCGCGCCTTTGCGGTGCGCCACCACGCGCCTTTTTCATCCGCGCCATGGGCATGTCCCACTTCCGCGCTCTGGTCTGCAGCCGCCGGAGCGGAACCATGCGAATGGCCCGCATGGTCGTGGCTGGAATGATCGTGACCAGAATGGTCATGCTTGGAGTGGTCATGATCATGCCCGCCGCAGGACGCGTGATCGTGTGCGGAATGGTCATGCCCCGAATGGTCATGATCTGAATGATCGTGATCATGGTCGTGGTGATGGCCGCCGCATGATCCGTGGTCATGGTCGTGATTGTGATCTGCGGCCTTTTCTCGCGCGGTCTTTTCCTGCGGCAACAGCGCCGGTTTGAAACCGAGCTTGCGCAGCGTGTCCTCGATTTTTTCGACCGGGGTTTTGCTCTCGGCCAACGAAAGGTTCAGCCTTTCGCGCGCAACTGAAACCTTGACGTCGGCAACGCCGGGCAGGCGGGAGAGCGCGGTCTCGATCTTGGCCGCGCAGCTGCCGCAATCCATGCCGCCGACCGAAAAGGTCAGCGCATTGCTGTTGTCGGCGCTCGTTCCGGTATCGGCATGGTGGCCGCCGCAGGACGAATGATCGTGGTCATCATGGTCGTGGTCGTGATGATCCGCCTCGACTTTTGCGCGGGAGACTTTTTCCTGCGGCAGCAAAGCGGGTTTGAATCCGAGCTTGCGCAGCGTGTCTTCGATTTTTTCCACCGAGGTTTTGCTTTCGGCCAGCGAAAGGTTCAGCCTTTCGCGCGCAACGGAAACCTTGACGTCGGCAACGCCCGGCAGGCGGGAAAGCGCGGTTTCGATTTTCGCCGCGCAGCTGCCGCAATCCATGCCGCCAACGGAGAAGGTCAGTTGCTCCTCGTCTTTGCCCTTGATGTTTATGCCTGTCGAAATATTCATGGTTTCCGCTCCTGAATTCCAGTCGACAGCCAATCTGGCACCTCTAGCAACTAGAGCTTCAAGAGGAAAAATGCGGTTTTTCGATTTTTTTTGAAAAACCGACGCCAGCTTCGCGCCAGCCGCACGGTTCATCATGCCGGCAGATTGGATTCCATGAAGCGGTTCAGATGATAGCACTCCTTTTGAAAAACGGTCGCCGGGCGGCCTCTCTGGCGGGGCTTGCCCTGCTGCCTCTCATGAGCGGCTGCCTTTTCGTGACGGATACGACCCGGATGGACCCGGATGTCTTCGTCAGGGAAACGGCGCCGGTGTTCAATTTCAATTCCGTCAGCTCCAATCGCCAGCCGGAACTGCCGCCGCAGCCGGGCCAGCTTTCCACGCGCCCGCCGGATCTGTTCAGAACCCGCTTCCATCAGGAATACGGTCCGCCGGTGCGCGGGCAGGGGCTGCAAGCTCCGCAGGTGCAGGGTTCTAACGCGCCGCAGCCGCAGGGTCAGGCGATGGCCTATGGCCTGCCGGTCTCCAATCCGCTGCACAGGGTCATGTATGGCCCGATCCGCGATGAGGACCGCTCGCTGCCGGCCATTCCCTATGGCCGCATCGATCCGCGCTATCTTCGGCAGGAAGTGAGCTACCAGACGGCGGAAGCCCCCGGCACCATTATCGTCGATACCAGACAGCATTTTCTCTATCTCGTGCAGTCCGGCGGCAAGGCGATCCGTTACGGCGTTGGCCTTGGGCGCGACGGTTATGCCTGGTCGGGCCGCGGCAAGATCCAGTGGAAGGCGAAATGGCCGCGCTGGACGCCGCCCGATGAAATGGTCAAGCGCCAGCCGGAACTCGCCTCCATCTCCGCCGCCAATGGCGGCATGACGCCCGGTCTCAACAACCCGCTCGGCGCGCGTGCGCTTTATATCTTCAAGGATGGCAAGGACACGCTTTACCGCGTGCATGGCACGCCGGACTGGCAATCCGTCGGCAAGGCGACGTCCTCCGGCTGCGTGCGCATGCTCAATCAGGATGTGATCGATCTCTACGAGCGTGTGCCGCAAGGGGCGCAGATTGTGGTTATCTGAACACGTTCTAAAAGAAAGAGATATTGGACCCATTCCGCCAGCGCCTTGTGACTGGCTTTTAGCGGTCGGTTAACTATTTTCGCAATACGCATGACACGGAACAAATGACGTACAACGGCGATATAGCCGTTCGAAATGTGGGACAAACCGGCCTTATGACAAGCACCGACACAGATCTTTCCAGACGCACCTTCCTTTCCCTTCTCGGCATCTCCTCCGCTTCGCTTCTCGCAGGCTGCGCCTCGTCGGGCACGGGAGACGCCATTCGCCAGCAGGCAAGCGCCATCGGCAGCGATTTCCGGCAGATGTTCTCGCCGGGCGTCAGCGATGCGGAACTGGCCGTCATGTACGGCTCGGTTGAGGATGGCGGTTACGTCATTCCCGCCGTCCCCTATCAGAAAATCGACCGCCGTTATTATCGCCAGCGGGTTGTCGACCCGACCGGCGAACGCCCTGGCACCGTGGTTGTCGATACGCGCTCGCGCTTCCTTTATGTCGTGGAGCAGGGCGGCAGCGCCATGCGTTACGGCGTCGGCATTGGCCGCGAAGGTTTCGCCTGGTCGGGTGAGGGCGTCATCCAGTGGCGTCAGAAGTGGCCGAAATGGACCCCGCCGGACGAAATGGTCGCCCGCCAGCCGGAACTGGTCAAATATTCCTCCAAGAACGGCGGCATGCCGCCGGGCCTGAAGAACCCGCTCGGCGCGCGCGCCCTTTATATCTTCCAGAACGGCAAGGACACGCTTTACCGTCTGCACGGCTCGCCGGAATGGAACTCCATCGGCAAGGCCGTCTCTTCCGGCTGCGTGCGCCTGATGAACCAAGACGTCATCGATCTTTACGACCGCGTGCCGCAGAAGGCGCGTGTGGTGGTCTGGCAATAAGCCGAAAACGCTTCGAATAAAAAGGCGGCCCTGTGCCGCCTTTGTCTTTTTGGGGTTACGGACGGCTGAGACTGTCCTTCAGCGCATTCACCCGGTCACGAATCTGCACCAGCTCCTCCAGCCCGCAGCCGGTGGCGCTGCCGATCGCAGCCATGATCTTCACGCCCTCTTTTTTGAGGTTTGCGCCCTTCGGCGTCAGGGCCACCAGCACCTGCCGCTCATCCACCGTGCCGCGCTTGCGGGTAATCAGCCCCGCATGTTCGAGCCTTTTCAGCAGCGGCGACAGCGTGCCCGAATCGAGGCCCAGCATTTCGCCGAGCGCCTTGACGGTGGATGTCTCCTTTTCCCACAGCGCCATCATCACCAGATATTGCGGATAGGTCAGCCCGATCGGGTCGAGCAGCGGCTTATAGGCGCGTGTGAAGGCGTGTGCCGCGCCATAAAGGGCAAAACATATCTGCTGGTCCAGCCTCAACAGGCTTTCCATCTTCTTCTCGTCGCCCTCTGCGTCCATTTTCCTGCTCCAAAATCAACCGGGAAGGGAACAATCAGCCCCCGCTTTCGGTTCCTGCCGCATGGATGCGCGGCGAAATTTCGTGAAAATTATCGCAAAAAACAAAATTTCATTCAATGTGCAAAACTATATTGCGCACAATTTAATTGTGCGTTATAAAATGCCCAACACCAACCCGAAGGAGTAAATGTCATGCCCATTCTCTACACGACCAAAGCATCCGCCACCGGTGGCCGCGCCGGCAACGCCAAGTCGGAAGACGGCGTTCTCGACGTGACGCTGACCGTTCCGAAGGAGCTGGGCGGCGATGGCGCCCGTGGCACCAATCCGGAGCAGCTTTTCGCAGCCGGTTATTCCGCCTGCTTCCTGGGCGCGCTGAAATTTGTCGCCGGCAAGGAAAAGGTAAAGATTCCTGAAGACACGACTGTGACGGCAACCGTCGGCATCGGCCCGCGCGAAGACGGCGGCGGCTTCGGCATCGAAGTGTCGCTGAAGGCCAATATTCCGGGCGTCGAGCGCGAAGTCGCCGAAAAGCTGGTTGCCGCCGCTCACATCGTTTGCCCTTACAGCCACGCCATGCGCACCTCCACGGAAGTGCCGGTCTCGGTGGCCTGATCCAATTCGCGCGAGCGATCCATGTGAGCAATGAGGCCGGGTTCATCCCGGCCTTCTTGTTTTCAGAAAGAAAAATGCTATATTCTTTCCAAGGAAAGGATATGCGCCATGAATATTCACGCCAAGAGCGCCATGGATCCCGCCTCGCAGGGCAGGGTCGTCACCAAGGCCGTTATCGCCGCAGCCGAACGGCTGGGCCTGAATGCCGCGCGCACGGCCGATATTCTCGGCGTTTCCGCCCCCACCGTGTCGCGCATGAAACGGCTCGATTTCCTGCTGGAACCGGGCGCCAAATCCTTCGAGCTTGCGGTGCTGCTGATCCGGGTTTTCCGCTCGCTGGATGCGATTGCCGGCGGCGATGAGGCCGTGGCGAAAAACTGGCTGCGCAATCACAATGTCGCGCTGAACGCCGTGCCTGCCGACAAACTGACCACCATTACCGGATTGATCGATGTCCTCTCCTATCTGGACGCCCGACGGGCTCCTGTCTGAAAAACGCGCCGTATCGGGAAAATACTGGCGGCTGGTGGAAGCGCAGCATCAGGTTTCCACCATGAAACTGGTGGATACGGTGGAGGAGCAATCGCTGCTGGAAGATATTCTGGAGACGAGCAAGCGGCCGTTTCCGCCGGAATGCGCCGGTTTCGACTATCTTCTCGCCACGCCCTTCCGATATGGAGCCGCCTATCCGCATGGTTCGCGCTTCCGCCGCGCGGGCTATACCGAAGGCGTTTATTACGCCGCCCAGAAGGTGGAGACGGCGCTGGCCGAAATGGCCTTTTACCGGCTGCTCTTCTATGCCGAATCGCCGGGCACGCCGCTGCCCGCCAATCCCGCCGACTATTCCGCCTTCGCCGCCCGAATCGCCACCGATGCGGCGCTCAACCTGACGAAACCGGAACTGAGCCGGGATGCTCGCCTGTGGACCGATCTGCAGAATTACGAGCCATGCCAGGCGCTGGCCGATCAGGCGCGTCTGGCGAAGATCGAGGCTATACTCTATCGCTCGGTACGCGACCCCGCCGGCGGCCTCAACATCGCGGTTCTGTCGCCGAAGGCTTTTGCCGCGAAGATACCGGTGGAACGGATGAGCTGGCGTATCCACCTGTCGAAAACGGGGGTGCAGGCGCTCTGCGAATTTCCGATGCGCAGAACGGGTTTTGCGGTTTTGGATTTCGCCGGCGATCCACGCCTCGCCAGCCTTTTGGGCTGACGGGCGTTTGCTTTTCAAGACCATCAGGCCGAGGCGAAAAACCCTTCCGGATCGTCGACTTCCACCAGCCTGCGCTTGTCGATCAGCCAGAAGCGGGTTCCGACAGCCCGCACGAAACTCCTGTCATGCGAGACGAACACGCAGCTGGCTTCGCGGCTGATGATTTCCGTCTCCAGCGCTTCCTGCCCCTCAATATCCATATGGTTGGTGGGCTCGTCCAGCAGGTAGAAATTCGGCTCCGCCAGCCGCAGCGCCAGCATGGCAAGCCGCGCCTTCTGCCCGCCGGAAAGGGCGGCGATGCGGCGTTTCTGCATTTCCATGTCGATCCCGGCGCCCGCGAGCAGGCCATGGATGCGCTGGTCGCCAATATCGAAGCGGCGGGACAGCAGTGAAACGGGCGTGCTGTCGTCATCGATCTCGGCGAGCGACTGGTCGACATATCCGGCCACCAGCGAGGGCGTGGCCTTGATGCCGTTCTGTATCTGGCCCGCGCCCGATACGGCCGCCTGCAGAAGCGACATCAGCCGTGTCTTGCCGACGCCGTTGCGGCCGAGAATGACGATGCGGTCCCCCTGACGGACAAATTGCCGGCCGGTGCGAAACAGCACCGTTCCGTCCGGCGTCGAGACGGGCGCATCTTCCAGAGTGACCAGAACCCTGGCATGGGTGCCGCGATTGGCGAGCTGGATCTTGCCGGCGGATCGCTCGATATGGGCCGGCCGCGCCTTTTCCTCGATCTTTTCCGCACGCTCGCGCAATTGCTTGGTCTTGACGGTCAGAAGATCGCTGCCGGAATTGATGCCGATATTGTTGAGCTTGGCGGCCTGCCGGCGCAATTGCTGGGCGGTTTTCATGTCGCGCTGGAAACGCCGCTCATCGGCGGCATCCTCTTCTTCCAGCACCGCCCGTGCATGGCCATAGGGCAACCGGAACAGCGCCGAATTTTCAGGCCGCAGGAACAGCGTGCTCCTGGTGACATTGTCGAGAAAGGCGCGGTCATGGCTGACGATGATGACAGCCGTATCGCGCGGCAATTCACCGAGCCAGTTTTCCAGCACATTGATCTTTTCGAGGTCGAGATGGTTGGTCGGCTCGTCGAGCAGCAGCACATCCGGCTCGGTGATCCATGCCCGCGCCAGCATGGCAAGCCTCTGCCAGCCGCCGCTCAGCTCTTCCAGGCGGCGCTCGCGGAATGGCTCCGGCACCAGCATGGCGTCGAAAATAATGTCGGCACGCCAGCTCTCACTGTCGATCGTGTCCGCCGGCAGGGCGGAAAGCACGGCCTCCCGCATCGTCTGGTCCATCAGCGGGGCGGGCAGATGCTGGCGGACGATGGACTGCGTCAGCCCGCGCAGCCGGGTGATATCGCCGCTGGTGGGCTCCATGTCACCGGAAAGGCAATGGAGCAGGGTGGATTTGCCGCAGCCATTGGCGGCGACGATGCCGATGCGGTCTCCCGCATTCACCGTGAGGCTGAGATTGGAAAAAAGCGGCTTGCCCAGAATGATTCCGAGGTTTCGAAGCGTGATGATGGTCATTAAGTCGTCTCTGGCAAGACGGACCCGTGACGAACCGTGGTCTGCTACAAGCAGTACGGGGTTTCGGTTCGGGGTGATCCGTCGTGAAAACATGCGCAACGGCAGACAAGCTGCATTCTGCGCGGCCTTTTGGGCAAACCAGAGTGTTGGTGTTCCGGTCAGCCCTGCAAACGTGTCTGCAGGGCAAAAAGGTGGCAGAGCTGACGATTGCGCCAGAAGCAGGAAATATCCATGCGAAGCCTCCTTTCTTGAAACGGGTTGAACCGCTTCACCATTAACAGCGGCGATTGTTCGAGGCAACGGCTTTTGCAACGGCAGGCGGTGGGGGAGAATGCGGCAAGCCCGCACCCTCCCATTCTAATCCGGCGCTCGCCTGAGCGGCCTTTATTGCTTCGCGACACGGGCGCGCAGTTCTTCCACATGCGCGGCGATTTCCGGCGTTACGGCGTCGCCGAAGTCTTCCATTTCAAACATCGGGCGGATTTCGATTTCGCTGCGCTCCAGCATCGGGTTCGGGCAGCGCTTCACCCAGGCCACGGCCTCGTCCATGTCCTTCACAGTCCAGATCCAGAAGCCGGCGACCAGCTCGTTGGTGTGCGGGAAGGGGCCGTCGATCACCGTGCGGCTGTCACCGTCGAACACAACCCTCTTGCCCCTGGAAGAGGGGTGCAGGCCGTCGCCGGATTGCATGATGCCGGCATTGACCAGCTCTTCATTGTATTTCCCCATCGCCTCGATCAGCTCGGTCGTGGGCATGACGCCGTCTTCGCTGCTTTTGGTGGCTTTTACAAAAACGATTGCACGCATGATCATTCCTCCTTGATTGCGCTTTCTTCGTAGTTTCGCTCCCCGGCACGACGGCCGGATGACATTGTCGCCGACAAAAGTGGCGTCATGCCGTCAATCCTGTCAGCCGAGGTCGACAAGGTCACGGCGCAGCCGGTCGGGGTCGCCGCTGCCGATGCGGGCTTCGATTTCGGCATGGGTCTGTTCCCAGATGGGGAAGGCGGCGGCGAGCACGGCCATGCCGTCCGCCGTCAGCCGCAGCCGCTTGCCGCGCTTGTCCTTCGGGTCCTGCTCGATGCTGACCAGCCCGCGCCGCTCCAGCGGCTTCAGCGCCGCCGTCAGCGTCGTGCGGTCCATGGCCAGAAGATTGGCGACCGGTCCCATCGGCGGCGGCTCGGGCCGGTTGAGCGACATCAGCAGCGAAAATTGTCCATTGGTGATGCCGACCGGCTTCAGCGCATTGTCGAACAGCCGCGCCAAAGCCCGTGCGGCGCGCTGCGCATGCAGGCACAGACAGGCATCCCGCACGAAAAGAGTTGTCGAAAAAGGAATCACGCTGGCGTTTGACATGGGATAAATATGTTGATATCAACCTAATTAGTCAAGCGGAACTTGATGCCCCGCAGACTGTTTATTGACTTTCAGCACAGAAATAGCCGGTGCCCACCGCTAAAGCGGGGCGGTGCCGTGGTGAAAGACGGATCCAAGGAGGAAAGATCATGTCTCATCCCGTCGTTTCGAAAGAGGAGTGGCTTGCGGCCCGCCGCGATCTGCTGGTGAAGGAAAAGGAAATGACCCGCGCCCGCGACAGGCTGAACGAGGCCCGGCGTGCGCTGCCCTGGGAAGAAGTGACGAAGGATTATATCTTCGATGCCCCTTCCGGCCCCAAATCGCTGAAAGAACTGTTCGGCACCTGCAGCCAGCTCATCGTCTATCACTTCATGCTGGCGCCGGACTGGGAGGAGGGCTGCGTCGGTTGTTCCTTCTTTGCCGATCATGTCGATGGCGCGCTGATCCACCTCAAGCATGGCGATGCGGGCTTCGTTGCGGTGTCGCGCGCGCCGCTTGAGAAGATCGAAAGCTACAGGAACCGCATGGGCTGGAAATTCCCGTGGGTTTCGGCCGAAAGCAGCGATTTCAACTACGATTATCAGGCCTCATTCCGCGACGAGGACATGGCCAAAGGTGAAATCACCTATAATTACCGTGACATGGCGCCCTATGGCGACCTGAAGGACCTGCACGGCATCAGCGTTTTCGCCAAGGGCGATGACGGCAAGATTTACCACACCTATTCCACTTACGCCCGCGGCGCGGAACAGACGCTCGGCACGCTGATGCTGCTCGATCTGGTGCCAAAAGGCCGTAACGAGGAGGAGGTAATGGATTGGGTGCGCCGCCACGACCAGTATGAGGATGCGCCGAAGGCGGCAGCCTGCTGCCACTGAAAACTGACGGATGAGGAGGAAACAACAATGGAAATGGAAATCGCCAAGCCGCAGAAGGAACATGAGTTCCTGAAGAGGATCGTCGGAGACTGGGTCATGACCTCCAGTTCCGGCCATGAGGACTACAATGCCGACGACCCATCGCAGCAATTCACCGAGACCGTCCGCTCCGTCGGCGGTTTGTGGATCATCGGCAACGGCACCGGCAAGATGCCTGACGGCACGGATATGACAGCCGTGATCACGGTCGGTTTCGATCCGGCCAAGGGCAATTTCGTCGGCACCTGGGTGGGGTCGATGATGACCAATCTCTGGGTCTACAAGGGCTGGCTGGAAGAGGACGGCAAGACCCTGACGCTGGAAGCGGAAGGCCCCGCCTTCGACGGTTCCGGCGGCACCGCTACCTATCACGACGTGCTGGTGCTGCATGACGACAATCACCGCAGCTTTTCCGGCAGCGTCAGGCAGCCGGACGGCACATTCAAAACCTTCATGACATCGGAATTCCGCCGTAAGGCCTGAGGTCCTGCGAAAATTTCACCCGAAAACCACCGGCGCCGCCGCATCCTGCGGCGGGCGCTTGCCGAAACACACCCGCCAAACCCTCCATAGGAGACGACAATGTCCGATACACATGGAAAATTCATCTGGGTCGAGCTGATGACGCCCGACATGGAAGCGGCAGCCCGCTTTTATGGTCATGTCGTCGGCTGGCAGACCAAGGATTTCGGCTCGCCGGAAATGCCCTATCTGGTGCTGGAGGCCGATGGCAAGGGCATGGGCGGCGTCATGGAGCTGACCGACGAGCACAAGGGCCAGGGCATTCCCCCGAACTGGACCGCCTATGTCGATGTCGACGATGTGGACGCGACGGCGAAACAATTCGCTGAAAAGGGCGGTGCGGTCAGACGTCCGCCGCAGGATATTCCCGAAATCGGCCGCTTCGCCGTGGTCGCCGATCCCTTCGGTGCGGTGCTCTGCATCATGACGCCGCAGCCGATGGAAACAGGCGGCTTCCCGGAGGATATGCAGGAAAAGCAGGGCCATGTCGGCTGGCACGAGCTCTTCACCGATAATGTCGACGAGGCCATGGCCTTTTACGGCGATGTTTTCGGCTGGACCAAGGACCATGATTTCGACATGGGCGACATGGGCCCGTACCGCATCTTCGCCTACAGGGGCAAGGCCGTCGGCGGCATGATGAAACGCATGCCGCAGGTCCCCGTCTGTCACTGGGGTTATTACTTCAATGTGGACGGTATCGATGAAGCTATCACCCGCGTCAGCACCGGTGGCGGCAAGGTCGTCAACGGTCCGATGGAGGTTCCCGGCGGAAGCTGGATCGTCAATTGCGTCGATCCGCAGGGCGCTTATTTCTCGCTGGTTTCGCAGAGGAAATAGCCCTGTTTTCTAACGGTCTGCCGGGGCTCGCTCCGGCAGACTACCGCTCTCTCGACAGGCGGACGTGATCGATGAAGGCGCGCAGCTTCGGCGCAAGATTGCGACGGTTGGGATAATAGAGATAAAATCCCGCGAAGGTCGGGGAGTGGTCTTCCAGCATCGAAACGAGCTGCCCGCTCTCCAGATAGGGGCGGAACGTTTCTTCCATGCCGAATGTGATGCCCGCACCGGCGCAGGCCAGCTTGATCATCAGCTGCATGTCGTTGGTGGTGAAGGCCGGTTCCACCGCCACCGCGAATTCGCGGCCGTTTTCCGCAAATTCCCACCTGTATGGCGCCACACCCGGCCGAGGTCGCCAGCCGATACACCTGTGCCCCATCAATTCGCGGGGCTGCGCCGGCAGGCCGAAGCGGTCCCGATAGTGCGGCGAGCAGACGGCGAGCTGCCGCTGCGGCGCGGAAACCGGAACCGCAATCATGTCCTGCGCGATCAGCTCTCCAAGACGCACGCCGGCATCGTAGTGCTCGGCGACGATATCGAATTCCTCGTCCGTCACGACGATATCGAGCTGCACTTCGGGATGTATTTCCGCAAAGCGCGCAAGCAATGGCCCGGATAAAAAGCGCTCGGCTATCGAGGAAACCGCAAGCCGCAACTGCCCGCGCACGGCGCCGCTCAGGGACGATGCGGCATTGGCAGCCGCAACAAGATTGCCGATGGATGGCGACACATCCGCATAAAGCTGCTGTCCCGCTTCCGTCAGGCTGACGCTGCGCGTCGTGCGCTGCACCAGCGCTATTCCCATCGTTTCTTCAAGCTTGCGGATGGTCTGGCTGACGGCGGAGCGGGTTACGCCGAGCCTGTCTGCAACGGCCCGGAAGTTGCGTTGCTCGGCAACCATGCAGAATGTCGAAAGCGCGTTGAGATCGATGTTCATTGGTTAGAAATTCTACCCATTGAGGTTATGATTGAGGCGGTTATCACGACAATGCCCAAGCTTTATCTTGTCCGCAATGGCCGCTTCCAGAAAAAGCCGGCCGTAACACCAAGGAGAAAGCCATGACATTGAACAAAGTCGTTCTCATCACAGGTGCATCGAGCGGGATCGGTGAGGGTATCGCAAGGGAACTGGCCGCCGCCGGGGCGAAGCTGGTGCTGGGTGCGCGCCGCATGGACCGCTTGCAGGCGCTTGCCGAAGAATTGCGCGGGAAGGGCGCCGAGGTCATCATCCAGCCGCTGAACGTGACGGACAGACAGAGCGTCGAGGCCTTTGCGGAGGCGGGGCGCAAGGCTTTCGGGCAGGTCGACGTCATCGTCAACAATGCCGGCATCATGCCGCTGTCATTGATGTCGTCCCTGAAGGTCGATGAATGGGACCGCATGATCGACGTCAACATCAAGGGCGTGCTTTATGGCGTCGCCGCCGTTCTGCCCGAGATGACCGCCCGTTCTTCCGGCCACATCATCAACATCGCCTCCATCGGTGCGCTCGCCGTTTCGCCCACGGCTGCCGTCTATTGCGCGACGAAATTTGCGGTGCGGGCGATTTCGGACGGGCTGCGGCAGGAAAACCGCGACCTGCGGGTCACCTGCATTCACCCCGGCGTGGTGGAAAGCGAACTTGCCCGCACCATCACCGATCCCGCCGCCGCGGAACTGATGCAGACCTATCGGGCCATCGCCCTGAAGCCCGACGCCATCGGCCGCGCGGTGCGTTACGCCATCGAGCAACCCGACGATGTGGACGTCAATGAAATCGTCGTCCGTCCGACCGCTGCTTAAGGAGGATTGGCAATGAACATTGTTTCGACATCCGTTGCGCTTCTGCTTGCAACAGCTTCCGCCGATACGGGTTCCCGCAAAGCGAGCAACGCCATGGACGTGAATATGACCGAAACGGCTCAAACCCGGAACCACCCCTATATCGGCATGTGGGTCACCGGCGATGGCCACATTCGTCAGGAGCTTTTGCCCAATGGCCGATATGACGAGGCGCGGGGCAACCGCAAAAGCGCCTATCAGGGGCGGTATGAGGTGAAGGGAAACCATATCGACTATTGGGACGATACCGGCTTCACCGCCGACGGCGAATTCGTCGACGATGTGCTTTATCACGGCGGCATGATCTTCTATCGCCAGAAGTAACCATCACGCCAGTGAAACGCCTCCCGCCCCATCGAGGGCGGGCGGCGTATCTGTTTTTATCGCTTCAAACTACCCAGAATCCCGCGCACGATGGCGCGGCCGACCGAGGTGGCAACCGAGCGGGCAGCGCTTTTCATCGCCGCCTCGATCACCGTTTCGCGCTGGTATCCGGTCTTGCGTGCGCCGCCATTGCGCGAGCCGGTAGAGGCCGGTGCGGGTTCTTCATCGCCGAAGCCGGGCAGGCGCCAGCGGCCGGAAGCGCTCTCGGACTGGCTGGCGGCGTTTTCTTCTTCCGCACGTCTGGCGGCTTCTGCATCGGCAGCCTTCTGGGCGCGGGCTGCGAGGATTTCGAAGGCCGATTCCCGGTCCATATCCTGGTCATATTGCCCGGCGACGGGGCTCACATCGATCAGGGACTTGCGCTCCGCATCGGTGAGCGGCCCGACACGGCCCGATGGCGGACGTACCAGCGTGCGCTCAACGATGGAGGGAGCGCCCTTGTCGTGCAGGGTGGAAATCAGCGCCTCACCGGTGCCGAGCGTGGTGATGGTGTCGGCGGTGTTGAAGGCAGGGTTCTGGCGGAAGGTGTCGGCCGCGGTGCGCACCGCCTTCTGCTCGCGCGGCGTATAGGCGCGAAGCGCGTGCTGCACGCGGTTGCCGAGCTGGGCGAGAACGGTTTCCGGCACGTCGAGCGGGTTCTGCGTCACGAAATAAACGCCCACGCCCTTGGAGCGGATGAGCCGCACGACCTGTTCCACGCGTTCCACCAGCACCCGCGGCGCGTCGTTGAACAGCAGATGCGCCTCGTCGAAGAAGAACACCAGACGCGGCTTTTCCGGATCGCCCACTTCCGGCAGCTCCTCGAACAGTTCCGAAAGCATCCAGAGCAGGAAGGTGGCGTAAAGGCGCGGGTTCATCATCAGCCGGTCGGCGGCGAGAACCGAAATCGTGCCAACCCCATCCGTGCCCACACGCATGATGTCGGCGATCTTCAGCGCCGGTTCGCCGAAGAAATTCGCCGCGCCCTGCTGTTCCAGAACCAGCAGCCCGCGCTGCAGCGAACCGACTGAGGCCTTGGAAATCAGGCCGAACTGGTTGGAAAGCTCGGTTGCGTTTTCGCCCATATAGTTCAGGAGCGATTGCAGGTCTTTCAGATCGAGCAGCGGCAGCCCGCCCTGATCGGCGATCTTGAAGGCGATGTTGAGCACGCCTTCCTGCGCTTCCGAGGCATCCATCAGCCGGGCAAGCAGCAGCGGCCCCATTTCGGCGATGGTGGCGCGCACGCGATGGCCTTTTTCACCGTAGAGATCCCAGAAGATGACAGGCGATTTGCCATAGGCAAAATCGGTGAAGCCGATCTGTTCGGCGCGTTTCTGCACCCAGTCCTTGGCTTCGCCCTGTGCGGCGATGCCGGAAAGATCGCCCTTGATATCGGCGCAGAAAACCGGCACGCCGGCCTTGGAAAAACCTTCGGCCAGCACCTGCAACGTCACGGTCTTGCCCGTTCCCGTCGCGCCGGTGATGAGGCCGTGGCGGTTGCCGAATTTCAGTTCCAGATATTCGCCCTTGTTCAGGCTGTCGTCCGGATTGCGGCTGGTGCCGATATAGAGCTGTCCGTCCTGCAACATCGACCATTTTCTCCTGCGGCTGGTGCATGACCCTTAAAATCGCGGTGGATTTTGCAAAAGCCATGTCCGAATTTAAAGCGTCACTACCATGTTGTGACCGCTTCTGACGATAGCGGCCTTTTCATAGTTTGGTTGTGATGATCTTATAAGGACAGTTTCAAGGCGCAACAACTGCTTGATGGCGATGAAGAAAAACCGCTTGATGAAAGTTGCCGCACCTGACCGTCGCCGCTTGAATGCGGCATGATATTGTTTTACGTTGACGTTAACGTCAGTTATTCGATGTTGGCGTCGTTTTTCAACAGGAGGCAAGAATGAACGAAGTCGTGAGCCAGATCGCCGAGAAGGCGGGAATCAGCCCGGATCTGGCCGAAAAGGCCATTGGCATGATTCTCGGTTTTCTTCAGCGTGAGGCGGAAGACGGCCCGATCGCCCGCATGATCGAAGCCATTCCCGGCGCCAGCGAACTGGTGGCGCAGTATAATGGCGAAGGTGCCGGCGGCGGCGGTCTGCTTGGCGGCCTGATGAGCGCGATCGGCGGCGGCGGCATCATGGGGCTGGGCCAGCAGCTGATGAGCCAGGGCCTTGGCATGAGCGAGATTTCCACGCTCGCCAAGGAAACCATCTCCGTTGCCCGCCAGCATGCGGGCGATGAGGTTGTCGATCAGGTGATCGCTTCGGTTCCGGGCCTCAGCCAGTTCGCCTGAGGCGAAACTACTCCATAGCGGGGCGCGGCGGCTGTTCATTGAACAGGCGCCGCGCCTCTTCTATTTCGGCATGGTGCGTTTCCGCCCATATCCACACGCCGCAAAAGGCGCTGCCCAGCGTGCGGCCGAGGTTCGTCAGGCCGTAATCCACATGCGGCGGAATGACGGGATGCACGGTGCGGCGCACCAGCCCGTCGCTTTCCATCTGCCGCAGCGTTTTCGTCAGCATCTTCTGGCTGATATTGCCGACCAGCCTGCCGATCTGCGTGAAGCGCAGCGTGCCATGCTCTTCCAGCACTTCCAGAATGAGCATCGTCCATTTGTCGGCCACTTTGGCAATGATGTCCTGAACCAGCGCCTCTATTGCCGGATCGGTATCCGTGGGAGGCGGAACCTTGCGCCGGCTCTCGATGGCCGGATCGGCGGCGTGCCGTTTCATCTTACACTCTCCTTCGGGTAAGTATAAATCTTTTGGGTGCCTACTTTCGATTGGAGAGTATCATAGCTAACTTCCTTTCAGCCAACAAGCAAAGGATGTTCCAATGAAAATCGCTGATAACACCATTCTCATCACCGGCGGCGGTTCCGGCATCGGCCGGGCGCTGGCGGAGGCGTTTCACAAGGCCGGCAACCGGGTCATCATTTCCGGCCGCCGCAAGGCCGTGCTCGACGAGGTGACGGCCGCCAATCCCGGCATGGCCTCGATGGTGATGGACGCGACGGACGCCGCAGGCATCCGCGCGTTTGCCGAAGCTCTGGTGAAGGCCCATCCGACCCTCAACGCCGTCATCAACAATGCCGGCATCATGCGGCCGGAAGACATCGCCGCAGCACCGGATTATCTCGACACGGCGGAAGAAACCATCGCCACCAATCTTCTCGCACCCATTCGCCTGACGGCGGCGCTTCTGCCGCATTTCCTGAAACAGCCTGCCGCCACGGTTCTGACGGTTTCCTCCGGCCTCGCCTTCGTGCCCATGGTGCTGACCCCCACCTACAGCGCCACCAAATCGGCCATCCACGCCTATTCGGTCGCGCTGCGCGAGCAACTAAAAGAGACGCCGGTGGAGGTCATCGAAATCGTGCCGCCCTATGTGCAGACGACGTTGATGGGCGAGGGGCAGGCGAGCGACGAAAGGGCCATGCCGCTCGACGCCTTCATTTCCGAGGTGATGGATATTCTTGAAAATCGCCCGGATGCGAAGGAAGTGGTGGTGGAACGCTGCAAGCCGCTGCGTTTCGCCGCGCAGAACGGCAATTTCGATCAGGTCTTCGCCATGATCAACCATATGCATCCCTAAACGGCCGCGTCTGTCACATGGGGCCATCTTGTGATAGCGTCGCGCTCTAATCTGCGGAGCGCGCGCTTTCATGGCCCAAGGCCGGTTCCTGATGCCGAAAACCATTCTGCCCGGCGTCGTCGCCGTGGCGGCGGATAGCGACCGTTGCTTTCCGCGCCACATGCACGATCAGTTCGGCATCGGTCTCATCGAACGCGGCGCGCAGAAATCGCTCTCCGGCCGTGGCATGGTGGAAGCGGGCGCCGGTCATCTCATCACCGTCAATCCGGGCGAGGTGCATGACGGTGTTCCGCTCGGGGACGGCGGCCGCGCCTGGCGGATGCTCTATCTCGACATCGATATCGTCCGCGACGCCGTTGCCGATATCGGCGAGAAGGATCGCGGCGCGTTCGAATTCGCCTATCCCGTCGATATCAGGCCCCTGGCAAAGCCATTCAACGCTGTCTTTGCAGCCATGACGGCAAGGGAGGGGCCGGGCGAAACCCTTCATAGCGAAGAGACCCTGCTGACGCTTCTGGCGGGCGCGATGGAGACGGCGGCGAAGCCGGGCGAAATCGCCGCACCCGAGAATATAAAGCGGGCGAAAAGCCGCATCGACGACGAGCCATCCCGGCCATTCCGCCTTGCCGATCTCGCCGCGGAAGCCGGCATGAGCCAGTTCCGCTTCCTGCGCGCTTTCGCCAAAGCAACCGGCCTGACACCGCACAGCTATCTTCTCCAACGGCGCGTCCATGTGGCACGCCATGCACTGGCCAGAGGCACACCGCCCGCCGAAGCGGCCTTCATCGCCGGTTTTGCAGACCAGAGCCATCTGAACCGGTTTTTCGTGCGGCAATTCGGGGTTACGCCGGCGGTTTACCGGGCGGCGCTTTCGTAGCTGCTTTCTCCGCCCTCATTCCTGTGCTTGTCACAGGAATCCAGCCAGCCCAAGTCTTTGGGCTGAAAAGACTCCTCCCGCCGCGCAGACGCGCGTCGACTGGATTCCTGTGACAAGCACAGGAATGAGGACGGAGTGGGCTGGCCGATACCGTAACCTGCCACTTCGGTGCGCGCCGACGAGCGTCTGTGCTGCAATTTCATCCAAGACACCTACCCCACGCACCCTCATGCTTCTGTCCTCCGCCCCCACAGGACACACCCGCACCATGACACCCGAATTCCTCATCACATCCTTCATCGTCGCAGCCTCTCCCGGAACCGGCGTGGTCTACACGCTGGCCGCCGGTCTTTCGCAGGGGGCGAGGGCGAGCGTCATCGCGGCCTTCGGCTGCACGCTTGGCATCGTGCCGCATCTGCTCGCCGCCATCACCGGGCTTGCCGCCATCCTGCACACCAGTGCGCTCGCCTTCGGCATCGTCAAATATCTGGGGGTCGCCTATCTCCTCTACATGGCATGGAACACGCTGCGAGAAGATGGTGCGCTGAAGATCGACGATACGAAGGAGCCCCGGAAGGCCGCCCGCGTCATCGGCGAGGCGATCCTCATCAATCTGCTGAACCCGAAACTGTCGATCTTCTTTTTCGCCTTCCTGCCGCAGTTCATCGCGCCGGATGAGGCTTTGCCGACATGGCGCATGATCGATCTTGGGCTGATCTTCATGGCCATGACGTTTCTGGTGTTTGCGCTTTATGGCTGTTTCGCCGCCTCGGTCCGGCGGCAGGTGGTGTCGCGCCCGGCGGTCCTCGCCTGGCTGCGGCGCAGCTTCGCGGCCGCTTTCGTGGCGCTGGGTGCGAAGCTGGCCCTGACCGAGCGATAAGACCAGAGCGGAGGGAAGGCCGCCTCAGTCGTCCCAGTCGGGCGCGAGGTGGCCGGGGCTGACGATACGGCCATTCGGCTTTGCAAGCGCGTGGATCGCCCGCATTTCCTCTTCCGTCAGCGCAAAATCGAAAACATCGAAATTCTCCTTGAGGCGGCTTTCCGTCGCCGTCTTGGAAAGCGCCACGATATCCGGCTGCTGCACCGCCCAGCGCAGGGTCACCTGCGCGGCGGTCTTTCCGTGTTTTGCGCCGATATCCTTCAGCACGGGATCGTTCGGCACCTTGCCATCGGCCATCAGATAATAGGCCGTCACCGACATCCCATGCTTGCGCGCCGCCGAAATCACCTTCGTCTGGTCGAGATAGGGGTGATATTCGATCTGGTTGGTGGCAAGCGGCGTGTCGGAAAGCTTCACCGCCTCTTCGGTCAGCGCCACGTTGAAGTTGGAAATACCGATATTGCGCGCTTTTCCGGCCTTGCGCACCGCGTTCAGCGCGCCCATGCGCTCGGCAAGCGGCACATCGCTCTTCGGCCAGTGCAGCAGCAGCAGATCGACATAGTCGGTCTTCAGTTTCGCAAGGCTTTCATCGACGGAAGCGAGAAAATCGTCGTGGCGGAAGCGGTCCACCCAGACCTTGGTGGTGAGAAATATATCATGGCGGGAAATGCCTGACTGAGCGATGACCTCACCGACTGCGCCTTCGTTCTTGTAGATCTGGGCGGTATCGACATGGCGGAAACCGAGTTTCAGCGCCTCCGGCAGAATGCGCCTGATATCGTCTTCCGGAATGCGGAAGGTGCCGAAACCGAGGGCGGGAATATTCGCGCCATTCGCGCTGACGTCATACATGGGATGTCTCTCCTGTTTGCTGAAAACATGGCCGGCGCGGGATGCCGGGCGGGGAAGCCGTCTTTCATTAACTGGTGTCCGCGCGATCGGTTTCAAGCCGGCGGGACGATATCACATCAGCACGTAATCCACCGGGCGCGGATCGGCCGGCAGATCGGTCTCGCCCATCGCCTCGCGCAGATTGATCTCGATGGTGGTGGCGAGCGAATTGATCGGCAGCGCATTGAGGCCGGTGCCGAAGGGGTCCTCCAGCTCGTCGGACAGCGCATCGAGACCGAAGAACGTATAGGCGATGAGCGTGGCGGTAAACGGCGTGGCCCAGCCGAGCAGATCGGTGAAACCGAACGGCAGCAGCAGGCAGAACAGATGCGCGGTGCGGTGAAGCAGCAGCGAATAACCGAAGGGAACCGGCGTCTGGCGGATGCGCTCGCACGAAGCCTGTGCCGCCCCCATCTGCTGCACGGTGGCATCCAGCATCTGTAGCTGGATATCGCTGATCTGCCCCTTGCCATGGGCGGAGACGACGGCGCCGGATATTTCGCGCAGCACCATGTCCGGCCGGTTGCGGCTGCGGTCGTAAATATCCCTGAGATCATCCGGAACGAGGCTGGCCGCAGTGGCGGTCGCATCCCCGGGGCGCAGATGCGAGACCAGCGCGTGGCAGAAGGCGATGGCGAGATCGGTGATCCGCCGGCGGGTGACGGGATCGGCGACATCCTGCCGGCTGTCGAGCATGAGGCTCTGGCGTGAAAGCGCGCGGGCGACGGTAATCAGCGCACCCCATTGCTTGCGGGCTTCCCACCAGCGGTCGTAACAGGCATTGGCGCGAAAACCGAGAAACACCGAAAGCGCGATGCCGAGCAGTGAAAAGGGCGCGCCGTTCAGCGCCTGCACCAGATCCGGCCTGTCCTTGTGCGCCCAGACAACCAGCGTCGACAGCAGGAAAACCGCAAGCACCTGCGGAAAGATGCGGACGATGATGGAGCCGCGCACGATGAGGAAAAGCTGCAGCAGGTTCGGTTTTGGACGAACGATCATGGCGGAAACTCGAAATGCCTGTGGCGGGTGAGGGGGCGTGAAAGAGCCTCACCCTATCTACATGCTGGCGACGCGGCCTTGTCCACCCTTTTTTGCATGGTTGCACCCGGCGGCCGGCGGCGCTACGCGTCTATCGCCGGGATCGTCAACGCCACGGTCCGGCTATGCGGCGGAAGGGAATATCGCGTGTCACGCTCACAACGGCTTCTCGATCTGTTGCAGATCCTGCGCTCCCACCGCATGCCGGTTAGCGGCGCGGCCCTTGCCGCGCAAACCGGCGTCAGCCTGCGTACGCTTTACCGCGATATAGCGACGCTTCAGGCGCAGGGCGCGGATATCGAAGGGGAAGCGGGCGTGGGTTATGTGCTGCGCCCCGGTTTCCTGTTGCCGCCGCTGATGTTTTCGCAGCAGGAAATCGAGGCGCTGGTGCTCGGCTCGCGCTGGGTGGCGGGCCGTGCCGATGCGGGATTGGCGGAGGCCGCCCGCGCCGCGCTCGTCAAGATCGGCGCCGTGCTTCCCGATGCCCTGCGTGAGGAACTCGATCATTCCACCCTGCTTGTCGGTCCGGGGCAGGGCCTTGCCGCCATCCATGTCGATCTGGCGGCCATTCGCGATACGATCCGTAAGGAAAGCAGGGTCGTCATCACCTATCGCGATGAAAAGGGAGAGGTGACGGAACGGGTGATCTGGCCCTTCGCGCTCGCCTTTTTCGATCTGGTGCGGGTGGTGCTGGGCTGGTGCGAGACACGGCAGGACTACCGCAGTTTCCGGGCCGACCGCATCGAAGATTTCCGTCCCCTCGACAGCCGTTATCCGCGCCGCCGCCAGGCGCTGCTGAAAGAATGGCGCGAACGGGAAAAACAGCGGCGGCGGCATCATGCTGACAAAAACTGACAACAGCGGGGTCTAGAAACCGTTCATCCGCAACACAGGAGAACAGCCATGACCCACCCCGATTTCACCATCCTTTACGTCGACAACCCGCCGGCCAGCACCGAATTTTACAAGGCGCTGCTGGGCGCGGAGCCGGTCGAAGCCTCGCCGACATTCTCGCTCTTCGTGCTTCAGAACGGCATGAAGCTCGGCCTCTGGTCGCGACATACCGTGGAGCCGAAAGCATCCGTTACAGGCGGCGGCGGCGAGCTTGCCTTCCGCGTTGAAAACGATGCGCGGGTGGACGAGATTTTTGCGGATTGGAAGGCGAAGGGTATCGACATGCTGCAGCAGCCGGCAGGCATGGAATTCGGCTACACCTTTACCGCCGCCGACCCCGACAAGCACCGCCTCAGGGTCTATGCTTTCGCGGGCTGAAGCTACTTCTTCACCGCCACCACAAAAAGGCGGGGAAAGCGCAGAAGCAGGCGGCCGTCCGCCATCGGCGGGTAGGCCTCCCTGATGCGCCGCGTATAGTCGGTGAGGAAGGCTTCGCGGTTTTCCTCGCCGGCGGCGGTGAGATAGGGGCGCAGCCCCGTGCCCTTGACCCATTCGACGATGCTTTCCGCATCCTTCATCGGATGATTATAGATGGTGTGCCACACATCCACCCGCGCGGATTTCGGCACCAGCGCATCGAAATAATCCGAAGGCGCGGGCAGGGGTTTGCGGCGCAGCCTGCCATCTGCGAACGTGTCCTTCCAGGAACCGTTCGCTCCGGTTTCCTCCATGGCGCGATGCGTCGGCTCCTGCAGATTGTCGGGCATCTGCACGGCCAGAACGCCGCCGCTTTCCAGCTGGTCCATCAGTTGCGAAAGAACGTTGAGATGATCCGGCACCCATTGGAACACGGCATTGGCATAAAGCAGGTCTGCCTTCTGCGCCGGCTTCCACTGGGAAAGATCGGCCTTGCCGAAGCGCGTGGTCGGCAGCCGGTCCGCCGCCTTTTCCAGCATGTCGTCATCGCTGTCGATACCGGTAATGACATTGACGCCGTAACGGTCGGTCAGAAGCTCGGTGGAATTGCCGGGACCGCAGCCGAGGTCATAGCCGTTCAGCACCCGCTCCAGCGGCACCTGCGCCAGAAGATCCCGTGCGGGACGCGTCCGCTCGTCTTCGAATTTCAGATATTGGTGGGCGGACCATGCCATGATTTTCCTCCTGCAGACTGCCGTCAGATCGCCAGCATCGCATGGGGCAAATCACGCCGCCATCATCCGACGCATGAATTATTGTGATGAATCTATTCATCAACCTTTTGTTTCGCCTCATAAAACGTGCTTGCGGGGCCGTCGCTTTGTTATTTTCCATCAAAATCAGAAATCGCTGCAATTAAAACTTGACCTCGTCAGGGGAGAGGCATTCACTCCGGCCGATTTCCAGCACATGCCCCGTTGAGAGCGCGCAGCGCTCTTCATCCGGCAATGCATCAGAACAAAAAAGACGGAGCGTTTTTACCGAATGAAAACGCTTGAGACAGGAGACCATCATGAGCGTCGATACCGCACCCCGATCAACCACCTGGACCTATGTTGACGGTCAATGGCTGCCCGGCAATCCGCCGCTCATCGGCCCGACCTCGCATGCCATGTGGCTGGCCTCCACGGTGTTCGACGGTGCGCGCTGGTTCGATGGCGTGGCGCCCGATCTCGATCTGCACTGCCAGCGAGTCAATCGCTCCGCCGTTAATATGGGCATGAAGCCGACCATGACGGCCGAGGAGATCGAGTCCCTGGCGCTGGAAGGCGTCAAGAAATTCGACGGCAAGATGGCGATCTACATCAAGCCCATGTATTGGGCCGAGCACGGCATGCCCGGCAGCGTCGTGGCGCCGGATGCCAGCTCCACCCGTTTTGCGCTTTGCCTTTTCGAAGCGCCGATGGATGCCGGCAAGCCGCTGACCCTCACCGTTTCGCCGCTGCGCCGCCCTTCGCCGGAAACCGCCATGACCGACGCCAAGGCCGGCAGCCTTTACCCCAACAGCGGCCGCGCCATTCTGGAAGCGCGCTCGCGCGGCTTCGACAATGCCCTGATGCGCGACATGAACGGCAATGTCGCCGAATCCGCTTCGGCCAACATCTTCATGGTCAAGGACGGGGTCGTCCTTACCCCGGTTCCGAACCGCACTTTTCTTGCCGGCATCACCCGTTCGCGCGTGATCGGCCTTCTGCGCCAGGCCGGTTTCGACGTGCGGGAAGCAACGCTTTCGGTCGAGGATTTCCGCGAGGCCGATGAAATCTTCTGCTCCGGCAATTATTCCAAGGTTTCGCCCGTCGTGAAGCTCGATGATCGCGAATTGCAGGCAGGCCCCGTCGCCCGCAAGGCGC
>Ga0209371_1000920_pt1 | contig 23228 bp, 25 predicted proteins | sample AgamicAtAmrz_FD_187165 | JGI IMG/M metagenome (GOLD analysis project Ga0209371, IMG submission 187165) | Agave microbial communities from Guanajuato, Mexico - At.Am.rz (SPAdes) (version 2) | ecosystem: Host-associated > Plants > Roots > Rhizosphere | place: Guanajato, Mexico | collected 2012-06-07
CAGCCCCGGCCACTGAGCCCCTTTCAGCCGGGCCGGATTAATCCCTTTGTTCAGACAGGAGCCAGCGCGGCTGCCTCGCGGCCTGGTGTGAAACCATTGCCTGCCGCACCTTCCCATGCGGATGCGCAGCCCCGGCCACTGAGCCCCTTTCAGCCGGGCCGGATTAATCCTTTTGATCAGACAGGAGCCAGCGCGGCAGCCTCGCGGCCAGGTGTGAGACCATTGCCAGCCGTGCCTTCCCATGTAGACGCGCAGCCCCGGCCACTGAGCCCATTTCAGCCGGGCTTACAGGGAGAAAACGCGCCTGCCTATACTGAGATCGATGGACATCCGTTCACTGATGTTCCTCCGCCTCCTTATTCTGAGTCGTAGGGACAAAACTAACATGGCTAAAGCAGCTATCAGAAGATGAGAGATGTTTCAAAACGGAGCACCATAAACCCTGTTGAAAATGGATCACAATGGTGTCATGTCAGGGATGACGCTGCCGGGAATTTACCTGATAAATAATTCAATATGAGCCACTACTCGTGCATAATTTCATTATTACCTTTCCTGTCGAAAAAATTTAAGTAACAAAGGGATCTTATTCCTGTGAGGTAATGCCTTATTTCCCATCCAGGATTGTACAGAACCGTATCTGATATTCATTTCCTGATAATAAATCAGGCTAAACCCGTTAATGCAAATATGAGGTTCAGCCGTACGTCCATTATTTAATTGTTTATTTTTTGTTGTGCTTATCTGCAATCCTGCCTGTTGATAGGGGGATGGAACGTTATAGGTTGCATGATGTTTTTTGCTTTTTTGTCATGTTAACGGTGATAAAGTGTATTTTAAAGGCGTCTTTTAGATTGCGTATGAATATTCTTAATTTCGATGAAACTAAAAAATACATTTAAGATGATAATGAATTTGTATGTTTTATCTATATTTAGAATGGAATATTATTCCAATTTTAATCTGTTTTTATGTATTTAAAACCAATTAATTTCATAATACTGATATGGTATTTTTATTTTGTCATGTTTATCCGGTGCTTAATCAATAGCTAAACCCCATTGCTCTGGTTTTTTATTTTAAATAAATTGTTTTTGTTGGTCTATGGTGCTGTATTTTGTTTTATTATTGTGTTTTTGTTTTGGTGTTGTAAAGGTTAGTAACGTTGAGTACATTTGTTTTTACCGCACTGACAGATATTCCATCAGGATATTTTATGCTATTTATAAATATAGCTAATAGTTATGCTAAATCCTGAAGGGAGATTTCCTGATTTTATTTTTTTATTGAAAATATCCCCTGGTATTTTTACCGGGGATTGGTTTGCCTATTGTTGCGATTTATTTATTAAATAAGATGATTCTTATGGTTTTGCGGATGAGTATTTAAGTGATGAATTGTTAACAATAAGCAAGCGCTAATGATTTGTTATGTGTTTGAACTGGTCCGGAATTGAGCTATATGAAAAAAGATGAAATGGTAACAAGAACAATAATGGAGTTACCGGTAGTACCGGGTGATGAAAAAGAAATCGATGAACTCAATTATATGGAGGATATTCATCGTGATTTAATGCCTTTACTAAACACCATAGCGCCACTTAACGTCGATTTATTACTGGAGGGGGAAACGGGTACCGGGAAGGATACTCTGGCTCAGCGGCTTTATAATAACTCCGGGTTAAAGGGCCGTTTTGTGTCGATAAACTGCGCGGCTATTCCCGAGTCGTTAGCTGAAAGCGAGCTATTCGGCGTGACGGCGGGCGCCTATACGGGGGCTAACCACTCGCGTGCGGGTTATATTGAAAGCGCCAATGATGGTGTCCTGTTTCTTGATGAAATCGACAGTATGCCATTGAGCCTGCAGGTTAAATTCTTGCGTGTTCTGGAGAATCGTACCATCAGTCGGCTTGGAAGCACGCAAAGCGTGCCGCTGAAGTTACGTGTGATTGCCGCCAGCCAGAAACCGCTGAGTGAGCTGGTTGAAAAGAAACTTTTCCGCCAGGATCTCTATTTCCGTCTGGCCGCCGTAAAGATTGCGTTACCCGCTTTGCGCACGCGAATTGAATGCATCATTCCGCTTTTCCGTAAATTTTCTGATGAATCATCACAACGGCTGGGGTGTGCATTGCCAAAGATGTCCACCCAGCTTGTGGAGCGCTTATTGTTGCATAACTGGCCGGGGAATATACGCGAGCTGCGTGGTGCGGCAGAACGGTTTGTCCTTGGGATACCGCCGTTGAATGATGAGTGTTGCCCGGAGCATGAGTGTCTGCGCCTGCGCGACCGCATGCGGCGCATCGAATATTGCCTGATTGAAGATTGCCTGCTCCGCCATTCCAATCGCGTCGTGAGCGCTGCTCATGAACTGGGAGTACCGCGACGTACGCTATACCAACGCATTAAATCTCTTTCGTCCCGGCAAGATTAATTTTTTATCCCGGCGGGAACGTGTCAGCTAGCCGCAATACTCAATAGATGAATGATTCGTCATTCAATCCTAAATCTGATGAGGAGTAAAGTCATGAGCAGTACGGCTAACGGTGTAAATAGCGGTGACAGCGATGCCCTGCGTAATCAGTACCAGTCAGAAATGGATAATATTCAAAGTGAATCCATGCAGGATGATGTGGCTAAAGCAGAACGCGATCGTAGAAACGCATTCGTATCCGGTTATGCGAACTCAGTGACGACAATGATCAGCTCGCTGGCGCAGAACAAAATTCAGTTTTAAAGCAACAGGGAACCCTTTCTCATGGGTTCCCTGTTTTTTTAATTCGCTGAGGTACTTACCATGAAGATCACCTCTTCTGCATCACAATATGTTATGCCGGTTAATGACGCTCTGGCACCGGCCGGGATGCAACCCGAGAGCGGCGATGTTGCTTTTTTCTCTTCCGCCCTCGAGCAGCCCGAAACCGTGACGGCTTCATTGAGCGCCGATGGCACCGGCAAGCTCTTCAATCAGCTCTCTTCTGCGTTCAACGATCTTGAAAGCGATAAAAAAAGCATGGATAGCGCGCTGCGTAAGGCTTCTCGTTCGACCGACCCGCTGGTGTTGAACCAGGTCGATAGCCAGCTTTCCAACTACTATCTGGAAAGCATGATGAACGCCAAAATTGTATCTAAAACAGTTCAGGGCCTGGAAAAGCTCACCAACATGCAGTGAACGCATCATGCAAAAATTCTGGCGAAAATCACTTTTGGCTGCGTTGCTGACCCTCTCGCTCACAGGATGTAACCCGATGGTCGTGCTGAACACCGGGCTCTCTGAAAATGATGCTAACGACATCATTGCCGAACTTTCCCGCTACAACATCGCGGTGGATAAGCAGATTGATAAAGAGGGCGTAACGATACGGGTTGATAGCGATGACATCGCCCGGTCTGTACAAATTCTCAATACCAGCGGGCTTCCGCATAAGGCCCTAATCAATCTGGGTGAGGAATTCCCAAAAAGCGGCATTATCTCCAGCCCGCTGGAGGAGCAGGCGCGTTATATCTTCGCGTTGTCACAAGAACTGGAATCCACATTGTCGCAAATCGACGGTGTGGTGGTGGCGCGCGTCAATGTCGTATTGGCGGAACGCGTAGCGCCTGGCGAGCCACTACAGCCCGCTTCTGCTTCCGTGTTTATTAAATACTCGCCCGCTCTGGATCCCGACAGTATTAGATCCAGAATTCGCCAGTTGGTGGCTGCCAGCATTCCCGGGCTGGCGGGAAAAAGCACTGACGTAATTTCTATCGTTTTTGTACCGGCCGAGGTGTACCACGATCATATTGAACAGGTCATCCTCGGGCCATTTCGTTTTACGTTGTCTGAATACGCTACAGTCAAACAGGTGTTCTTTAGTGTGCTGGGGTTACTGCTCCTCACTGGCGCGGTGCTGGTGCTGAAACCACGCATTCAGAAACGGCTGGCAAAGAAAAAGTTGGCTGCGGCGTCGGTAGCTGATTCGGGCAGCCGGAAATAATGCGCGATATGAAAACCGAGTGGTTTGAATGGTGGACGCAGGGCTTTTGGCTTGAAGCAGATGCCAGTTGGCACTACCTGCCATTTTTCCGCCTCGCCCCGGAGTGGCGTACCCGGCTATCCCGCTCTCACCACACGGCAATGGCGCATCAGCTAAGGGTGCCCGACACGCTGCCGGGTATGCCGGATACCCGTCTGCTGGCGTTGTGGCAGGCGGACGCCTCGCAACGCCAGTTAATGTTGCGGCTGGTGAGTGAAATTTGCCAGCAACACAGCATGACCGCAGATCTGGATGATGAGCAGCGTCTCTGGTGCCTGCGAATCAGCAAAGCGCTGCGTCCGGAACAGTGGCTACCGTCAGCGCTGGATTTCACTACCGAACCTTGTCGAATGGCGCTGGCTTTACTGGCATCGCTCTTTTCCGTCTCCACCTGGCTGCGGCTGCGTTTCTGTTTTGATCGCCAGACGGTCACCCAGCTTCCAGCCTTTTCACGCCCATTACCCGGCAACAAGCTGCAGACGTTATGGGATGCGGTTATCTGGCGCACTCAGCAGCAAAATGAGGCGGCGCATGTGGAAAGTTAGAGAAATTGTTCTGCCTCCCTCGCTGATGGCTGGCGAGGGCGCGATAGCGCCCCGCGAAGTGCTGGACGAACATCGGCAGGCTCAGGCGCTGTTGCGCCAGGCGGAACAGGAGGCCGCGCAGATCCTTGCGGCTGCGCGTGAAGAGGCTGAACGACACGTACTGGCCGCCCGGGCTGAGTGCGAGAGGCAGTTTCTGCAAAACGCCGAAGTTGTGCTTGATGAGTGGCGGCAGGCGAGAGCGCAGCAGGAGGAAAACCTGGTGTCGCAGGCGCAACAGTTGGTCAGCGCTGTATTCGCACAACTGTTTGCCTGGACCAGTGATGAGCAAAAAATAAGCGCCCTGTTGCGCCAGATATTACAGGTGCAGACCTCTGAAAAAGGGCACAGCGCTACGCTCTGGTGCCATCCCTCCCAGTTTGATGCCGTCGGCAACTGGTTGCAGGCTCATGCAAGCCTCGACTGGCAACTGCAGACAGATGACGCGCTTGAAATACATCAACTGCGATTAGAAACCGCCAACGGCGAACTCAGTGTGAACTGGGAACATCTGCAACAACGGCTACTGAATACGCTGCAGGCATAATTTTTTTGCCGCAAGGAACTTTCAGGAAAACTTCCCACTTACTAAGTGATGTCCACCTAAAGGAGGAAAGTATGAGTAATTCCTATGATATTCAACGAAACCTGGATTTGCAGCTGGCGCGCGTTCACCACTCGGTTGCTGAATTTGCGCAAGGGACACTCTCACAGGAAGGTGGGCCGGGGATAGGCGATGTCATGGCCTTTAAGCAGGAACTGCTGCAAGAGTCAGCCGCGAATTACACCGCCAACCAGTTTGGCTCCCTGAAGTTCAGTCTGAGTAAAGCAATTATCGACTCGATTAATTAATACATAAAACGGCTCGTTTGGGAGCCGTTCTCGTGCTGCGCATTATCTATTTTGGGATGCATTAATAATGCTGAGAAGATCTTTTATCAGGGGCGAAGACAGGAAGAGTGACGCCTTGCGTGCGTTCGCTCGTTTGTTACGCGCGCCCCTGTTTATGCTGACAGGGGCGTCAGCCATTTACGCAACAACCACGCGGGCACAGGTGCCGACTGAATGGGAGCACGGCGCTTACTCATACGCTGCGCAGAATACATCTTTGCGGATGATTTTGGAGGATTTCTCCAACAGTCAGGGCGTGAATTTGCATCTGGGTAACATCCCTTACAGCGTCGTTAATGGACGACTGCGTGCCGACAGTGCCGCTGCATTTCTTGACCGTTTGGCGCTGGAGTATCGATTCCAGTGGTTTGTCTATAACGACACGCTCTATATCAGCCCGCAGTCGTCGCAGGTTACTAAACGTATTCGTATTTCGGCCGATGCCGCGCCCGATCTGAAACAGGCGCTGGAGGGTATCGGCCTGCTGGAACCGAAATTCGGCTGGGGCGAGTTGCCGGATGATGGCGTCGTTCTGGTTACCGGACCGCCGGAATATGTCTCACTGGTGAACGATTTCAGCATGCAGAATAAGGATAACAAAGAGAATAAGGAGATGATGGTCTTCCCGCTGCGCTATGCCTCAGTGGCCGATCGTCAGATTAAATATCGCGACAAAACGCTACTTGTACCGGGCGTGGCCAGCATTATTAATGAATTGCTTGGCAAGAAAAACCCCCGAACCGCAATGGGCATAGAAGTGGGTGACAATGCGACCCATAAGGCGGCATCACAAGCATTTATGGATCAATCCGACTCGATTTTATCGCAGTTAGTGCACAGCCAGGACTCGCATATTAATGATGACGTTAATGTTCCCTTCTCGTCGGGTTTGAACCCGATGATTTCGGCGGATGTGCGTAACAACGCGCTGTTAGTGCGTGACGATCCTAAACGTCGTGATCAATACCGGGCGCTGGTGTCGCAAATAGACATCCCGCAAAAGCTGGTGGAGATCGACGCGCTGATTGTGGATGTTGACCGTAACGCACTTTCGTCACTCTCTGCCAATCTTGGCGGTACTTTCGGCAATGTGACCGCTGGCTCCTCAATGCTGCAAGGCAGTAGCACGCTTTTCGTGACGGATTACCGCCGTTTATTTGCGCAGATCCATGCGCTGGAAGGGGAGGGAAATGCCTCCATTGTCGCCAATCCGTCGGTGCTGACGCTGGAAAACCAACCCGCCGTGATCGATCTCAGCGACACCGCTTTTATTACTGCTACCGGTGAACGGGTGGTCGATATTGAACCTGTTATCGCTGGCACCAGCCTTCAGGTGGTGCCGCGTGCAATTGGCAGCGGCAGTAAAGGGACGGTTCAACTGGTGGTGGACATCGAGGATGGCAAAGTGGACCGGAGCGCCGAGGGCGAAGCGACCGGCGCGCAGCGCGCTACCGTCAGTACCCAGGCGCTGGTGCAACAGAGCGGTTCGCTGGTCATGGGGGGCTTCCACTCGCGTGAAACCGGCAATGTCAACCGCCGCATCCCGATTCTGGGCAGCATCCCCTTTATTGGCGCGTTATTTTCCTATACCCGGCATGAAACCTCGCAGCGTGAACGGCTATTCATTATCACGCCGCACCTGGTGGGGGATCAGGTCGATCCGACCCGCTATATCGGTGATGAATCGCGCAACCTACTGAGCGACGCGATGAGTGAAGTCCAGCGCCGGCAGAAGTACGTCTCCATGAAAGGTGACGTTGAAAATGCGATGCGCGATCTGGCGGAAGATAAAATACCGCTCGGTTTTAGCGCAGGCGGCGAAGGCGTCAGTCTGGCGGGGTTATGCGACAACCTGAACGGCATCCAGTACGACCTCTCGCGCAGTCAGTGGTACAGCAACCGCAACATACAGATAACGGTCGGCGTGATAAAAAACATCACCCTGAAACCCCTGCGTTTTGATGAGGCGGTATGCCGCGATGATGGCGTGCTGGCCGTTGCAGTATGGCCGGGCGCTTTACTGCAACCGGGAGCGTCAGCGGAAGTTTACGTCGCCTGGCAGACGCGTGATAGCGCTCGTCGTTCCCGCCATTCTCTGTTGTCCCCCATTGCAGAACGTAAGGAGCCACGATGAGACTGCGTTTATTAATGCTGGCGCTGCTGAGCGCTCTGTTGTCCCACTGCTCCTCTTATCACGGCAATGGCTGCGGTTCAGTCCAGTGCCGTCCTTTGTCGGATAGCCACCATCTGGTCATCTGGTGGCCGTCGGATATGCGGAATGGTTCACAGGATTACTCCCTGGTTCCTGTTCGCTGAAGTGCAATCATCCTGATATGTGAGGTTAAAGCTATGAGTCAATTAATTAGTGGAACGCTGGGGATGCTTAACAAGATATCACCGTTAGTCAGCCTTACACCGCAGGGAGCAGCCGCAAATCTTTTGAAAAATATGGGTGAATCGATGATTGGCAATCTCGCTGAAAAATTAACCAACAGTCTGTTTTCTGGCGGGGGACAGTCTCATGAGCCAGGCGCGCCCTCTATGCGGGACAACCTTATGGATCAGGTGCTCAGACACATGGGCATTATGCCGCATAACAGCCCCTTTACGATGAGTTCGGGCCAGCATGAAATGAATGCCTTCAACCAGGGGCTGGCCAAGGGAATGATGGAAGGCATCAGCGGGATGCCGCTACAGAATATGCTGTCACTGCATAACAGCCGGGATTTTAATCAATTCGGCAATATCATGGGTTTTGAACTGGCCAATAAAGCGGGACTGAGCTCGCTGATGGATGTGAGTGCCAGTCCGATAAAAGGTATTGAGGGGGCACTTTACGGCGGCGGAAAAGTCGATGGTGCTTCGCCGCAGATCAGATCTGAAGTGGGTAAATTTATGGATCAACACCCGGAGATTTTCGGCAACCCCACTAGCCCGAACGGCGCGGATAACCCAAAAAGCTGGGAAGACGCGCTTAAAGACGGCAAACCATTAAGTAACGATTCACTGAAACAGTTCCAGGCAGCGAAAAATGATCTACAGATGGCGATGACTGGCGGCACGATTTCTACACCTCAGGGCTCTGCACCTAACATCTCTGCACTGGTCAACACGGATGCGCAGTTGTATGCCAGCAACATAAAACAGGATGCCTTAAAATTACTCTCCTGAAACCCGGGATCGGGTCAACCCACAACGGGCCGGGAAATCACACCCGGCCCGTTTTTGTCGGTCGCGTTTTACTCTTCTTCGAATTCAATCAACTCGCCGCGAAGATGGTCTTCGAGGCCACGCAGCAAACGGTAAATCTGCGCTACCGCTTTCAGCGTTTCACGCGGAATATAGCTCCCCTCAGCGGTGGTATGAAATAGCGTGCGCGTCAGCCAGATATAACGCACCGTAGGAATATTGGCCTGGTGCGCCAGAGTAATCAGTTCCTGAGCCTCTTTGTCTTGTGCTTTGAACAGAAGTATCGGCAATGGCGTTTCATCCGGCCGGTAGTACAGCCCCACCGCGAAATGGGTAGGGTTTACCAGCAGAACATCCGCCTTTTCCAATTGTTTGGGCGTCACTTTTTTGGGCGGTGAATTCGCGAGCTGGATCGCCAACTGGCGCCGGTGTCCTTTAGTGTGGGGATCGCCTTCGTTTTGCTTGTATTCATTCTTGATATCTTCATGGCTCATGCGGTTTTGCTTGAGGAAAAAATACTTTTGCACCGCGAAATCGGCAATGGCGAACACCAGCAACACACCAATAATGGTATGGGAGAGCGTTTTTAACATGGCGGCGGCACCGTGCCAGAAACCGATCAGCGAGCCGTCCGACATGGCGGCAAGTTGCGGCAATCGCGGTTTGATAAGCAGCCAGAACACCACGCTGATGACGATGGCTTTTAACAGGCTGGTCAGGAGCTGTATAAACTGGCGCGCGGAGAACATCTCCTTCAGTTTACTGAGTGGATTAAGTGCAGAAAATTTCGGGGCCAGCGCTTCGGTGGCGAACAGCGGGCCAAACTGGAGCCAGCCGCCGAGAACGCGCAGCAGAATAATCACGCCGACGGTAAGCAGAAAGAACACCATAATTGTCAGCAATGCGGTGCCGGCAATTTCTCCCATCGCCTGTACAAAAGGCCGATCCAGCCGCCGGAGCGGTAGCGACATTAACGCTTCCAGCTTGAGCATACTGTCGTTCATCAATGCAAAGACAGTTTCCATCACACCGAGCATCACCAGCAGTTTGGGAATATCCTGGCTCTGGCTAACCTGACCTTTCTTACGTGCTTCCTGTAGTTTTTGCGAAGTGGCTTTTTCGGTTTTCTCTCCCATCACTATTTCCTTTTAGGCGGCAGAATGTGCGAAAGATGCGGGATAAGATCGTGCAGTGACAGCAACTGGTGTCTGGCGAGATATTCAAGCGTTGGCAGGTAAATAATAAAAAACAGTGTCCCGGCCAGACATTTCACCGGGACGGTGAGAACCGTAGCCTGTAGCTGCGGGCTGTAAATACTGAGAATACCAATGCAAAAATCCAGCAACATTAGCAGCAACACCAGCGGTCCGGCATACAACACCATATCGACGAACATACCGGCGATGCGCTTCAGGAGTTCGGCGAAACCCGTCTGGCTGAATGCCGGAAGCCAGGCATCGATCGGCCACAAGTTGTAGCTGTCCCAAATGACCTGCGTCACCAGACGCAGGCCGAAACTCAGAATGAGCAACATGATAAACCACTGCCGGAGCATGTCGCCGAGGGGCGTGGCGTCTGGCCCTAATGCCGGATTGAGCTGCCCGCCAGTCAGCGCGCCGCGTTGGTTGTCGAACAATGCGCCGACCGAGGTAAATAACCAGAAGGGCAGCGCCAGCAACAGCCCAAGAAGGAGGCCGAGGATGATCTCTTTCAGCGCCAGCCCAACCATCGCCCAGGCATTGAGCGATAAGGCAGATATCTGCGGCACGATCGTGGGCGTAATAAAAAGCGCCAGAGAGACCACGATCGCCGTGCGTACCATGCCTTTTAGCGTTGAGAAAGCAAAAATCGGCGCAATCAGTACGCAAGGGAAAATACGCGCCATACCCAGCCCCAGCGCCAGCATGGCGGTGAACAGCGAGTCGATCATTGGCGTCAGCATTATAACGACCCGGCGGCGGACATCATGGTAAATGCCGATTGCGTCAGATCGATAAGCTGTACGCCGATCCAGCGGCCTGAGAGCGCCAGCGTCGCGCCCACCGCCACCAGCTTAATGGCGAAGGGTAACGTCTGATCCTGCAGTTGCATCAACGTCTGCAACAGCGAAACGATGACCCCGACGATAACCGCAACCGCCAGCGGCGGTGCCGAGAGCATGACCACCATCAGCATTGCCTGCTTAAACAGATAGATAATATCCATGCTCGCCTCACTGGTAGCTATAAAAGAGGCCATCCAGTAATCGCGTCCAGCCGCTTACCATCACAAACAACAGGATTTTCAGCGGCAGGGAGATCGTCATTGGCGAGACCATCTGCATCCCCAGCGCCAGCAGGACGTTGGACACGATCAAATCCACGACCACAAACGGGATGAAAATCAGGAATGCGATCTTAAAGCCGTTTTGCAGCTCAGACAGGACAAAGGCCGGAATTAACAGCAGCAGGTTGTCACGATTCTGTATCGCGTCGTCTGCCATCTTTTTAGGCCACATACGTTGGCTGTTTTCCATCAGATGCGTCTCCACATCAGGATCGGTGTTGCGGCTCATAAACGTGGTTAGCGGCTGTATGCCGTACATCAGGCTCTCCTCCAGCTTTTCCGAGGTACTGGTTTCGATGGGATGTTCTTTGAAGCGTTCCTGCATGCCGCTAAAAACGGGGGCCATCACAAACAGCGTTGCTGCCAGCGCAATGCCGTATAACGCCATATTTGGCGGTACCTGCTGTACGCCCAGCGCGTTGCGCGTCAGCATCAGTACCATTGAAATCTTCAGAAAGCTGGTGGTGATCATCAATGCCAACGGCAATAACGAGAGCGCGCCAAGTAAAATGGCCAGCGCCAACGGATTGAATGAACTAATATTTTCGGTCATAACGAGCCGTCTGCCGCATGCGGTTGGTTGCAGAGAACGCGGGTGATTTGCAGCCCCAGGCTACCGTTAACATTCACCAGTTCGCCTTTTGCCAGCGGGAAATTGCCGTGGCACAACAGGGCTTCTCCCGGCGAGGCATGCTCGACAAGTACCGTTGATCCTGCGTCCAGTTGCCGGAGTTCGCCGAGTGTCAGTTTCAGCGTGCCGCAACGGAGGGTGAGCTCAAGCGGCAGTTCGTCAAAACTGGCGTCGTGTGCTGGCACTTCCTCCACAGAAACATTGATATTTTTTGTTTCTTCATCGGCTCCCGCTGCGCTAACGCCCCGATCGTCTTCCGGTAACAACGGCTCCTGAGAGTGAGACATGGTTAACTCCTTTTTCAATGTAATGAGAAACCGATCGGGTTCGCCTGACGTAAAAGTGGCTGTCAGTTGCCCCTGGAATTGTTGCCGGGCGACTGTCACGTAGCCCTGGCCTTGCGGCGTAAAAAAAAGGCGCCCAGGCATCAGCAGATCGCCGCAACGCAGCGCCGCAAGCTGGCGTACGGAGAGGGTCAGCGTCGCGACGATCAGCGGCAGGTTCAGCGGTATGCCCTGATGCAACGTATTCCATCGACGTTGCCAGCCGGGGCGATTGGCCAACTGCTGCAATGTCTGCGGCGTGACGTGCAAATTGCTCCAGGCGTGCTCTTCGCCAAGATAGGCAGACAGCCGTAGCGTTAAGCAGGGGGCCGTTTTTGCCTCGGTGAGTACTCTCGTCAACGGGCCAAATAAGTCGACAATTTGCGGGCTGAGTTGTTGACTGAAAAAAGGCCAGTACCAGTTGTCATTACTGTCATCTTCCCCCATCAGCGCCGGGCAGTTAGCCAGAAGTGTCAGCAGAGGTGAGGGATTGCTGAAGATCAGCAGACCGGCGTCGCTTTGAAAACCACGCGCCAGTTCACCGTCTTCGTCCCTTTCAGGCGCGGGCAGCAGATACAGCTCACCTTGCCTCTCCCCGAGGGTGAACGGATAACGCCAGCCGCTGCCAAGCCAGAGGCGGGCGCGGGCTTCGTCCCAGCTTTGCGATGCTAAATCGATTTTCATGACAACGTATCCTGATGTTGAAAACGCAGACGTATCCGTTTGCCCGTGCGGCGCGCCAGCGCCTCGCGACAGCTCAGTTCGCTGCCGCGCAGGCGGTCATACAACGAAGGTGAAAAGCCGAGCGCAATATCCATCCCGCCGTCGCTCAGTAAGCCGACATGTGCTTGTACCTCGCCCAACAGCGGCAGCAGCAGGCTGAAGCGGGCCGGAAACGCTGCTTGCGCCTCCAGACTCTGGCTAAGGGCAGGTTCAATTTGTTGCCACAGCATGGCGGCTTGCGCGCTTTCCGGGGGCGCGATTTCCTGCGCTGGCTGGCGTAACGCATCAGGATCGCCAGGCAACCACGGTGTGACCGGAGTCAACGACGCATCTTCTGCGTTGAGCCACTGGCTGAACGCCTCTTTGTCACGCCCCAGCGGTGCGTTATCCGCAACCCCTGAAGGGGTTTTCATCGCTGTCCGCGTGGCGTTGTGAACCGTAGCCCTTGGTGGCTGCGGGTCGGCAGGCGATTTCTGGCGCGGGACATTCCTGACGGGATGCGGGGATACGCTAGTGGGCTGGCTGTTTTGTTCCGCGTCGCGCCAGTCCGCAAGACGGCGCGAAGGTTTGTTGATCATGGCTTCGTCACCCCGCTGATTTTCAGCAGATATTCGATTTTCTCGACGTCCCGCTGGTTGTGTTGTACTTCGCGCTGTGCGTCGTCCGTCAGCAATTGCTGCTTCTGCATGTCCTGTTGCAGCAGGGTGACCTGCTGTTGTTGGCACAGCAGGTCGGTTCGCTGCCGTTGCTCAGTATTTATCGCGTCGTATAACTGGCTCTGTGGCTCGCTTTTCCCCTGATGCGCTTTGGCAAAAACGTCCACCGTTTGCTCATAGCGCTGCTGGCTCTGCTGCAACTGTTGTGTACCGTGATGGTAGGTCTGTTGGCTTTGCTGTAGCTGCTGTTTCTGTTTACGTTGCAGGCGTTCGCTGCGGTTCAGGCGCTGCTTACGGATCGGCAACAGCACGCTAAGAACGCGCTGTAATTCCTGCTCGCGGGGATCGATGTCGGCTGGCGTTTCAGTATCAATGTGACGGCGCATGATGAGCGACTTCCTGTAATTGTTGACGGGTGAGAGCGAAATCGCTGGGAGCATGGTTGGCCTGCCGCAAGAAGGCGTTAATTTCATCCTGCATCTGGACGGCGGCATCGATGGTGGCATCGTTTCCTGGCTGGTATTCCCCCAGGCGTATCAGCATTTCCACTTGCTGATACGCCGACATTAACTGGCGGATACGCGATGCATCACTGACGTGCTCTTTTTCCACCACGTTGCCCATGGTGCGGCTCAGGCTGGCGAGCACATCAATGGCCGGATAGTGGCCGCGTTCGGCGAGACGACGCGCCAGAACGATATGCCCGTCGATCAGCGATCGCACTTCGTCCGCCACCGGATCATTCATCGAGTCCTGTTCTATCAATACTGAATAGAGCGCGGTAATCGCGCCGCGCGACGTTTTCCCGGCCCGTTCCAGTAAACCCGGCAGCAAGGTGTAAACAGAGGGGGGCAAACCGCCTCGTCCCGGCGGTTCACCCAGCGCAAGGCCGATTTCGCGCTGGGCGCGTGCAAAGCGAGTTAACGAGTCGATAATGAGCAGCACATTTTTGCCGCGATCGCGAAACGCTTCGGCGATAGCCGTGGCGGTAAAGGCCGCGCGGGCGCGCTCCATACTGCTGCGATCGGATGTCGAACAGACCAATACGGTGCGGGCCCGTAACTCCGCGTCCAGTTCGTTTTCCAGAAACTCGCGCAGCTCGCGTCCGCGTTCGCCAATCATTCCAAAGACGATGGCGTCGCAGGGCGTGTTACGCGCGATTTCCGCCAGCAGCGTGGTTTTACCGCAGCCGGCTCCGGCGAAGATGCCAACCCGCTGACCGACGCCGATGGTCAGTATGCCGTCAATGGCGCGAATACCGGTGGGCAATACGGTATCAATGGGGGGACGTTCTGTTGGCGATGGCGCATCAGCCAGAACGTGGGTGGTATTGTCACTCTCACTGGCGAGCGCGAAGGCGGAGAGGCTATTTTCATCGATCGCGCGGCCAAAACCATCAAGCACGCTGCCAGCGAGCTGCTCTGATACCACAATACTGTGTGGCTGAAACAGCGGTGTGACGCGTGCGTCCTGGGCGATGCCATCAAGAGAGCCGAGCGCGGAAAGTAAGGTATGGCTGGGGTTAAAACCGACCACTTCCGCCATGATTTCCGTATCTTGCGTGCGGCTGATGCGACACAGATCGCCAATCCGCGCCTGCGGGAAACGGCTTTCCAGCAAAATACCGTTAATACCCGTGATCTTGCCCTGTGCTGAAACCGCCGACACCTGTGTCAGCGCAGTCAGTCGTTCCTGGAACCAGTTTTCCAGCGCCGTCATATTCATCACCATTTCACCGTAATGTTTTCCCGACCCGTGAAAGTCACATGATCATCAGTAATTTCTGTCAGGCGGAATCCGTCGCGTTCGTCTCCGATAAACAAGCGCTGACCGCCTTCAGTGAGGATATTGGCGCGCAGGCCGGCCGTGATCTGGATAATGCGAAACGGCAAGGTAATGTTTTTCAGTCGGGTATCGTCATTCAGCGCAACGCCAAGCTGATATTTAACGCGGATCGCTTTTACCATGCGGTGAACGACCGACAGTTGCTCTTGCGATAGCTCGCTACTCAGGGTGATGCCCTTGTTGCTGGAAATGAGTTGTACTTGTGGCCACAGCTCGCGTTCACGTAATTTTTGCACCAGCACCTGGCGCAATGCGGCGTTGTCTTTCAGCAACGGCCGGACGTTCAGGGATTCGCCGGCATTTTGTTGTGCCATGCTGGGCTGCAGGATCCAACTGGTGATAGTGACGGTCAGCAGAAGCAGGAGCGCCATGGCGGCAATCTGCGCCCAGCGCGGCAGGAGAGACGCGAAACGCATCTGTGCCGCAATGGTTGCTGGCGGCGTGTTGCCTTGCGCGGCAAGCGCGATGACGGGGCTGGGAGCCTGTTTCCACGGCGTGGCCGCGTCCTCAAGGCTGAGCCAGATCCCATTCAGCGTAAAAATATCGCCCGGCTGGAGCAGCAGCGGAAGATCACTCTTTTCCCCCTGATGGTGGCCAACGCTGCCTGCACAGGGGGTGAGTTTCCAGCCCTCAGTCGTCAATGCAAGCTGGCAGTGAAGAGGTTCAATGCCGTTATCCGTTAGCTGAAGTTCCCGTTCCGCAGCGTTACCAATTGACCACAATTTGCCGCTCAGTGGCAGTGCTGCGCCTTCCTGTAACCCATTCAGAACTCGTAGCTCAAACATGATAGGCCCCTTATGCGTCGAAGGAATCAGGCGTATCGCTGAGCTCAATGCGTCCCATCACGCTGACCTGGAGGTTGAATTGCAACTCGGCGAAGGAGAGTACCGGAACATGGTGAAATTCATTCTGAATCAACAAGCGCAGCGGGCTTCGCAAATCCTGGGCCGTCAGCAGTACGCCATTAAACGCACTAAATGGCGGGAAAATATCGAGCAACTGCTCGCGCAAATTTGTGTAATGCTGCTGATCGAGGGCGAAGAAGGTCTCGTTTTGCGTCTGGCGCAGGCTATCGCGAAGTAACTCTTCGGTTTCCGGCGTCAGTAGCCAGACCTGCATACTGTTATTCTGCGCGTACTGGTGACAGATATGTTCTTTGATATCGATACGAATCTGATCAACCAGCATGTCGATGTCGCGCCCGTGCTGGCTGTGCCCGAGCAGCGATTCGGAGATCGATCTCACCGAGCGCAGCGAGATGCGCTCCGAAACCAGGCGTTGCAGGACGTTGCTGAACAAGGGGAGAGGAAACATGCGCTGGAACTCTTGCGCCAGTTCAGGTTGTTCCATCTCTATCCACGTCATGATAGCCCGGGTTTCCTGCAGGCCAATAAAGCGCGACCCGCTGGCAAACAGCGCTTCTTCCATCCGCGCCAATAGCATCTGATGCGCGTCCCAGGAGACCACATCTTCACGCTGCAGTAGCGGATGCGTTTCCTCTAGCCATAGCCACTGGTTTTCATTTCGCAGCGCATCGCCTGGCTGCGCATCGGCGTTATCGCCCAGTACCTCCAGCCACTTTTTGTCGATCATCCGTCGCCCGTTGATGAGCGTACCAATCACTGTGGGGACTTCATAAATGCAGAAACGAAACTCATCCTCCGCCTGTTGCGGGCTGTATTCGAGATTGAATACCGGCAGAGTAAAGCCGAACTGATTAACAATGCGGTTGCGCAGACGGCGAATATCCTCGATTAGCGCGGTTACTGCCGGATCGTCGACACGGGAAGCGGGAAAGATAAGCAAATAGAGACGGCTGGGATTAAAGGTGCGCAGATCTTCTTCGCCGTTGATTTCCGGCGCGATCTGTTGGACGGAATGTTGTTGTACTTGTATGCGCGCGCGCCAAATTTGAAACAAACCGGAGCCCAGGGTAATGGCTCCCAGAACGAAAAAGATAAGCGTGGGCATACCCGGCAACAGACTAAAGCAGAACATACCGCAGCCCGCCATAATCCACGCTTTCGGCTGGCTGGTAAGTTGTTGGGTGATTTCGCGGCCGATATTGTTATCAATCACCTCTTCATCGCCGGAAACACGGGTAATCAGCATCCCGGCGGTCAGCGAGATCAATAATGCCGGAATTTGATCGATGAGACCGTCGCCGATGGTCAGAATAGAATAGATATGCATGGCGTCGCTGGCATCCATTCCTGATTGTAAAACGCCAATGCAAAAGCCGCCGATCAGGTTGATAAACAGGATCACCAGGCAGGAGATAGCATCACCTTTCACGAACTTCATTGCGCCATCCATGGCGCCAAACAACTGGCTCTCTTTCGCTAAATCTTCACGTTTGCTTTTGGCCTGTTGCACGGTAATTAAGCCAGCGCGCAGATCGCTGTCGATAGACATCTGTTTGCCGGGCATGGCATCGAGGGTGAAACGAGCGGCCACTTCCGCCACGCGCTCCGAACCTTTGGTTATTACCAGAAAATTCACCACGGTGAGGATAAAAAACACCACTAACCCTACCGCCAGGTTGCCCCCCACCACAAAGTTGCCAAAAGCCTCAACGATATGTCCGGCATTTTGCTGCAACAAAATCTGGCGCGTCGTGGATATCGACAAACCCATGCGAAACATCGTGGTTAACAGCAGCACGGAAGGAAATGTTGAGAATGCCAGCGGTTTTGGCAGATACATTGCCAGCATAATCAGCAGGCACGAGGCGCTAATATTGATAGCGATTAACGTATCGATCAGCGGTAACGGCAACGGAATGATCAGCATAAAAACCACCGCCAGCGCGATAGTGGCACCGACAATTTCCGAACGCTGCATGGCGCTGATAGCGATCCTGTTCAGGACGATAAACAACATGTTCATTGGGATTCATTCACTCTCGCAGCCGCGCGTGGGCGAGCCTTCTCTTCCCAGGCGCGATATTCACTGGTGAGTGTGCGCACCATTTTTACTGCCCGTTGTTGATCGGCTGGATCGTTTTTCCACAGCGTGGCGGGGAGCTTTACCACCAGCATCAGGAATTGGTTGTAAAAAAAGGATTGATGGAGCGGGTTCGGGCCAACAATCTGTGGGCCTAATTGCGTTAACTGATGAGACTGAAAACCGTTATGGCACATACCTATCAGAGAACGGACAAGCGAATCTGTGGGCGTGCTGACGTCAGCGAATTTCCCTTTCAGAGTGTCAAGAAAATCCTTAACCATCACCAGCATGGTACTGATAGCGCCGGCGTCATTCAGCGCAGTGGCAATATGGTGTAAGGCTCTGCGTGGCGAAGAGGGGGCGAGAGCGGCGATATCGTCCGCCAGCGCGCGTTTCATGGTGCGTAATGCCAGTTCAAAGCGGCTGCTACCGAACTTTTCCAGCAATACATCAAACAGGGTTTCCACGGACTGCTGGCCGATGACTGCGCTGTAGTAAAGCTGGCGCATGGCCAGTTTATGTTCCGGATGCGTGGTAAATGCCGCGATCGCCTCTGCCGTATTGATACCTGCGCCGATCTGTTGTTCAAACGTCTGCTCCAGCGTTTTTAATGCCGTGCTGATTGCATCCGTTTTCTCCTGTTGCCCCAGTCGCTGCGCAGTGCTCAAAGCGGCACGCAGCAGTGTATCTGCCAGCACAGGATCGCCCTCTGTCACCGCAACCCATTGCCCGGCGTCAGGGGGGATATCGCTGGATAAAAGTTGTTCAATTTTCTTTTGGCGCTGTTGCCGGGCTGTAGGATCTGGGCTCTCCAGCAGTTGATAAAGATCGGTGAGGTGCTCGATTTTCGTTAGAGCAATGCGACTACGAATCTGATTGCGGCTCTGGATTCGTTGTTCATCGCGCTTGTGTTGCATTTCATTTTTTTCAGCCAGCAACGTGGCGATATCTCCCGGCGTACTGGCGACGCGGGTTTGCCGCGTTCTCACGCTGGAGCCGCGGGGCTGGTTCTTTTCGTCCGGGCTTAGCGCATCCAGCAGGCTCTCTTGCTGCCTCAGTTCCTGCGGCTGTTTGTGTAAATAGTGCTGTGGGAGTTTCATATTCATTGCACTTACGCCTCGGCTTGCATGCTTACTGATGTGTAATGGCGTTTCTTTCCCGGTTCCCTGTACGGGTGAATATTTACATTGTGTTTTTTCTTAATATGGGTTGTGCAAGAAATGGCGTAAAAATAAGCACCCAGGTGTGCTTGTTTATTCTCATTAATATTTTATGGGTATTTGTTTTTTTTAATAAAAATAACGCGTTGGCTCATTTTTTGGCGTGGCATGTCTTTTGCTATAAAAGATTCGCTTGCTAATAATGAGGATGCAATTATGTCAGCACTTTTTTGTTTAGAAATTGAAGCATCAGAGGAAAGTTTAAATCCTGTCTATTGGGAGATTCTGATGCGTGAAAATGAGAAGCGGCTTTATAATTTTATTCACAAGCGGGTCGCGAATACGTCTGATGTGGAAGATTTAGTACAGTCAACATGGCTGGAGGTGCTATGCAATTGCCATAGATTCAGAGGGTTATCAAAACCTGAAACCTGGATGTTTGGTATTGCCCTTAATTTGGTGAAAAATCACTATAAGTCACTCAAAGTCAGTTATTTACATGATGAACTGAACGACAATGTGTTAACGCAAAGCGATCTTCCTGATGATATTACAGAATATAAAGATACGTTACAAAAGGTATTAGGACATATTTCCCGGATGCCGCCGGTTTACCAGCAGATCCTTCAGTTGATTGTCGATCACGATATTAGTTATCAGGAAGTCGCGGACGAATTAATGATTCCTGTTGGCACTGTACGATCCCGGCTTTCCCGGTTGCGCCAGACGCTAAGAAATGAAGTCGACTGGAAGTCGGAGGAGTAATGTCGTGTCGTTAACCATCCAGGGACGGGAGGTAAATAAATTTTTGCCACAGACTTGTATTTCGGGAAGACGTAGTTACACCCTTTATTTGTTAAATATCAGGAATACGCTATGAAAATTTCCGCTGACTTTACCGCTGCACAACTCTTCGATCATTCGAATAGTTATTTTCAGAATGCTCAAACGAATCAATCACCCCCCCGCACGGCAGCAGACGCGTATCCTGAGGCTCCTGAAAAGGACGACCCGATAAAGAATGCGGTATACAAAAACGGAGATAAATTACCCTTTGGCTATGATTTTGTTGTTTTTTTATCTGGTGACGGCCATCAAAACAAGGTCGTCGGGAAATTTAATCCTGAAAACCCGGCTGAATTCCATGTTAAAGATCCGCATAGCGGAGCGCATATTGCCACACTAAAGAAAACCACACAGGCGGAAAGCCGGATAATTAATGGCAGGGAGGAATTCTTTAGTGGGAAACAGGTCTGGATGCTGGCACCCTATACGGGGTTGAGAGGAGGAGCAGGGTTATCAACGCCTGAAGATATCGATAATTATATGAGTAACGATGATGAAATTCAGTCGATGATGCTCTCCCCGCGAGAGAAGTGTTTTGACTGCGCACAAAGAGTAGAAAAAATGCTGAACTATCAAAACATTCCGCACTTTACCAGAGCGATGTATATCTGGTTTAACAAAAACGATACGGTTCCTAAAACACACTATGTGGTCGTCGCTTGCCCTGAGGAGGGAGTCAAAATTGCCATTGATCCGACCGGCGGACAATTTGATAACGTTTTTCCTTCTACCGAGTACCTTAATACCTGGGCAAGTGAATTCAGATCGGGGTTCAATAATAACGCGATCATTAAATACAAAGATTTTGCCAACGCCAGAACATCCACAACAGAAGTCAATTCTTTCTTCCACGGTAGTGCGGATGCTTTTGCGGGAAATGTTTTACGTTAGGTTTTGTGACAACAGCTTAAAAGCGGGTTTCAGCTTGTTATTGTAAATATCTCGCTTACGCGACTCATTCATTTCTGGAAACAGAAAATCCGCAATGAATGATTATCTCGTTCGTGCGCAGAGGCCGTGGAGAGACTGGTTCAGCCGCAGAGGGAGGTCACGCTCCCGGGAGAAATCACAGTGATTGCCAGCGACCATGTCATAAAAATGAGCTTTATTACATGGTCCTGAGCTAAAAGCTGTTACCTCATTCCACCCAGAGTGAAACCGCCATCCACCCTAATTTCCTGCCCTGTAACATAACTGGCATCATCAGAAAGTAACCACGCTACTGTTCCTGAGATGTCTTCAGGAACACCATTGCGTTGTAATAATGAACGTGAAGCCAGCGCGTTAACGGTTTCCTCGGGGAGTGCTGATGCTGCCATCGGGGTGAGAATGACTCCAGGGCTGACGGCATTGACTCTTATATCCCGGGGGCCACATTCCACGGCCAGCGTACGCATTATTGCAAGCAATGCTGCTTTCGTTGCTGCATAAATCCCGGCACCGGGCATCACACTTCCGGTAGTCCAGGAGGCATTGATCAGAATTGCGCCTTTCTTTATCAGGGGCAGACAATGGCGGATCGTCAGAAATGTTCCTTTGAGATTGGTTTCCAGTGGTTCATTGAAGTCCGCGATATCTGCTTCAGCCAGAGGTTTAAAAGCCCCGAGATACCCTGCATTCGCAAACAGGGCATCAACCTGCCCGAAAACAGAAGCAACAGTCATAAAGGTCTTTTTCACCTGGCTTTCGCTTCTGATATCACAGGGAAAAACATAAGAAAGGCCACCTGCGCGTTTTATTTCATCACATACATCTTCGAGTATCCCTGCCTGTCGGCCAAGGAGCATAACCTTTGCGCCTTCTGATGCCAGCCTTATTGCTGCTGCCCGTCCCATGCCGTTACCGGCACCGGTAACCACAACGGTTTTGTCCACGAAACGCAATCTGTTCATACATTCTCCGGGTGTTATTAAGTCATCCGGGATAGTAATAAAATAGCTTTTTAAGGATAATCACCCTATAAATTTAATGACTTTAAAGTAAAGGTATCGAATGGACCTTTTCCGGGCGATGACGGTTTTTGCTGAAGTGGCCAGATCCGGATCGATGAGCGCTGCCTCAAGAAAGCTGTTCATTACCCCGGCGATGGTGGGTCAGTATATAGCGGCACTGGAGGATCGGCTGGGAATGCGGCTGCTGAACCGGACTACGCGTAAGCAAAAGCTGACCGATTTTGGTCTCAGTTATCTGGAGCAGTGCCATGACATCCTGGAAAGGGTGGCGGCCTCCGAAACACAGGCTGAAGGATTGCAGCACTCCTTTGGCGGGAAACTGAGGCTAACAGCTCCCATATCTTTTGGTACCGAATGCCTCATACCCGCGCTGCAGCGTTACAGGAAAATGGCACCGGATGTTGAGATTGACATTACCCTCACCGATCGGGTTATCGATTTAGTTGATGAAGGGATCGACGTTGCTTTCAGAATTGGCGAACTGAATGACAGCAGTATGATTGGCAGACCATTAATGCCATATCGGATGGCCGTCTGTGCATCACCGGAATATCTGCAAGCATATGGAACACCTGCACATCCTTCTGAGCTTTCCGAACATCAGTTGCTTTCTCTCTCGGCATCGTCCCGCTCGCCATGGAAGCTGAGCAGAGGCGAGGAAAAAATTGAAATCCCGGTACACAGTAAACTGACGATTAACAATGGACAGGCGCTGAGGGTAGCTGCCCGCTCAGGGCTTGGGATTGTTATGCAGCCAGAAATACTTCTGTCGGAGGACATGATTTCAGGAAGGCTGGTACGCCTGTTTCAGGAATGGCATATACGAGAAAGACAGGTATGGCTGTTATATCTCAGGGATAAAAGAATGACCCCCAAGATTCGCGCCTTTATCAATTTCTCACTTGAGGCGTTTTCACCCGGTAACGTCCAGGCAGATCCACATAATCAGCACTTAACGCCATAAGCAGGCTGTCCGGAAGCAGAAAAGCAAAAACCCGCCTTTTGGGCGGGTTCTCTGAATAGTGGTGCCCGGACTCGGAATCGAACCAAGGACACGGGGATTTTCAATCCCCGTGTTTATGGAAAGCAGTGAAGTGAGCAATCGTTCTCATCTGAATAATGTTATTCAGGTGACGAAATGCATT
>Ga0209371_1000921_pt1 | contig 23216 bp, 19 predicted proteins | sample AgamicAtAmrz_FD_187165 | JGI IMG/M metagenome (GOLD analysis project Ga0209371, IMG submission 187165) | Agave microbial communities from Guanajuato, Mexico - At.Am.rz (SPAdes) (version 2) | ecosystem: Host-associated > Plants > Roots > Rhizosphere | place: Guanajato, Mexico | collected 2012-06-07
GCCATCACTAAGCTGAACCCTGGCGTCAAGCTGCCGGATACCAATATCAACGTGGTGCGCCGCGCTGACGGTTCCGGTACATCCTTTGTATTCACCAGCTATCTGGCGAAGGTGAACAGCGACTGGAACAGCAAAGTTGGCAAAGGCAACACCGTTAACTGGCCAACCGGCCTGGGCGGCAAAGGCAACGACGGCGTAGCCGCTTTCGTGCAGCGTCTGCCTGGCTCGATTGGCTATGTGGAATACGCCTACGCCAAACAAAACAACCTGGCCTATACCAAGCTGCTGGATGCCGACGGCAAAGCCGTTGCGCCAGGCGAACAGAGCTTCAGCGACGCGGCGAAAGGCGCGGACTGGAGCAAATCCTTCGCGCAGGATCTGACCTACCAGAAAGGCGATAACGCCTGGCCAATCACCTCCACCACTTTTATTTTGATGCACAAAGATCAGGCCAACGCGGAGAAGGGCGCAGCCGTACTGAAGTTCTTTGACTGGGCCTATAAAAACGGCGCCCAGGTCACCACCAGCCTGGACTATGCCGCGCTGCCGGACTCCGTCGTAGAGCAGATCCGCGCCGCATGGAAAACCAATATTAAAGACAGCTCGGGCAAAGCGCTGTACTAAGCTGACTAAACGGCTATAAGTTTCGGGCGGCCGCTGTGCCGCCCAAAAACGTTCACTATCGGGAATTTTATGGCTACATCCAGGCCGACATTCAAGGCTCCCGGCAAGCAGGGTGACCTCATTTTTGGCGCGCTGGTCAAGCTGGCCGCGCTGATTGTCTTACTGCTGCTCGGCGGCATTATTGTCTCGCTCATCGTCTCTTCCTGGCCCAGCATTCAGAAATTTGGCCTCTCCTTTCTGTGGACCAAAACCTGGGATGCGCCTAATGAACAGTTCGGCGCGCTGGTGCCGATTTACGGCACGCTGGTGACCTCTGCTATCGCGCTGGTTATCGCCGTGCCGGTCAGCTTTGGCATCGCGCTGTTTCTCACCGAACTGGCACCAAACTGGCTGCGTCGTCCTTTAGGCGTGGCGATCGAGCTGCTGGCCGCCATCCCCAGCATCGTTTACGGCATGTGGGGGCTGTTTATCTTCGCTCCGCTGTTTGCCACTTATTTTCAGACGCCGCTGGGCGAGCTGATGGCCAACGTGCCTATTGTCGGCTCGCTGTTCTCCGGCCCGGCTTTTGGCATCGGCATTCTGGCTGCCGGGATTATCCTGGCGATCATGATCATTCCTTATATCGCCTCGGTGATGCGTGACGTTTTCGAGCAGACCCCGGTGATGATGAAAGAGTCCGCTTACGGCATCGGCTGCACCACCTGGGAAGTGATCTGGCGCATCGTGCTGCCGTTTACCAAAAACGGCGTGATCGGCGGCATTATGCTGGGGCTGGGGCGCGCGCTGGGCGAAACCATGGCGGTGACCTTTATTATCGGTAATACCTACCAGCTGGACAGCGCTTCGCTGTTTATGCCGGGCAACAGCATCACCTCCGCGCTGGCAAACGAATTCGCCGAAGCGGAATCGGGCGTGCATACCGCCGCGTTGATGGAGCTGGGACTGATCCTGTTTGTGATTACCTTTATCGTGCTGGCCTGTTCAAAGCTGATGATTATCCGCCTGGCGAAAAGTGAAGGAGCGCGCTCATGAGCATGATAGCCATGCAGTCCCGCGCGGAGCTGGAAGCCTCCCGCCGTAAAATGCAGGCGTGGCGGCGGATGAAAAACCGCATCGCGTTGACCCTTTCCCTGCTGACGATGGCGTTTGGCCTGTTCTGGCTGATTTGGATCCTTTGGGCGACTATCGCGCGCGGCGTGGACGGCATGACGCTGGCGCTGTTTACGGAAAACACGCCGCCGCCCAATACGGCAGGCGGCGGTCTGGCTAACGCCATTATGGGCAGCGGCCTGCTGATTTTCTGGTCGACCATCGTGGGGACGCCGCTGGGCATCATGGCCGGTATCTATCTGGCGGAATATGGCCGTAAAGGCTGGCTGGCGGAAACGATCCGCTTTATCAACGATATCCTGCTTTCCGCTCCCTCCATCGTGGTCGGCCTGTTCGTCTACACGCTGGTGGTAGCGCAGATGCAGCACTTTTCTGGCCTGGCGGGCGCGGTGGCGCTGGCACTGTTGCAGATCCCCGTGGTTATTCGCACCACGGAAAATATGCTGAAGCTGGTGCCGGACAGCCTGCGCGAAGCGGCATACGCGCTGGGTACGCCGAAATGGAAAATGATTTCGGCCATTACGCTGAAGGCTTCGATATCGGGCATTCTTACCGGCATCCTGCTGGCGATAGCGCGTATCGCCGGGGAAACGGCACCGCTGCTGTTTACCTCGCTCTCCAACCAGTTCTGGAGCACCGATATGCTGCAGCCGCTGGCTAACCTGCCGGTGACGATTTTTAAATTCGCCATGAGCCCGTTTGCCGAATGGCAAAGCCTGGCCTGGGCAGGCGTGCTGCTGATTACCGTCTGCGTGCTGATTTTAAATATTCTGGCGCGCGTGATTTTTGCCAAAAGCAAACACTGATCTAACGCGCGGCTGCGGCGGCGCGTATAAGCGAGAAAAAGAATGGCTGACAACACTTCCGGCAATATGATCCAGGTTCGTGATTTGAACTTTTACTATGGAAAATTTCATGCGCTGAAGAATATCAATCTGGATATTGCTAAAAACCAGGTCACCGCTTTTATCGGCCCGTCGGGCTGCGGTAAATCGACGCTGCTGCGCACGTTTAACAAGATGTTTTCGCTCTATCCGGAACAGCGCGCGGAAGGCGAGATCCTGCTGGATGGCGAAAACATCCTGACCGCCAGCCAGGATATCGCCCTGCTGCGCGCGCGCGTCGGCATGGTGTTCCAGAAACCGACGCCGTTCCCGATGTCGATTTACGATAACATCGCTTTCGGCGTGCGCCTGTTCGAAAAACTTTCCCGTGCCGAAATGGATGAGCGCGTACAATGGGCGCTGACCAAAGCAGCGCTGTGGACGGAAACCAAAGACAAGCTGCAGCAGAGCGGCTACAGCCTTTCCGGCGGCCAGCAGCAGCGCCTTTGCATCGCTCGCGGCATTGCTATTCGGCCGGAGGTGCTGCTGCTGGACGAGCCGTGCTCCGCGCTGGATCCTATTTCCACTGGCCGTATCGAAGAGCTGATCACCGAGCTGAAGCAGGATTACACCGTGGTAATCGTCACGCATAACATGCAGCAGGCCGCGCGCTGTTCCGACCATACGGCCTTTATGTATCTGGGCGAGCTGATTGAGTTCAGCGATACGGATACGCTGTTTACCAAACCGCACCAAAAACAAACCGAAGACTATATCACTGGCCGCTATGGTTAAGTTGACTGGAGAAACGCATGGATAATCTCAATCTGAATAAACATATCTCCGGGCAGTTCAACGCCGAGCTGGAGCACATCCGCACCCAGGTGATGACGATGGGCGGCATGGTGGAAAAACAGCTGACGGACGCCATCGTCGCGATGCACAACCAGGATGCCGAGCTGGCGCAGCGGGTGATCGATGGCGATCAGAAGGTCAACATGATGGAGGTGTCGATTGACGAGGCGTGCGTGCGCATTATCGCCAAGCGCCAGCCGACCGCCAGCGACCTGCGTCTGGTGATGGCGATCATCAAAACCATTTCCGAGCTGGAGCGCATTGGCGACGTGGCGGAAAAAATCAGCCGCACGGCGCTGGAAAAATTTGGCCAGCAGCACCAGTCGCTGCTGGTAAATCTGGAATCGCTGGGCTATCACACCATTCAGATGCTGCACGACGTGCTGGATGCTTTTGCGCGCATGGATCTCAATGCGGCTATTGAAATCTATCGGGAAGATAAAAAGGTCGACCAGGAATATGAGGGCATCGTGCGTCAGCTGATGACCTATATGATGGAAGATCCGCGCACCATTCCCAGCGTGCTGACCGCGCTGTTCTGCGCGCGCGCTATCGAGCGTATTGGCGATCGCTGCCAGAATATCTGTGAAATCATCTTCTATTTCGTGAAAGGTCAGGATTTCCGTCACGTTGGCGGCGACAAGCTGGACGAGCTGCTCACCGGCGAAAGCGACGACAAGCCGGTCTGACCATCGCGCTGCCGGTCTGACGCTTTAAGTTGGTCTGGCGGCGCTCGTAATTTATACTTGCCGCACTTCACACCGGCAAGGAACTCCCGTGATGCAACAAAAAAAAGGCGTAACGCCAGGCAAAGCGATGCTGGCGGCGATCAGCGGCTACGCAATGGACGGCTTCGATCTGCTGATCCTCGGGTTTATGCTGCCCGCCATCAGCCTTTCTCTGGCGCTCGATCCCTCGCAGGCAGGCTCGCTGGTCACCTGGACGTTGATTGGCGCGGTGATCGGCGGCGTCGTGTTCGGCCATCTCAGCGACAAGCTGGGCCGGATCCGCGTGCTGACCTTTACCATCCTGATGTTTTCCGTGTTTACCGGGCTTTGCGCCTTTGCGCAGGGCTACTGGGATCTGCTGGCGTACCGCACGCTGGCGGGCGTGGGGCTGGGCGGCGAGTTTGGCATCGGCATGGCGCTGATTGCCGAAGCCTGGCCCGCCAACAAGCGTAACCGTGCTTCCGCCTGGGTCGGCATCGGCTGGCAGCTTGGCGTGCTGCTGGCCGCTTTTATTACCCCGCTGCTGTTAACCTACATCGGCTGGCGCGGCATGTTCCTGGTCGGGCTGCTGCCTGCCGCCGCATCGTTTTTTATCCGGAGCGGCCTGGGCGAGCCGGAAGGCTTTACGCGGCATGTGGATGTCCATCAGGGCTTATCGTTCGCCGCCAGGCTGAAGCTGCTGTGTAAAGATGCCGCCACGACTAAGGCCAGCCTGGGGATTTTTATCCTGTGCTCGGTACAGAACTTTGGCTACTACGGCTTGATGATTTGGATGCCGGCTTACCTTTCCAGCCGCTTTGGCTTCTCGCTGACCAAATCGGGGCTGTGGACGGCGGTCACGGTCGTGGGCATGACGTTGGGTATCTGGCTGTTCGGCATGCTGGCCGATCGCTTTGCCCGCTGGAAGATTTTCCTGCTTTATCAGGCTGGTGCGGTCGTGATGGTGGTGGCATACGCCCAGCTACGCGATCCGATGATGATGCTGTTTGCGGGCGCCGTGATGGGGATGTTCGTCAACGGCATGATCGGCGGCTACGGCGCGCTGATCTCAGACACCTATCCCGTGCAGGTCAGAGCTACGGCGCAAAACGTCTTATTTAACCTGGGCCGCGGCGTCGGCGGTTTTGGCCCGCTGGTTATCGGACTGCTGGCGATGCAGTTCTCCTTTACGGCAGCGATTACGCTGCTGGCGCTGATTTACCTGCTGGATATCTTCGCCACGCTGTTTTTACTGCCGAAAAAGCAGGGCAGCGAAGATACGCTGGGCGCGATCGGCTAAACGGTGTCCGCGCCGCCTGGCGCGGAGTGCCTGCTCAGCGCGTCAGTTGCCAGCCTTTTTGCCGCCACAGTTCCGGCAGCTGCGCCATATCGTCAAAAGGCGTCACCAGCGGATGATCCAGCGGCCTGTTGTGGGCGTCCGCGCAGTAATAGAACACCGGGATACCCGCCGCGATGCCTGCTTTGGCGCCCGCTTCGGAATCATCCACCAGGATGCACTGCGCCAGCGGGATCGCCATCTGTTCCGCCGCGTATGCCATCAGCGCGGGATCGGGCTTCCAGCGTGAAATCGTATAGCCGCTGTACAACCGGTCATCAAAATAGTCGAGCATCCCGGTTAATCCCAGCGAATGCTGCATTTTCGGCACGGTGCCGTTCGATACCACGCACATCGGCACGCTAATCTGCGCCAGCAGGGCTTTCGCGCCCGCAATCGGCTGTAGCTGTTGCTCAAAAAGGTGCGCCACTTCCTGACGGTAAGCCGGCTCCAGCTCCGTGACATCGGCGCTGAGATGATGTTCAGCGGTCACGTCGGCAATAATGTCATAGAGCTTTACGCCCTTATATTTTTCAAACATCTCCTGCAGCGACAGCTCGACGCCGTAGCGCGCAAACGTATTGACATAGGCCTGGGTACAAAGCAGCTCGCTGTCCACCAGCGTGCCGTCGCAATCAAAAAAGATACAGCTAACAGACATCGGTTCATCCTTAACGAAGGGGCGTGCTTTTACTTTACGCGTGGAAAGGTAAAACGCGACCGGAAAAGATGAATTTTACGTTAACGGCGCTGAAGTCAGGGCTAACAAGGCGCAATCGGTTGCGAAAAAACTCCGGCGCCGTCTGGCAAATTAAAATTTATCGTTTAGGATAGCCGACGATAACTTTTCTCCGTTTTGGAATCTTATATGAACAACTCAGGTCTACTGCAGCGGATCTTCAAACTACAGGAACACGGCACGACGGTGCGTACGGAAGTGATTGCCGGTTTTACCACCTTCCTGACCATGGTCTATATCGTGTTCGTGAATCCGCAGATCCTCGGCGTGGCGGGCATGAATACCCAGGCGGTATTCGTGACGACCTGCCTGATCGCCGCCGGAGGCAGTATTCTGATGGGGCTGGTCGCCAACCTGCCGGTAGCGCTTGCGCCCGCAATGGGCCTGAACGCCTTTTTTGCTTTCGTGGTCGTCGGCGCGATGGGCGTCTCCTGGCAGACCGGCATGGGCGCCATCTTCTGGGGCGCCGTAGGGCTGCTGTTGCTGACCCTTTTCCGCATCCGCTACTGGATGATTTCCAATATCCCAATCAGCCTGCGCGTGGGTATTACTGCCGGTATTGGCCTGTTTATCGCGATGATCGGCCTGAAAAACGCCGGGATCGTGGTGCCCAATAAAGAAACGCTGGTGGCGGTAGGCGATCTGACCTCCCACAGCGTCCTGCTGGGCGCGCTGGGCTTCTTTATTATTGCCGTGCTGGCTTCCCGCAATATTCATATTGCGGTGCTGGTTTCCATTGTGGTGACTACGCTGATCGGCCTGGCGCTGGGCGACGTGAAGTATGGCGGCGTGTTCTCTATGCCTACGGGCATTACGTCCATTCTGGGCGAAGTCGATCTGAAAGGGTCGCTGAACGTCGGCATGGCGGGGATCATCTTCTCCTTTATGCTGGTAAACCTGTTTGACTCTTCTGGCACGCTGATTGGCGTAACGGATAAAGCGGGCCTGACCGATGAAAAAGGCACGTTTCCGCGCATGAAGCAGGCGCTTTACGTCGACAGCATCAGCTCGGTAGCGGGCGCTTACATCGGTACTTCTTCCGTTACCGCCTATATCGAAAGCTCCTCCGGCGTCTCTATTGGCGGACGCACGGGCCTGGTGGCCGTGGTGACGGGCGTGCTGTTCCTGCTGGTGATGTTCCTGTCGCCGCTGGCGGGCATGGTGCCGGCTTACGCTGCCGCAGGCGCGCTGATCTACGTGGGCGTGCTGATGACCTCCAGCCTGGCGCGCGTCAAGTGGGACGACCTGACCGAAGCGGTGCCGGCCTTTGTTACCACAGTGATGATGCCGTTCAGTTTTTCTATTACCGAAGGCATTGCGCTGGGCTTTATTTCTTACTGCGTGATGAAGCTGGGCACGGGCCGCTGGCGTGAAATTTCGCCGTGCGTCATCGTCGTGGCGATCCTGTTTGTGTTAAAAATTGTCTTTATCGACGCGCACTAATCTGAACGGGCCGCTGGCCCGTTTTTTTTGGCCGCGCTAAAGCGCGATTGCTTTTTCCGGCGGCAGGCTCACCAGCCGCAGCGCGCGCGGCCCCATCTTCTGTCCCGTGGCTGGAATATCCTGCAGGCCTTTCCAGCGCGCGTTGTCCACTTCCCACAGCGAGAGCCGCTCACAGCCCGATGAATGGGCGCAAGACCAGATAATCAGCGGCTCAACGTCGGAAAAGGCTTCTGTCTGCGGCTGCAACAGCGAGCGTAGCCGCCCGGACGCGGGATGCAGCCTCAGCGAATCTTTTTCCGGGTTATCGGACAGCTTTAGTATGCTTTGCCGCATCGTCCAGAGCTGGGTGGCCGCCTCATCGGGATCGGTCTGGGCCAGTATCCAGGCTTTTTCGGCCGGAGAAATTTCACGTGAATATCGCTCCAGCGTCTGGCGGCTGTGGGCGCGGACGATTTCCATATCCAGCCCGACGCTGCCGTCTTCTCCGGCCAGCAGTACGCCAACGATATTGCCTGCGTAGGCGATGCTGAAATCGGGCAGCTGCGGATCGGCAAAGTGGGGACGTCCGTTTGGTGAGAGCCGGATTTCAGGCAGCGGCGAAATGCCATAAAGGCGCAGCAGCATTTCCGCCAGCAGCATACGGGCCACCAGAAAGCGCGTCCGCCGTCTTTCCGGTAGGTTACTGGCGCTTTCTGTTATCTGTTGAGAAAGTTGGTGTACCGGGACGCGGGTATCCGTCAGGATCCAGCGTGCGAAATGGCTGGCCATCTGTCGCTCCGTGAAAATGGGTGAAAACGCGTTATTATTGTAAGAATTTTCTTAGCGCGTGACACGTAACTTTCCCGTTTTACCTCTAAATTAGGATTAATATTAACGAATGCGCGTGTGGTTCTCATCGTCAATATTCTTTTTACATGGCTTTTTAATATCTTCATTGTCTTATTTAAGTTTAATAATTTCCTGTAATGCCAATATATAATTGCTAAAGGGAGTGCAGAAGAATTCCAATAAATTAGTGTAGTAGAATTAAATATTGTTGTTATTTTCAATTTTAAATTGAAGTTGATTGTCGTACGGGAAATAGTGTACTTTCCTCTGCCAGGCACGGAAGGCCGGATTTTATTCACTTCATCAGTAAGTGCTAATAAATCTTTTATAATCAAACGCTAAGAATGTTATGGAAAACAAACCTTTATTTCGCATGGAAGCGGTGCAGCATCTGAAGACGAAATGGCTGGGTAAGGCGTTGTTAACCTCCGGCTATCCCGCCTGGGCCGTCGCTCTGGCGTCAATGCTGTTCTTTATTTTGCTGCTGATGTTTATTCTTTACGGCACCTTTACCCGCCGAATTAACGTCAACGGCGAGGTGATCTCGTTGCCGCACGCCATCACCATCCTTGCACCACAGCAGGGGTTTATTACCAAAACCTGGGCTGAAACCGGGCAGCGCGTAAAAAAGGGCGATCGGCTTTATCAAATCGACGTCAGCCGGATTACCTTGACCGGCAACGTCAGCGTCCGTTCGATCGCTGCGATTAATCAACAGATTGCGCTATCGGAAACGATTATCGCCCGGCTTCAGAAAAACAAAGCGGCCACGCTGAAGAATTTGCAGCATCAGCTGGCGCAGTACCAGGCGGCGCATCAAAAATCGCAGACGCTGATTTTTGAAGCCGGAAACGGCCTGAGCGAAATGCGGAAAAGCATGACGAGTTACGGTGATTACTTACGTAAGGGTTTGATTAACAAAGAGCAGTTTGCCAATCAGCGCTATCTTTTTTATCAGCAGCAGAATGCCTGGCAGAGCCTGAATACGCAGGTTATTCAGGAAGCTTTGCAGATTAGCAGCCTGGAGAGCGAGCTGCTGACCAGGGGGATCGAATATGACAACCAGATTTCGCAATATCAGGCGCAGCGCAGCGATCTGATGCGCCAGCTGGCGGAGGTGGACGCCAGCGGCACGCTGTTTATTACCGCGCCGAGCGACGGCAAAATTGAAAATATGAGCGTGACGGAAGGGCAAATGGTCAGCCCTGGCGACAGCCTGGCCCAGCTGACGCCCGCCAGCAGCAACCGTTATTACCTGATGCTGTGGCTGCCCAACACCAGCATGCCCTATGTCCATCCTGGCGACGCCATCAACCTGCGTTATGAAGCGTTCCCCTTCGAGAAATATGGTCAGTTTCCGGGCCGCATCCTGTCCATTTCCAACGTGCCGGCTTCCTATCAGGAAATGGGCAAGTACAACACGCTTCCGCGCACCGACGGCGTCATCGAACCCTATTACAAGGTAATCGTGTCGCTTGAAGAGAGCCGCTTCAGCTATCAGGGCAAGCCCCTGGCGCTCTCCAGCGGCATGAAAGCGCAGGCCACGCTGTTTCTGGAAAAACGGCCTCTCTGGCAGTGGATGCTGTCGCCTTACTATGACCTCAAAAAAAGCATTAGCGGGCCTGTAAATGAACGATCCTCTGTTTGACACTCTCCTGCGTCGGCTGAATTTCAGCTTTCGGCGCAAAGTGCCGGTCGTGTTGCAAACCGAAGCGGCAGAATGCGGCCTGGCCTGTCTGGTCATGGCCTGCCGCTATCACGGCATGGATATTGACCTGTTTAATTTGCGCAGCCGATTTGGCATCTCTTCACATGGCGCTACGCTGGCCGTGCTGATCGACATCGGCAGGCAGCTGAAGCTGAAAACGCGACCGCTGGCGCTGGATCTGGACGAGCTGAAACAGCTGAAAACGCCCTGTCTGCTGCACTGGGATATGAGCCACTTCGTGGTGCTGGTTGCCGTTAAAGGCTCGCGCTTTATCCTGCACGATCCGGCCTTTGGCCGGCGTGTTGTCGGGCTGGCGGAAATGTCCCAGCACTTTTCCGGCGTGGCGCTGGAAGTTTGGCCAGACAGCGAGTTCTCCCGCATTAAACAACGCAGCAGCCTGAGCTTTACCACGATGATGAAAAACGTCAGCGGGCTGCCGGGCTTCCTGGCCAAAATCTTCTGCCTTTCGCTGGTGATAGAAGCGGTTAACCTGCTGATGCCGGTAGGCACGCAGCTGGTGATGGATCATGTGATTATCGCGGAAGACCACGATTTGCTGTCGCTGATCTGTATCGGGCTACTGGGCTTTATCCTGTTCCGCGCCTTCGTCAGTATGCTGCGCGCCTGGACATCGCTGGTGATGGGATCGCTGATCGACGTGCAGTGGAAAGCGGGCATGTTCGATCATCTGCTTAATTTGCCGCTCAACTATTTTGAGAAGCGCAAGCTTGGCGATATTCAGTCCCGCTTTGGCTCGCTGGACGTGATCCGCAACACGTTAACCAGCAGCCTGGTGAACGGCATTATCGACTCGCTGATGTCGATTGGCGTGTTTATCATGATGTTTCTGTACGGCGGCTGGCTGGTATGGGTCGTGCTGGGCTTTACGGCGCTGTATATGCTGCTGCGCCTGGCGACCTGGCAGCGCTATCGGCAGGCGCAGGAAGAGCAGATTGTGAAAGGCGCACGGGCCAGCTCGCATTTTATGGAAAGCCTTTACGGCATCGGCACGTTAAAAGCGCTGGGCATAACCGCCAAGCGAGCGCAGTTCTGGCTAAATCTGAATATCGACACCACCAACGCCAATATTCGCCTGACCCGACTCGATCTGCTGTTTGGCGGCGTAAACACGTTTATCAGCACCATCGACCAGGTTGTGATCCTGTGGCTTGGCGCCTCAATGGTGATCGATGGTCAAATGACGCTGGGTATGTTTGTCGCCTTTAACGCCTATCGCGGCCAGTTTTCCGACCGGGCCGCCAGCCTGATCAATATGGTGCTACAGCTGAAAATGCTGACGCTGCACAGCGACAGGGTAGCGGACATCGTCTTTACCGACGCCGAAGAAAGCCAGCCGGGCCGGGCGCTGGTCGCCTCGGGCGAACCGGCCAGCTTTGAGGCGCGCGGCGTCACCTATCAGTATGACAAGCTGTCGAAACCGATTTTCAGCGGGCTGAATATCATCGTCGAGGCCGGCGAGAGCGTGGCGATTGTCGGGCCTTCCGGCATTGGCAAAACCACGCTGATGAAGGTCATGTCCGGCCTGCTGGCGCCTGCCGAGGGCGAAATCCTGATCAACGGCCTGAATATCAACAATATCGGGCTGAATAACTATCGGGAATGTATCGCCTGCGTATTGCAGGAAGACAAGCTGTTTGCCGGATCCATCGCTGAGAACATCGCCAGCTTTGACGGCGAGAAGGATATGGAGCGTATTATCCGCTGCGCCATGGACTGCAATATTCATGAGGAAATTAGCGCGATGCCGATGGGCTACGAGACGCTGATTAGCGAGCTGGGCGGCAGCCTGTCGGGCGGACAGAAGCAGCGCTTGCTGATTGCCCGAGCCTTATACCGACGGCCCAACATCCTGTTTCTGGATGAGGCGACCAGCCATCTGGATCTGGCTAACGAGGCGCATATCAATGCTTCCGTGGCGGCGCTGAAAATCACCCGGATCTTTATCGCGCACCGGCCTTCGACTATCGCCAGCGCGGACAGAGTGATTGAGCTGTAAGCTTTAGCAAAAAACGCCTGTAATTACAGGCGTTTTCTATGTTGCCCTTATTCTAAGGTAATCGCTTTTTTGATGTTATTGACCTGAAACTGCAAATCTGTGCCGGGGATTTTAGACCCGACAGCAAACGGATTAACATAGTTTCTCAACGCCGAATAGGGCGCTGTTGACATAGCGGTTCTGACAATTTTAAAGGGAACGGAAAGTTCAACCTCCGTATAGGTACCCACTGTGCCGCCGCTGGTATAGGCATAGGTAGAAACTTTTTTCCCCGTAGGGATATTAACGGGGGCTGCTCCCGGCTCGGTATCGCCGTAGCCAACATAAATGGTCAGCCCATACCCCAACTCGCCTGCAGCATTACGTTTGAAGTAGACTTCCGCGTCTTGCCCATACTGCTTAAGCTGATCTAACGCACAATTAAATTTTACGTCCATTTTTCCGCTATAGATTACGGTGTCGACAGGCGTATCTGCCGATAATTTCAAGCCTAATGTTTTTAAATTAAGCGCTGTTATCGTAATCGAATTTTTACAATTTAGCGTCGTGTCATCAGCTGCACAGGCCGTCATAGTAACAGAGCAAAAAAATAGTGCGGCCAGGCCATTAATGAAGGTTTTTTTCATGAGGATTGTCCTTAATATATCATATGGAAAATTTATCTTTATTTGTAAGGTGTTTTTAACTTATTCTCCCCTATAAAATACAGCCTCCTTTCTTTATGAGTATTCTATGTAATTCATTGTTTTTATTGTATAAATACAATAAAAATATTAATTTCTTTCTTTATATTAATAAATTATCCCGGCGGTATCTCACCGCTTTGTCTGGCCTGAATGCATAAGTGAAGCTGATGCAATAATAATTACTTTAACGCTAAAAAATTGCGACATTCGTCTGAGTAATGGTAAAAAATTATTCTGTCTTAATGAGTGAAAGTAAAAAGATATAAGTTCAGGTGGGAGTGAAATATAAATAAAAACGGTGCCCACAGCAGGAGCACCATTTTAAATGATTATTTACCAATACAAAAACTGGAGAAAATCCGTCCCAGCAGATCGTCGGAGGTGAACTCGCCGGTGATCTCGCTTAACGCCTGCTGCGCGACGCGCAGCTCTTCCGCCAGCAGCTCGCCCGCTTTGGCGCCCAGCAGCTGCTCTTTGCCCTGAAGTAAGTGAACGGCCGCTAACTCCAGCGCCTGAAGATGGCGACGGCGCGCCAGGAAGCCGCCTTCGGTATTGCCTGCAAAGCCTATCGTTTCCTTCAGATGCTCGCGTAGCACCTCAACGCCTTCACCCGTACGCGCGGAGAGACGAATAAGTGAGTGATCGTTTACTTGCGTCAGCCCCAGCGTTTCGCCTGTAACATCCGCTTTGTTGCGCACCACGGTAATCGGCAGGCTGGCGGGCAGACGGGCGATAAAGTCCGGCCAGATTTCCGCCGGTTCGGTCGCGCCGGTGGTGGTGCCGTCAACCATAAACAGCACGCGGTCGGCCTGCTCGATTTCATGCCAGGCACGCTCAATACCGATCCTTTCCACCTCGTCACTGGCTTCGCGCAGCCCGGCGGTATCGATAATATGCAGCGGCATCCCGTCGATATGGATATGCTCACGCAGCACGTCACGCGTGGTACCGGCAATGTCGGTAACGATGGCCGCTTCACGGCCCGCCAGCGCGTTGAGCAGACTGGATTTCCCGGCGTTGGGGCGGCCTGCAATCACCACCTTCATGCCTTCGCGCAGCAGGCTGCCCTGACGCGCTTCGGCGCGCACGCTGTCCAGATCGGCTATCACCTGATTCAGCTGGGCTTCGATTTTGCCGTCAGACAGGAAGTCTATCTCCTCGTCGGGAAAATCAATCGCCGCTTCCACGTAGATGCGCAGGTGAGTAAGTGCTTCCACCAGCGTGTTGACGCGTAGCGAAAAAGCGCCCTGAAGCGAGTTCAGCGCCGAGCGTGCCGCCTGCTCCGAACTGGCGTCAATCAGATCGGCAATAGCCTCCGCCTGCGCCAGATCGAGCTTGTCGTTAAGGAAGGCGCGCTCGGAGAACTCGCCGGGACGAGCGATACGCACGCCGGGAATAGCCACAATGCGCTTCAGCAGCAGATCCAGAATTACCGGCCCGCCGTGGCCCTGCAGCTCCAGCACGTCTTCGCCGGTAAAGGAATTCGGGCCGGGGAACCAGAGCGCAATTCCCTGATCCAGCGTGGTGCTATCGGCGTCGCGGAAGGGCAGATAGTCGGCGTAGCGGGGCTTCGGCAGCTTGCCCAGCAGCGCCTGGGCCACCTCGGCGGCTTTGGGGCCGGAAACGCGCAGAATACCCACGCCACCGCGGCCTGGCGGCGTCGCCTGGGCGACGATAGTCTCGCTATGACTCATGTTCGACTCTCTTTTTAAGGCAAAAAAATAAGGCGGTCAGTTGACCGCCTTATGATAACCCTTGTCCGCGCCGTTGGCGACGGGACGTCGGTTAAGCTTTTTTCTTGTCGCGGCTGTGCAGACCGCGTTTTTCCAGCCCGCGGTAGATCAGCTGCTGCTGCAGAATGGTCACCAGGTTGCTGACGATGTAGTACAGCACCAGACCAGACGGGAACCACAGGAAGAACACGGTGAAGATAACCGGCATAAAGGTCATGATCTTCTGCTGCATCGGATCGGTCACGGTGGTCGGCGACATCTTCTGAATGAAGAACATCGTTACGCCCATCAGGATCGGCAGGATGTAGTACGGGTCCTGAGCAGAAAGGTCATGGATCCACAGCGCGAACGGCGCATGACGCAGCTCGATAGAGCCCATCAGCATGTAGTACAGCGCAAGGAAGATCGGCATCTGGATAACCAGCGGCAGACAGCCGCCCAGCGGATTCACCTTCTCTGCTTTATACAGCGCCATCATTTCCTGGCTCATGCGCTGCTTGTCGTCGCCTAAGCGCTCGCGCATCGCCTGAATCTTCGGCTGCAGCATACGCATCTTAGCCATCGAGGTGTACTGCGCTTTGGTCAGCGGGTACATGATGCCGCGCACGATAAAGGTGATGACGATAATGGAGAAGCCCCAGTTACCGATAAAGCTGTGCAGGAACTTCAGCAGCTTAAACAGCGGCTGAGAGATAAACCACAGCCAGCCGTAGTCCACGGTCAGATCCAGGTGTGGGGCGATAGCCGCCATTTTATCCTGAATTTCCGGGCCAACCCACAGCGTGGCGTTGAGGTTCTGCTGCGCGCCTGCCGCAACGGAAACCGGCGTAGACTTGTAGCCTACCGCAGCGATGCCGTTACCCAGATTGCTGGTGTACAGCGTGTTGGCGCCGTTGGTGCGCGGCACCCAGGCGGTAGCGAAGTACTGCTGCAGCATCGCCACCCAACCGTTGTTGGTATTGACGCTCAGGTTTTCGTTATCGCTGATTTTATCGAACTTGTACTTCTCGTAGTTGGTCTCACTGCTGGAGTAAGCCGCGCCACGGAAGGTGTGCAACGCAAAGTTATTGCTGCCGGTATCGCGATGCTTAGGCAGATCGATAGTCTGCTTCAGCTGGCCGAACATCGCCACTTCCAGCGGCTGCTGGGTAGTGTTGTTGATCTGGTAATCGACGTCGATGGCAAACTCGCCGCGCTTCAGCACGAAGGTTTTGGTATAGGTCGCGCCGTTTTCCGCCGTAAAGGTCATTGGAATACGCAGCTCGCTCGCGCCGTCAGCCAGCTCAAAGCTGTCCTGGGTCGTGGTGTAAAGCGGGCGGGCGCCGTTGGCCGGGTTATCCGGGCCGTTGCGTCCGGTCAGGCCGCTTTGTGCCTGATAGAGAAAGCCTGGCGAGGTTTCCAGCAGCTGGAAAGGCTGTGAAGAACCCAGTTTGTCCGGGTAAGTCAGCAGCTGCGCCTGCTCAATATCGCCACCGCGAGTATTGATCTGTAAAGACAGGACGTCAGTCTTAACGGTGATCGTTTTGCCCTGGCCGCTGGCGGGTACACCCTGGTTTGCGGCATCACCGGCTGCTGTCGTGTTTTGCGTGGTCTGGGTTTGCTGCGGCTGCGGAGCATGGTCCGTCTGCCAGGTCTGCCAGATCATAAAAGACACGAACAGAAAAGCGATGAGAAAAAGATTGCGTTGCGAATCCATCGTTAATGTTCTCAGTTATCGTCGGTTTTTGGCGGCACCGGATCGTCACCACCCGGGTTCAAAGGGTGGCATTTTAATACGCGTTTCATCGTCAACCAACTGCCTTTTACCACACCAAACCTGCGCAATGCCTCAATACCGTATTGCGAACAGGTTGGGTGGAAACGACAGTGGGGTCCTAAAAGCGGGCTGATCGCGCGTTGATAAACGCGGATCAGCGCAATCAGGAGCCGCGAGCCAGGCGACAGTGACGACGCCACATCTTCTCCAACGCTTCCATCAGCGCACGGTTATCCAGATCGGCCACGCCTTTTTTCGCCACCACTACAAAATCCATAGCGGGCAGGTCGTGCTGACGCAGACGAAAGCTTTCGCGGGTCAATCGCTTGATCCGGTTGCGTTCATGTGCGCGCTTAACATGTTTTTTGGCGACGGTAAGACCGATGCGGGGATGCCCCAGCGAGTTAAGGCGGCCGAGGATGGTGATTTGCGGCGTACCGGCTCTTTGTGGCTGCTGGAAGACGAAAGTGAAATGAGTGGGAGTTAACAAACGTAACTCCCTGGGAAATGCGAGCTTAACCACTCAGCGGTTAGCTTTTATTACTTAGAAACGGTCAGACGTGAACGGCCTTTAGCACGACGACGTGCCAGAACCTGACGACCATTTTTTGTTGCCATACGAGCACGGAAACCATGTGAACGGTTGCGCTTCAGTACGGACGGTTGAAAAGTGCGTTTCATGGCGATTTCTACCTAAACTTGGAAAATTTCACTTAGTGACGCGCTTGAAAGGTCCGAAAACCAACCGACGCCTCAGTGTATCTTTAATAAAGAGGCGGGATTGTAATAATTGTACAGTCCGGAGTCAATTTACTTCGCTTTTAAAGGCGCGTCTGGATATCCCGTTCGACCGCAAAACCAGCCGGTACGGGCCAGAGCGCAACACGCCGGGGCACGAATTATACGGCCTCTGTCGTAAAGCGCAAGGATCGTTCAGGATCTTCCGCCGATCTTATTGCAAGCGCGTTGCGTAAATAACGTGACGGCGCCTTAAATTTTCATCTTATGCGCAGGATCCTGAATGTCTTTTGAGCGCGAACGAGTAAACTTGTCCCTGCGCGCTTTGCCCTGTGGATAAATTGGAACAAAACTGTGTAGAAAGTGAAGATCTCTGCTGCGCTTTGCGCTATGATCCGCCCTTCCGTTAGCGATCCTTCGGGTCAGTCAGCGGCGGAGAAACCGCGGACAGCGGTTCGTATGTGCGTCATCTGCATGCGTCAACAATGATGAATTTATCGCTTCAGCGCCTTTTTTCTTATCGAATATTTTCGAGTGGAGTCCGCCGTGTCACTTACGCTTTGGCAACAGTGTCTTGCCCGTTTGCAGGATGAACTACCTGCCACCGAATTCAGCATGTGGATACGTCCGCTCCAGGCTGAATTGAACGACAACACCCTGGCCCTGTATGCACCAAACCGCTTCGTGCTCGACTGGGTTCGTGACAAATACCTTAACAATATCAATGCGCTGCTTAATGACTTTTGCGGCGCCGATGTGCCGCTGCTGCGCTTTGAAGTCGGCAGCAAGCCGGTAACGCGTCCGGTCAGCCAGCCGGTGATGAGCAGCGCCAGCGCGCCGCCGCCGATGAACCGACCGGCACCGGTACGTCCAAGCTGGGACAGCATGCCTGCGCCTGCGGAGCTGTCGTATCGTTCAAACGTGAACACCAAGCATAACTTCGATAACTTCGTTGAAGGTAAATCGAACCAGCTGGCGCGTGCGGCCGCTCGTCAGGTCGCCGACAACCCCGGCGGCGCCTATAACCCTCTGTTCCTCTATGGCGGCACTGGCCTGGGGAAAACTCACCTGCTGCATGCTGTGGGTAACGGCATTATGGCGCGCAAGCCCAACGCCAAAGTGGTCTATATGCACTCGGAACGTTTTGTGCAGGACATGGTGAAGGCGCTGCAAAACAACGCCATTGAAGAATTTAAGCGCTACTATCGTTCGGTAGACGCGCTGCTGATCGATGATATTCAGTTTTTCGCCAACAAGGAGCGCTCGCAGGAGGAGTTTTTCCACACCTTCAACGCGCTGCTGGAAGGCAATCAGCAGATCATCCTGACGTCGGATCGCTATCCTAAAGAGATCAACGGCGTCGAAGATCGTCTGAAATCCCGCTTTGGCTGGGGCCTGACGGTGGCGATCGAGCCGCCAGAGCTGGAAACCCGCGTGGCTATCCTGATGAAAAAGGCGGATGAAAACGATATTCGCCTGCCGGGCGAGGTCGCCTTCTTTATTGCCAAGCGCCTGCGGTCCAACGTGCGCGAGCTGGAAGGCGCGCTGAACCGCGTGATCGCCAACGCCAACTTTACCGGCCGCGCCATCACCATCGACTTTGTGCGTGAAGCGCTGCGCGATCTGCTGGCGCTGCAGGAAAAGCTGGTCACCATCGATAATATCCAGAAGACGGTGGCGGAATATTACAAGATTAAGGTAGCCGACCTGCTTTCCAAGCGGCGTTCGCGCTCCGTCGCGCGTCCTCGCCAGATGGCGATGGCGATGGCGAAAGAGCTGACCAACCACAGCTTGCCGGAAATCGGCGACGCTTTCGGGGGTCGTGACCATACTACGGTGCTGCACGCCTGTCGCAAGATCGAGCAGCTGCGTGAAGAGAGTCACGATATTAAAGAAGATTTCTCAAATCTAATCAGAACATTATCTTCCTGACGCTATGAAATTTATTGTTGAACGTGAGCAGTTACTTAAACCTTTACAGCAGGTCAGCAGCCCGCTGGGCGGCCGGCCGACGCTGCCGATCCTCGGCAACCTGCTTTTACAGGTTAACGACGGCAGCCTGCTGCTGACGGGAACGGACTTAGAGATGGAAATGGTGGCCCGCGTCGCGTTGACGCAGGATCACGAGCCTGGCGCGACCACCGTGCCCGCGCGTAAATTTTTCGATATCTGCCGCGGTCTGCCTGAAGGCGCAGAGATCACGGTGATCCTGGATGGCGAAAGAATGCTGGTGCGCTCCGGCCGCAGCCGCTTCTCGCTTTCCACGCTGCCGGCCAGCGACTTCCCGAACCTGGACGACTGGCAAAGCGAGGTGGAATTCACGCTGCCGCAGGCCACGATGAAGCGCCTGATCGAAGCCACCCAGTTTTCTATGGCCCATCAGGACGTACGCTACTACCTGAACGGGATGCTGTTTGAAACGGAAGGCGAAGAGCTGCGCACCGTCGCCACCGACGGCCACCGTCTGGCGGTTTGCTCGATGCCGGTAGGCCAGTCGCTGCCCAATCATTCGGTGATCGTGCCGCGTAAGGGCGTGATTGAGCTGGTGCGCCTGCTGGACGGCGGCGAGACGCCGTTACAGGTGCAGATCGGCAGCAACAATATTCGCGCGCACGTCGGCGACTTTATCTTCACCTCCAAGCTGGTGGATGGCCGCTTCCCGGACTATCGTCGCGTGCTGCCGAAAAACCCGGACAAAACGCTGGATGCCGGCTGCGATCTGCTGAAGCAGGCTTTTTCGCGCGCGGCGATCCTCTCTAACGAGAAGTTCCGTGGCGTTCGCCTGTATATCAGCGAAAATCAGCTGAAAATTACCGCCAACAACCCGGAACAGGAAGAAGCGGAAGAGATCCTGGACGTCACTTATGGCGGCACCGATCTCGAAATCGGCTTTAACGTCAGCTACGTGCTGGACGTGCTTAACGCGCTGAAGTGCGAAAACGTACGTCTGCTGCTGACCGACTCCGTTTCCAGCGTGCAGATTGAAGACGCGGCCAGCCAGTCGGCGGCCTATGTCGTCATGCCAATGCGTTTGTAGTAAAATTATCGGGCTGACTTGGTCCGGCGCCCGCCGCCCTCGCGTGCTTTCACGCGGCGGCGGCTCGCCCGCACCGTAACGCTCTGGCCTTGTATAACAGCACGTGCCGTTTTATCCGATCTACTGCCCGCGGAATGACTCCACTTATGGCTTTAACCCGCCTGCTTATCAAAGATTTTCGCAACATTGAAAATGCCGATCTGGCGCTGGCGCCCGGCTTCAACTTTCTGGTCGGCGCTAACGGCAGCGGCAAAACCAGCGTGCTGGAAGCTATCTATACGCTGGGCCACGGCCGCGCTTTCCGCAGTTTGCAGGCAGGCAGAGTGATCCGCCACGAGCAGGACGCTTTTATTCTGCACGGCCGCATTGAAGGGGCCGAGCGTGAAACCACCGTCGGCCTGACCAAAAATCGTGCGGGCGACAGCAAGGTGCGGGTTGACGGCACCGATGGTCATAAAGTGGCCGAGCTGGCGCAGATGCTGCCGATGCAGCTGATTACGCCGGAAGGCTTTACGCTGCTTAACGGCGGCCCGAAGTACCGGCGCGCCTATATCGACTGGGGTTGTTTTCATAACGAACCGGGCTTTTTCACCGCCTGGAGCAACCTGCGGCGGCTGCTGAAGCAGCGCAACGCGGCGCTGCGCCAGGTCACGCGCTACCAGCAGATCCGCGCCTGGGATCAGGAGCTGGCGCCGCTGGCGGAGCAGATAAGCCAGTGGCGCGCCGCCTACAGCGAAGCCATTGCTGAGGATATCACCGCCACCTGCGCGCAGTTTCTGCCGGAGTTTGCGCTGAATTTTTCTTTCCAGCGTGGCTGGGATAAAGAAACGGACTATCGCGATCTGCTGGAGCGTCAGTTTGAGCGCGATCGCGCCTTAACCTACACGGCCAGCGGCCCGCACAAAGCGGACTTCCGCATTCGCGCCGACGGCACGCCGGTGGAGGATCTGCTGTCGCGCGGCCAGTTAAAGCTGTTGATGTGCGCCCTGAGGCTGGCGCAGGGTGAGTTTCTCACCCGACAGAACGGGCGACGCTGCCTGTATCTGATAGATGATTTTGCCTCCGAGCTGGATGAGACGCGGCGCCACCTGTTGGCATCGCGCTTAAAGGCCACTCGGGCCCAGGTTTTTGTCAGCGCTATTAGTGCCGATCATGTGTTCGATATGGCTGACGAAAAGGGCAAGATGTTCCACGTGGAACAGGGTAAAATAGCGGTTCAACCTGAAGATTAAACGAGCGAGAAACGTTGATGTCGAATTCTTATGACTCCTCAAGTATCAAAGTTCTGAAAGGGCTGGATGCGGTACGCAAGCGCCCGGGTATGTATATCGGCGATACGGATGACGGCACCGGTCTGCACCATATGGTATTCGAGGTTGTGGACAACGCCATCGACGAAGCCCTCGCAGGTCACTGTAAAGACATTCTGGTCACCATCCATGCCGATAACTCCGTTTCCGTGCAGGATGACGGTCGTGGTATTCCAACCGGCATTCACGAAGAAGAAGGCGTTTCCGCTGCGGAAGTGATCATGACCGTGCTGCACGCAGGCGGTAAATTCGATGATAACTCCTATAAAGTGTCCGGCGGCCTGCATGGCGTAGGCGTGTCGGTGGTTAACGCCCTGTCTGAAAAGCTGGAGCTGACCATCCGTCGCGAAGGCAAAGTTCACCAGCAGATCTATGTTCACGGCGTGCCTCAGGCCCCGCTGCAGGTAACCGGCGAAACCGACCTGACCGGGACGCGCGTGCGTTTCTGGCCAAGCCACGAAACCTTTACCAACGTCACCGATTTCGAGTACGAGATCCTGGCGAAGCGTCTGCGCGAGCTGTCGTTCCTTAACTCCGGCGTCTCTATCAAGCTGGAAGACAAGCGCGACGGCAAGAACGATCACTACCACTATGAAGGCGGCATCAAGGCGTTTGTGGAGTACCTGAACCGCAACAAAACGCCTATCCACCCTAACGCGTTCTATTTCTCTACCGAGAAAGACGGCATCGGCGTGGAAGTGGCGCTGCAGTGGAACGACGGTTTCCAGGAAAACATCTACTGCTTTACCAACAACATCCCACAGCGCGACGGCGGCACGCACCTGGCCGGCTTCCGCGCGGCGATGACGCGTACCCTGAACGCCTACATGGATAAAGAAGGCTACAGCAAAAAAGCCAAGGTCAGCGCCACCGGCGACGACGCGCGCGAAGGCCTGATTGCCGTGGTTTCCGTTAAGGTACCGGATCCGAAGTTCTCTTCGCAGACCAAGGACAAGCTGGTCTCTTCCGAAGTGAAATCAGCCGTTGAGCAGCAGATGAACGAGCTGCTGGCAGAGTACCTGCTGGAAAATCCGGGCGATGCCAAAATCGTCGTGGGTAAAATCATCGATGCAGCCCGCGCGCGTGAAGCAGCGCGTCGCGCTCGCGAAATGACCCGTCGTAAAGGCGCGCTGGATCTGGCCGGCCTGCCGGGCAAGCTGGCAGACTGCCAGGAGCGCGATCCGGCGCTGTCAGAAATCTATCTGGTGGAAGGGGACTCTGCGGGCGGCTCCGCCAAGCAGGGCCGTAACCGTAAAAACCAGGCTATCCTGCCGCTGAAGGGAAAAATCCTGAACGTGGAAAAAGCGCGCTTCGATAAGATGCTCGCTTCGCAGGAAGTGGCGACGCTGATCACCGCGCTGGGCTGCGGCATTGGCCGTGACGAATATAACCCGGACAAGCTGCGCTACCACAGCATCATCATCATGACCGATGCGGACGTGGATGGCTCGCACATCCGTACGCTGCTGCTGACCTTCTTCTATCGTCAGATGCCGGAAATCATCGAGCGCGGCCACGTGTATATTGCGCAGCCGCCGCTGTACAAGGTGAAGAAAGGCAAGCAGGAGCAGTACATCAAGGATGACGAGGCGATGGATCAGTATCAGATCGCCATCGCGCTGGACGGCGCAACGCTGCACACCAACGCCGATGCGCCTGCGCTGGGCGGCGAGCCGCTGGAAAACCTGGTAGCCGAGTTCAACAGCACCCGCAAGATGATCAAGCGTATGGAGCGCCGCTATCCGCTGGCGTTGCTGAACGCGCT
>Ga0209371_1000924_pt1 | contig 23148 bp, 15 predicted proteins | sample AgamicAtAmrz_FD_187165 | JGI IMG/M metagenome (GOLD analysis project Ga0209371, IMG submission 187165) | Agave microbial communities from Guanajuato, Mexico - At.Am.rz (SPAdes) (version 2) | ecosystem: Host-associated > Plants > Roots > Rhizosphere | place: Guanajato, Mexico | collected 2012-06-07
CCTGCCGAGGTCATTGCCGGGATTAACACGCTGCGCGGGATGGGGTTTGATACCTTCAAACTCAACGGCTGTCAGGAAATGGGGATGATTGACAGTTCGCGCACGGTGGATGCGGCGGTGAACACGGTGGCGCAGATCCGCGAAGCATTTGGTAACGACATTGAATTTGGCCTCGATTTTCATGGCCGCGTCAGCGCGCCGATGGCGAAACTGCTGATTAAAGAGCTGGAACCCTATCGGCCGCTGTTTATCGAAGAGCCGGTGCTGGCCGAGCAGGCGGAGTACTACCCGCGGCTGGCGGCGCAAACCGCGATCCCGCTGGCCGCCGGCGAGCGCATGTTCTCGCGCTTTGAGTTCAAGCGGGTGCTGGAGGCCGGCGGCCTGGCTATTTTGCAGCCCGATCTCTCTCACGCTGGCGGCATCACCGAATGCTTCAAAATCGCCGGTATGGCGGAAGCGGCGGACGTGTCGCTGGCTCCGCACTGCCCGTTAGGCCCCATCGCGCTGGCCGCCTGTCTGCACGTGGACTTTGTTTCCTACAACGCTGTCTTCCAGGAGCAGAGCATGGGGATCCACTATAACCAGGGCGCCGAGTTACTCGACTTCGTGAAAAACAAAGCCGATTTCAATATGGAGGGGGGGTACTTTAAGCCGTTAATGAAGCCGGGGCTGGGGGTCGATATCGACGAAGAGAAAGTGATTGAGATGAGCCGACGCGCTCCTGACTGGCGGAACCCCGTCTGGCGCCTTGCCGATGGCGTGGTCGCCGAGTGGTAGTCCCCGGTTAATACCTGCTGCGATTCTTAATATCAATCTTTGCCTGGCGCGGGCGGTCTTCCCCTGCCCGAGGCAAAGTCATGGGGTTATTATTATGAGCATTGAACTCTGTACTTCTACATTAAAAAAGCTAAACAGCAAAATCATCCCCTTTATTATTATCTGCTATTTTGTCGCCAATCTTGATAAAACCAATATTTCCATTGCCGCGCTGCAAATGAACGCCGATCTGGGATTAACGGCCAGCATGTACGGCCTTGGGGTCGGCATGTTTTATATTTCCTATATTATTTTCGAAATTCCCAGCAACCTGATCATGACCCGGGTGGGGGCGCGGATCTGGATCGCCAGAATAATGATCACCTGGGGAATGGTGAGCGCCGGCATGGCGTTCGTCCAGACGCCGACCCAGCTCTATATTATGCGTTTTTTACTCGGCATGGCGGAGGCGGGATTCACCCCAGGGATTATTTACTATATCTCCTGCTGGTTTCCGAAGCGCAACCGGGCACGGGCGATGTCGTTCTTTTATATGGGATCGGTGCTGGCGTCGATCATCGGGCTGCCCGTCTCGGGGCTGATTTTAAATATGCATGGCATTGCCGATGTTGCCGGCTGGCGCTGGCTGTTCGCCATTGAAGGGGTTCCCGCCATCGTGCTGGGGGCGCTGGTGCTCTGGCTGCTACCTTCCAGCCCGCAAAAGGCGGCCTGGCTCTCTGAGGCGGAGAAAGGCTGGCTGACGGCGCAGATTGCCGCTGATAACCGCGGCGCGGTAGTTAATCAACACGCCTCCTGGTTCAGTGCGCTGAAAAATAAAGTGGTACTCCTGCTGAGTCTGGTCTGGTTTCTGCAGGCGTTCGGCTCCATCGGCATCACGCTTTTCTTACCGCTGATCCTCAAAAGTATGGCCAGCGAGCAGAGCGATGTGGTTATTAGTCTGCTGTCCGCGGTGCCGTTTATTTTCGCCTGCCTGTTTATGTACCTCAATGGCCGTCATTCGGATCTGACCGGCGAGCGGGCGTGGCATATGGGGCTGCCGCTGATTCTGGCCGGTCTCTCGCTGGCTGTCGCCATCTATGCCGGCAACCTGCTGGTTGCCTATCTGCTGCTGGTGCTCACCGTGGGCTTTAATTTCGCGCTAACGCCGGTGTTCTGGGCGGTGACCACCGAGAAGCTGGCGGGCGTGGCGGCCGCGGCCTCCATTGCATTTATCAACACCATCGCCAATTTTGTCGGCTTAGGCTTGCCGCCGCTGCTCGGGAAGATTAAGGACCTGACCAACAGCTATCACTCCGGACTGCTGATCGTCGCCGTGGCGCTGGCCCTTGGCGGGATTATCGGCATCATCGTCTCCCGGAGCGGCCAGAAACCCTCCGCCTTCCACACTCTGAAAGAAGATAAGCTATGAAACTGAACGTGTTAAAACAGGCTTCGCTCCCGGATGCCCTGACTGCGGAACTGGCGCGACGCTATCACCTCGTGGAGCTGACCGCACTCACTGACGCCGACTTTCGCGCGCTGGCCGGCACCTTTACCGTGCTCATCACCAACGGCGAAGCCTCCGTGACGCGAGAGCTGATCGCCAGCCTGCCTGCGCTGGAGCTGATCGCCGTCTTTGGCGTCGGCTACGATGGCGTGGATGTGCAGGCGGCTGCAGAGCACCAGGTGCGGGTCAGCCATACGCCGGGGGTGTTAACCGACGATGTGGCGGATCTGGCGCTGGGCCTGATGCTGGCGACCTCGCGGCAGATCGTCGCCGCCCACAAGTTTATCGAAGCGGGCGAGTGGGCGGCGGGCGGTTTTCCGTGGACGCAAAAAGTCTCCGGTTCGCGGGTCGGCATCGTGGGCATGGGGCGCATCGGCCAGGCCATCGCCCGGCGCTGCGAGGGGTTCGCCATGCAGATTGCTTATCATGACCGCAAGCGTCTCCCGGCGCTAAATTATGCCTGGCGGGAAGATCTGCTGACCCTGGCCGCGGAGAGTGATTTTCTGGTTATCTGCACGCCGGGAACGGCGGCAAACCAGGGGCTCATTAACCAGCCGGTGCTGGCGGCGCTGGGGGAGAAAGGGATCCTCATCAATATCTCGCGCGGCAGCGTGATTGATGAGCCCGCGCTGGTTGCCGCGCTGGAGAGCGGGATTATCGCCGGGGCGGGGCTGGATGTCTTCAGCCATGAACCGGCGGTACCGGCCGGGCTGCTGCAGCGCAGTAATGTGGTCGTCACCCCGCATATGGCCAGCGCCACCTGGAGCACCCGCGCGGCGATGGCGCAACTGGTGCTCGATAACGTCGCCTGCTGGGCTGAGAAGAAGGCGCTGGTGACTCCAGTGGCGGAAAGCCTGGCGGACTGACCGCAAAGCCGGAACGCGCTGGGCTGCTGTATTGTACAGCGCGTTCGCGGCGGGGATTACTCCCGGGGCTGAAGCTGATAAATCCAGGCGCTGACCTGCTGTCCATCGCCGGTGGTCACTTCCACCGGCACCCGATCGTACCCCTCCTCAAAGTCGTCCAGCATGGGCCAGTGCGCCGCCAGCCGATCGGACAGGAACAGATAGCCGTTGACCCGCGGGCCGTGAGCGTCGAGGACGATACCCGGAAAATCGGCGGCTGCGCCCCAGCCGCGCGCGTAAAAGGTGCCGGTGACGTAGCCGGGACGCCACTCGCCCCCGATCGCCTCCAGAATGTGCGCATTGCTGCGACCGGGACAGAGCGTCCCATAGACAAATAGCGGTTTCATTTTCTCTCTCTCGTTCGCCCTGATACCCGCCCACAGCGGAGCGGAAAACCAAAATACGGGGTAATTCAGCGCCTGGCAATGGCCGGGTGGGGCGGGGCAACCCTCCGGGCATCTCTCTGATGCCGGGGGAGGCTTTGGCCTCGGCGCTAATGAAGCTATATCGATTGCGATGATATTTTTATTATTTATATTTAAGATCAATATAAATAAGCCTGACGGAGAGACTAATTCGCTAATTAACATTCAATGGGGAAATAATAAAACGATAGCTTATGGAATATTCCTTCTCAATGGATTAAACAAGAGCCATAAAAGCAGCCGTAGGTTGAATTCAGATATTATTTAGGGCCAGGCGTTACCTCCCCTGGCTTTTTCGCTTTATGATAAACCTCCCTTGTACAAAGAATACCATCTGACTTCTAAACCCTCGCGGGCAGAGTTGATATTTCCTTTCCCTGAAGCGGCAGGCAATAAATCGAGCCGAACGACGTTCGGGAGAAAAACCGCTAGTGATGAACAGGCCAGAGCAAAGGCAGAGGCTGAGGCGAACGTACGGCGGATGAAGGATATCCGCCGCGGCATTTGGTCCTGTCTGCAAACAGATGAAAGCGAAAGGCACAGGAGGTGCAATGAAGATTTTCCGCCCATTATGGCGCGACGGGGCTTTTCTGGTCCCGCAGCAGTTTCAGCAACAGGCTCGCTGGGATGCGCACGTCGCCGATACGGTCTCCCGCATGGCGCTCGCCCACCCGTGGGGGGTATTGCGCGCGGAGTTTGACGCCAGCGCGCTCACCCTTTCCCGGCTCAACGCCACCCGGCTGATCGTGCGTTTCGCCGACGGAACGCTGATTGACACCGAGCTGGCGGATACTCTGCCACCGGTCCGTGATGTCTCGGGCGTGATGCTGGACAGCGTGGAGGTTGTGCTTGCTCTGCCGCTGCTCAGCGCCAGCGGCGGCAATCTTGATGACGGCCAGGAGAGCGCCCGCCCGCGCCGCTGGCGCGCCGAGCAGGTGACCGTGCAGGAGCTGGCCGGCCATGAACGCAGCGAGCTGGCCGTTCTGCGGCACGCGCTGACGCTGCGTCTCTCCACCGAGGAAAATGCGGCCTTCCTTACCTGCCCGGTAGCGCGTCTGGTGCGCGATGCCCAGGGGCAGTGGATCGTTGACCCGGAATTCATCCCGCCGCTGCTGTCGCTGGCGGCAAGCCCGACGCTGGTCAGCGAGCTGGGTGAGCTGTTACATCGCCTGCAGGCCCGACGCAGACGCCTGATGGCCATGCGCCGTGAAAGCAATGCGCGGATGGCTGATTTTGCCGTGGCGGATGTTTCCCTGTTCTGGCTGCTCAACGCGCTGAACAGCGCCGAGCCGGTGCTCAGCGAGCTGCATCAGGACCCTTCTCGCCATCCGGAGCTGCTCTATCGCGAACTGACCAGGCTGGCCGGCAGTCTGATGACCTTCTCCCTTGAACATCATCTGGAAGCTATCCCCCGCTACCGGCATGCCTCGCCGGAGCAGGTATTCCCGCCGCTGTTTGCCCTGCTGGATACGCTGCTCGAAGTCAGCCTGCCCTCAAGGGTGATCGCCATCGCTCTGGAGCAGGGAGCCGACCGGGAGATCTGGCGGGGCAGGCTGCACGATGCGCGGCTGCGCGAGGGGGCGGATTTTTATCTGTCGGTGCGCTCTTCACTCCCCCCTCACCAGCTACAGAGCCGCTTTCCGCAGCTCTGTAAGGCGGGTAGTCATGATGATGTCGCCGAGGTCGTCAACATTGCCCTCAGCGGCATCGCGATCAAACCGCTGAGCCACGTGCCGGCGGCCATTCCGCTACGTCTGGAAAACCAATATTTCGCTCTGGATCTCTCCACCGATGCCGCCCGCGCGATGCTGGAGGCCGGCAACTGCACCTTCTATACCCCGGAATCGCTTGGCGACGTGAAACTTGAACTCTTTGCGGTACTGCGCTCATGAATACCTCTGAAAGCGATCTGATCAACAAAACTTTTTACCCGGGCTGGCTGATGGTCAGCCAGTTACGCTGCGGCCAGCCGGTGACCGATGGCGAGGCGCTCTATCGTCAGGCCTGTCGATGGGTGACCGAGGCGCGCGAGGCGCTGACGGCGGCAGGAATCAGTGACACCAGCGCTGAGCAGATGCTCTATGCCTACTGCGCGCTGCTCGATGAGAGCGTCCTCAACCGCGCCAGTCAGGATGATGGCTACCGCAGGTGGCGCAAGGATCCGCTGCAGGCGCGTTTTTTCAGCACTCTCAACGCCGGGGAAGAGCTCTGGGAACGGATCCGCCAGCTGCTGCGAGAGCCCACGGCGGATGCGGCAGTGCTGACTTGTTTCTATCGTACTTTGCAACTGGGGTTTGTCGGGCAGTACCGCGCCCAGGATGACGAACGGCGTGAGGACGTGGCGCATGCGCTTGGCGCGCGGGTCCCGCCGTTCAGCCTGACCCAGGAGGCGCCGGTGGTGGTTCGTGCCTCCCGGCTGCGCAGCGGACGGCGGATGTACTGGTGCGGCTGGGCGGTTGGCATTGTGGCGCTGGCCGCGCTGTGGTTGACCTTCTCCGCCGTGCTGTCACAGATGGTGGCGAAGATAGCAGGGCAGGGATAAGAGATGCGTGATAACGCCCGTCGTCTGCTTACGCTACTGACCGTCATCCTGGCCCTGTGGCTGGTGCTGGGCTTCTGGCCGCTGTCCATCGGCAACCAGGTGATCTTCAGTCTGTGCATCCTGCTGGCGGGCGGCGCGGCGCTCTGGCGTCAGCGTCGCCGGGCAGTCAGCCGTCAGCGATCGGAAATCGTCCTGCCGCCCGAGGATTTTCAGGGGGCGGTGGTTCTGGTCTGCGGGGATACCGACAGTCTGTTTCCCGGGCGTTCGGCGCACTGCGAAACCCGTCACGGCTGGTATCTACGGGGAGACAGCGCGGAGCAGTTGCCGCGGCTGGCGCAGTACCTGGCGGCGGCGCGTCCGGCGCTGGTATCGCAGGTTTCCGTGCTGCTGGCGGTGGTACCGGAGCACCACCCCTCCGGGGAGCAACTGGCGCAGTCGCTGCGCGACTGGCGACGGAGTATCGTTCAGTGCCGAACCTGGCTAAACGGTCTGCCGCCGGTGTGGAGCGTGTTCTGGGTGACGCCGCCTGGCGGCCAGGCAGGGGAAAGCCGCTGGTTTACCGTCACGCCGGAGAGGCCTGGTCTCCAGGTGCAGCAGAAGGGGCAAGCGCCCCAGTCGGTTGCCGAGTGGCAGCGGGAGGGCAGCCCTGCCTCACGCCTGCATCAGACGCTGTGGCTGGAGAGCATTCTGACCTTGGCCGAAAACGCTCTTTTCCGGCCATTCCGCGCCCGGCAGGCGGAACTTCCTCCGCTGAACCTGTGTGCCGCGGGCATCTGCCTGACACCGATGGTAGCGGCGGCAAATAACCTCTGGCAACAGCAAATCGCCGGGATCACCACGCTCTCCCCGGGCAACGCCGCGGCGCCAGGTCCTCACCCGCTGCCGGATCTTCTTCTGTCGTCACTGCCGCACCGCCACGGGGTCAGCCGCCGGATGCGCGATGCCGGTCTTGCCGCTGGCGTGGGCTTCCTCTTTCTGGCGCTGGCGATGCTGGCTTCCTTTATCAACAACCAGCGCCTGGTGCGCAGCGTCGGCGATCATCTGGCGGTGTATCACCGCCTCAGCGGCACGCCGTCGACGCCGAAGCTGCAGGCGCAGCAGCGTCTGCGTACCGACAGCCGCCAGCTGGATGACTGGCTGCGCCGGGGAGAGCCGTTGCGTTACCGGCTGGGGCTGTATCAGGGGATGCGGCTGATCCCCTTCGTGGAAGCCGCTATCAATGACTGGGCGCCGCCCCCGCCGCCGCGTCCGGTCATTAAGCAGGTTGTGCAGGGGCCGCAGACGATCCGCCTCGATAGCATGGCGCTGTTCGATACCGGCAAATCGACGCTGAAACCAGGTTCGACAAAGCTGCTGGTGAACTCGCTGCTGGGCATTAAGGCGAAACCCGGCTGGCTGATCGTGGTGGCAGGCCATACCGACAGCATCGGCAACGATAGATCCAATCAACAGCTCTCCCTGAAGCGTGCCGAGGCGGTCCGCGACTGGATGCGCGATACCGGCGATGTGCCGGAGAGCTGTTTTGCGGTGCAGGGCTACGGCGCAAGTCGTCCTGTCGCCAGCAACGAGACGCCAGACGGGCGGGCGCAAAATCGCCGGGTGGAGATCAGTCTGGTCCCGCAGAAGGACGCCTGTCTGACGCCGGGCACGGCTAATACGTCAGGAGCCGGGGCTGACGCCTTAAAAAACGAAACCGAGTAACCCGCGAACCCGATCGCGGACGTTGAACAACAACATTATGCCTGCCTGACCCTGTGCGCTACGGGTTCCTGATAAACAGGAAACAGCGATGGGCGGTAGTGTGCCTGCAGCCAGTCAATCTTGTCGGCAAAGCGGGGCCTCTGCGGGGATGAAGCGCAGGAAAGGGGATGGATAAAGGAGATCAGCATGGATAGTGCTAAGGACAGTGCCAGAGAAATGCTGGCGGCGATAAACGTTGAAGGTTCCGGTTTCTGGCTGCTTTTTTTATTTCTCAGTCAGTGAATATAAATATCTCTGGGGTTTCCTTTTAGTTATGAAATTCCTGGTGGGGTATCTGAGATATCGATATGCACATAAATATATTTATGATGAATGAGATGATTATCATTAAAAAAAATTAAACAGTGCATCCTGTTAATTGATTTTTGGTGGTCATTACTGCGGAGTAAAACAGGAATATAATGGATACCTTTTCAATGATTACCGGCACCACCCTTAACCGTTACCAGCTGGATATTCCTTCATGTACCGCATCGCTGGATGTGGAAGAATTCAGTGGTGCAGAAAAGCTGAGTGAACTTTATTATTACACCATTACGTTTACCAGCGCAGAGAAAAACATCGATGCCGCACAGCTCCTGAGCAAACCCGCCATGCTGACGATGGGCGGCGGCGCACTGCAGCAGCTGGCGGACTGCAAACGCGTCCATGGTGTGATTACCACCTTCCGGCGCGTCAATCGTTCTGAAGATCAGTCGACCTATCAGATAACCCTCCAGCCGTTTCTCTTCCTGCTGGATAAACAGTTTCGCAGCCATCGTTTTTTCGTAAATAAATCGGTACCGGAGGTGGTGGAGCAGGTATTGCAGGAACATCACCTGCATGACTGGGAGTATGAGTTTAATCTCAAGCAACACTATCCGCGGCGCGAGCAAATTAATCAGTATCAGGAGAGCGACCTGGCATTTATCCACCGCCTGCTGGCAGAGGTGGGGATATTTTATTTCTTCACCCTGCAGGAAGAGGCCCAGAGCGAAGTGGTCCACTTCGCCGACGCGCAGCGGGCGCTGATGTTCGATAAGACACTCCCTGTAAACAGCCCGTCCGGGATGAGCGACAGCGGTACGGAATCGATATGGGGTCTGAGCATCACGCATAACGTCGTAGAGGCGAACGTCACTACCCGGGATTATAACCCCCGCGATGCGCAGAGCGTTCTCCAGTCGGCAACAGCGGATATGACCCGGGGAAATGGGGAAGGCATCACTTACGGTGAGGTATACCACTATAAGCTTCGCCACCTGGAGCGTGGCGATAAAATCGACCCGCAGACGGAGACCGCCAACTTCTATGCCCGTCTCGACCATGAGCGTTTTCTGGCTCACCAGACGCTTATTACCGCGAGCAGTACTGCAGCCTGGCTGGCGCCGGCCCAGGTGCTGACCGTTACCGACAGCCTCCCACCGACCCTGCCTGCGCCCGTGCAGGATCCGCTGTTAATCACCGGCACAGGTTTTACCGCCAGCCGCCGGGAGGCACTGCGGGTGTCCCTGCTGGCGGTGCCCTACAGCGAAACATTGTGCTGGCGTCCGCCGCTGCTGCCGCGCCCGAAGGTGACTGGCACCATGACGGCGCGGGTGACCAGCGCGAAGGCGAATGATATCTACGCCTGGCAGGATGCGTCCGGCCTGTACCGGGTGAAATTTGACGCTGACAGAGAGGTTAAAGGGCAGGGTCAGGAAAGCATGCCGGTGCGTCTCGCCAAACCCTACGGCGGCGACGTGTACGGCTTTCACTTCCCGCTGATCCAGGGCACGGAGGTGGCGATTGCTTTCCACGAAGGCGATCCTGACCGGCCGTATATTGCGCATGCGCTGCACGACTCGCGGCATGTCGACCCTGTGACGGAGAAAAACAGCACCCGCAATGTGATTCGTACTCCGGCCAATAATAAGCTGCGAATGGAGGATAAGCGCGGCGAGGAGCATATCAAGCTCAGCACCGAGTACGGCGGCAAGACGCAGCTGAACCTGGGGCATAACGTGAATGCGCAGAGGGAGTTGCGGGGCGAGGGGTTTGAGCTCCGGACGGATAAATGGGGGGCGATACGGGCGGGGAAAGGGATCTTTATCACCGCAGATAAACAGTCAACCGCCAGCGGCAAGATACTTGCAATGCAGGACACCTTGGACAGGCTTAAGCAGGCAGGTGATGAGATGGACTCTCTATCGCGTGATGCCCAGTCGGCTAAAGCCGACCCAGCCCAGGTAGAACAACAGTTAGCTTTTATGCGTGAGCAAATTGATCAGCTACGGGAGGCGGTTGCCGTGCTCAGCGCACCAAATGGTGTGGCTCTCGCCAGTGGCAAGCATCTGCAACTAACCGCACGTCGCAATCTGATGATCAATGCCGGGGCGAATGCCGATATGGGCGTAATGAAACGGCTGTTTATTGGCGTAGGGGAAGGGCTTAGCCTGTTTGTCCGCAAGCTGGGGATGAAATTAATCGCCAATCAGGGGCCCGTGGCGATTCAGGCGCAAAACGATCAGTTGCAGCTCCTGGCGCGCAAGGATCTTGAGATTGTCAGTACTGATAGCGAAATTCACATTGTGGCAAAGAAAAAAATCGTCATTAACGCTGGAGGAAGCTATATCACCCTCGATCCCTATCGGATTGAGCTCGGTACTGGTGGTGATGTCGACGTCAAGGCCGCGGATTTTTCCTATAGCGGACCCGCCAGCATGAAGGCCGATCATCCAGATTATCCGCCACTTCAGTCCACGGTAAGGCAATCGCTGAATCTGAACGTGGCACAGTCGCCAAATGCGTCGGACAGCAGCTGGGCCGGGATGCCATATACCCTGTATGCCGATGGCGCCCTGTTGAAACAAGGGGTGCTGGATGAAAGAGGCCAGATATCAGTCGATCACCAGGTCGTGACCAGAAGTTACAAGCTGGAGATGGCTAATGGCGTCAGCTATCAGATACCCGTTGCCGAAGCGTACAGTCGCCCTGAACAGGGTGAACTCGCTAATCGCGGCTTTCACCACCATACCTCGCAGGCTGCATCTGATATTAACCCCCCCTCCTCACATACGGAGCATCGTAATACTTACGCGGATTTGCTCGATGACCATATTGAACAGGACGAAAGTCAATGAGTCACAATGATATTGTTACCCCGGTTGCTACGGTTGATACCAGCCAATGTATGATCACCTCGCCCTGGTTTGTTCAGAATACGGAATACCCACCGGCAGTGGCGACGTATAAGCCGCTGGTAAACGGCGAGGAGGCCTTTGCGGCGGTATATCGAGCCATCGAAAAGGCACAAAAATCGGTGGATATTATCTGCTGGGGGTTTCAACCATCCATGTATTTTATTCGTGACGGACAGGCGCTGCGCATCGGGGAATTGCTCTGTCTGCTTGCGGAAAAACAGGTTCAGGTGCGTATACTGGGGTGGGAGGCGCCCTTTAATACCGCCGGGGTTGTCGGCGAGGCAAACCTTCCCGGGAAGGGGATCCTGCATCTTGAAGATCGCGCCGGGCAGAGCGCGACAGACGAACAATATGCTTTTGATCTCGATTGGTTTGCCCGTCATTCATATAGTGACGATCTGCTGGATTCCAGCAACTTTTTAGCCAGCACAATCAATAAGCAGTTCAATCAGTGGACTGTCAATCCCCTATTTGTGGGCCGCGGGTTTAATAAAGTAGAACGTGCGGAAATCGCCTGGCGGGCGAGATATCAGGCTCTCGATAAAGGGCTCAGTGCCAGCGCGGTGGGGATAATGACGCTAGCGCCATCCCACCATCAGAAAACGGTGCTGGTGGATTATGAATTACCTGAAAGCGCCATCGGCTTTGTCATGGGACACAATATGCTCGATGAGTACTGGGATACCGATGCGCACTCTTCCCAGAATCGGCTCGGGGGCCCGGCCCCCTGGGGACCTGATCAAGGCGCTCGCGGCTTTTTACCCCGGCAGGATATTTCCAGTCAGGTGACGGGACCCATTCTTGAACATCTGCACGAAAATTTTGCCAAAGCATGGTGTAAGGAAACCGGGGAGGACCTTATCAAAAAGCGTCAGGCCCTTGAGATGGCGAAACGCCTTAAACCGCGGAAAGAGTGCGGTACCCTGATACTTGCCCAACTCCTGCGCACGCAGTCGCAGGAGAATAAACGTGATATCGAAAAACTCTATTTGCAGGCAGTCAACAATAGCACGCAGTTTATCTATATTGAGAACCAGTACTTTCGTTGGCCACCGTTGGCGGAAGTTATAAAAAAAGCGGCACACGTGCAGATTGACAAAGGACGAACGCCAGAAAAAGACGGATCGTTACATTTATTTGTTATCACCAATGTCACGGAAGGGGGGATTGGGGCGGGTACGGTAAATACCCAGCGTATGCTGGAAAGCCTGGGGCGCGCCAATACGATTCCAGGCGTGACCCGGGCCCGAATGATAGAGAAGATCAGGGAGGAAGACCCAGGCAAATTCGCCTCTCTCGCCTGGTCCCGCAATCCGGCCACCCAGGCGCAGATTAATGAAGAGTTTATCCGCCGGCAGAAAGAATATGAAGCAAAGCTAAAACAAGCAGAAGAGTTAAAAGATAGCGATATTCCGATGGTGCCAATACCCGGCCTGAAAATACATATTTGCTCACTGGTGGCTCAGGACTCTCCCGTGGATAACTGGATGCCAGTTTATATCCACTCCAAGCTGATGATCGTTAATGACGTTTTCACAACACATGGTTCGGCGAATATTAATACCCGCAGTATGCAGGTGGACAGTGAAATGAATATTGCACATGAGTGGGGCAGTGTGACGAAGGCGCTGCGGAAACGTCTGTGGAAACTACATACCAATGGTATGGGCGTACAGGATAATGCTTCAGATGCGTTTGACGCCTGGGAGGATATTCTAAAAAGAAATAAAAAACTTCAGGATACAGGAGAAGATAAGCCTATAGCGCCATTGGTTGAGTTTCGTTACACCAACAATGAACTGAAGGATCTGGACTGATGCGCCGGGTAATGCTGTTGTCCCTGTTGCTGATGGCGAGTAGCCAGCACAGCGTACTGTCTGCTGAAAAGGATTTATCTGTGAACTCTCTTTCTGATATTAATGCCCGTCTGGCGTTTACCTGCAAACATGAAACCATTCCTGAAGCATCGGCTGACAGCGATATGCTGTTTAAGTATGCCCGCTGGTTACAGAAGAATAACCAGTTAAAGCAGGACAAGGCCGTGGATACGGAAACGGAGCGTCTGTATCGTATAGCGGCAGAAAACGGGCACTATAAAGCCAGTATCAATCTGCAGAACGGGTCGCTGCGGGGGCAGTTTTCGCTGAACAGCCATGAGCGTCTGCGTCTGAGCCAGCGGCTGATCGATGCGGGAGTGGCGAGCGGTTACTACTTTATCGCAATTTATCTGGAACGTGGTGCCGCCGGTCTGAAGCAGGATCCAGAACTGTCGTTGCGTTACTACCGTAAAGCGGCGGATGAGGGGAATCCTCAGGCTCAAGCATATGTGGGGTACAAACTATCCCCAGCAAGAATGGCTCCAGAGGTTGCCCTACAAATGTTGCGCTGCGCTGCGGAGCAAGGGGAAGGGGATGCTGCTAATGGGTTGGGCAATATGTTAGCTATTGGTGGAAAGTACCGGGAAGCAGTTGAAGCTTTCCAGTTGGGTGTGGCGGCTGGTGATGGAAGTTCAGCAAGATTTTTAGCAAATGGGTTTAACGGTCCTAAACCTTCGGATGAACTTTATTATCTGGCTCAGCAGAAGGATCCGGAACGTGCCCGGCGCTATAAACTGATAACGAAGATCCTGAGCAATTATTCCTACGCCAGCCCCACGGTCCCGGAAATCAACGATATCGTGCCGTTGCCGCCGGCCCCACTGCCGGAATGGGACGGCAGGCTGAAGTGGCTGGAGGAACGGGAGGCCAATATCCCGCCGCCAGAACCCAGCGCGGCGCTGATAGAGAAACTGGCGAAAGCGAAACAGCTGAATCCGGCGACGGGCAGGCCGCTGCCGACGTCACCGGACTCCGCGAAATACAGCGGGTCAGCTGGCCAGTAAAAAGCGTTTTTTCCTGCCCGGTCCCTGAACCATCACAAACAGAAAGAAAGTCCTGCAATAAACACGCTGAAACCAAAACTTATAACGGAAAGATAAAAATAAGGAGACTGCCACGTACGGTAATTTCCTCGCTGAATGGCAAAAGTCTCACTTAAAAGGATGAAATATAATGACTCAGGAAGACATTATTACCCCGATTGCCACGGTTGACACCCGCCAATGTATGATCACCTCTCCCTGGTTTGTGCAGAATACAGAATACTCACCGATGCCGGCGACCTATAAGCCGCTGGTAAACGGGGAAGAAGCGTTTGCTGCCGTTTATCATGCCATCATGAATGCACAGAAAACGGTGGATATTATTTGCTGGGGATTTCAGCCTTCGATGTACTTTATCCGTGATGGTCAGTCGCTGTGTATCGGCGAATTACTTTGCAAGATTGCAGAAACAAAAAAAGTCCAGGTGCGTATTCTGGGCTGGGAAATGCCCTGTAATGCCGCAGGTGGAGGAGGAGAGGCCAATTTACCGGGTAAGGGAGTCATTCGTTATAAGGACCGGAAAGGCCAGAGTACTACGGATGAACGTTATGCCTATGACCGACAATGGTTCCGTCAGTATTCTCTGTCAGGCGAATGGTCCGATCATCAGTTAAAAAAGGGACAGGCCGGGATAGCGGAAATTGCTGCCGCACCCATAGCGCAACGACAAGAAAAATTAAGCTCACTTTCTCCTTTGTTTGTCGGGCGCGGGTTTAATTTCCTGGAGAGAGCTGAAATTGCCTATCGCGCTGCGAATATGGCGCTTGATCCGGATATCAGCCCTGACACGATGCTTACTCTTGCGGGTACCGTGACCCATCATCAAAAAACGGTGCTGGTTGACTACGAACTGCCGGAGTCTGCGGTTGGTTTTGTTATGGGTCACAACATGCTTGATGAGTACTGGGATACGGATAAACATTCTGCACTGTTTCGCCCGGGCAATAATATGGATCCCCGCTTAGGCGCTAACGGTAAGCTGCCGCGGCAGGATATCTCCAGTCGGGTAACCGGCCCGATTCTGGAGCATCTGCATCATAATTTTGCCATGGCGTGGGAGAAGGAAACCGGTCAGGATCTGCTGACTATTCGTGATAGCGTGTCCATCGCGAAAAAGCTGAAACTGCGTGCGGTACACGGTACGCCGGTGATGGCGCAACTGTTGCGCACTCAGGCGCAGGCAGGAAAGCATGATATTGAAACGCTTTATCTGCAGGCCGTAAATAATGCGACGCAGTTTATCTATATTGAAAATCAGTATTTTCGCTGGCCGCCGCTGGCAGAGTTAATTAATCAGGTTGCGGAAAGACAGAGTAAAGTGGGACGCGAACTGCATTTGTTTGTTGTGACTAACGTAACCGATGAAGGCATTGGGGCGGGTACGGTGAATACCCAGCGGATGCTTGAGGTGCTGGGTCGGGCAAACATTATCCCTGAAGTGACTAAACTGCGTAAGATCGGACAACTTAGCAACGCAATGTTCGGTGGTTCTGTTGGTTATATCGACCCCGGAGATACCAATAAACGTAATCGCGAGATGAGTGAGAAAATTGCTGATTTTAAAAAGAAGGCCGATGAAATTCAGAGCAGTGAAATCCTGCCGGAGGAACGCCCCGGACTGAAGGTTCATATCTGCTCGCTGGTGGCTCCGGACTCACCACCGGAGGAATGGATGCCGGTGTATATTCACTCGAAGCTGATGATTGTGAATGATGTATTTACCACCCACGGTTCAGCGAATATCAACACGCGCAGTATGCAGGTGGACAGTGAAATGAATATTGCCCATGAATGGGCCAGCGTGACGCGGGATTTACGACGGCGGTTATGGAATATGCATACTAACGGACGAGGGGGGCAGGATGAGGCGAAGGATGCTTTTAAGGCCTGGGGATATCTTATTAACACCAATGAAAAACTACAGGGTACAGGAAAAGACAGACCTGAAGCTCCACTGATTAAGTTTCTGTACAACAAATCAACACTGAGCGATCTGGACTGATGAAAAGACTTTTAATTGTATGTTATCTGTTACTGACCGCCTGTGACCAGAACAATACCCACAAGGACGCGCCGATGAACCCGCTAACCGATATCAATACCCGCCTGGCGTTTACCTGCAAATACCAGATTATTCCTGAGGCGTCTGTGGATACCGATGTCCTGTTTAAATATGCCCGCTGGCTGCAAAAAAATAATCTGGTTAACCGGGATAAAACGGTGGATGCGGAAATTGCCCGTCTGTACCGGATAGCGGCGGAAAACGGTCATTATAAAGCCAGTATTAATCTGCAGAATGGCGCGCTGCGCGGGCGTTTTGCGCTGAGCAGTCCTGAACGTCTGCGCCTGAGCCAGCAACTGATTGATGCGAAGGTGGCCGCCGGCTACTACTTTATTGCCATCTATCTGGAGCACGGTGCGGCAGGACTGGCGCAGGACCCGGAGATGGCGCTGCGTTACTATCGTAAGGCGGCAGATGAAGGGAATCCCCAGGCGCAGGCTTTTTTAGGCGAAAAACTATTTCCGGCCAAAAGAGCTCCTCAGGTAGCCATGCAGATGTTTCGATGCGCTGCCCTACAAGGCGAGGGAAAAGCGGCTAATTCGTTAGGAATTATGCTAACAATTGATCAGAAATATCAGGAAGCTGTAGAAGCCTTTCAGTTAGGAGTCGCTGCTGGTGATGAAACATCTTCCTATGCATTGGAAAAAGGATTTGCAGGCCCGGCACCGACCGACAGGCTGTACTATCTGGCACTGGAGAAAGACCCGGAGCGTGCCCGTCGTTATGAACAGATAGGCGCTGTGCTGGCGAAATACTCATGGGCCCAGCCTGTCGTCCCGGAAATCAACGATATCGTGCCGCTGCCGCCGGCCCCGCTGCCGGAGTGGAACGGTAAGCTGAAATGGCTGGAAGAGCGCGAGGCGAATGTGCCGCCGCCGAAGCCCAGCGCAGCGCTGATAGAGAAACTGGCGAAAGAGAAACAGCTGAACCCGGCAACGGGCAGACCGCTGCCGACGTCACCGGACTTTGAGAAGGACAGCGTGGCGCGGCTGCAGTGCCGCAGCGGTGAACCCTGCCCGCAAAGCGGCTACTGGCAGCCGGCGTGGCGGCCCCGTGAGGGGATGAGCGAACATGCCATCCGTTATTTCCGCGAGGGAGACATGATGCCGGTGGAAAAGGTGACCTTCGTTCGCCCGCGTCCCTGGCCGCTGCGCGACAGACTGGTCGTGGAGGAGCAGGAGACGGTGTGGCGCCGGGTCGGCGAGGCATAAGCTCTGCAGATGAAAAGGAAAAGGAGAGCGTCAGGGAATGAAAGGGATAACGACATGGATAGTGCTGGGCAGCCTGCTGCTGTCGGGCTGCGACCAGAAAAGCATCCACAAGGATGTGCCGGTGAACCCGCTGACTGATATTAATGCCCGTCTGGCGTTTACCTGTAAACACCAGATTATTCCTGAGGCGTCTGCTGATACCGATGTCCTGTTTAAATATGCCCGCTGGCTGCAAAAAAATAATCTGATTAACCGGGATAAAACAGTGGATGCGGAAATTTCCCGTCTGTACCGGATAGCGGCAGAGAACGGTCATTATAAAGCCAGTATTAATCTGCAGAATGGTGCGCTGCGCGGGCGTTTTTCGCTGAGCAGCACTGAACTTTTGCGTCTGAGCCAACAACTGATTGATGCGAAGGTTGCCGCCGGCTACTACTTTATTGCCATTTTCCTGGAGCACGGTGCGGCAGGACTGGCGAAGGATCCAGAGATGGCGCTGCGCTACTATCGTAAGGCGGCAGATGAAGGGAATCCCCAGGCCCAGGCTTATGTTGGTGAAAAACTGTTTCCGGCCAAAATGGCACCACAAGTGGCCATGCAGATGTTTCAATGTGCCGCTGAACAGGGGGAAGGGAAAGCAGCTAATTCGTTAGGAAATATGCTTGCAATTTACAAAAAATATCCGGAGGCAGTTGAGGTTTTCCAACTGGGCGTTGCAGCAGGAGATTCAACCTCAGCCGGTTTCCTGATGCACGGATTTTCCGGACCTGAACCAACGGACAGGCTGTTCTATCTGGCATTGGAAAAGGATCCCGAGCGTGCCCGTCGTTATGAGCAGATAGTCAAGGTCCTGGCGAAATACTCATGGGCCCAGCCTGTCGTCCCGGAAATCAACGATATCGCGCCGCTGCCGCCGGCCCCGCTGCCGGAGTGGGACGGCAAGCTGAAGTGGCTGGAAGAACGGGAGGCCAATATCCCGCCGCCAGAACCCAGCGCGGCGCTGATAGAGAAACTGGCGAAAGCGAAACAGCTGAACCCGGCGACGGGCAGGCCGCTGCCGACGTCACCGGACTTTGAGAAGGACAGCATGGCGGCCCCGTGAAGGGCTGAACGAACGTGCCATCCGTTTCTTCCGCGAGGGAGACATCATACCGGTGGAGAAGATAAATCTTGTCCGCCTGCGCTCCTGCTCGCTTGGCGAGAAATGGCTGCGGGGAGAGAGGCTGGTGTTCTGGCGACTGGCTGGCGAGGCATAAATCTCCTCTTACGGCGAGTTATCGCTGGCATTAATACCTATAAGTTTAAGGAAAAATCATATGCGTAAATTTTTAATCGGCTTTTTTATTTTCTTCTCAGGAATAGCAACGGGGCAGTCTAATTTAGAAGATTTTAATCATTCGCCGAAGTGGGTGGATTCGGCTGGGCAAATAAATCCTGATCCGGGGTTGATGAAGTATTTTCAGAATATGAACTTTGTCTGTCATAACGCGTCTGGATTTACACCTAAAGAAAATAAGATTGCTGCAAAGGCGTTCAGTGAACTGGTTCAGTATACTTCTGAGGGAGATCAAATAAAGGGTTTCTGGAACAGTCCTGAACATAAGCAAAAACGTGAAGGGCTGCTTGCAACAGCAATAAAAGCTGGAAGCTGGAAGGCCGCATATGTAAATAGTGTCTGGGCAATAAAATATCCGAGTGCGGAGACTCCGATAGAGGTTGCTTCCACCAAACTCCACGAACTCGTTTCTCAGGGCATCCCTATTGCTGCCTATAAATATGCGTCGTATTTGTTTGGTCGCGATTATGAAACAATGTACTACTTGTATGCTGAAGCCATCAAGCGTGGTAGTCCACAGGCCATGTCAGCAGTAGGGGGAACTATTGTTGTCAGGGTTCAGGAACTGCACCCATTAGGTAAGCAGTTACTGGAATGTGCGGTAGGGCAAGGTTATGCAGAGGCTTATGATCATCTTGGCTTGCTTGCCGATATGGAAGGCAGGAGAGTAGATGCCTATCGTTTGTGGGAGAAAGGCATTAACGAAGGATGTGAAGGCTGCATCAAAAAAATGAGTAATCTCGCTAAAGTTCGGCATGGTTATTCTGCGGATGTGTCGATGATGGAGTTGATGCCCGAACTCACAAGGATTAAAGAATTCAATGATAATAATTTCTTCTATCAATTGACTGAATTGCCAGATTTCTATCGTCGTCTGCCGGATGAACTGATTTTCCATCTAAACGATTCCGAACTTTTAAGTCTGCTTAAGCTGGAAAAATTTTCTCGCATGTTGTAACTCTGAAACTCAGGAAATGGCTGCGCAAATAATTTCGCTAATGATTGCAGCTATTTATTTTCCTTAAATGCAGCAAGGTAAAATAAAGTTATGAAAGGAATTATCCGTACAGGCGATACGCATACCGGGGGCGGGAAAGTGCTCCGTGGTTCCAGTAATATGAAATTTGGTGGTATCGGCGTGGCGCGGCTGGGCGATCCCGTCAGTTGTCCGATCAAAGGCCATGGTCCGACGGTGATTGCCGAAGGACACCCCACTTTTAGCGATCATGGTATACCGGTTGCGTTCCATGGCCACCGTTGTGCTTGTGGTTGCATATTGCTGTCGAGCCTGCCACAAGCCAGGGTGCGCTAACGATGCCTGTCGATTTAAAACGTATTCCCCCGCCTGCTCAACGGCCTCGAGCACCGGTATGGTGGGTTTGGTTGCTGTTTTTGCTGTGTTGGCTGGCAGCAGGCACCTGCTGGGCCATTATGAGCAATACAGATAAACTCCAAATACACACCGCGGATTTTTGGCAAACGGCGTTGATATTACCGGCATTACTCTGGCTTATTCTGCTGGCGTTGCGTATCGCCTGGTATAAAGGGTTACAGTCAATGGCTGATGGCTGGGATAACGATCGTGAACAGATTTTGAGTCGTGAAATCCAGAGAGGGCGGCGCCACCTGGCAATCCTGGGCGTGAGCTTACACACCGCATTACGTCTCCCGGATGATCGAGATGGTAAGGGGCAGCGAGAGGCGTTACGAAACAATACTCCTGCTTTAAAAACGCAGCCTTCCTGGTGGAGTGACGAAGGTATACGACATAGTCGGCTGATACGTATCGGCGACGAAACGCCCGAACAGTTGGTTAGGCGCATCATGAGCAATACGTTGAATGAGCTGACTTCTGTACTGGCATCTGTTCCTGCAGAGATACCGCTGTCATTAATCATAGAGAGCGACAGCAGTCTGTCCGTCAGCGAGATACAGTCGATCTGGCGTCAGTGTTTGGCGAGCAGTCACATCCGGCAACCGGTGACGTATCTGGAAGGCAAAGGGCTGCAGATGATAGACCACTGGCTGGATCAGCCGATGACTGAGCCATCCCTGATGCTGATTGTGGCACTACAGGTTGCTCCCAAGCAGGTTGAGGGGACGGCAGAAACGGTGGTTAGCCTGTTGCTTGCCAGCCCTCAGTTCGCGGCGGATCTCATGCCACTGGCGCGTCTCCACCGACCAGAGCAGGTGAAGGGGATAAGCCACGAGGCGTTTCATTATGCCTTTGCGCGCGCGTTTGACTGGGCCGCGTTACCCGCGGAGGCCGTGCCTGCCGGTTGGTTGGTGGGTATCAAGATGAACTATCATCAGCCCATCGCAACGGGATTGATCGCGTTGTCGAGCCCGATCAATATCGGTCGTGATTTCTACAACCTGGACAGTAGCCTGGGTTATCCAGGCGTCGCAGCACCCTGGGTCGCGATCGCTGGAGCAATCGTGCGGTGCGGTGACGATAAATCTCAACTCATTGTGAGTGGCGACGGTTTTGCCGACCAACCATTATGGGCCACGGTGATCACCCCATTACCACTATCATCAGAGCTTCACCAGGCCAGGCCCGTTCGCGCTGCCTGAGAGGCGGCAAGCCTCGTGACTACACACTATCTCATCAGACGGTCATATCAGCCCCTTGTGGTGGGTCTGAATCTTTCTCGAATCTTCTTACTGCAGGAAATAAGGATGAATGCAACGGATAGCATATTGCGCTTAGGTAGCCGTTTTGGGGTGCTGATGCTGATAGCTGGCGCAATGTTGTGGGGGATATATCACTATGGCGACAAGATTGGATTGAATACGCTGCAAACGAAACTCTATTTCTGCCTGGGCTTAGGGATCCTTATTCTGCTTTTTCGTTATGGCGGCCGTATTGTGCAGTTCATACTCGGCCGCCATCTGAAGGGGCAGGGGGCGCCATTGACAAGTGGTCAGCATCTGAAGCCGGCTTCCCCGAGTCATCGCGCTGTTATTGAGATGAGGCAGACATTGCGTCGCCAGTATGGTCGCTTTGGGGCTGGCAAAATGACCATTCTGATGCTCACGGGAAGCGTGGCGGATGTTGAACGCCTTGCGCCGGGACTGAGTAGCCAGTACTGGCAGGAGAATGGAGACACATTATTGCTTTGGGGTGGGGAACCCCAGAGCGCGTCGGATAATGACTGGCTTTTTGCTTTGCGTAAACGCTTTCGCCCCCCTGTGAATGGGCTGGTGTGGGTCACTTCTGCGTTTGATCATCTGCCCGCAGCCAATCAGCACGCATACCCCGCTTTGTTGTCCATGGAGGATATGGATAACATTGCCCATGATCTGGCTGAACGTTTCTCACTGCTAGGGTGGGCTGTACCACTGTACGTCTGGTCGCTGCATCCCCAGGCGGATGACCAAGCCGGGCGCATCGTGCAATCTGTCGGCAGTCTCTTCCCGCCAGACTGTCAGTCGTCGCAGATGCGCCAGTTACTGTCGGCGTTGCCTTCAAGACTGTTAGAGAGTGGAGTACAACAGGTCGCGGGTAACCCGCAGCATCATTTTCTTCTGGGCCTGGCGGACCAACTCACGCGGCAGCCGGAGCGGATTAGTGTTCCCCTGTCGACGTTTCTGGAACCTCATCGTGCGTTACCGTTAGCCGGCGTTGTGTTCAGCCCGTCATCGCCGCAGGCGTCGCACAGCCTGAAGCATCATTGGCGCCACGATAAACGCTGGGACGTGCTACTGGAATCTCTCAGGGCATCCGGCTTAAAAGCACGAAAGATCGGCTTTCCCTGGCGAAGAGCTGTCTCTGCCTCCGCTGCCGCCCTGATGTTACTCTGGGCCGCCTCAATGACAGTCTCTTTTATCGCCAACCGCGAGCTGGTGGCGACCGCACAGCAGCAGGTGCAGCAGGCCTCAGCGGAGAAACAGCCGCTGGCCGTACGCCTGCATGCGCTCTCCGCGTTACAGAAAACGCTTTCTCAACTGGAATACCGCTCACAGCACGGCGCGCCGTGGTACTTCCGCGCTGGCCTCAGTCAGAATGATGACCTGCTGGCGGCGCTGTTCCCGCGCTACGGAGAGAGGGCGCAGCCGCTGCTGCGCGATGCGGCGGCGCATCATCTGGAAGAGCAGCTCACCGCCTTCGTGCAGCTGCCGCCGGACAGCCCACTGCGTGAGAAGATGACGAAGACCGCTTACGACCAGTTGAAACTGTACCTGATGCTGGCCCGCCCGGAGAGAATGGATGCTGCGTGGTTCGCTACCACGCTAATGCAGGACTGGTCGCAGCGCTCAGGCATCACCGACGCCGTCTGGCAGGGCGGCGGGACGTCGCTGCTGGCATTTTATGCCGCCAGTCTGGCGTCGCATCCGCAGTGGTGTCTGCCTGTCGATGACGGTCTGGTCAGCCAGGTGCGCACACGGTTAATTCGACAGATGGGCCAGCGCAACAGTGAGTCCACGCTTTATCAGAAGATGCTCGCGCAGGTGGCGAATCAGTATGCCGATATGCGCCTGGCGGATATGACTGCGGACACCGATGCTTCGCGTCTGTTCAGCACTGATGAGGTGGTGCCGGGAATGTTTACCCGTCA
>Ga0209371_1000926_pt1 | contig 23073 bp, 18 predicted proteins | sample AgamicAtAmrz_FD_187165 | JGI IMG/M metagenome (GOLD analysis project Ga0209371, IMG submission 187165) | Agave microbial communities from Guanajuato, Mexico - At.Am.rz (SPAdes) (version 2) | ecosystem: Host-associated > Plants > Roots > Rhizosphere | place: Guanajato, Mexico | collected 2012-06-07
CACGTTCACGTGTTTACCGTGTTGCTTTCCAGGCTGTTATCAAAGCTGGTCAGTATGCTTACCGTGACCGTCGTCAGCGTAAGCGTCAGTTCCGTCAGCTGTGGATCGCGCGTATCAACGCAGCGGCACGTCAGAACGGCATGTCTTACAGCCGTTTCATCAATGGTCTGAAAAAAGCAGCCATTGAGATCGACCGTAAGATCCTGGCCGACATCGCCGTATTCGACAAAGTGGCATTCACTGCACTGGTCGAAAAAGCGAAATCAGCTCTGGCGTAAGTCAGATAGAAAAGGGAGCTTGCTCCCTTTTTTATTGCCTGTAACCTACGCAAAAGATTGACATTTTCGGCGCTGCGCATTTCAATAGTGTCCCGGTATGAGCATGACAAGGTAACCGCAAGCATGAATGCTGCTATTTTCCGTTTCTTTTTTTACTTTAGCGCCTGACATCCGGGGGCTTTTGCGCATAAGAGAAGAAACGAAAAATCGCGCTGAAAGCCTCCCCTGTGGAGGCTTTTTTGTTTCTGGCGCTAACATATTGGACCGGCAGGTCCCAACGAGAACTGACCAGCCTGACTGGAAAAAGAGGAAATTATGTCTCAACTCGCAGAACTGGTGGCCAGCGCCACGGCGGCCATCGACGGGGCGACAGATATTGCCGCCCTTGACGCGGTGCGCGTCGAATATCTGGGTAAGAAAGGCCATCTGACACTGCAGATGACCACATTACGCGAGCTGCCAGCAGAAGAGCGCCCTGCAGCGGGTGCGGTCATCAATGAAGCCAAACAGCAGGTGACCGACCGCCTGAATGTGCGCAAAGAGGCGCTTGAAGCCGCCGTGCTCAATGCCCGACTGGCGCAGGAAACGATCGATGTTTCCCTGCCAGGACGCCGCATTGAGAACGGTGGTCTGCATCCGGTAACCCGCACCATGGACCGCATTGAGACCTTCTTTGGCGAGTTAGGCTTTGCCGTGATGACCGGTCCAGAGATCGAAGATGACTACCATAACTTTGATGCGCTGAACATTCCTGCTCACCATCCGGCACGTGCCGATCATGACACCTTCTGGTTCGATGCTACCCGCCTGCTGCGTACGCAGACCTCTGGCGTGCAGATCCGTACCATGCAGGCTCAGCAGCCGCCGATTCGCATTATTGCGCCGGGTCGTGTCTACCGTAACGATTACGATCAGACCCATACGCCGATGTTCCATCAGATGGAAGGGCTGATCGTGGATAAAAATATCAGCTTCACCAATCTCAAAGGCACGCTGCACGACTTCCTGAACAACTTCTTTGAAGAAGATTTGCAGATCCGTTTCCGTCCTTCCTACTTCCCGTTTACTGAACCTTCTGCGGAGGTGGACGTAATGGGTAAAAACGGCAAGTGGCTGGAAGTGCTGGGATGCGGCATGGTCCATCCTAATGTACTGCGCAACGTGGGTATTGATCCGGAAGTTTACTCCGGCTTTGCCTTCGGGATGGGCATGGAGCGTCTGACCATGTTGCGCTATGGCGTGACCGATCTGCGCGCTTTCTTCGAAAATGATTTACGTTTCCTCAAACAATTTAAGTAAGGGCAGGTTATCCAATGAAATTCAGTGAACTCTGGTTACGCGAATGGGTAAATCCAGCCCTGGACAGCGCCGCGCTGTCTGAACAAATCACCATGGCCGGTCTGGAAGTAGACGGCGTGGATGCCGTGGCCGGCGCGTTTCATGGCGTCGTGGTCGGTGAAGTGGTGGAGTGCGGCCAGCACCCTAACGCAGACAAACTGCGTGTCACCAAAATCAACGTCGGCGGCGATCGCCTGCTGGATATCGTCTGTGGCGCGCCAAACTGCCGCCAGGGGCTGAAAGTCGCCGTCGCGACCGTAGGTGCGGTGCTGCCGGGTGATTTTAAAATCAAAGCAGCCAAACTGCGTGGTGAACCCTCTGAAGGGATGCTCTGCTCGTTCTCCGAGCTGGGGATTTCCGACGACCATAACGGCATCATCGAACTGCCAGCTGATGCACCGATTGGCACCGACATTCGTGAATACCTGCAGCTTGATGACAACGCCATCGAAATCAGTGTCACACCTAACCGCGCTGACTGCCTGGGGCTGATCGGGATTGCCCGCGATGTCGCCGTGCTCAACGGTTTACCGCTGAACGTGCCGGAGATGCCGACAGTGGCGGCTACCCTGAACGACACCTTCCCGATTCAGGTTGAAGCGACGGACGCCTGTCCGCGTTATCTGGGCCGTGTTGTCAAAGGGATCAACGTCGCGGCGGCGACACCCCTCTGGATGAAAGAGAAGCTGCGTCGTTGTGGTATTCGCTCTATCGATCCGGTGGTTGATATCACAAACTATGTGCTGCTGGAACTGGGTCAGCCGATGCACGCTTTCGACCTCGACCGCCTCAACGGCGGCATCGTGGTGCGTATGGCGAAAGAGGGCGAGAAGCTGACGCTGCTGGATGGCACAGAAGCCAGCCTGCAGGCAGATACCCTGGTGATCGCCGATCATCAGCAGGCGCTGGCAATGGCCGGTATCTTCGGGGGGGAACATTCCGGTGTGAATGGCGAAACCCGCAACATCCTGTTTGAGTGCGCTTACTTTGATCCGCTCTCCATCACCGGTCGTGCACGCCGCCACGGTCTGCATACCGATGCGTCACACCGCTATGAGCGTGGTGTTGATCCGGCGCTGCAGCATACCGCGATTGAGCGTGCCACTGCGCTACTGCTGTCAATCTGCGGCGGTGAAGCGGGCCCGGTCATCGACCAGACTCATCAGGCCGCGCTGCCGGTTCCGGCGACCATCACGCTGCGCCGCGAAAAGCTGGATCGTCTGATTGGCCATATCATCGCTGACGAGCAGGTTACCGACATTCTGACGCGACTCGGCTGCGACGTCACCGTGGGCAACGGCGAGTGGCAGGCTGTAGCACCGAGCTGGCGTTTCGACATGGCGATCGAGGAAGATCTGGTAGAAGAAGTGGCCCGTATTTACGGCTACAACAACATTCCGGATGTACCGGTTCAGGCCGGGCTGGTGATGACCCGTCATCGCGAAGCGAATCTGTCGCTGAAACGCGCTAAAAACCTGCTGGTGGATAAAGGCTATCAGGAAGCGATCACCTACAGCTTTGTGGATCCGAAAATCCAGCAGCTGCTGCATCCGGGCGAAGAGGCGCTGCTGCTGCCAAGCCCGATTTCCAGCGACATGTCGACGATGCGCCTCTCGCTCTGGACCGGTCTGCTCAGCGCGGTGGTCTACAACCAGAACCGCCAGCAGAGCCGCGTGCGTCTCTTTGAAAGCGGCCTGCGCTTTGTGCCGGATACACAGGCTGATTTGGGCATTCGTCAGGATCTTATGCTGGCTGGGGTCATCAGCGGCAACCGTGTTGAAGAGCACTGGGATCTGGCGCGTCAGACCGTTGACTTCTATGATTTGAAAGGTGATTTAGAGTCGCTGCTCGATTTAACCGGCAAACTGGATGACATCCGCTTCCGTGCTGAAGTGAATCCAGCGCTGCATCCGGGACAGAGCGCGGCAATTTATCTGCAGGATGAAAAAATCGGATTTATCGGCGTGGTCCATCCTGAGCTGGAACGGAAGCTTGATCTTAACGGCCGCACCTTAGTCTTTGAACTGCTTTGGAATAAGGTCGCAGACCGCGTCCTGCCTGACGCGCGCGAGGTTTCTCGCTTCCCGGCGAACCGTCGTGATATCGCGGTTGTTGTGGCCGAAAACGTGCCTGCAGCAGATATCATTGCGGAGTGTAAGAAAGTTGGCGTAAATCAGGTAGTTGGCGTAAACTTGTTTGACGTGTACCGCGGTAAGGGCGTTTCTGAGGGCTACAAGAGCCTCGCAATCAGCCTGATTTTGCAGGATACCAGCCGGACACTCGAAGAAGAGGAGATTGCCGCGACCGTTGGCAAATGCGTTGCGGCATTAAAAGAGCGATTCCAGGCAACCTTGAGGGATTGAACCTATGGCGCTTACAAAAGCTGAGATGTCAGAGTACCTGTTTGAGAAACTCGGGCTGAGCAAACGCGATGCCAAAGAGTTAGTAGAGCTGTTTTTCGAAGAGGTACGTCGCGCTTTGGAAAACGGAGAACAGGTTAAACTGTCTGGGTTTGGTAATTTTGACCTGCGTGACAAGAACCAGCGTCCTGGCAGAAACCCAAAAACGGGTGAAGATATTCCGATTACTGCGCGTCGCGTAGTAACGTTCCGCCCAGGACAGAAGCTGAAAAGCCGCGTAGAGAACGCTACACCCAAAGAGACTGACTGAATTTCAGCGTTTCAAAAAGGCCGCGCAAGCGGCCTTTTTTCATGGCTATCCGCCGTGGTCGTGCAGGGCCATCATCTTCTCTGTCGCAGCACAACCTGGTGCGAACCGCCGCACCGACCTTTCTTTTTTCTGCAATCTCTCTACAATCAAATCTCTGTTTTCTCAGCGTATCCCGCTTATGTCACTGCTCGACCAGCTCGCTCGTCAGGCCGATCGACGCGGCCAGAAATGGCTGATGGCGTTAGCTCTGACGCTCTCTGTACTTCTCTGTCTCAGCCTCTGTGCCGGAGACAGCTGGATTGCGCCCTCACACTGGCTCGCGGAAAGTAGCCGACTTTTTGTCTGGCAGTTGCGGCTGCCCCGCAGCCTGGCGGTAGTCCTGGTCGGAGCCTCACTGGCAGTGTGCGGCGTCGTGATGCAGGCACTGTTTACTAATCCGCTGGCAGAGCCGGGCCTGCTTGGCGTCTCGAACGGTGCCGGCATCGGTCTGGTGCTTGGCGTGCTGCTGGGCAGTGGGTCATTGTGGAGCCTTGCGCTTGCCGCGATTGCCGGGGCGCTGGTTATTACGCTCATCCTGCTGCATTTTGCGCATCGTCAGCTCTCGACGACGCGGCTGTTACTGACCGGTGTGGCACTCGGGATTATCTGCAGCGCCATCATGACCTGGGCGGTTTACTTCAGCACCACTCTCGATCTGCGTCAGCTGATGTACTGGATGATGGGCGGCTTCAGCGGGGTCGACTGGCGCTACGGCTGGATGATGCTGGCGCTGCTACCGGTAATGCTGGCCCTGAGTGCAACCGGGCAGATCCTTAATCTGCTGGCGCTGGGAGAGATCTCCGCTCGCCAGCTTGGACTCTCTCTTGTTGGCTGGCGTAACCTGCTGGTGCTGGCGATGGGCTGGCTGACCGGGATCAGCGTAGCGACAGCGGGGGCGATTGGCTTTATCGGACTGGTGATCCCACATCTGCTGCGTCTTTGTGGTCTCAGCGATCACCGCTATCTGCTACCCGCCTCCGCACTGGCGGGGTCGAGTGTGCTGCTGGCTGCCGATATTGTGGCCCGGCTGGCGCTGACCTCGGCGGAGCTGCCGATAGGTGTGGTGACGGCCACCCTGGGCGCGCCGCTGTTTATTTTTTTACTGGTGAAATCTTCACGCTAGCTCCGGCTGGTGACCCATATCTGCAACTGCATTCATAACAGGAAAGCCTATGAACATTTATCAGACAGAACTGGTTACGCTCGATGGGGAAAAAACCACGCTGGCACAGTGGCAGGGCAAGGTGCTGCTGGTGGTTAACGTGGCGTCGAAATGTGGCCTGACACCGCAATATGAAGAGCTGGAGAACCTGCAGAAGGCCTGGCAGGATCAGGGCTTCAGCGTGCTCGGTTTTCCCTGCAATCAGTTTCTTGAGCAGGAGCCGGGCAGTAATGAGGAGATCAAAACGTTCTGCAGCACCACCTATGGCGTGACGTTCCCGCTGTTTGCCAAAACCGAGGTCAATGGACCGGAGCGTCATCCGCTCTTTGCACAGCTGATTGCTGCCCGGCCAGAGGCGATCCGTCCGGAAGGCAGCGGCTTTTACGAGCGGATGGAGAGCAAAGGGCGCGCGCCGAAAGCACCGGGCGACATCCTGTGGAACTTTGAAAAGTTCCTGATTGGCCGGGATGGCAGCGTTATCCAGCGCTTTGCGCCGGATATGACGCCGGAAGATCCCATCATTCTGGAAACCATCAAGCAGGCGCTGGCGAAGTAAATGTTGCTGCGCCTGCAGCAGGCCGCCGTTCCCGGGCGGCTGATGCCATTCAGCGGTGAGATAGCCGCAGGCCAGCTGCTGCACGTGGCTGGCCCGAATGGTGCAGGCAAGAGTACGTTACTGAGCGTGATAGCGGGCCTGCAACCCGCTACCGGTTCGGTCGCGCTGGATGAGCGGCCGCTGAGTGACTGGCAGGGCGCGGCGCTGGCCAGGGTGCGTGGCTGGCTGCCCCAGCAGCAGATGCCCCTGAGCCAGATGCCGGTCTGGCACTATCTGCGTCTGCATTTTAAGCAGGGAGGGGCACAGGCCGATGCCCGGCTGGGCACGCTGCTGCAACAGCTTCAGCTGCAGGACAAGCTATCCCATTCTCTGACACGGCTTTCTGGCGGTGAGTGGCAGCGCGTCAGGCTGGCGGCAGTCTGCCTGCAGATAGATCCGCGCATCAATCCGCTTGGACGGCTATTAATTCTTGATGAGCCAATGACCGCGCTGGACATCGGTCAGCAAAAAGCGGTCGACGATCTGATTGCGGAGCTGTGCGCGGCGGGCATCAGCGTGATTGCCAGCAGCCACGATCTCAACCATAGCCTGCAGCGGGCCAGTCAGATCTGGCTGATGGATCGCGGGCATCTGATTGCACAGGGCGAACCGGCTGCCGTTCTGACGCCACAGCGCCTCACACCGCTCTATCAGGTCGCTTTCCGTCAACTTGAACTGGAAGGGCGAACGTTGCTGACCGTGCTGCCCTGACACTTGCTACACCGCTGCCTTTACCGCTACATTAAGCCGGTTGCAATTTCTGATAAGGACATTTGGCGATGCGCCTGGGTTTGCTGATTTTAGTGCTGCTGCTGACGGGATGCAGTCATCACGCCCCGCCAGTGAATGGCCGTCTTTCCGATTCCATTACCGTGATTGCAGAACTGAACGATCAGCTCGGCAACTGGCACGGCACCCCCTATCGCTATGGAGGTATGAGCCGCAATGGTGTCGACTGCTCCGGCTTTGTCTATCTGACATTCCGCGATAAGTTTGCGCTGCAGCTGCCGCGCACGACATCTGCACAAAGTGATATCGGCACCCGCATCAGTAAAGATGAGCTGCTGCCTGGCGATCTGGTTTTCTTTAAAACCGGTCGCGGCGAAAATGGCCTGCATGTCGGTATCTATGACAGTGATAATGCGTTTATCCATGCGTCAACCAGTCAGGGTGTGATTCGATCCTCGCTGGACAATGTTTACTGGCGAAAAGTGTTCTGGCAGGCGCGGCGCATATAAACCTGCTCTGACAAATCAGACTTAAGTCCAATTTTAAATAGAGTTAAAACAGGCGCTAAAAGTTTTATTTTAAATGACAGTTATTGTGCCCGGGTTTTTATTAGGCATAACAGACGCGGCGTTAATTCCATTAATAAGTATATTTTTATCATCACTATTTGGCTTAAGCGTTACAGCAGGCCGCCAAACGGTAATGGAAGGCTAAAGAAGTTCGTCTCTTCAATGATTTGGCACTATTGCCTGCAACTGACCATTACTATACGATATCTCCATCGCCGCATATTCTGGCATTAAAATGAAAATTCATCTCTCCGCCGACTATCAGTCGGAAATCTGGTTCTATCCTGTCTGTGATGTTGACGGACGGTTAACCGCTGTCGAGCTGGTTACGCAGTTTGTGCATGAGAGTGCACCTATTACTCTGCCGCAGGAGCTGCTGCTGCCGCAGCTCGATGAGTCGCAACAGCTGCGCCTGCTACAAAGTCAGATCGGAATACTGGAACAGTATCGTGGATTATTCGAAGCACATTCGGTTTCCGCATTAATACGCATTGATGAAAACCTGGCCCGGACGCTGCTGGCCAGCGAGCTGGTGATGCGCAAATTAAAACAGCTGCCATTCATTCTGCTGAATATCACTGAAGCGTTTCCGCAACTCAGACTCGGCAAAAATAATGCGTTGCTGGCAAGCCTGCAGGCTGAGTTTAATTTAGCGCTTTCTCATTTCGGTGCTGGCAAAAGTCCATCAAATGCGGTCTATGATAATTTATTCAGCTGCATCAGCCTGGATAAGGACTTCATTCATTCGCTGGCCAAGCGTGCCTCCTTTGTGCCGTTTATACAGAGCATTATCGATAATTTCCGCGCACACTGCGATCATCTGATTATTTGTGGCGTCGACGACGAGAGACTGCTGGATAAAGTCAGCCAGCTGAGCGGTGCCGTTTTCCAGGGCGCGCTCTTCCCGGTCGTCAAATCGGATGCGCTGCGTTCGCTGCTCTGCGCCTGCAATCAGCAGCCTTCTTCCCGACATCCTGGCTGACAGATCCTGTTAATCCCGGCTATCGGCGTTACACTAAGGGACTAACCTGAGTAACGCTGAGCATCGCATGGGAGAAACAATGTCCTCACGCAAGGCCACCTTTGATAACACCTGGTTCCGTGAGCTTGCCGGAAATTACACCGCACTTCACCCCACGCCGCTGGCAGGTGGACGCCTGCTTTATCACAATGCGCCGCTCGCGGCCGCCATGGGACTGGACAGCACGCTGTTCGACGGTCAGGGTCACGGCGTCTGGCATGGCGCGGCTCTGCTGCCGGGTATGCAGCCGCTGGCACAGGTCTACAGCGGTCATCAGTTTGGCGTCTGGGCAGGGCAGCTGGGCGACGGGCGCGGCATTCTGCTGGGCGAGCAGCGTCTCGATGATGGCAGCAAACTGGACTGGCATCTCAAGGGTGCCGGCCTGACGCCTTACTCCCGCATGGGCGATGGCCGGGCGGTCATTCGCTCAAGCGTGCGTGAGTTTCTGGCGTCGGAAGCGCTGCACCACCTGGGCATCCCGACCACCCGCGCACTCACGTTGTCGATTGGCGATGAGCCGGTCTACCGCGAAACCCCCGAACGCGGGGCGATGCTGATGCGCATTTCACCGAGCCATCTGCGGTTCGGCCATTTCGAACACTTCTTTTATAGTCAGCAGCAGGCGAAAGTGCAGCAGCTGGCCGACTACGCCATTCGTCATCACTGGCCGCATCTGACAGAGGAAGCCGATCGCTATCAGCTGTGGTTTACCGACGTTGTGCTGCGCACCGCGCGGCTGATTGCGCTGTGGCAGAGCGTCGGTTTCGCGCATGGGGTGATGAACACCGACAACATGTCCATTCTGGGCCTGACCATTGACTATGGCCCCTTTGGTTTTCTGGATGACTATCAGCCCGATTTCATCTGCAACCACAGCGATTATCAGGGGCGTTACAGTTTTGAAAATCAACCGATGATAGGCCTGTGGAACCTGAACCGCCTGGCGCATGCATTATCAGGTCTGCTGACCACAGAGCAGCTGCGGGCGGCGCTGAGTGTCTATGAACCGGAGCTGATGCGGGTCTGGGGCGAACGGATGCGGGCAAAATTAGGATTGCTGACGCAGCAGAGCAGTGACAACCAGATTCTGACCGACCTGCTGGCACTGATGACGCGGGAGCACAGTGACTACACGCTGACGTTCCGGCTGCTCAGCGAGACACAGCAGGCAGAAAGCCGCTCACCGCTGCGGGATGAGTTTATCGATCGCGAGGCGTTTGACCGCTGGTATGAGGGATATCGCCGCCGTCTGCTGGACGAGCAGATCAGCGATGCGGAACGGCAGACCGTGATGAAAGCCGCGAACCCGGCGGTGATCCTGCGCAATTATCTGGCACAGCAGGTGATTGAAGAGGCCGAGCAGGGTGAGCATGAGGCGCTGGCACGTCTGCATCAGGCGCTGCAGACCCCCTTCAGCGATCTGGCGGCCACGGAGTATCGTCAGCGGCCGCCAGACTGGGGCAAAACCTTAGAAGTGAGCTGCTCCAGCTGATAATGTGTCAGAGACGATGAGAAACCGCCCCGGCCAGCAGCGCGAGTACGCTTTCGCTCTCCTGCCAGCCGAGGCATGGATCGGTGATTGACTGGCCATACACCAGCGGCTGGCCGCTGACCACTTGCTGATTGCCTTCCTGCAGGAAGCTTTCAATCATTACACCGGCCACCGCGCGTGAGCCTGATGAGATCTGCTCAGCGACATCGGCCGCGACATCCATCTGACGACGATGCTGCTTCAGGCAGTTGCCGTGACTGAAATCGATTACCAGCTGTGGTGGCAGGTTAAAGGCTGACAGGCTCTCTACCGCCGCCGCCACGTCGCTGGCGTGATAATTAGGTTGTTTGCCGCCGCGCAGGATAACGTGGCCATGAGGATTACCGCTGGTCTGATAAATCGTCATCTGACCCCGCTTATCGGGCGACAGGAACATGTGGCTGGCGCGCGCGGCGCGAATCGCATCCACGGCAATGCGCACATTGCCATCGGTGCCATTTTTAAAACCGACCGGACAGGAGAGAGCCGATGCCATTTCACGGTGGATCTGGCTTTCCGTAGTACGTGCGCCAATGGCGCCCCAGCTAATCAGGTCCGCAATAAACTGGCCGATCACCATATCCAGGAATTCGGTGGCGGTAGGCAGGCCCAGTGCGTTGATGTCAATCAACAGCTGGCGGGCGATGCCGATGCCACGGTTCACGTCATAGCTGCCATCCAGATCCGGATCGGAAATCAGTCCTTTCCAGCCCACCACGGTGCGCGGCTTCTCGAAGTAAGCGCGCATCACAATTTCCAGCCGATCTGCATAGCGATCGCGTAAGACGCTCAGGCGCTCAGCGTATTCCAGTGCCGCTTTCGGATCGTGCAGCGAGCAGGGGCCAATGACCACCAGCAGGCGAGGATCTTCACCGGTCAGGATGCGTGCAATACGGGCGCGGGCCGCCGTGACATTGTCAGCAATGGCGGCGGAGACGGGGTGCGCGTCTGCCAGGCTGGCAGGCGTAATCAGGCTATCAATGCGTGCAGTACGCAGTTCATCGGTTTTATTCATGAGTGTCTCAAAACAGTTCTTCGCAGCGGTGAAATACCGGGAAGTGATGAGAGTCACAATAAACCATCAGCCTGCGAATTCAACCCGGGAATGCATAATCAAATCAAAACCTACGGCCACGCCACGTTACAGTGCCTGCTTCATAAGATCTCTAATACATGCGGCGGGTCAGACCCATGATGTCGAGAATTTTAGTGGCAATCTCCTCCACGGAGTAGTTAGTACTGTTGAGGTAGCGGATTTGATGGGTGCGGAACAGTGCTTCGACTTCTCCCACTTCCAGCCGGCACTGGCGCATTGAGGCGTAACGGGTATTTTCTGCTCGCTCCTGACGTATCGCCGCCAGCCGTTCCGGATCGATGGTCAGACCGAAGAGTTTATTCTGATGAGCGCGCAGCGCGGGCGGCAGTTTCAGGTTATCCATGTCGTCGGCAATAAAAGGGTAGTTGGCGGCGCGGATACCGAACTGCATCGCCAGATAGAGGCTGGTAGGGGTTTTGCCGCAACGTGAAACGCCCAGCAAAATCACCTGGGCATCCTCCAGACCGCGCAGCGAGATGCCGTCGTCGTGGGCCAGGGCGTAGTCAATTGCCGCAATACGGGCATCATATTTCCCCAGGTTACTGGCGTCCAGCCCGTGGGTACGGTGTGCCACCGGCGCGGGAGATAAGCCCAGCTCCTGCTGAAGCGGGGCGACCAGCGCCTGCACAATGTCCTGACAAAAGCCTTCACTCTGAACAATGATGTCGCGCACTTCCGGTGTCACGATTGAGAAAAACACCAGCGGCCGGACGCCGCTCTGCTGATAGAGCGCGTTAATCTGCGCTTTTACCGCCAGTGCCCGCTGAACATTTTCAACAAACGGCAGCGTCAGGCTGGTGATATTAACCGGAAACTGCGACAGCACGGCATGACCTAAGACTTCCGCCGTTATGGCGGTGCCATCAGAAATATAAAAAACGCTTCTGTCAGTTGTCATAATCTTCTGCTCTGAATACGAGTGAGCCGTCAGCATGAGCCATGCCAGCAAATAAATCATCCCGGATGTTAATTTCTGGAAGGCTTATCGGAATTTCCGGACTGACGTGATTTTGCCGCAGAGGAGACTTTACTCACCCACCGCCTGTTTTGCTGTTTATCCGCCAGAAAACGTCTCACCGTTGTTGCGCAACAAAACAGGGATGTGATTAAGTCCGGAAAAGATTATTTCCTTATTTTTCCTATTGTTAGGAAAAAATGGCGACGTTGCGCAACAGCAAAATAAAGCGTTTACAATTCTGAAACTGCGGCTGAAATTCTGCTTTAACGATTCAACAGATCGTTCTCGCGGGGGCAATATGCCAGGCTGAAGACCGATTACTCCCTGTCTCACTTCATCAATAACTGATAAAGGATAAGATCAATGTCTACTACAGGCGAACAGCCACTTGTGCTCTGGTATAACCAGCTTGGCATGCATGATGTTGACCGGGTGGGAGGCAAAAACGCTTCTCTGGGTGAAATGATTACTAACCTGTCGTCGCTGGGTGTCTCCGTGCCCAATGGTTTTGCGACCACATCGTACGCGTTTAACCTGTTCCTCGATCAGAGTGGGCTGAACCAGCGCATCTATGCGCTGCTGGATGAGACAGATATTGATGATGTGGATGCGCTGGCAAAAGCAGGCCGACAGATTCGTCAGTGGGTCGTAGAAACGCCCTTTTTGCCGGAGCTGGAGTCCGCCATTCTGGACGCTTATCAGCAGCTTTCGGCAGACGACGCTGACGCCTCTTTTGCCGTCCGCTCCTCGGCGACTGCAGAAGATATGCCCGATGCCTCCTTTGCCGGGCAGCAGGAGACCTTTCTGAATGTGCAGGGCATCGACGCCGTGATGGTTGCGGTTAAGCATGTCTTCGCCTCACTGTTTAACGATCGTGCCATCTCTTATCGCGTGCATCAGGGGTATGACCATCGTGGTGTGGCGCTCTCAGCCGGTATTCAGCGCATGGTGCGATCGGATCTGGCCGCGTCCGGCGTCATGTTCACGATTGATACGGAGTCCGGCTTCGATCAGGTGGTCTTTATTACTGCGGCGCTGGGGCTGGGCGAAATGGTGGTGCAGGGCGCGGTGAATCCGGACGAATTTTACGTGCATAAGCCGACGCTGGCTGCCAGCCGGCCGTCGATTGTGCGTCGCAACATGGGCTCGAAAAAGGTCCGCATGGTCTATGCCGACTCCCAGGCGCACGGTGAGCAGGTGCGAATCGAAGATGTTCCGGAGGCCGAACGTGACCGCTTCTGCCTGAATGATGAGGAAGTCCAGGCGCTGGCAAAACAGGCGGTTCTGATTGAGCAGCACTATCAGCGGCCGATGGATATCGAGTGGGCCAAGGATGGCCACACGGGCAAGCTGTTTATTGTTCAGGCACGACCTGAAACCGTTCGCTCAAATGGTCAGGTCATGGAGCGTTATACGCTGCAGGGGCAGGGCAGCGTGGTTGCCGAAGGCCGGGCCATCGGTCATCGTATCGGGGCCGGTGTGGTGAAGGTGATCCATGACATCAGCGAAATGAACCGGATTGAGAAAGGGGATGTGCTGGTTACCGACATGACCGACCCGGACTGGGAGCCCATCATGAAAAAGGCCTCAGCGATCGTGACCAACCGTGGCGGACGCACCTGCCATGCAGCGATTATCGCGCGTGAGCTGGGCATTCCGGCGGTGGTAGGCTGCGGCGACGCCACCGACCGGCTAAAAGAGGGCCACCAGGTGACCGTCTCCTGCGCCGAGGGGGATACCGGCTATGTCTACGATCAGCTGCTCGACTTCGACGTCACCAGTTCGCAGGTCGATTCGCTACCTGAGCTGCCACTGAAGATTATGATGAATGTCGGCAACCCCGATCGCGCCTTTGATTTTGCCTGTCTGCCTAATGAAGGCGTGGGGCTGGCGCGGCTGGAGTTCATCATTAACCGTATGATTGGCGTTCACCCCAAAGCCCTGCTGGAGTTTAATCAGCAGACGCCGGAACTGCAGCAGCAGATCCGCAAAATGATGAAAGGATTTGATGATCCGGTGGAGTTCTACATCGCGCGGCTGACTGAGGGAATTGCCACACTTGGTGCAGCATTTGCACCGAAACGCGTAATTGTCCGACTTTCCGACTTTAAAACCAATGAATATGCCAACCTGGTCGGCGGCGAACGTTATGAGCCGGAAGAGGAAAACCCGATGCTGGGATTCCGCGGCGCGGGACGTTACGTGGCGGACAGCTTCCGCGACTGCTTTGCGCTGGAGTGCGAGGCGGTGAAACGCGTTCGCAACGAGATGGGCCTGACCAACGTCGAAATCATGGTGCCGTTTGTACGTACCGTTGAGCAGGCGCAGGCCGTGGTGGAAGAACTGGCGCGTCAGGGCCTGAAGCGCGGCGAGAACGGGCTGAAGATTATTATGATGTGCGAAATCCCCTCGAATGCGCTGCTGGCGGATCAATTCCTGCAGCATTTTGACGGCTTCTCTATTGGTTCGAACGACATGACTCAGCTGACGCTGGGGCTGGACCGCGACTCTGGCGTCGTCTCCGCGCTGTTTGACGAGCGCAACGAGGCGGTGAAAGCACTGCTTTCCATGGCGATCCGGGCAGCGAAGCAGCAGGGGAAATATGTGGGTATCTGTGGCCAGGGGCCATCGGACCATCAGGATTTCGCCGCATGGCTGATGCAGGAGGGAATTGACAGCCTCTCGCTGAACCCGGATACCGTGGTGGAAACCTGGGTGAGTCTGGCGCAGATGAATCGATCCTGACGCCGATAACATCGTCGTCAAAGGCCCGCAGTGCGGGCCTTTTTTATTTCCGCCTGATCGGGTTCAGACAAAAAAAAAAGCCCATCACAGGGGATGGGCAAAGACTACACACAGCAATTCTTTACTCTACTCAGGGGGAATAAGGTGGTCTGGAAATCAATCATTTGATTCAGAACATAGGAAGCATGTTATTCATACCGCTGGCTGGAGTCTTTAAGAATCCTCTTATTAGTTTAAAGCCCATAATCTTTTTTTACCTTTACTGCGCCATTTGGCTTAAGAAACAGTGCAGAAAGTAATCTTTTTTAACCCGAAAAGGGTGTTTTCAGCTCAGGAATGGCTTTTTTCTTAAAAACTATTAATGAAAATCATCATTTATCTAACAGGCGGGATGCGGTGCGGTTAATCATCATTAACCGCACTAATCATTACTGCGGGCAGGGTTATCACGGCAGATATGTACTGCGGATCACACGGCGGGCGGGGTTCCCTCATGATCGGCAAGGGCGTCTGCCACCGCCTGCGGGTCATCTTCCGGCGGAGGTGCCTCATGCACCCAGACGGACACCAGACGATAGGAGACGGCCAGTACCACGGGTCCGATAAACAGACCAATCATGCCAAAGGCAAAGAGTCCACCAATTACACCAGAGAGAATAAGGATCATTGGCAGGTCGGCACCCATGCGGATCAGCATCGGGCGCAGAACGTTATCCAGCGTACCGACCACGCAGCTCCAGACCAACAGTACGGTTCCCCAGGTGGTGTCACCGCTCCAGTAGAGGTAGATGATGGCCGGAACCAGCACCAGCAGCGGCCCAATCTGCACCAGGCAGCAAAGGATCATCAGCACGGTCAGCAGCGTGGCGTAAGGAATGCCGGAGAGCGCCAGACCGATACCGCCCAGCACGCCCTGCACCAGTGCCGTCACCACCACACCCAGCGCCACGGCGCGAATGGATTGTGCCGCCAGCAACACGGCGGCATCACCGCGTCGTCCCGCCATGCGGAAAGCAAAGTGGCGGATACCCTGAGCCGCCTGTTCGCCACGCCAGTAAAGCAGCACACTGAACAGCAGCATCACGCCCAGATGAATCATAAAGCGCCCGAAATGACCGGCCTGCGCGACAAAAAAGCCGGTTGTGCGGCCGATATAGGGCTGAATCTTGGCCATGACGCCAGCGCCACCGCTCGCCACCAGCCTGTCATAACTGGCGTAGATTTTTTCACCGACCATCGGCACATCGTTAAGCCACAGCAGCTGAGGCATCGTATGTCCCTGCGTCACCCAGGCGATGACCGGCGCGCTGTTGTCAATCAGGCTGCTGACCAGCAGAGCGATAGGAATGATAAACAGCAGCAGTAACAGCAGCGTCATCACAATGACCGCCAGAGAGCGGCGGCCCCATAGCAGTCGCTGAAATTTCAGCATCAGCGGCCAGGTGGCAATAACCACCATGCTGGCCCAGGCAAAGCCCAGAATAAAGGGCTGAACAACCCATAAGCAGGCAACGATTAACAGCAGAATGAACATCAGGGTGAAGAGTATTTGCGGTAGATCCATATCCCGGTACTGGCTTTTCATCATTGACTCATAACCTCGTCTTAATCCTTCATTTTCAGACATTCAGATGCCTGTTTTCATCATGAGCTATTTGCCGGGGATTAAACAGCATCGCGGAAAAGCTTTTTAGCTTTTCTGAAAAAACGGCAGGCGCAGAAAAAATATGATAAAACGGGAAATCGCTAACGCATAAACGCAAACGTTTACAACACCTTCGGTCAGACAATCATGATCCCACAGATTTCGCAGGCACCGGGCCTCGTTCAACTGGTGCTGACGTTCCTTGAGTCTCTCAAAGAGCAGGGTTTCACCGGCGACATGGCCACCAGCTATGCCGATCGTCTCTCACTCTCCACCGATAACAGTATTTATCAGTTGCTGCCCGATGCGGCCCTGTTCCCGCGCTCTACAGCGGATGTGGCGCTGCTGGCCCGCGTGGCTGGCGAAGCCCGTTTTGCCAGCCTGGTGTTTACCCCGCGTGGCGGCGGTACAGGCACCAACGGTCAGTCGCTGAACCAGGGCATTGTGGTGGATATGTCGCGTTACATGAACCGCATCCTGGAGATCAATACGGATGAAGGATGGGTGCGCGTTGAGGCGGGGGTGGTTAAGGATCAGCTGAATGCCTGGCTTAAGCCGTTCGGCTTTTTCTTCTCGCCGGAGTTATCGACCAGTAATCGTGCGACGCTGGGCGGTATGATTAATACCGATGCGTCGGGTCAGGGTTCGCTGGTCTACGGCAAAACGTCAGATCACGTGCTGGGCCTGCGCGCCGTGCTGCTGGGCGGCGACATTCTCGATACCCGACCGATGGCGACGGCGCTGGCGGAAACCCTGGCGCAGGCGGCCACACCTGAAGGGCGAATCTACCAGCAGGTTCTGACACGCTGTCGCGAACAGCGCGCGCTGATTCTGGAGAAGTTTCCAAAGCTGAATCGGTTCCTGACCGGCTATGACCTTCGCCATGTCTTCAGTGACGATATGCAGACCTTTGACCTGACCCGGTTGCTGTGTGGCGCTGAAGGAACGCTGGCGTTTGTGACGGAAGCGCGACTGGATATCACCCCATTGCCGAAGGTGCGGCGGCTGGTCAATATCAAGTATGACTCCTTTGACTCCGCGCTGCGCAATGCCCCTTTCATGGTGGAAGCACAGGCGCTGTCGGTTGAAACAGTCGACTCAAAAGTTTTAAACCTGGCGCGTGAAGATATTGTCTGGCATTCGGTACGCGAACTGATCGCAGACGTGCCCGACAAAGAGATGCAGGGGCTTAACATCGTGGAGTTTGCCGGTGATAACGCTGCGCTGATCGAACAGCAAATCGACACCTTATGTGCCCGTCTTGAAACGCTGATGGCGCAGCAGGAGGGTGGCGTGATTGGCTATCAGCTCTGCAATGACCTGACGGGCATTGAGCGTATCTATAACATGCGCAAAAAAGCGGTGGGTCTGCTCGGAAATGCCAGGGGCCGGGCAAAGCCGATTCCGTTTGTCGAGGATACCGCCGTACCGCCGGAGAAGCTGGCGGACTATATCGTGGAGTTTCGCGCACTGCTTGACAGCCATGGCCTGAGCTACGGCATGTTCGGCCATGTCGATGCCGGGGTGCTGCATGTGCGCCCGGCGCTGGATATGTGCGACCCGCAGCAGGAGATGATGATGAAGCAGATCTCCGATGAAGTGGTGGCGCTGACAGCGCGTTACGGCGGTCTGCTCTGGGGTGAGCATGGCAAAGGGTTCCGCGCCCAGTACAGCCCGGCTTTCTTTGGCGAAACCCTGTTTAACGAACTGCGGTGTATCAAAGCAGCCTTCGATCCGCTTAATCGCCTCAATCCGGGCAAAATCTGCACGCCGATAGAGAGTCACGACGAGATGATGCAGGTTGATGCCGTGACGCGCGGAACCTATGACCGGCAGATTCCGTTAACGGTGCGGGACGAGTGGCGGGGCGCGATGGAGTGCAACGGCAACGGGCTATGTTTTAATTTCGATGCCCGCAGTCCGATGTGCCCCTCCATGAAAATTACCCGCAATCGCATTCACTCGCCTAAAGGCCGGGCAACGCTGACGCGGGAGTGGCTGAGGCTGCTGGCCGGGCAGGGCGTCGATCCGCTCCTGCTGGAGAAGCAGTTACCGGAAAGTCGTCTCTCCCTGCGCGCCCTTATCGCCCGGACCCGTAACAGCTGGCACGCCAGCAAAGGGGAGTATGATTTCTCCCATGAGGTGAAAGAGGCGATGTCGGGCTGTCTGGCCTGTAAAGCCTGTTCGACCCAGTGTCCGATTAAGATCGACGTGCCCGCTTTCCGCTCGCGCTTTTTGCAGCTCTATCACACCCGCTATCTGCGACCCGCCAGCGACCACCTGGTCGCCGCCGTGGAAAGCTACGCGCCGTTAATGGCGAAGGCACCAAAAGTTTTTAACTTCTTCCTGCGCCAGCCGTGGGTCAAAGAGTTATGTAAAACGCACGTTGGCATGGTCGATCTGCCGCTGCTCTCCGCGCCCGACCTGAAGCAGCAGCTGAGCGGTCATCCCGCCATGAACATGACGCTGGAGCAGCTGGAGGCGATGCCCGCCAGTGAACGCGCCGGTTATGTGCTGGTCGTGCAGGACCCTTTCACCAGCTTCTATGAGGCGCAGCTGGTGAACGATTTTGTCCGCCTGATTGAGAAGCTTGGCTTCCGGCCGGTTCTGCTGCCATTCTCACCCAATGGTAAAGCGCAGCATGTGAAAGGTTTCCTGCAACGGTTTGCCCGCACGGCGACCCGCACAGCTGGTTTCCTTAACCGGGTGGCCAAACTGGCGCTGCCGATGGTCGGGGTTGATCCTGCCACGGTGCTCTGCTATCGCGACGAGTATCGCCAGACGCTGGGTGACGCGCGCGGTGATTTTACAGTGTTGCTGGTGCATGAATGGCTGCAGCACGCCCTGGGCGATCGTGAGGTGCAGACCACCAGCGGCGAGCCCTGGTATCTGTTTGCCCACTGTACCGAAGTCACCGCGCTGCCGTCGACGCCCGAACAGTGGCAAGGGATCTTTGCCCGTTTTGGCGCGAAACTGGAGAACATCAATGTGGGCTGCTGTGGCATGGCGGGCACTTATGGTCATGAAACGAAAAACCTTGAAAACTCGCTGGGCATCTATGCGCTCTCCTGGCATCCACAGCTTCAGCGGCTGCCACGCCAGCGCTGTCTGGCCACCGGTTACTCCTGCCGCAGTCAGGTCAGCCGCGTAGAAGGCAACGGCATGCGCCATCCGCTTCAGGCTCTGTTAGCCCTGATGTAAATAAATTGTGCGCGACGTCACGTAGTGGCTGGATTAGAATATCCCGCCTGCGTGACGGACAAAGTCACGTTGCAGCTCGGTGGCTTTATTCCACTCGCCGATGAGAGCCAGCTGATGGCAGAGTCGGGTCAGGGAGAGTCGCGCCAGTTGCCAGGCCTGAAGGCGAAACAGACGATCGCGATCCGGATTTTCTATCTCCTGAATCAGACGATAGTGCAGTTTACCCAGGGTGTGCAGGTAGCTCTGATCGTCACCGTTCAACTGGCAGATTTCTGCCATATCCTGACAGGCATCGTTAAACTGACGTAGCTGATGGATCGTGCAGTCGGCTCGTTCGAGCTTTGCCTGCGCCATATAAAAGTCGACGGAGACATCCCGTAGTGAGAAGTGATATTCATCGATCTGATGTTGCAGCCAGGCAGAAACGGAAAGCATCATGGTCTCACTCTGAATGTAAATGATAATAATTATCATATTCATCCATACCTGGATTGCAACGGGCAGTCAGAAAAATTTATCGATTTATCCTGCCTGTCGGTATAATCGGGAATAACAATCTATTTACATCGCAGAAAGGCGTAACCTATCAATAAGGATTTTTAGTAAAAGTGCTTATTTTAAAAAGGGTGATTTATTAATAGGTTAGCACTGGCTTATTGAGGCTGATTCTCTCACCACAGGGTGGGCGGAAGCAGCTATGCTTAATATTCAGGCGAATAAAACAGCACAAGATGATTATCCCTGCAAAACAAGAGGTTGAAGTGATTGGTCAGATCACTACCATAGGGGGATAGCCTGAAAAGGTCCTGACTCAAGAGGTATCAACATGGCATCCGTTAACACAGACTCTTTCTCCCCTGACGACTTCGTCTGGAAAGGGCTGACGCTGACTGAAACCGCAGCGCAACAAATTCTTAATCTGGCCGCTCAGGACCCTGATGTCAAGGGTCTGCGGCTTAGCGTAAAGCAATCCGGCTGTGCCGGTTTTGGCTACGTGATGGATTTAGTCAAAGAACCCGTCGAAGACGATCTGCAGTTCTCATTCCACGGCGCAACGCTGTTTGTGCCGCTTCAGGCGATGCCATTTGTTGATGGCACCGAGCTGGACTACGTTCGCGAAGGCCTGAATCAGATTTTTAAATTCAATAACCCTAAAGCTCAGCACGCCTGCGGGTGCGGTGAGAGCTTTGGCGTCGAGTAAGTGAAATATGTCACGACACAGCGAAGCATCTGACGATGTACAAATCTGGGAAGGTAAGCTCAACTACAAAGAGGGCTTCTTTACCCAACTGCAAACCGAAGAATTTGCCAACGGCATCAATGAAGATGTAGTGCGGGCGATCTCGGCCAAGCGTAACGAGCCAGAGTGGATGCTGGAATTTCGTCTTAAGGCGTTTCATGCCTGGCTGGAAATGGAAGAGCCACACTGGCTGAAAGCGCACTACGAAAAACTCGACTATCAGGATTACAGTTACTACTCCGCGCCCTCCTGCGGCAACTGTGATGACAGCTGCGCCTCTGAGCCAGGTGTCACGCAGGGCTCCGGCAGCGCGCCAGCCAGCGACTACCTGACGCAGGAAGTGGAAAACGCGTTTAACCAGCTGGGCGTCCCGGTTCGTGAAGGGCGTGAAGTGGCGGTCGACGCCATCTTTGACTCCGTTTCGGTGGCCACCACCTACCGCGGCAAGCTGGCAGAGCAGGGGATTATCTTCTGTTCATTCGGCGAAGCGATTCAGGAACATCCGGAGCTGGTGAAGCAGTATCTCGGCACGGTAGTGCCGGCCAACGATAACTTCTTCGCGGCGCTGAACTCAGCGGTCGCCTCTGACGGCACTTTCGTCTACATCCCGAAAGGGGTGCGTTGCCCGATGGAGCTGTCGACCTATTTCCGCATCAACGCGGCGAAAACCGGTCAGTTTGAACGTACGATCCTGATTGCCGATGAAGACAGCTATGTCAGCTATATCGAAGGCTGTTCAGCGCCGGTGCGTGACTCCTATCAGCTGCACGCTGCCGTGGTGGAAGTGATCATCCACAAAAATGCGGAAGTAAAATATTCGACCGTTCAGAACTGGTTCCCGGGCGGCGAAGGCGAGGGCGGTATCCTTAACTTCGTAACGAAGCGCGCGCTGTGTGAAGGTGACCACAGCAAGATGTCCTGGACGCAGTCTGAAACCGGCTCCGCCATCACCTGGAAATACCCGAGCTGTATTCTGCGCGGGGACCACTCGGTAGGCGAATTCTACTCAGTGGCGCTGACCAGCGGTCGTCAGCAGGCCGATACCGGCACCAAGATGATCCACATCGGGAAAAACACCCGTTCGACCATCATCTCTAAAGGGATTTCGGCGGGGAAAAGCCAGAACACCTACCGTGGTCTGGTGAAAATCATGCCGAGCGCCACCAACGCCCGTAACTTTACGCAGTGTGACTCAATGCTGATCGGGTCCGATTGCGGCGCGCATACCTTCCCGTATGTGGAGACCCGCAACAATACCGCCCAGCTTGAGCATGAAGCCACGACATCCCGTATCGGCGAAGATCAGATGTTCTATTGTCTGCAACGCGGTATCAGTGAAGAAGATGCGATCTCGATGATCGTGAACGGCTTCTGTAAAGACGTCTTCTCGGAGCTGCCACTGGAATTTGCCGTGGAAGCCCAGAAATTATTAGCTATCAGCCTTGAGCACAGTGTGGGCTGATGCCGTCACACGCCTTGCCGGAAGCAATGTGAAGGAATAAGTATGTTAAGCATTAAAGATTTACAGGTCAGTGTTGAAGATAAAGCCATTCTGCGTGGCCTGAATCTCGAAATTAAACCGGGTGAAGTCCATGCCATCATGGGCCCGAACGGTTCAGGTAAGAGTACGCTGTCCGCGACGCTGGCTGGCCGTGAAGATTATGAAATCACCGGCGGCTCCGTGACGTTTAAAGGCAAAGATCTGCTGGAGCTGGAACCTGAAGAGCGTGCCGGTGAAGGGGTCTTTATGGCCTTCCAGTATCCGGTCGAAATTCCGGGTGTCAGTAATCAGTTCTTCCTGCAGACCTCCGTTAACGCGGTGCGTAAATATCGTCAACAGGATGAGCTGGACCGTTTCGACTTCCAGGACTTCATCGAAGAGAAGATTCAGCTGCTGAAGATGCCGGAAGACTTGCTGACCCGCTCCGTCAACGTCGGCTTCTCCGGCGGTGAGAAGAAGCGTAACGACATCCTGCAGATGGCGGCGCTGGAGCCGGATCTCTGCATCCTGGATGAAACCGACTCCGGTCTGGATATCGATGCGCTGAAAATCGTTGCCAATGGCGTCAACAGCCTGCGTGACGAGAAGCGTGCCTTTATCATCGTGACCCACTACCAGCGTATTCTGGACTATATCAAGCCAGACTTCGTTCATGTTCTGTATCAGGGCAAAATCGTGAAATCTGGCGACTTCTCGCTGGTGAAACAGCTGGAGGAGCAAGGTTATGGCTGGCTTACCGACGAAGAGTGATTCTG
>Ga0209371_1000927_pt1 | contig 23069 bp, 24 predicted proteins | sample AgamicAtAmrz_FD_187165 | JGI IMG/M metagenome (GOLD analysis project Ga0209371, IMG submission 187165) | Agave microbial communities from Guanajuato, Mexico - At.Am.rz (SPAdes) (version 2) | ecosystem: Host-associated > Plants > Roots > Rhizosphere | place: Guanajato, Mexico | collected 2012-06-07
GACGACGCTTCACCCGTCCACCGCCCCGTGATCGCACGGTGGATGAAAAGAGCGTCATCCACCCTACGAACTGGTGAACTGCCTGCGATTCAGGGGGGGCGTGCAGAGCCCGTCCAGGAGGGCGAATGGAATCGTCGTGGAAGAGGTTGAGCGGCATGGATGCCGCGAGAGCCGCGATGGGCCATGGATGGCCCTTCGCGGCGGGCCTCTGGAACGGCGATGGAGTGAGCGAACCCCGGCGCAGCCGGGGCCGTATGATCGGGCGGAGGGTTTTGGTTACTTTTGCCCGCAAAAGTGACTCGCCCGACAGGGCGAAACGGGAGATGTCAGCAAACCCACGCAAGCAGCTTGAGCGGCAAAACCACCCGAGTACTCACACTAACTTGCCAGTCCGGTATCAACCAGACATTCCCGCTAAAATGCGAAGAACCCTTTTTGCGCGGGCCTCGCGAGGGCGATCAGTGAGTCGCAATCCAGATCAGCAGGCCGGCCTGGAACAGACAGAAGGCCACCAGGCAGGCGATGGTGAAGCGCAGGCCGCCATCCTCGCGCTTGAGCTGCTCCAGGCGCTCGCGCTGCTTGCGCAACTGGACGTCCTGTTCCTGCAGGTTCTGGTCGGCCAGCTGCAGCATCTGCGCAGCGTCCAGCTGCTCGATGAACTGTACCTTGTCGGCGTTCCAGTCGCCGTGCAGGGCGCTGACCCGTGCGGCGCTGTACTGCGCCTTGAGTTGATTTTCCTGGTAGTCGACGCTGAAGCCTTGCGCCTTGAGGCAGTGGTCGCGGCGCGCGCGGGCCTCGTCGTTGAGCGCATCGCGGCTGGGCAGCGGGCCGCTTTCCAGGCTGTAGTGGGCGCAGTGCTGCTTCGCCCAGGCCGCCGCCTGGGCCAGCAGAAAGCGGCCAAGTCCGCGGTTCTGCGGCTCCAGGCTGAGGCCGCTGTCGGGGCCGAAGCGCGCCTCCTTGGTGCGGTGATCGAGCCACAGTTCCAGCACGTTCTGTTCCTTGCGCACCTTCTGGCCGGGCAGTTGCAGGCTCAGGCGCAGCAGGCTCTGTTCCTTGCTGTGCCGCTCGACGCGGCCGAGCTGCACGAAACGTAGCGGGCGGGCGCCGGTGTGGCGGTCGACGGGCAGCGGCGACAGGCGCAGCAGACGGAAATGCTCCGGCTGCAGGTTCGCCCAGGGGTGCGACGATTCGGGCTGCTCGCCTTCCGGCGCGGCGACGGCGGTGGTTTCGCTGTCGGTCATCTGGCGTTCCTCGAGAAGCCGCCCTGCAGCTGGCAGGGCGGTCGGGACGGACTCATGATCCCAAGGGGCAGCCAGTGGTCGCTGCGCGGCAGGTCATGAAGGGTTCTAGGGGTTATCGGCAGCTTTGGCCGTCTCTGCAGCTGGCAGCGCCTTGATGAAGCTCGCCAGGCGAGCGGTCAGGCCGCGGGCCAGGGGCAGGTCGGGGTTGTCATAGGACGCCAGTTGCGCGTCCATGTCCATGGGCACGATGCGCAGCACGTGGTTCATGCCGCTGACGATCTGCAATTCGGCCCGTGGGTTGGCGGCGTGCAGCGCCTCGGCGTCCTGCACGCTGACCTGGATATCGTGATCGCCCTGCAGGATCAGTGCCGGCACCTTGACCTGGGCGAAGGCCGCCGCCGGATCCTGGCGGAACAGGGAAATCAGGTAGGGCTGCACGCTGGTGCGAAACAGTACGGTCAGCTCGTCCGACACCTGGGGCACCTGGCGGCCTTCATGCAGCGCTTCGAGCAGCGCCTCGGCCTCGCCACGCAGACGCGGCGGCAGGCGGTTGCGCAGTTGCTCGCGCAGCAGCTGGTCGATGGGCCGCGCACTGCCGGCGATCGACACAAGAGCATCCGCGTCTGCCTGGTTGGCCGCCAGGGTGGCGATCAGCGCGCCTTCGCTGTGGCCGACCAGAATCACCTGGCTGAAGCGTTTGTCCTGGCGCAACTGGTGGACCCAGGCCACCACGTCGGCCACGTAGCGCTCCACGCTGAGGTCGCGTTCGTGCGGCGTGGCGGCAAAGCTGGCGGCGATGCCGCGCTTGTCGTAACGCACGCTGGCGATGCCTTGCTGAGCCAGGGCCTGGGCCAGCTTGCGGTGGGCGTCGTTATGCCCGCCGCCGGGGTTGTTGCCGTTGCGGTCGGTCGGCCCCGAGCCGGCCACCAGCAGCACCACGGGCACCGCTTCGCTGCGCTGCGGCAGCACCAGCGAGCCGTGCAGCACGCCCTGGCCGGTATCCAGGCTGACCGGTTCACGCAGGATGGGGGCGGCCTGGACCAGGCCGGTGAAGAGGGAAAGGGTCAAAAGCAAGGCTCGCAGCATGATGGAGACGGGTCTGTGATGGGCTCTGTTGGACGCTGGCAAATGGCCAAAGGTTCGCGCACGGGTGATCTCGGCGGTTGGCTGGGAGTATACTCAGCGGCTTTCTCTATGGGCCTGCCTTTTCGCCGCAGGCTGCAGATCGAACGTCTCTGGAGTCTCGCGCAATGTCCGGCAATACCTTCGGCAAGCTGTTCACCGTCACCACGGCAGGCGAGAGCCATGGCCCGGCGCTGGTCGCCATCGTCGACGGCTGCCCACCGGGCCTGGAGATTTCCCTGGACGATCTGCAGCGCGACCTGGATCGCCGCAAGCCCGGTACCAGCCGTCACACCACCCAGCGCCAGGAAGCCGACGAGGTGGAAATCCTTTCCGGGGTGTTCGAGGGCAAGACCACCGGTTGCGCCATCGGCCTGCTGATCCGCAACACCGACCAGAAGTCCAAGGACTACTCGGCGATCAAGGACCTGTTTCGCCCGGCCCACGCCGACTACACCTACCACCACAAGTACGGCATCCGCGACTACCGTGGCGGTGGCCGCAGCTCGGCCCGCGAGACCGCCATGCGCGTGGCGGCCGGGGCCATCGCCAAGAAGTACCTGGCGGGCCAGGGCATCGTCATCCGTGGCTACATGAGCCAGCTCGGCCCCATCGAGATCCCTTTCAAGACCTGGGATTCGGTAGAGCAGAACGCCTTCTTCAGCCCTGACCCGGACAAGGTGCCGGCGCTGGAGGCGTACATGGATCAGCTGCGCCGCGACCAGGATTCGGTGGGTGCGAAGATCACCGTGGTTGCCGAAGGGGTGATGCCGGGCCTGGGCGAGCCGATCTTCGACCGCCTGGACGCCGAGCTGGCCCATGCGCTGATGAGCATCAACGCGGTCAAGGGCGTGGAAATCGGTGATGGGTTCGCCGCGGTGGCCCAGCGCGGCACCGAGCACCGTGACGAGCTGACCCCGGCGGGCTTCGTGTCCAACCATGCCGGCGGCATTCTCGGCGGCATTTCCAGCGGCCAGCCGATCGTCGCCCATCTGGCGCTCAAGCCGACCTCCAGCATCACCACGCCAGGGCGCTCGGTGGACGTCGATGGCAACGCGGTGGACATGATCACCAAGGGCCGCCACGACCCCTGCGTCGGCATCCGCGCCACGCCGATCGCCGAAGCGATGATGGCCATGGTGCTGATGGATCACCTGTTGCGCCACCGTGGGCAGAACGGCGATGTGCGCGTGAATACGCCGGTACTGCCGCAGCTTTGAGCGAGCCTGCAAGGCGAGGGTGGTATGAGCGAATTTCCCGAGGTGCTACGCAGCGTGACCGGCAAGCGCATCTCGGCGGTTCGCGATGCGCTGTTCGCGCTGGAGCCGGCGCAGATCGACGAGCAGGGCGCTGGCTACCTCGTTGAGCTCTACACCAGCAGCAAGCAGCTCGATGTGCGCAAGCAGGTACTCAGGCTGCTGTATGACCTGGATTTCCAGACGCTCGATGAGTTTTTCGCCCTTGCCTATCGCAAGGAGCGCTACCTGGACATGAAGGTCTACGCCCTTCGTGGCCTGGCGCGCCGCTCAGAAGAGAAGCAGTTGCAGCGATTGCTCGAAGGCTTTCGCCAGATCCTGGCGAAAAGGCAGCAGTCCACGCCATACAACTATCAGGAGTACGAGCTGCTCAGGGGGCGTAACGCATTGCCGTATCTGGTCGAGCGTTATGGCTACGCCTGCCTGCGCGATACCCTCGAGCAGGTCAACCGGCAGTACGAAGCCATGCCGGAGGCCTTCAAGGGGCACTTCACCGTGGATGACAACGGCACGTTGGTCACCCTGCGTGATCCGGGCGCAAGCAGTGCAATGATTCGGCAGTTCTTCGACAGCAAGGGTGTTCAGGTTTGACGCCGACAGTCCCGTACTGGCGCCTGTCCGGTTTCTACCTGTTCTACTTCGCGCTGCTCGGTGCCACCGCGCCGTTCCTGGGCCTGTATTTCGCGCACCTGGGTTTTTCGCCAGCACGCATCGGCGAGCTGGTGGCCATTCCCATGCTGATGCGCTGCATCGCCCCGAACCTGTGGGGCTGGCTGGGCGATTACAGCGGTCGGCGCCTGCTCATCGTGCGCTTGGGCGCCTTGTGCACCCTGCTCAGCCTGAGCCTGATCTTCGTCAGCCAGAGCTATGTCTGGCTGGCCCTGGTGATGGCCTTGCATGCCTTCTTCTGGCATGCGGTGCTGCCGCAGTTCGAGGTCATCACCCTGGCGCACCTGCGCGAGCAGTCGGCGCGCTATGCGCAGATTCGCCTGTGGGGCTCGATCGGCTTCATTCTCAGCGTGGTCGGCCTGGGCAAGGCCTTCGATCTGCTCGGCCTGGATGTCTATCCCTGGGCGCTGCTGCTGATCATCACCGGCATCGCCCTGAGCAGCTTCTGGGTGCCGGATGCCCAGCCGCTGGCGTCGTCGCAGGCGGCGGGTCAGGGTGGTTTCCTGAGGCAGCTCAGGCAGCCCGGTGTGCTGGCTTTCTATCTCTGTGTGGCGCTGATGCAGCTGTCCCACGGGCCGTACTACACCTTCCTGAGCATCCATCTGGAGCAGCTCGGCTACAGCCGCGGATTGATCGGCATGCTCTGGGCCCTGGGCGTGGTTGCCGAGGTGCTGGTGTTCATGGCCATGGCGCGGTTGCTCAGGCATTTCAGCCTGCGCCAGGTGCTGGTCGCCAGTTTTGCCATTGCCGCGTTGCGCTGGGTATTGATGGGTTTTTTCGCCGATCACCTGGCCGTGTTGCTGTTCGCTCAGCTGCTGCACGCCGCCACCTTCGGCAGTTTCCACGCCGCATCCATCGCCTTCGTGCAGCGCAGCTTCGGCGCCCGCCAGCAGGGCCAGGGGCAGGCGCTGTACGCCTCGCTGGCCGGCATCGGCGGCGCGCTGGGTGCCCTGTACTCGGGCTATAGCTGGAACGGCCTTGGTCCGCAGTGGACATTCGCCCTGGCGGGGCTGGCCGCGTTGGTCGCAGCCGTTATCATGGCCCGACGCACGGCCGAGCCGACATGACCCAATCAGGTCGCCGCAAGGTGGCCGACACCAGACAGGAATTACCCATGAGTCGCCTGAGCGTTCACCACCAGTCCAGCCCGCAGATCCCCAACAAGGTGCTGGGCCATGCCGAAGACATCGCCAGCACCCTGGCGGCGGTCGGTATCGAATATCGCGAGTTGCCGCTCCAGGCGCGGGTGCAGGCTGGGGATGCCGGCGAGGCCGTCCTCGCCGCCCTGGGCGAGTCGCTGGAGCAATTCAAGCGTGACGGCGACCTGAGCCAGGTCGAGGTGATCAGCATCGACCAGCGTCACTGGCCCCGCGAGGGCGACCAACCGGTTCAGGCGCCAGTCGAAATGGTGGCCGACGGCGCGCAGCTGTACCTGTTCCTGGCCGGGCAGGGCCTGCTGAGCCTGCATGTCGATGACTACGTCTATGCCTTGGTCGGTGAGCGCAATGCGCTGATCAGCGTGCCGGCCGGCACGCGCCACTGGTTCGATCTGGGCGAATTTCCCCACTGTGCGGCGATTCGTCTGTCTGCCGCCAACGCCGTGACGGCGCGGCCAAGTGGTGATGCCATCGCCGCGAGCTTTCCGCGCCTGGAAGACTAATCGAACAGGCTGGCCTGGGGCCGCGGCACCGCGCCCTCGAGTTCCAGCAGCAGCTGTTTGCGCGGCAAACCGCCGGCAAAGCCGGTCAGGCTGCCGTCGCGGCCGATCACCCGGTGGCAGGGGATGATGATGCAGATCGGGTTGGCGCCATTGGCGGCGCCCACGGCGCGTACGGCGTTGGGCCGTTCGATGCGCTGGGCCAGGGCGCTGTAGCTGTCGATCCTGCCGAACGGGATCTGCTGCAGCGCCCGCCACACTGCCTGCTGGAAGGGCGTGCCTTGCGGGTTGAGGCGCAGCTCGAAGCGCTGCCGGTGGCCCTCGAAATATTCGTCGAGCTGGCGGCTGGCATCATCGAGCTGCGAGCCGGCCGCCTGCCAGCCGTCACCGATCTGCCAGGGCGTACGCTCCACGTCCATCAACAGCTGCTGCAGGCCGTGCTCGTCGCCGACCATGAACAGACGGCCGATGGGGCTTTCCTGATAGCGATAGAACATCCTCAGCCTCCCGAATAGTTGTGCCACAGGTGCGCGGCGGCATAGGCGCGCCAGGGCCGCCAGGCTTCGGCGTGCAGCTGCAGTTGCCGGGCGGTGATGCCGGTGGGGCCCCAGATCGGTGCCTTGAGCAGGCCCAGGTCGCTGGCGGGAAAGGCATCGGCGTCGCCGAAGGCGCGCAGGGCGATGTACTCGGCCGTCCATGGGCCGATGCCGGGCAGGGCGCAGAGGCGCCCGATCAGCTCGCTCGCCCCGTGGCTGATATCCAGGCGCAGCGTGCCGCTGGCGACCTGGGCGGCGAAGTGCTGCAGGGTCTGCACGCGCTTGCCGGGCATGCCGATGCCGTCGAGGTTGGCAGCCGCCAGTGCATCGGGTGTCGGAAACAGCCGATCGATGCCTGCAGGTGCGTCGGCCAGCGGTTCGCCGAGCCGTTCGACCAGGCGCCCGGTGATGGTTACCGCGGCCTTGACCGTGACCTGCTGGCCAACGATGGCACGTACCGCCTGTTCGAAGGCATCGAAGGCGGTCGGCAGGCGCAGGCCGGGGTGGCGGGCGAGCATCTGTGCCAGATGCGGGTCGGCGGCGAAATGGGCGGCGATCAGCGCCGGGTCGGCATCCAGGTCGAACATGCGCCGCACCCGCTGGGTGAGCTCCGCCAGGCAGGCGCTGGCCGAGGCGCTGTGCTCCAGCCTCAGGGCATGCTGATCGGGCAGGGCGGTGACGCGAAACCAGCCGCTGACATCACCAAGGCGAAAGCTGCGGCAGTAGTCGTGCTCGCCCAGGCACTCCTGCCCCGCGATGGCGCGCAGCTTGAAGTGGGCGTGGAACTGCTGCCAGTCCCAGGGCGCCTGGTAGGGCAGGGTGAGAAATTCAGTGCTTGGCATGGCGTGACGATAACGCCGAGGTGGCGCCTTGTCAGCGTGAAAAATGACTTTCAAAGCCGAACGGCGTGCCCCGCCGCGGAGTATTGAGAATGCGTCGCGACAAATTTTTCACATCCGCCCCTCCAGACTGCCGCGGCGCCGCTCGCCGTGACAGGGCGGGCCTGCAGTTCCAGGCCGTTGAAAAACGTAGGCGAGGCCGCTGATGCGAGGCAAAAACAGGCGAAAAAGCGGAGTTTACGTGTTGTAAATGAGCATTTTGAGCCTGGTTTTAACGAAGCAGCGGCAACGCAGGTAGTTTTTCAACAGCCTGGTAAACGTCTTTTGTGGATGATCGAACATGACCCCTACAGCAGTTCAGGGCACCCCTTCCAACACCCCCCATTCCCTGCAGCCGATACGCAGCCAGTTGCTCTTCACCCTGTACAGCGGCCTGGCCTTGCTGGTGATGTACACCCTGCTGCGCGTCGCCTTGCTGGTCTACAACCGCGAGCTGATCGGCGACACGCCCAGCGCCGCATTCGTCGAGGCCTTCTACAACGGCCTGCGTTTCGACCTGCGGGTGGTGGTCTACGCCTGCGCGCCGCTGCTGATCGCCTTGCTCAGCACCCGCGCCATGCTGGCCCGCGGCTGGCAGCGCCTGTGGCTGACGGTCTTCGCCAGCGTGACGCTGTTTCTCGGCCTGGCCGAGCTGGATTTCTACAAGGAATTCCACCAGCGCCTGAACAGCCTGGTGTTCCAGTACCTGCAGGAAGACCAGGCCACGGTGATGAGCATGCTGTGGAATGGGTTTCCGGTGGCGCGCTACCTGGTCGCCTGGTTCGTCATCACCGGCCTGTTGTGGTGGATGTTCAGCCGCTTCGATCGCGCCAGCCGCCCCCGGGTAGCGGCCCGTGCTGGCGGCGCACGGCCCGCGGTGGCCTGGTACTGGCGGGTGTCGGTGTTCTTGCTGTGCCTGCTGATCGCGGTGATCGCCGCCCGCGGCCACCTGCGCCAGGGCCCGCCGCTGCGCTGGGGCGATGCCTATACCACCGAGTCGATGTTCGCCAACCAGCTGGGCCTCAATGGCACCCTGACCCTGTTCACCGCGGCCCAGGCTACCTTCGGCCCGCACCGTGACAACACCTGGCAGTCGACCCTGGACGACCAGCAGGCCCGGCAGATCACCCGCGACATGCTGCTGACCGCGGACGACCAACTGGTCGATGCCGACAGCGCCGCCATCCGTCGCGTCTATACGCCGCCGGGCGACAAGACCCTGCCGATCCGCAACGTGGTGGTCATTCTCATGGAAAGCTTCGCCGGGCATTCGGTCGGCGCCCTTGGTGCGCCCGGCAATATCACCCCGTATTTCGACAAGCTGAGCCGGGAGGGGCTGCTGTTCGACCGTTTCTTCTCCAACGGCACCCACACCCACCAGGGCATGTTCGCCACCATGGCGTGCTTCCCGAACCTGCCCGGCTTCGAATACCTGATGCGCACGCCTGAAGGTGCCCACAAGTTCTCCGGCCTGCCGCAGCTGCTGGGCGCCCGTGGCTACGACAACCTGTACGTCTACAACGGCAACTTCCAGTGGGACAACCAGTCCGGCTTCTTCAGCAACCAGGGCATGACCCGCTTCATCGGCCGTGAGGACTTCGTCGACCCGGTGTTCATGGACCCCACCTGGGGGGTGTCCGACCAGGACATGTTCGACCGCGGCGCCCTGGAACTGAAGACCAACTACGGCGAGAAGCCTTTCTATGCGTTGTTGCAGACGCTTTCCAACCACACGCCCTATGCCCTGCCGAAAGACCTGCCGGTCGAGCCGGTGATGATCAACGGCAAGGAAGATCTGCACCGCACCGCCATGCGTTATTCGGACTGGGCGCTGGGGCAGTTCTTCGAGAAGGCGCGCAGGGAGCCATATTTCAAGCAGACGCTGTTCGTGGTCGTGGGCGACCATGGTTTTGGCGGCTTCGACCAGGTCACGGAGATGGATCTGCAGCGCTTCAACGTGCCGCTGCTGCTGATCGCCCCGGGCATTCAGGAGAAATTCGGCAAGGTCAGTCATACCGTCGGCACCCAGGTGGATATCGTGCCGACCATCATGGGCCGCCTGGGTGGCGAGGTACGCCATCAGTGCTGGGGGCGCGACCTGCTCAATCTGCCTGAGGGCGATGGTGGCGTGGGCGTGATCAAGCCGTCCGGCGGCGATCAGACCGTGGCCATCGTCACCGCCGAGCACGTGCTGGTACAGCCCAAGGATTTCGAACCACGGTTCTATCGCTATCGGCTGGGGGCGAAACCCACCGCCACACGGATAGACGGTCCGGTGGACGAAGCGCTGAAAAAACGTATGGAAGGCTTCCTGCAAACCGCTACCAAGAGTTTGCTGGATAACACGGCGGGGGTGGTGGACGGCATGCCGGATAAACCCAAGCCCTGAAACGCAAATAAAAAACCGGCGCCTGGCGCCGGTTTTTTTATGGGTGGAGCGATTTAGCTGCAGCCTTCCACGTAGAACACCGCCGGAGGCAAACCAATGCGCCAGCGCGTTACCACGCCGTCAGGATCGGTCTCGAACACCATCCGCGCTTCGCTATCGATATAGGGCGTGACGATAAAGTCCGTCGCACCTTGGACATACTTGTTGGGCTGCTCTTCGAAGCGCCCTGGGTAGGTGGCGCGGATCTGCTGGGCGCTGCTGCCCACCTGCAGGCCGCGGGGTGCCTTGCGCTCGCGGCTGTCGATGTCGTAACGCACGAACTGGCCGTTCTCGAGCATGAACGAGGTGCCGAAGCCCTTGGCCGGGCGCGGATCCTGGAACAGCTGGCGGCAGCTGTCCGAGCCGCCACCGTCACGCAGCGAGCCCTTCCAGGCGGCGCGCACGGCCGTTTCGTCGCTGCCGAAACGGGCACTGGCAAAGCCGGCGAAGGGACTGAGATCCTCCTTTTCCTGCAGCTTGGGCGGGCTGCTCTGGGCGGCGGAGGCGGTCTTGGCGGGGGTATTGCTGGCGTCGCTGCAGGCGCTCAGCGCCAGAATACTGGTCATTACAACAGCGGAAATTGAAAGCGTACGGTTCGCCATGAAAATCCAACCTTCGTCTCGAATGGGAACGGCCGCACCTGAGCGCGGCCGAATCGGTGAGGCATGAGACCGGTCGAATCGAGGCATTTGCATGCCGGAATATCAGTCCAAAGGCCCGCTGCGTATGCAGGCTTTTTGCCGCAGTCTCATGCTGCGTGGCGTTTGGCCACATTTTCCGAAAAAAGATCCCGGCTTTTATCCAGATGTTGATCGACCAGCCACTTGCCGTGGGCAATGGAGGCCTGCTGGGCCTTGGTCAGGTCATCGAGAAAGGCTCCGTTGACCGGCAGCGACAGACGTCGCGTGGTGCGACCGTCCGGTGTGGTGATACGGCAACCGCCGGCCCAGGGTGTGGGGATGCCGGGGTGCTCCATGACTTCGGCACTGATGTAGTGGTCGCGGTAAGTGCACTGCAGCGTACTCATGGTGTGTACCTCGTGGGTCTGGCCCAGGCGGCAGGGTGATCATGGCGCTGCCGGCAGGGCGTGGCTTCACCCTCGTGTATAGCACGGCGTTGCCGGCCGGCGAGGCAGGCCGACGAGCTGCGGGGGCAAAGATAGTTGGATGACCGCAGGCCACCTGCGGTCTATCCTTGAGAGGCGTGCTGCGTGAATCGGGCACGCGTCTTCAGACCAGTTCGTACCCGCGAGTGTCATCACGGTGCGCCGTGTGTTGCATGTTGAGACAGATCGCCGGTTCCACGGCGTATCAATTTCCTCGTCCGATGGAGATCAACTATGAGCACGATTCTGCACGAAGATGTTGGTAGCGGCATTCTGCGCCGTATGAAGGAAGGCGGATTCGATTTCGCCAGCGTCCATCCCATCGAGTTCTACGCCATCTTTCCCGACCGCGCCCGGGCCCTCAAGGCCACCCATAACTTTCGCGGCGAAAGCCTGCATGCCCAGGTCACCGAGCGTGACGAGGGCGACTGGTACCTGCAGGTCAGCAAGGTGATGCACGTCACGCCTGCCGGCATCGGCGATTTCGCCCAGGATCTGGAGTCGGTGGTGATTCCCCTCGGCGGCGAACTCGATGGCTGGGGCGTGACCCAGCAGCTGAACCCGGTCAGCCGCCAGGGGTAACCGCAGAGGCCGACAGGCCGTTGAAAACCTACCTACGTTGCCATTGCGGCGTTGAAAACAACCTCAAAATGCTCATGTACAACTCGTACACGCCGCTTTTCGGTTGCCTTCGCCTTGCACCGGCTGCCTCGCCTAGGTTTTTCAACGGCCCTGCTAAAGGCCATTTTTCCAGAGCGTCACCAGATCCCGGGGGGCCTGCTCCTCGGGAACGTTCAGCACCAACTCCTCCTGCGCGCGCTGTGCGCAGGTCTGCAGCTCGATCCGATAGAAGCGCTGGTCACTGCGGCCGGCCTCCCTGCTGGCAACCGGCAGGCAGGCTTCCAGCAACGAACACACCTGCCCACGCTGGTCCGGGTCGCACTGGGCAAAGTCGATCTCGCGGGGGCGACTGAGCGTGGCGATGGCCGCGAAGCCGCCTTGCCGGGAAATGCGCACCAACGCCTGGTCGGTCAGCGGAGGCAGCTTGTTCATGATGCGCCGCCCTCTACGCCCACATCACGCCAGGCCTGCGCCACTGCGGCGGCCTCCGTGGAGCCCTGGCCGAAACGCCGTTCGGCGCGATCCACGCACAGGCGGGCGAATTCGCTGAAGTCGGCATCGTTGGCCAGGCGTTCATCGCACAGCGTGTCGTACCAGATCGGCCCGGCTTTCTCCCAGGCATGGCCTCCCAGCGCCTTGGAGGCCAGATAGAAGGCGCGGTTGGGAATGCCCGAATTGATGTGCACGCCGCCGTTGTCCTCGCGGGTCTGCACGAAGTCGCGCATGTGCCCGGGCTGCGGATCCTTGCCCAGCAACGGGTCGTCGTAAGCGCTGCCGGGTGCCGACATCGAGCGCAGCCCCTTGCCGTTCACCGACTCGGTGAGCAGGCCGGCACCGATGATCCAGTCCGACGCCTCGACCGTCTGCTGCAGTGCGTACTGCTTGGTAAGGATGCCGAACACGTCGGAAAGCGATTCGTTGAGCGCGCCGGACTGGTTGACGTAGACCAGCGCCGCCTCGCTGTCGATCACCCCATGGGTCAGTTCGTGAGCGACCACGTCGAGGGCGATGGTGAAACGGTTGAAGATCTCGCCGTCACCGTCGCCGAAGACCATCTGCTCGCCGTTCCAGAAGGCGTTCTCATAGCGTTGGCCATAGTGCACGGTGCCGATCAGCGGCAGGCCGTTGCCGTCGATGGAATGGCGGCCGAGCACCTCGTGGAAGAACCGGTAGGTGGCGCCCAACGCCTCGTAGGCTTCGTCGACGGCGTCGTCGCCGGTGGCCGGCTGGCCCTCGCTGCGGGCGAGCTGGCCAGGCAGCTGCATCTGCTGCTGCGCGTCGAAAATGCTGCGCTCGGGTTGGCCGGCGGGCAGCAGCTGGCGCGCTTGCACGTTGCTCGGGCGCGGCTTGCCGTTGTTGTGCCTGAGGGAGCTGACGTGCTGCAGGGTGTTGCGCGCACAGTCGCGCTGGCGCTCGGAGCCGTGGCCGATGATACGGTCGAGGATGTAGGGCGGTATCAGGCTGTTCATCGTGCGTTCCTTGTCCGGAGAAGCGTGGCGGCCAGGTCGATACCTGACCTCTCACAGGTGGGAACGCATTGCGCCGGCAATGTTTCTGTCGCACCAACATTTCTGGACAAAAGGGCATGACAGAAAAGTGCAATCCTTTGCCGCCTCGTCTGTCAGAGATTCCATGGGGGCAGCCATGCCCCCGCCAGCCTGATTGATCGTGATGCCTGCGGATCGCGCACGCCCTTGCCTGGGCCTGTCGCTCGCGCTTCAAGATGGTGCAAGGCGCGTTCGGTTTTAAAATAAGTAATTGATATTAAAGGAATAAAACCGCTGGCTCGGCGCTTGCAGTGTACGGGTCGAACAGGGCTGCAAGGAGTACAGCATGACCCGCACCTTTTACGACGAGATGCACCTGCCCGACGGTAGCTGCCGCACCCATTATCAGGCCTTTTCCCGCTGGCTGCAGGAAACCCCCCAGGATCTGCTCGACCAGCGCCGCCGTGAGGCGGACCTGCTCTTCCACCGTGCCGGCATCACCTTCACCCTGTATGGCGATGCCCAGGGCACCGAGCGCCTGATTCCCTTCGATATCATTCCGCGCAGCATCCCGGCCAGCGAGTGGCGCATCGTCGAGCGTGGCTGCATCCAGCGCGTGCAGGCGCTGAACATGTTCCTCGCCGACCTGTACCACGACCAGCGCATCATCAAGGCCGGCCTGATCCCCGCCGAGCAGGTGCTGGCCAACGAGGGCTACCAGCTGGCGATGCAGGGCCTCGACCTGCACCGCGACCTCTATGCGCATATCGCCGGGGTCGACCTGGTGCGTGACGGCGACGGCACCTATTACGTGCTCGAGGACAACCTGCGTACACCCAGCGGCGTGAGCTACATGCTCGAAGACCGCAAGATGATGATGCGCCTGTTCCCCGAGCTGTTCGCCAACCAGCGCATCGCGCCCATCGACCATTACCCCAGCCTGCTGCTCGACACCCTGAAGAGCGCCAGCCCGCTCGACAACCCGACCGTGGTGGTGCTGACCCCCGGGCGCTTCAACAGCGCCTATTTCGAACATGCCTTCCTGGCCCGGGAGATGGGCGTCGAGCTGGTGGAGGGCGCCGATCTGTTCGTGCGCGACGACAAGCTGTTCATGCGTACCACCGCCGGGGCCAGGCAGGTCGATGTGGTCTATCGTCGCCTCGACGACGCCTTCCTCGATCCGCTGGCCTTCAACCCGGAGTCCATGCTCGGCGTGCCCGGGCTGTTGTCGACCTATCGCTCGGGCAACGTGGTGCTGGCCAATGCCATCGGTACCGGGGTGGCGGACGACAAGTCGATCTACCCCTTCGTCGGCGAGATGATCCGCTTCTACCTGGACGAGGAGCCGATTCTCAAGAACGTGCCGACCTGGCAATGCCGCAAGCCGGCGGAGCTGTCCCACGTGCTGGCCAACCTCAAGGACCTGGTGGTCAAGGAAACCCAGGGCTCGGGCGGCTACGGCATGCTGGTCGGCCCGGCGGCCAGTAATGCGGAGATCGAGGCCTTTCGCCTGCGCCTGATCGCCCGGCCGGAAGCCTATATCGCCCAGCCGACCCTGTGCCTGTCGACCTGCCCGACGTTCGTCGAGAACGGCATCGCGCCGCGCCACATCGACCTGCGTCCCTTCGTGCTGTCCGGCAAGGAAACGCGCATCGTGCCGGGCGGCCTGACCCGGGTGGCGCTGCGCGAAGGCTCGCTGGTGGTCAATTCGTCGCAAGGCGGCGGTACCAAGGACACCTGGGTGGTGGAGGACTGAGACATGTTGAGTAGAACCGCCTCCGATCTGTACTGGATGTCCCGCTACCTGGAGCGTGCGGAAAACCTGGCGCGCATGCTGGACGTCAGCTACTCGCTATCGCTGATGCCCCAGGACGGGCGCCGTGACGGCCTCGACGAACTGGCGATGCCGCTGTTGATCACCGGCACCCTGGAGGATTACCAGCAACGCCACGGTGCGCTGCACGCCGAGCGCATCCTGCATTTCTTCGCCCTGGACGCGCAGAACCCGGCGAGCATCTACAGCTGCCTGGGCGCGGCGCGCAGCAATGCCCACGCCGTGCGCGGACGCATCACCGCCGACATGTGGGAAAACATCAATGCCACCTGGCTGGAGATCCGCGGCATCGCCGAGCAGGGCCTGGGCCGTTATGGCATCAGCCGTTTCTGCGAGTGGGTCAAGGAGCGCTCCCACCTGTTTCGCGGCGCCACCTTCGGCACCATCGTGCGCGGCGAGGCCTACCGTTTCATTCGCCTGGGCACCTTCATCGAGCGCGCCGACAATACCTTGCGCCTGCTCGACTCACGCTACGAGCTGCTCGGCGAGGACATCGACGATGCCGATGGCCGGCCCGCCCACAGCTATTACCAGTGGAGCGCCTTGCTGCGCGCACTGTCGTCGTTCGAAGCCTTTGCCGAGGTCTATCGAGGCTCGCCGGGCGCCCGCAAGGTCTCGGAATTGCTGCTGCTGCGCCGCGAGGTGCCGCGCTCGCTGAGCGCGTGCATGGACGAGCTGTACCAGATGCTCGCCGGCCTGCCCGGCGACAACGGTCGACCCGCGCAGCGCCTGGCGGCCGAACTCAATGCGCGGCTGCGCTACACCAGCATCGATGAAGTGCTGGAGGAAGGGCTGCACGTCTGGCTGACCGAATTCATCGAGCAGATTCACGAGCTCGGCAGCGCCATCCACACGTCCTATCTGGAGGTCGCATGAGACTGTCCATCCGTCACAACACCACCTATCACTACGAGGATCAGGTGCGGGCCAGCATCCAGTACCTGCGCCTCACGCCCCACGACAGCGCCCGCCAGCAGATACTCGACTGGCAGCTGGATTTACCGCGGCCCGTTCGCGCACAGCGTGACCCCTACGGCAACATCCTCCACGTGCTGACCCTGGACGAGCCCCACGAGTCGATCGTCATCGGCGCCCGGGGCCTGGTGGAGATCGACGAGTCGAGCGATGCCGAGCACGAAAGCCAATCGGCGCTGCCGTTCCTGCGCTTCACCCGGCTGACCGATGCCGATGCGGCGTTGCGCGACTTCGCCTGGACGCAGTGCGCCCAGCGTCGCGATCGCCATGCGCTGATCGACCTGATGCACGGCCTCAATGCGCATATCCGCTATCAGCCCGGTTCGACCGCCGTGGAGACCAGCGCGGCCGAAGCCTTCGCCGGGCGTCAGGGCGTTTGTCAGGACCACGCCCATGCGTTCATCGCCTGCACGCGCAGCCTGGGCATCCCGGCGCGTTACGTATCCGGCTATCTGGTCGCCGACAACCAGGATCACCTGGCCAGCCATGCCTGGGCCGAAGCCTGGCTGGACGGCGCCTGGTACAGCTTCGACGTGACCAACTGCCTGGCCCGGCCCGAGCGGCATCTGAAGCTGGCGATCGGCCTGGATTACCTGGATGCCTGCCCGGTACGCGGCATGCGCCGCGGCGGCGGTAGCGAGCGGATGATGGCGCGGGTCGATGTCGAGCCACTGATCAGCGTACAGGTGCAGTGATCCACGGGCATCTTCGTCCCTGGTCGGCGCCATCCCGGCATGGCTTGCGGTCATGGGGGGATGGCTTCTAGCATGGCCGCTTTGCCCGAAGGGGGAGGCCATGCTGGCCGAGTTGTTTGCTGTATTGGCGCCGGTGATCATCGTCTCCGGCGTCGGCTATGCCTGGGCCCGTAGCGGTCAGGCCTATCCCACCGATTTCATCGCCCGCCTGGTATTGACCATCGGTACGCCGAGCCTGGTGCTGGCCACCCTGAGTCGTGCGGATATCGATCCCAAGGCATTTACCAGCATGGCCCTGGGCTGCGTACTGGTAACCGCCTGCATGGGCCTATTCGGGGCGCTGTTCAGCCGTTTGTTCCGCCAGCAGTGGAAGGTACTGGTCCCGGCGTTCCTGTTTCCCAATACCGGCAATATGGGCCTGCCCATCAGCCTGTATGCCTTTGGCGAGCATGGCCTGGCACTGGCCGTGGCCTTTTTCCTGACCCTGTCGATCATGCAGTTCAGCATCGGTATCGCCCTGTCGGGCAATGCCGCTTCGATCAAGGATTTGCTGCGCAACCCGATTCTGGTCAGCCTGTTGCTGGCGCTGCCGATGATTTTCATGGACCTGCAACTGCCGCGCTGGCTGGCCAATACCGTCGGCCTGGTGGGTGGCATGACCATTCCGCTGATGCTGCTGACCCTGGGCGTTTCGCTGGCCAGCATCCGCCTGCACCACCTGGGCTCCGGGCTGGTGCTGGGCGCGCTGCGTATCGTTCTGGGGGCGGGCGTCGGCTGGGGCATCGGCGCGGCGATGGGGCTGGAGCCGCTGACCCACGCAGTGCTGGTGGTGCAGTCGGCCATGCCGGTGGCGGTGTTCAACTATCTGTTCGCGGTGCGCGCCAATCGCTCACCCGAACAGGTCGCCAGCCTGGTGATGTGCTCGACGCTCCTGGCGATCGCCTGGTTGCCGCTGATCCTGGCGTGGTGGATGCCGCGGGTCAACTGAGCGGCCTAGCCGATCATGCGGCTCAGGTTGGGAAGAATCAGCAAGACGGCGGTGGCAAAGAGAATCAGCCCCGCCTGGCGGAATTTCGGTTTGTTGAACATGGCCGTTCGCCTTTTGATTGTTGTGATGGGCCGTGATTACCGCTTCGTCCCCAGTGCCTCGGCAAAACCCGACGGCGTATGTATTGACTGTAGAGGGAGCGGCTGGGTTTTTTAGATCGCTTGTTTCTAACGAAATGCGAAAGGGCATCCGCAAGGATATGGAACCCTTTCGCGCTTGCGTATAGCCCCGGCGCCAGACGCTATGGGGCTCGCATCGCATTGCCGACAGCCACTGACCGTTCGTCCGGACCTTTTCACCACCATAAAAAAACCGGCCACTTGGGCCGGTTCTCCTGGCTGGTCGATCAATTGTCCAGCTGCTCACGAATGACCTTGCCGCTCTTGCCATCCACGCGGAATTCGTAAAGGCGGTTGTCCTGCTTGGTGCCTTCACCTTCCCAGTAGCCGGCGTCGTCCGCCTCGATCTTGTGGATCTGGGTGAAACCGGCCTGCTTGGCGCTGCTCAGCGCCTGCTCGATGCTGATCCAGTCGGCGCCCGGGCGGTCGGCCATGGCGAAGCCGGCGCTCATGGCGGCAGCGGCGGTGAGGGCAGTCAGGGTCTTCTTGAGCATCGTGGAACTCCTTCACTGGTTGGAATGAACGCGCCCGAATTCAGGCACTGCAGATTGGAGTCTGACGCTTCGCTTCGGGTTCAGGTAAAACTGCCCTGGTTCGGTGCAGACGCTGCTGCCTGGCTCGCCGTCGCAGAGGACAGAGCCGGGTGCTGCATGCTCGCTGCCAGCAGGGGCAGGGCAATGGCCAGGTAAAGGCCGATGGCGCCCAGGGCACCGTTGCGTGCGTATCGAATGGTCTGGCTGTGCATGGCGTTTGTGCTCGTCAGTGGCCCCGGGGGCCGATTGGCCAATCATCGGTCCGCTGGCGCGGGCGCAGAAGTAAATGCTGCTTATGGCGGTTATCGAATCGGCTGATGACTCCAATAGCGGCATGCCTCTTGCCTTGATGGAGCCGCCAAGGCAGGCTTTGACTGCTCCATCATTTTTTCAGGTACCGTCATGTCGCTGCAGATCTGCATTCTGGAAACCGACATCCTGCGCCCCGAGCTGGTCGACCAGTACCAGGGCTACGGCAAGATGTTCGAACGTCTCTTCGCTGGCCAGGCCATTGCAGCCAGCTTCCATGTATTCAACGTGATGCAGGGCGACTACCCGCCCAGCGAAGCGCGCTTCGATGCGTACCTGGTCACCGGCAGCAAGGCCGATTCGTTCGCCACCGATCCCTGGATCGAAACGCTCAAGCGCTATCTGCTCGAACGCTATAGGGCGGGCGACAAGTTGCTGGGCATCTGCTTTGGTCACCAGTTGCTGGCCCTGCTGCTCGGCGGCAAGGCCGAGCGCGCCAGTGGCGGTTGGGGCGTGGGCGTTCATCGCTATCAACTGACCGAACAGCCGGACTGGATGACGCCGGCACTGGATGAATTGACGCTGTTGATCAGCCATCAGGATCAGGTCACCCGGTTGCGGGAAAACGCCACGCTGCTGGCCACCAGCCCGTTCTGTGCCCATGCGGCCTACCGCATCGGTGACCAGGTGCTGTGCTTCCAGGGCCACCCCGAGTTCGTGCCCGAGTATTCCCGCGCGTTGCTGGACATTCGTCAGCAGCACATCGGCGAAGCCACCTACCGTGCAGCGGTCGATACCCTGAACCAGGATCACCACGGGCGTACCGTTGGCGAGTGGATGCTGCGCTTCGTGGCCCATGGCAAGGCGGCTCAGCCGGCCTGATCGCCCCAAAAGCGGCGCATAAAAAAACGGCCCTTGCGGGCCGTTTTCCGTTCCGGCATGGCGCCTTGCGTGGAGGCGCCTGCCGACATGCTTATAGCGCTTCGGCTGCAGCCTCTGCTTGCGGGGCTTCTTCGGCCTGGGGCTGTTCCGGCTTGACCTCGACGAAGGTCAGCTGCAGACGCTCGCTGCTCCAGGCGCGGGTCTTGTTGGTCAGCTCCAGGTTGTTGTTCAGGGTCTGGCCGTAGGAGGGGATGATCTCTTTCAGCTTGGCCTGCCACTCGGGCGTATTGATCTTGTCCTTGAAGGTACGCTCCATCAGGTGAAGCATGATCGGCGCGGCAGTGGAGGCGCCTGGCGAGGCACCCAGCAGTGCGGCGATGGAGCCGTCCTCGGAGCTGACCACTTCGGTGCCGAACTGCAGGATGCCGCCTTTCTCGGGATCCTTCTTGATGATCTGCACGCGCTGGCCGGCCTGGATCAGTTCCCAGTCCTTGTCCTGCGCTTCGGGGAAGTATTCGCGCAGCGAGTGCATGCGGTCTTCCTGGCTGAGCATCAGTTGGCCGATCAGGTAGGTGCTGAGCGAGAAGTTGTCGATACCCGCATTGATCATCGGCGAAATGTTGTGGGTGGTGATGGTGCCGAACATGTCCAGCAGCGAACCCTTTTTCAGGAACTTGGTGGAGAAGGTGGCAAACGGCCCGAACAGGATGACTTTCTCGCCATCGATCACCCGCGTATCCAGGTGCGGAACCGACATGGGTGGCGAGCCTACCGATGCCAGACCATAGACCTTGGCCTGGTGCCTGGCGGCGATTTCCGGGTTACGGGTAACCAGGAACGAGCCGCCAACCGGGAAGCCGGCGTAGCCTTCCGCTTCCGGAATGCCGGATTTCTGCAGCAGCTTGAGCGCGCCGCCGCCTGCACCGATGAACACGAACTTGGCATTGACGGTGCTCAGCTTGTCGCCGTTGGCCAGGTCGGCCATGGTGACGTTCCAGGTGCCGTCGTCGGCGCGAGTGATATCGCGTACTTCCTGCTGCACATGGACATTGAACACGTCCTTTTTCTGCGACAGGTTGTTCAGCAACTGGTTGGTGATTTCACCGAAATTGACATCGGTGCCTGTCTGTACCCGGGTCGCGGCGATTTTCTGGCCGGGCTCGCGGCCTTCCATCACCAGCGGGATCCACTCCTGGATCTGAGCGGGGTCGTCGGAAAACTCCATGTTGCGGAACAGCGAGCTGTGCTGCAGGGCGTCATAGCGCTTCTTCAGGAACTCGGTGTTCTTGTCGCCCCACACGAAACTCATGTGCGAAACGTTGTTGATGAAGGACTTCGGGTTCTTCAGCACGCCCTGGTCGACCTGGTAGGCCCAGAACTGCTTGGAGATCTCGAACGATTCGTTGATCGCCACGGCCTTGCTGATGTCGATGGTGCCGTCGGCCTTTTCCGGGGTGTAGTTCAGCTCGGCGAGCGCCGAGTGACCGGTACCGGCGTTATTCCAGGCGTTGGAGCTCTCGCTGGCGACCGCGGGCAGGCGCTCGTACAGGTCGATTTTCCAGGTTGGCTCCAGCTCGTTGAGGTAGGTGCCGAGGCTCGCACTCATGATGCCCCCGCCGATCAGCAGGACGTCCACGGATTTTTCCGGTTCGGGTTGCTTGGCGCAGCCGAGCGCACTCAAGCACAGTAGGGACAGCAGGAGTTTCTTCATTAGACAGACCATTTCCAGTGATGTAATTGCATGGCCGCAAGACCGACGTTGGTGCCGCTCCGGATGATGGAGTGGCAGCGCCTGTTGCATGCGGCCAGGTTTCGTTCTGCGAAACCGATCAGTCCCGGTGATTTTTTGAAGCGCCGGGCATTTACCTTTCATGTGCGCGCTTTCGTCGCAGGCTGGCCCCGAAAAGCAATATGCATGCCTAAATCCTTGGCCATCACTGAGCTAGTGATCTGTATCAATTTCCCTATGACGTTTCTGTGAAGCGGGTGGCGAAATCCCGCCTCTGAATCGCTGTATAGCGCTCCTTGGGTGGCGGGTTCTCGCCTAATTGCTCATCACCGCACCACCAGTGCCCTGGCTGCCGCCCCCGGTGCCCGGCGTAGCCGGAGCAGTGGAACCGCCAGGCGAACCCGTTTGCGGAGCAGAGCCGCCCTGGGGGCCGGCTCCCGGCGTGGTGGAGGAGGGCTGACGTTGAAGATTCTGTTCTGCCGGCCGCTGCCCGGCATCGTTCTGCCTGGCGGGGGAGTTGAGGGTGCTGCGGGGCGCCTGCTGCCCAGGCTGCTGTTGGGGATCCATCGCCTGGCCCGTGCCGCTTTCGCTGGCAGGCGGTGCGCCGGTGCGCTCACGAACCATTTCGTCGCCGATCCTGTCGCGTTGCTGTTGCAACGACATGCCGTTGTCATCTGCCTGTACGCCAGCGCTGAGCGAAGCTGCGAGCAGCAGCGCCAATCCCGTGAGTTTGTTCATGACCGTCTCCAGAGGGTTGCCGTGTGATCAGGTGACTGCCCATGCTCTGGCAATGTTCAGGGAATCTTCCCGCAGGACCGCGCCAGCGGCTGGATGGAGGCCCGATGCCGAGGCTGGACGCGCCGGCGGCGAAAATCAGGGAAGGGGTCTACCCTGATAGCAGCTCGGCAGCCGTGGGCTCTGCCATGCCGGTTGACGGCGATTCGGTGGCAGGCGGCGGGCTGACGACTCTGCAGAATCGAACCCCGGCCGTTCTCTGGCCTCAGAGGACAGGTCTCAACAACAAAGAGGTCGTTCACATGATCTATGCCAAACCCGGTACCGCAGGCGCCGTCGTCACCCTGAAATCGCGCTACGGCAACTACATCGGCGGCGAGTTCGTCGCGCCGGTGGGCGGTCAGTACTTCACCAACACCAGCCCGGTGGATGCCTCGGCCATCGGTGAATTCCCACGCTCCGACGCCAAGGACATCGACAAGGCCCTGGACGCCGCCCATGCCGCTGCCGAGGCCTGGGGCAAGACGTCGGTGCAGGAGCGCGCGCTGATCCTCTTGAAGATCGCCGACCGCATCGAGGCCAACCTCGAGCTGCTGGCCGTGGCCGAGACCTGGGACAACGGCAAGGCGGTGCGCGAGACCCTGAATGCCGACGTGCCCCTGGCCGCCGACCACTTCCGCTACTTCGCCGGCTGCATCCGCGCCCAGGAAGGCACCTCGGCGGAAATCAACGAGCACACCGCCTCCTACCACTTCCACGAGCCACTGGGCGTGGTCGGGCAGATCATCCCCTGGAACTTCCCGCTGCTGATGGCCGCCTGGAAGCTGGCGCCGGCCCTGGCGGCGGGCAACTGCGTGGTGTTGAAACCCGCCGAGCAGACGCCGCTGTCGATCACCCTGCTGGCCGAGATCATCGGCGACCTGCTGCCGCCGGGCGTGCTCAATATCGTCCAGGGCTTTGGCCGTGAAGCCGGCGAGGCCCTGGCCACCAGCACCCGCATCGCCAAGATCGCCTTTACCGGCTCCACGCCGGTGGGCTCGCACATCATGAAATGCGCCGCCGCCAATATCATCCCCAGCACCGTGGAGCTGGGCGGCAAGAGCCCGAACATCTTCTTCGAAGACATCATGCAGGCCGAGCCGGCGTTTATCGAAAAGGCCGCCGAAGGCCTGGTGCTGGCCTTCTTCAACCAGGGCGAGGTGTGCACCTGCCCGTCCCGGGCGCTGGTGCAGGAGTCGATCTTCGAGCCGTTCATGAACGAGGTGATGAA
>Ga0209371_1000929_pt1 | contig 22972 bp, 22 predicted proteins | sample AgamicAtAmrz_FD_187165 | JGI IMG/M metagenome (GOLD analysis project Ga0209371, IMG submission 187165) | Agave microbial communities from Guanajuato, Mexico - At.Am.rz (SPAdes) (version 2) | ecosystem: Host-associated > Plants > Roots > Rhizosphere | place: Guanajato, Mexico | collected 2012-06-07
GCAGGCCTGGCCCAGTTCGGCGGCCACCTGTTCGGTGGCGTCGTTACGTTTGCTCGAAGCGCCTAGCAGGCGCTGCCAGGCAGCGGGGTGTTCGCCGTTCTCGTGGACAATCACCCGCTTGGCTGCGTCGATGCGTTCGGCGGTAAATTCGGTGTTGAACAGCGCGGCGAGCAGCAGATCGAGCGCCGCGCGCTGGTTGGCGGCCGGCACTTCGATGACGAAGGTGGTGTCGCTGTCGCGGGTAAAGGCATTCCAGTCGCCGCCCAGGGCCTGCATGCGTTCTTCCAGGCCGGCTTCACCGCTGTCGTCGATGCCGCTGAACAGCAGGTGTTCGAGCAGGTGCGGCAGCTCCTTGTGGGTGCAATCGAACTGATCGAAGCCGACCCCGACCACCAGGCGGATCGACACGTGGCCGCGCTCGGTGGTGGGTTTGAGGATCAGCTGCAGACCGTTATCCAGCGGGTAGCCTTCGACCTTCAGGCGATCGGCTGCCCACAGTTGGCTGCACAGCAACAGACCCAGCAGCAGCGCCAGTGAGCGGGCCAGGGCCGGCACTACTCGCCACCTTCTTCGGCGAGCAGGGCACCGGTTTCGTGGCTGCCGAGTACGGCGTAGGCGCTTGCGCAGAACAGCGAGTTGAGGCGTTTCATGTCGTCGATCAGTTCCAGGTGCAGAGAGCTGGTTTCCAGACTCTTGACCACCTGCCTATGCAGACGTTCGACATGTAAATGCGTGAGCCGGCGCTCCTGGATGCGGAAGCGGCGCTTCTCGCGCAGCAGTTGGCGGGCGGCATCGGCGTCTGCCGAGAAGAACACCGACAGGCCCAGGCGCAGGTTGCCGAGCAGGCGTTCGTGCAGCGCGGTGAGTTCTTCCAGGCCGCTTTCGGAGAAGGCATGGCGCTGGGCGGTCTTCTCGTCCTGGATCTTGCCAAGCATGCGTTCGATCAGGTCGCCGGCCCGTTCCAGGTTGGAGGAGAACTCGATGATCTCGGCCCAGCGGCGTCTGTCCGTTTCGCTCAGGTCTTCCTGGGGGACCTGGGCCAGATAGAGCTTCACGGCGGTGTACAGGGCGTCGATGTCGTCGTCGATACGGCGCAGGTCCTTGGCGAGAATCGGCTGGCTGCCGCGCAGGGCATCCTGCAGATGGCCGAGCATGCTGTCGACCAGATCGCCGATGCGCAGGGTTTCGCGCACCGCATTGGACAGCGCGAGGCTCGGCGTGGACAGCGCCGTGGGGTCGAGGTGACGGGCCTTGGCGACGGCGTTCAGGTCCGGGCGATCAGGCAGCAGCCAGTTGCAGAAGCGCGCCATCAGGCCCAGGGTCGGCAGCATCAGCAGGCAGCGCAGGGTGTTGTAGAGCACGTGGAAGCCGATCACCAGCTCGGCCGGTTGCCACTTCAGGCTGTCCAGCCAGTGCACCAGCGGGTCGAGCACCGGGACCACCAGCAGCAGGCCGATCAGCTTGTAGAGCAGGCTGCCCAGGGCCACGCGGCGGCCGGCCTGGCTCTGCATACTGGCGTTCAGGAAGGCCAGCACGCCGCTGCCGATGTTGGCGCCGATCACCAGGCCGATGGCCACCGGCAGGCCGATCACCCCGGAGCCGGTCAGCGTGGCGGTGAGCAGCACGGCAGCCAGGCTCGAATAGGACACCAGGGCGAACAGTGCGCCGACCACCGCATCGAGCAGCAGGTCGCCGGTCAGCGAGGCGAACAGCACGTGGATGCCCTTGGCCTCGGTGATCGGTGTGGCGGCGGCGACGATCAGCTGCAGGGCGAGGATCATCAGCCCCAGGCCGATGGCCACGCGGCCAAGCTGGCCGGCGCGGGTCTGCTTGCGCGAGAGGAAGAACACCACGCCAAGGAAGATCAGCAGCGGCGACAGCCAGCTGAGGTCGAAGGTCAGCACCCTGGCCATCAGCGCAGTGCCCACATCGGCACCGAGCATGATCGCCAGCGCCGGGGTCAGCGCCATCAGGCCCTGGCCGACGAACGAGGTGACCAGCAGCGCCGTGGCGTTGCTGCTCTGCACCAGGGCGGTGACGGCGATACCGGCCACGAAGGCCATCGGCCGCTTGCCGACGTTATGGCTGAGCACCCGGCGCAGTTGCGAACCGTAGACCCGCAGGATGCCGGTGCGCACGATATGGGTGCCCCAGATCAGCAGGGCAATGGCGGACAGCAGATTGAGCAACGTCAACATCACGCATCTCCCTGATACGCAGATTCGATCCCGATACTGGGGATACTGCCGGTGGACGAAGTGCGGTAATCACCGGTCACAGTGAGCTAGCGAGTGCCTCATTTTTAGCTGTAGCTGCGGATTGAGGGTTTGCCAAACGCCCGGCTCCATTAACACCGGTATATTAGCGACGTGGTGGAGCGCACGGGGGTTGCGAAAATCCGTTTATCCACGTTTCGATGTTCGAGCGCCGACTCGTGCATTTTTGGATAAGTGCCCGGCGCTTGGCGCTGTTCAACGAGTGAGATCAAGGATGAAGTACGTTTTTCTGCTGCTCTGGTTTTTCTTTACCGGCATCACCCTGCCTTTCGCGGTATTCGCCATCTATAGAGAACCTGCATCCGTAGACTCCTACGTAATGCTCCTGATTTGCGGCATTATCGCGCTCTGCACCTTGCGCCTGATACAGGAAGGCTATCGACCCCGGCATGCAATGGGCGCGAGTCGAATGGGCTTCTGGTTAGGCTTGCTGCTTTTACCGCTCACGCTAATGCCGCTGCATTCAGCTTACGAAACCTGGCAGCGAGGCTACTACGTGGCATCTGGCGAAGGTCGGCGCTCTCGTCTGTTCGAGTTGATGCTGAAGGCATTGCAGCAATGGATCGGCCCCTGGGGACCTATTTTCGTACTCGTACTTTTCGCAGCCAGTATGGCGATGTTGTTGTGGAGGTTGCTGGTGCGTTCATGAAATTGATCTGCACTCAGCGAGCGTTAGCGGGGTCGTCTGCGCAGCCAGCACGTCAACAAGCGCCTGGCGCTGCTGCTGATCGCCCGGCGCCTCACCCTGCACGCGCAGGCGCAGGCCGATGCGGCGCGGGCGCAACGTCGCGATGCGCACCTGCAGGTCGAGCGGGGCAACCCGCGGCGGGTGTTTCGTGGCGAACGTTTCGAGCCCATTGCCGATCGAACGTAGCCGCATAAAAAAACGGGGCCCTCAGGGCCCCGTTTGTTTTCACGCATCAAGTCGATCCGATCACTGCCTCGGAACGTCCTTGCGCAGTTTGACCGGCTCCGGGTCGGCCTTGCCTTCGGCGCGGCGGCGGGCGGTGCGCATGCGGATGTTCAGCGCTTCCACGGCCAGGGAGAAGGCCATGGCGAAGTAGACGTAGCCCTTCGGCACGTGGACTTCGAAGCTCTCGGCGATCAGTACGGTACCGACCACGATGAGGAACGACAGCGCCAGGATCTTCAGGCTCGGGTGCTTCTCGATGAAGTCGCTGATGGTGCCGGCGCAGATCATCATGACGATGACCGCAACGATGATGGCCGCGACCATGACTGGCACGTGGGAGACCATGCCCACTGCGGTGATCACCGAATCCAGCGAGAAGACGATGTCGATGATGGCGATCTGGATGATGGTGCCGAGGAACTGCTTGCCGGCGCCCGAGGGCTGCTCGGGGCTTTCTTCCTCGCCTTCCATGCCGTGGTAGATCTCGGTGCTGCTCTTCCACAGCAGGAACAGGCCACCGAAGAACAGGATCAGGTCACGGCCGGAAATGCCCTGGCCAAACACGTGGAACAGGTCGGTGGTCAGGCGCATGATCCAGGTGATGGAGAGCAGCAGCAGGATGCGCGTGACCATGGCCAGGGCCAGGCCGAAGAAGCGGGTGCGCGCCTGCAGGTGCGGCGGCATGCGCGACACCAGAATGGCGATCATGATGATGTTGTCGATGCCCAGAACGATTTCCAGGGCAGTCAAAGTCAGGAAAGCAACCCAGATCTCCGGGTTGGTGAGCCATTCCATTAGAGGTTCCTTGTGGATGAATAGAACACTGGCGCGAGGCGTCGGCCGGGATGCCGAAGTCTAGCGCCAGTGATGTGAAAATTTCGTCAAAAATGATTGCGGGTCAGCTACCGAACAGCGGAAACACGCCAAGTACCAGGGCGGCAGCCAGGATCGCCATGCAGATCAGCACCGCCCACTTGAGGGTGAAACGCTGCAGGTCGCCGAATTCGATCTTGGCCAGGCCGATCAGCAGGTAGGTCGAGGGCACCAGTGGGCTGAGCAGGTGCACCGGCTGGCCGACGATCGAGGCACGGGCCATTTCCACGGCGCTGATGCCGTAGCCGGAAGCGGCCTGGTTCAGCACCGGCAGGATGCCGTAGTAGAACGCATCGTTGGACATGAAGAAGGTGAACGGCAGGCTCACCAGCGCGGTGATCACCGCCAGGTGCGGACCGAGGGCGTCCGGGATCACTGCCAGCAGGCTCTTGGACATGGCGTCGACCATGCCGGTGCCGGTCAGGATGCCGGTGAAGATACCGGCCGCGAAGATCAGGCCGACCACCGCCAGCACGTTACCGGCATGGGCGGAGATACGGTCCTTCTGCTGCTGCAGGCAGGGGTAGTTGATGATCATGGCGATACTGAAGGCGATCATGAACAGCACCGGCATCGGCAGCAGGCCGGCGATCAGGGTGGTCATCAGCACGATGGTCAGCAGGGCGTTGATCAGGATCAGCTTCGGGCGACGGGCCTCGGGGAACTGGGACACGCTGATCTCGTCCTGGGTGATCTTGCCTTCCGGCAGTTGCAGCACGCCCAGGCGCTTGCGCTCGCGCATGCCATAGAGGTACGCCACGCCGAACAGCACGATGGCGCCGACGATCATGCCCGGAATCATCGGCACGAAGACGTCCGACGGGTCCACGTGCAGGGCGCTGGCGGCACGCGCGGTCGGGCCGCCCCAGGGGGTCATGTTCATGATGCCGCCGGCCATGATGATCAGGCCGGCCATGATGGTCGGGCTCATCTTCAGGCGGCTGTACAGCGGCAGCATGGCACCGACGCAGATCATGTAGGTGGTCGAGCCGTCGCCATCGAGGGACACGATCAGCGCCAGGGCCACGGTACCGACGGCGACCTTCAGCGGATCGCCCTTGACCATCCTGAGGATCAGGCGCACGGGCGGGTCGAACAGGCCCGAGTCGATCATGATGGCGAAGTAGAGGATGGCGAACATCAGCATCACGCCGGTGGGCGCGAGCTTGCTGATGCCTTCGAGCATCATCGGGCCGATCTGCGCGGCGAAGCCGCCGATCAGGGCGAAGATGATCGGGATGATGATCAGGGCGATCAGCGCCGACAGGCGCTTGCTCATGATCAGGTACATGAAGGTCGAGACCATGGCGAAGCCAAGGAAGGTAATCATGGAGATTCTCCGGACGTGATTCGGCTAGGGGCGGGTAAGGCGCGAGTGGCTAGCGTCGAGGCGAGCGGAGGGGATCGAGCAGGCGTGAGGAACGGAGGCGGAACATGGTTAATCACCTGTTTTGTTCTTGTTGACGGCAGCTGCGGGCCTCACTGGCGGCAGCTCATCGACCGATCTGTGTCGGTCAGTGCGCGGATGCTAGAACACGAAGCTTTCAGCCAGCTTTCGCCGATTCGCGGTCGGCAAGGGGCGGCCAACGGTGATTCGCGCCGCCCACGCGTGACCCGTGGCCCGCGTCGCGGGCGGGCTAGAGCAGGTGCTCGAGGAGCGACAGCACCGCCACCAGCGAAGCGGCGGCCAGCAGGTGCTGCAAGGTGATGATGCCGGCCATCAGGTTGGCATCGCCGCCCAGCTGGCGGGTCAGCACATAGGCCGTCGGTGCGGTAGGCAGGGCGAAGAACAGCACCAGCACGGTGCTTTCCATGGTCGGCAGTTGCAGCCCGTAGGCCACCGCCAGGGCCAGCAGCGGCATCAGCAGCAGGCGCAGCAGGCCGTTCCAGGCCAGGGCCGGCACCTCGCCGCCCAGCTGTTCAGGCTTCAGCGCGGCGCCCACGCACAGCAGGCCCAGCGGCAGGCTGGCGGCAGCCAGCAGGCTGAGCAGCCGGCCGCTGCCGCCGGGCAAGCCCAGGCCGCTGAGGTTGACCAGCGCACCGGCCAGGCAGGCCAGGATCAGCGGGTTGCGGAAGATCGGCAGCAGCAGGCCGCCTGCGCTGACCCCGCGCTCGGCGGTCAGCGACCAGACCGACAGCACGTTGACGGCCGGCACCATCAGCGCCAGCATCAAGGCGGCCAGGGTCAGGCCCGGCTGGCCGAACAGGCTGCCCACGGCGGCCAGGCCCAGGTAGGTGTTGAAGCGCAGGATGCCCTGGCTGAAGGCGCCGAAACGTGCCGCCGGCCAGCCGCGTACGCGGCGTACGAGCAGCAGGGCCAGCCAGGCGATGCCCAGGCCGAGCAGCACGGCCAGCGCCATGCGCGGCAGCTGAGGGTTGTCCAGCGGCGCGGTGGCCAGGCTGTTGAACAGCAGCGCGGGGAACAGGATGAAGTAGTTGAGGCGCTCGGCGCCCGGCCAGAAGGCTTCGTTGGGGAAGCCGCGACGGCTGAGCACGTAGCCGCCGACGATCAGCGCGAAGAGTGGCCAGAGGGCCAAGAGCAGGTCGGTCACGGGAGCCCCCGGTGGTGGTGAGGGTGCATCTTCGCCAGTACCGATCGATCAGGCAAGCCGGCACACCACGGCGTTTCAAGGAGAATGAAATGAGCGATTTGCATCAGGGCGGCTGCCAGTGCGGGGCCTTGCGTTACCAGTTCCGTGCGCCGTTGCGCGATATCGCCCACTGTCACTGTTCGATCTGCCGGCGCAGCACCGGCGGCATCCTGGTGACCTGGATCACCGTGCCGCTGGCCGCCTTTACCTGGCTGCGCGGCGAGCCGGCGCGCTTCGCCTCCTCGCCGAGTTGCGAGCGCCATTTCTGCCCGACCTGCGGCGCTCACCTGGCGCTGTTCACCAGCTTGAGCCCGCACAGCCTGGACGTGACCGTCGCCACGCTCGATCACCCCGAACAGGCCGCCGCCGACCGGCATATCTGGACAGAGAGTCGCCTGCCCTGGCTGGCGGTCGACCCCCAGCTGCCGCAGGAACAGCAGGAACATATCGACTAGCCGCGCGATGGCGGCCTTGGTGCCTGCCGGCCTTGCGTCGCCTTCTTCAGAAGGCGCTGCTGAACTTGATTAAAGAATGACTGTCGCGCGCCGATTACCCCTTTGTACCTCGTCTAGTGCCTACCGTGCCGCATGCCAAATGCGCCCCCCTGTTCAACGCGCCGCGCAGACGGTGTGACAACAGGCAATCCTTTCGCTTCGTTATCGAACTGCCGAAGTATCTTGAATAGGTGACACACCGTGCTCAGAAACATCCCGTTGAGCCTCAAGCTCTTGCTGATTCTCGCCTGCCCGTTGCTGGGCTTTCTCTGGCTGGCCGCGCTGCAGGTCAACAGCAGCTACCAGACCTTGCAGGAGATGGAGCAGACGCAGGAGGCCAGCGTCATCGCGCAGAAGGTCAGCCAGTTGATCACCGTGTTGCAGCGCGAACGTGGTGCCAGTGGCGTATTCCTGGGCAGCCAGGGCAAGAACATGCAGGACGTGCTGCTGCGCATGCGCGGCCAGACCGACACCGCCCTGGCCGATGCGCGCACCCTGGCCGGCAGCGCCGATGCCGGGCTGGATGAAGCCCTGGCCACCTTGAGCGGGCTGGATGCCATGCGCGGGCAGATCGACAAGCTGGCGATCAACAACCGCGAATCCGGTGCTCGCTTCACCGATATCATCCGCAAGCTGATCGGCTATACCCATGCCGTCGAGCGTTCGGTCACCGACCCGACGCTGTCGCGCGCCCTGTCGTCGCTCAACCAGTTCATCGAAATGAAGGAGCGCGCCGGCCGCGAGCGCGCCATGCTCGGCGTGGTGTTCAACCAGGATCGTTTCGACGCCGACCTGCTCTCCACCTTCAGCCGCAACCTGGGCGAGTTCACCGCCTATTCGGAGGGCTTTCGCCGCAATGCCTCGGCCGCCTTCGTGGGCAAGCTCGACGAGAAGATGCAGCAGCCCAGTGGCCTGGAAGTGGCACGCCTGCAGAAACTGGCCTTCGAAACGCCACTCGGCCAGCCGCTGGGCGTCAAGGCCACCGACTGGTTCCAGACCTCCACCAACCGCATCGACCTGATGGGCGAGGTGGAAAGCGAGCTGGGGCAGAGCGTCGGCGAGCTGGCCGCCCAGGCGCGGGCCAAGGCCTCGGCGATGCTGTGGATGACGGCCATCAGCGTGCTGGTCGCCATGGCCGTGGTGGCCGTGCTGTCCTACCTGATCATCAGCAACATCAAGCTGGCGGTGGGCGAGGCCAACCGTGCCCTGCTGTCGCTGTCCCAGCGCGACCTGACCGCCCGTTCGGCCTACGTCGGCAAGGACGAGTTCGGCGAGATCACCCGCAACCTCAACATCATGGCCGAGGAGCTGACGCAGATCGTCCAGGAAATCGGCTCGGCCACCGCCCAGGTGGCTACCGCCGCCGAAGAGTGCTCGGCCGTGACCCTGCAGACCAGCAACAGCCTGGAGCGCCAGCGCCAGGGCACCGAGCTGGTGGTCACCGCCATCAACGAGATGAGCGCCACGGTGCGCGAGGTGGCGCAGAGCACCAACGACGCCGCGGAGATGTCCCGCCAGGTCAACGTCAACACCACCCAGGGCCGCCAGGAGATCGAACGTACCGTCGAGGTGATCCGTGAACTGTCGACCCAGGCCGACGACACCGCGCGCATCATTGGCGACCTCAAGCACGAGAGCGATTCGATCTCCTCGGTGCTCGACGTGATTCGCGGCATCGCCGACCAGACCAACCTGCTGGCCCTCAACGCGGCCATCGAGGCGGCGCGCGCCGGCGATCACGGCCGCGGCTTCGCGGTGGTGGCCTCCGAGGTGCGCACCCTGGCGCAGAAGACCCAGGAGTCCACCGGCAACATCCAGGAGATGATCGCCAACCTGCAGCGCGGCTCCGACCTGGCCACCCAGTCCATGCAGGAAACCCTGGGCAAGGCCCGTGCCGGCGCCAGCAACATCGAGCGCGCCGGCGACCTGCTGGCCGAGATCGCCTCCGGGGTGTCCAGCATCAGCGACCGCAACATGCAGATCGCCGCGGCCGCCGAAGAGCAGAGCGCGGTGGCCGAGGACATCAACCGCAACGTGGTGGAGATCAACGACGTGGCCATCCAGGTCAGCTCCGGTGCCGAGCAGACCGCCGTGACCAGCCAGGAGCTGGCGCGCCTGGCCGATCACCAGCAGAAGCTGGTGAGCCGCTTCCGCCTGGCCTGATCAGGCCCTGGCGCCCCGTTGCCCGCCGATCGGGCGGGCAACGACCCCCAGGCTGGCGAAGGCCGCCAGTCGACGCCACGAAAAATTAATGAAATCTTGCCCGGCGGCGCCGGTCAGAGCCTGACCCTTACTGCTGGATCCCTGCAATGCCATTGATAGTCATAGCCGAAGACGAACGCTCGATCAGAGAGCTGCTCGTGGAAATCTTCGAAGATGAAGGCCATGAGGTCAAAGCCTTCCCCTGTGCTGACGACGCCTGGGATTACCTCTCCAGCAGCGACGGTCAGGTGGACATGGTACTCACCGATTTCAGCATGCCCGGCGACATCGACGGGATCTTCCTCGCCCACCTGATACGTGACCGTTTCCCGGACCTGCCGATCATCATCTCCTCGGGCTTCCTGGAAGGCACCACCGATTTCGATGGCCTCAACGTGGCCGTGATCCCCAAGCCCTGGAGCGTCAGCCAGCTGCTCGCCATGTGCGCGGCGATGACCCCCGGCAAGGCGCAGCAGCCCGGTATCCCTCGCGGCTGACCAGCCGTAGCCGCCTGGCGTGCAAAATGACAGCCGAGTGCGCAGAGAACGCAGCGGATATGTAAAATCGCCGCCCCGTTTGACTGCTGGAGATGTCACCTTGGCCATTCACTTCTCGCCCTCCTCGAACACCATCGCCTGTGGACGCAGCGGCGCGAGCCTGAGCACCACCGAGGATCAGGCGCAGGTTTCCTGCAAGCTGTGCCTGCGGTCGCTGGACAAGGCGGCTGCACCGGTCGCGACCAACCGCACCCCGACCCTGGCCGAATTGCGCGCCGCCGCCCGTGCCGCCAAGGCCCCGGCGCCAACCCCGGCCAAGCCTGCCGGGCAGCCGGCCCTGAGTGTCAAGGCCGCCTGGCGGCAGAAACTCGAGCAACTGCCGGGGCGCAATCGCCTGCCCCGTGGTGCGGCGCGCCAGAGCTTCGTATAGTCCCTGTCACGGCAGGCGGCTGCTGCTCGGCAGCTGCGCTTCGGCTACCCAAAAACACTGAACCGAAGCGCCCATCCAGCTACCAACTTGCATGCCTGCCAGCGCGTCGATTTCGACGCGACGGCGTAGCGCGACGGTTGAGGTGGTATCGATGAAGCAACTTGACCTGCAGGTGGTTCAGCAGGCTCGCGACTGGCTGCAGCAGGGCCATGCCGTGTGGCTGTGTACCGTGCTGTCCACCTTCGGCTCGGCGCCGCGGGCGCCTGGGGCGATGCTGGTGGCGCTGCCTTGCGGCGCCTCCTGCGGCTCGCTGTCCGGTGGCTGCGTCGAGGAAGATTTTCTCGAACGGGTGCAGAACGCCGGTTTCGCGCCCCGCAACCAGATCGTGCGCTACGGCGAGGGCGGCCTGACGCCCACCCGTGCGCTGCCCTGCGGCGGCGTGCTGGACGTGCTGGTCGAATACCTGCAGCCCGGCGAGGCTGCGCTGCGGATGCTCGGCCAGGTCGAGAAGGCGCTCGGCGGTGGCGAGCTGCTGGTGCGCGAGGTGCCGCTGGGTGAGGGTGCCAGCCACTGCCGACCGGCCAGCATGGGTGATGCGAAGATCCAGCGTAGCGCCGAGCAGGTATCGATTCGCGTCGGCGCCGTGCTGCGCGTGGTGCTGGCCGGCTGGTCGCCGGTGGCCGAATTCTGCGCCGGCTTTGCCGTGGCGCTGGGCTATGAGGTGATCGTCTGCGAACCGCGTGCCGAGGTGATCGCCGAGGTGAAGGTGGCGGGCGTGCAGGCCATCGAGATACTGCCGGCGCGTTTCATCGCCGAGCAGGGCGCCCATGGGGCCACGGCGATCCTGGCGCTGACCCATGACCCGCGCCTGGACGACCCGACCCTGATCGAGGCGGTGCGTACCGAAGCCTTCTATATCGGCGCCATGGGCTCGCAACGCACCAGCGACAAACGCCTGGAGCGGCTGGCGCGTTTGGGCGGCTTGAAGCCCGAGGACATGGCGCGCATCCATGCACCCATCGGCCTGCAACTGGGCAGCAAGTCCCCGGCGGAAATCGCCCTGGCGACCCTGGCCGACGTGCTGCGCGTTGCCAACGGCATCGACCGCGGCGCGCTGTAGCCCATGAAGACCAACGGCCCCGTGGTCATCGTCCTTGCTGCCGGGCGCGGCAGGCGTTTTCTTGCCTCCGGCGGCGCCGGCAGCAAGCTGCAGGCCGACCTGCACGGCAAGCCCGTGCTCGACCACGTGCTGGCGGCGGTCGAGCGTAGCGGCCTGGCTCACCATGTGGTGCACCGCGCCGCTGGCGACGGCATGGCCGACTCGATCGCCGCAGGGGTACGGGCCACGGCAACCGCCTCGGGCTGGCTGATCCTGCCGGGCGATCTGCCGCTGATCAGTGCCGCGAGCCTGAGCCGCGTGGCCCAGGCGTTGTTGCTGCAGCCGGTGGTAGTGCCGACCTTCGAGGGGGGCAGGGGCCACCCGGTGGGCTTCGCCGGCGAGTGTTACGCGGCGCTGGCCGCCCTGAGCGGCGAGGCCGGAGGCGCTGCGGTGGTGGAGCGTTACCGCCGCGAAGGCCGCGCCCTGCTGTTGCCGCTGGATGATCCAGGCATCCTCACCGATGTCGATACGCTCGCCGATCTGCAGCGGGCCCATGCCCTGCTGGCAGCCAGGTAGCGCGCACAGCGGGCTGCAGCGAAAAACGGCAGCCCTCGATTATCACTATCGACGCAAATGATGCGGTGCTTCCGGCCTTTACCGATACCCTGTACCTCGATGAACACAACACCATGGGCGCTCGAGAGAACGCCGGTGGTCTCTCCGGTTCATCATCCTTTGGTTACCGCCTCTAGTTGGGGCGGTTTTTTTTGCCCGGCGAAAATGTCACGCATGTGAAGTGCACCCGTGGATGGCCGCGGTGTCACAGTGGGCGGCTTGCGATCCAACCTGAAGGGGCGAGATACGGTGTTTCATCTGATCACGGGCATCCTGGCCCTGTATGTATTCTGGCGAATGGTGTGGCTGCAGCGCTGGCCGCGGGCGATCAAGGCGCTGCTCGGCGTGTTGATCCTGGCGGTCGCCGAGCATCATCTGGTGACCCGCTATTTCTTCGGCAGCATGGCCTCGCCGGAGATTCCGGGCACGCTGCTCATGCTGTTGGGCTGCGCCTTCGGGGCGTTGATCATCAGCGCCATGCTGCTGCTGGTGCTGGATATCGCCGCGCTGCTGCCGCGCTTGCGGGCGGCTCTTCGTGCGCCGCGGTTGCGGGCTGGTGTCGGTGTCGGGGCGATCCTGCTGTCGGCGCTGGGTGTCTGGCAGGCGGTACGGGTGCCCGATGTGCGCGAGGTGGAAATCACCCTGGCCCAGCTGCCTGCCGAGCTGGACGGCCTGCAACTGGTGCAGCTCACCGACCTGCACGCCAGCCGACTGCTGCAGCGCCCGTGGCTGCAAGCGGTGGTGGCCAGGAGCAACGCCCTGCAGCCGGACCTGCTGGTCATCACCGGTGATCTGGTCGATGGCACGGTGGCCGCGCGCACTGCCGACGTGGAGCCCCTGCGCGATCTGCGTGCTCGCCTGGGCGTGTACGCGATTGCCGGCAACCACGAGTACTACGCCGAGTACCAGCAGTGGCTGGATCACTTTGCCCAGCTGGGCCTGCCGATGCTGCTCAACAGGCATGTGACCATCGAGGATGCCGGCGCCCGCCTGGTGCTGACCGGCATCACCGATCCCGCCGCTGCGCGCTTCGGCCAGCCGCTGCCGGATATCGAGGCGGCCCTGGCTGGCGTGCCGGAAGATGCTGCGGTGATCCTGCTCAGCCACCGGCCCCTGGCCGCCGCGGGCAACGCCCTGGCCGGCGTCGACCTGCAGCTGTCCGGGCATACCCATGGTGGCCAGGTGCTGGGCATGCACTGGGTCACCCAGGCCTTCAACGAGGGCTACGTGTCCGGCGAGTACGCGGTGGGCGACATGCGCCTGTACGTGAGCAACGGCACCGGCCTGTGGAACGGTTTCCCCCTGCGCCTGGGCAAGCCCTCGGAGATCACCCGCATCACCCTGCGCTCGGCCAAGGGCTAGGGCTAGGGCTGGGGTCAGGCCGAGGCGGCGGTACTCGCGCGCACCACCAGCTGGAACGGCAGCACCTGGTGGCGCTCGCCGATCGCCTTGCTGTCCAGCTGCGCCAGCAGCATGGCCACCGCGTGCTGGCCGAAGGCTTCGGCCGGCTGGGCGATGGTGGTCAGCGGCGGGTTGCAGAAGGCGGCGAAGGAGATATCGTCGAAACCGGCCACCGCGATGTCCTCGGGAATCCGCAATCCGGCTTGGCGGATGCACTGGATGGCGCCCATGGCCATTTCATCGTTCTCGCAGAAGATCGCCGTCGGCCGTGGTTCGGTTTGCAGCAAGCGAGCCGCTGCGGCATGGCCTGACGGGCAGTCGTAATTGCCGTATTGCAGCAGGGCGGGGTCGACTGCGATGCCCGCGGCTTCGAGGGCCTGCCGGTAGCCGGCGAAGCGCTCGCGGGTCAGCGGGCTGTCCGCCGGGCCCTTGATCAGCCCGATCCGCCGATGCCCCAGGGCCAGCAGGTGCTCGGTCATGGCCTGCGCCGCGCCGCGGTTGTCGAGGCTGACGGTCGGCCACGGCGCGTCGTCGACGATCTCGCAGATGTTCACCAGCGGCGGGTGATCCTGGCGGGCGAAGGGGTCATAGGCGCGCAGCTGGATGACGCCATCGGCCTGGCGGGCATCCACCAGCCCGGCAAACTGCCGCTCGGTCTCGGGGTTGCCCAGGGTGTTGCACAGCAGCACCCGGTAGCCGACCGCACTGGCCGCCTCCTGGATGCCGCGAATGACCCGGGCGAAGAAGGTATTGGCGATATCGGGCACCAGTACCACCAGGTTATGGGTGCGCTGGGAGCGAAACTGGATGGCCATCAGGTTGGGCGTGTAGCCCGCCTGGTCGACGGCTTCGAGCACCTTCTGGCGGGTATCGGGCGACACCTGCTGCGGGCGCTTGAGCGTGCGCGAAACCGTGGCGACCGATACGCCAGCCATTGCGGCTACCTTGCGAATGTTCGTCATGCACCCTCTGCGTACTGGCCGGCTCTGCGCCCTTTTCAGGCGGCTAGGTTACCCCAAGCCGACGGTCATGGGGCGCTTGACCTGCGCTGTCGCGATGGCTATATATCTTGCTATGTAACCGGTTACATCAAACAAGAACAGCTGAATCGGAGTGACGGGATGACGGCTTCACGGGTCAGGCTGGGCATGGTCGGCGGCGGCGCTGGCGCCTTTATCGGCAAGGTGCATCGCCAGGCGGCCGTGCTGGCAGGCGGGATCGACCTGGTGGCGGGGGCGTTCAGTCGCGACCCCGCCGCCAATACCGCAACGGGGCGTGAATGCGGCCTGCCCACCGGGCGTGTGTACGCCAGCTGGCAGGCGCTGCTCGATGGTGAAGCACGGCTCGATCCTGGCGAGCGGATCAACCTGCTGGCCATCGTCACCCCCAATCATCTGCATGCCCCCATCACCAGCGCAGCCATTCGCGCCGGTATCCATGTGTTCTGCGAAAAGCCGGCCGCGCTGAGCAGTGCCGAAACCGCCGACCTGGCCCATCTGCTGGTGCAGGGCAAGGCACTGTATGGCCTGGCCCACACCTACCAGGGTTACCCGATGATCTGGCAGGCGCGGCACATGGTGCAGGCCGGTGAAATCGGTCGGCTGCGCAAACTCCACGTCGAATATCCCCAGGGTTGGCTCAGCGACGACCTCGCCGCTCAGGGCAACAAGCAGGCGACCTGGCGCGGCGACCCGCAGTTGGCCGGGCAGGGCGGTTGCATCGGCGATATCGGCACCCATGCCTTCAGCCTGGCCGAGTTCGTCAGCGGCCAGCGCATCGCCCGTCTCTGTGCGCACCTCGCCACCCATGTGCCCGGCCGCGCGCTGGATGACGACTGCGCCCTGTTGTTTACCACCGAGCAGGGCGCCAGCGGCGTGCTGCTTGCCAGCCAGGTGTGTGCCGGTGAGGAGAACGCCTTGAAGATTCGTCTTTACGGCGACAAGGGCGGCCTGGAGTGGCGCCAGGAAGAACCCAACAGCCTGATTCATCGCGCACTCGATCAACCCATGCGCGTGCTGCGCGCCGGAGCCAACCAGCGCTGGTTGTGTGACGAGGCGCTGCAGCGCATGCGCCTGCCGGCGGGCCACCCCGAGGGCTATCTGGAAGCCATGGCCAATCTGTATGTCGACTTCGCCCTGGCGATTGGCGGATGCCGCCGCGCCGCTGCCGCCTTGCCCGGTATCGAGACCGGTGCGCGGGGCATGGCCTTTATCGAAACGGTGCTGGCCAGCCACGCCAGCGAGGCGAAATGGACGCCGCTGGCGCCGCCCATGGGAGTGTACGCATGACAGCCAAGACAGCGGGCATCCGCGGCCCCGGTATTTTTCTCGCCCAGTTCCTGGCGGCCGAGGCGCCGTTTGACACCCTGGCCAACCAGGCTCGCTGGGCGGCCTCGCTCGGCTACCGGGGCATCCAGCTGCCGACCCTGGGGCCGCAGTGCATCGACCTGCAGCGCGCCGCCGAGAGCCAGACCTACTGCGACGAGCTCAAAGGTATCTGCGCCGAGGCCGGGGTGGAGATCAGCGAACTGTCCACTCACCTGCAAGGCCAACTGGTGGCCGTGCACCCGGCCTTCGACAACCTGTTCGACGACTTCGCCCCGGTGCCGCTGCGGGGCCGCCCGCAGGCGCGTACCGAATGGGCCGTCGACCAGTTGAAGCTCGCCGCCCGGGCCAGCCGGCGCCTGGGCCTGGCGGCCCACGCGACCTTCTCCGGTGCGCTGCTGTGGCCCTATCTGTACCCCTGGCCACAGCGCCCCGCAGGCCTGGTGGTGGAGGGCTTCGCCGAGCTGGCACGGCGCTGGCTGCCGATCCTCGAAGCCTTCGACGAGGCGGGTGTCGACCTCTGCTACGAGCTGCACCCCGGCGAAGACCTGCACGACGGCGTCACCTTCGAGCGCTTCCTGGCGGCGGTGGGCGATCACCAGCGTGCCAACATTCTCTACGACCCCAGCCACATGCTGCTGCAGCAGATGGATTACCTGGGCTTCATCGACCGCTATCACTCGCGCATCCGCATGTTTCACGTCAAGGACGCCGAGTTCCGACCCGATGCGCGCGCCGGGGTGTATGGCGGTTATCAGGCCTGGGTCGACCGCCCGGGGCGCTTCCGGTCGCTGGGCGATGGGCAGATCGACTTCAAGGCGATCTTCAGCAAGTTCACCCAGTACGGCTACGCCGGCTGGGCGGTGCTGGAATGGGAATGCTGCCTCAAGGATTCCGCCCAGGGCGCAAGGGAGGGCGCGGCGTTCATCGAACGCCAGCTGATCACCCGCGCCGAGCGCGCCTTCGACGATTTCGCCGGGGTCGCCAGCAGTTCCTCGCGCAACCGGGGGCTGCTCGGTTTGCAGTAGATCGCTTGATGCTCTTTCGTGAACAACAACAAGGATAAGCACATGAGCACTTTGACTGTCAGGCTGGGCGTGATGATGTTTCTCCAGTTCTTCATCTGGGGCGGCTGGTTCGTCACGCTCGGCACCTTTCTCGGCCGTACCCTGGAGGCCAGCGGCGGGCAGATCGGCATGGCCTACGCGACCCAGTCGTGGGGGGCGATTCTGGCGCCCTTCGTGGTCGGCCTGATCGCCGACCGTTTCGTCAACGCCGAACGCCTGCTGGCGATCCTCCACCTGGGTGGGGCGGTGCTGTTGTACCAGCTCTACCGCGCCGAGGACTTCGCCACCTTCTACCCGCTGGTGCTCGGCTACATGGTGGTGTACATGCCGACCCTCGGGCTGGTCAACGCCGTGGCGTTCCGCCAGTTGAGCGATCCGGCGGCGCAGTTTTCCCGGGTGCGGGTGTGGGGCACCCTGGGCTGGATCGTCGCCGGCCTGGTGATCAGTTTCGTGTTCGCCTGGGACGCCCAGCAGGCCATCGCCGAGGGCGCGCTGCGCAACACCTTCCTGCTCTGCGCCGGGGCTTCGCTGCTGCTCGGGCTGTACAGCTTCAGCCTGCCGGCCACCCCGCCGGTGCCTGGCCAGCACACCGGCCTCAAGCGCCTGCTCGGCCTGGATGCCCTGCAGCTGCTCAAGGACCGTGGCTTCGCCACCTTCTTCCTGGCCTCGATCCTGATCTGCATCCCGCTGGCCTTCTACTACCAGAACGCCAACCTGTTCCTGACCGAAATCGGCGTCGCCAACCCCACCGGCATGATGACCCTCGGGCAGGTTTCCGAGGTGCTGTTCATGCTGCTGCTGCCCCTGTTCATCAAGCGCTTCGGGATCAAGGCGACCCTGCTGGTTGGCATGGCGGCCTGGGCGCTGCGCTACCTGCTGTTCGCCTATGGCAACAGCGGCGAGCTGGTGGCATTCCTGGTGATGGGCATCGTGCTGCACGGCGTGTGCTACGACTTCTTCTTCGTTTCCGGGCAGATCTACACCGATGGCAAGGCCGGCGAGAGCGTCAAGAGTTCGGCCCAGGGCCTGATCACCCTGGCCACCTATGGCGTCGGCATGTTGATCGGCTTCTGGGTCGCCGGCGCGGTGTCCGATCACTATGCCGTCGAGGGGCTGCACGACTGGCGCAGCATCTGGCTGTTCCCCGCGGTGTTCTCGGTCGCCGTGTTGCTGGCCTTTCTGCTGACCTTTCGCGAGCGCGTCCCGGGCAAACCGGTGGTGCCGCACCGGGTGGGCTGAGGCGTTATGCCGCCCGCGGCCTGGTTCAACCGTCGCAGCGTGCCTCAGGCTCCTTGAGCAGCATGCTCAGCAGCTGTGGCGGCTGGTGCACCAGGCCGGCGGGTGTTTCGCAGACGCGCTGGATGAAGTTGTCGGTGAACAGCAGCTTGCCATGCACGAAGTGTTCGTTGGCGCGCAGATTGGGGTTGTCGATGCGCGTGCCGAGGCGCGCGGCCAGCCATTTGCCGGCTTCGTAATGGCTGATCCAGCGCTCGGCTGAAAGCGTCGCCATGGTCTCGGCCTTGGCCTCGCGGCCGATGACGATCACCGGCACGTCGCTGACTTCCGGCACCAGGTCGTTGTGGCCCCAGTGGCCGCCTTCACCCAGGCGCTGGCCGTGGTCGCCGGTGATGATCAGGTAGCGCTCGCCCTCCAGGCGGTCGAAGTCGGCGATCACCTCGGCCAGCAGGCCGTCCAGGTAATGCACCGAGTTGTCGTAGGCGTTGCTCTGGCCCTCCGGGCCCTGGTCCACCCAGGGTGCCGGGTTTTTTTCGTGGCGGTAGTTCTGCGCATAGGGCAGGTGCGCGGTGCGCAGGTTGAGCACCACGAAGTTGCGTTCGGCCCAGCGCTGGGCGTCGAGCACGTCGAGCAGGGCGCGATCCTGCTGTTTGAGGAAGCGCACCGGGTGGTCTTCGCGGGTGATCGACACGTCCAGGTAACGGCTGCCGAGGTTGGCCAGCAGCTTGGATTCCTGGGAGGAGATCCAGTGGGTGCGAAAGCCCGCCTGCCTGGCGAAGCGGAACAGGTTGATGTCGCCGGTGCGCAGCAGCGCATCCTTGCCGGGCTCGCGAATCGGGTTGATCAGGTAGGGCAGGCTGACGTCGGTGGCCACCCCGGCGGCGATGCCGGGGCGCACGAAGGCGCTGGGATGGTCGCGCAGGTAGGCGGCCAGTTTCGGCGTGGTATCACGACCGTAGCCGAACACGCCAAGGCGATCGCTGCGCAGCGAGTCGGCGACCACCAGCCAGACATGCTTGGCCTGGCTCATGCTCGGGCTCAGCGCATAGGGCGCGAAGGGGGTGGGCGGCAGCTCGATTTCCGGCTTGAAGGCCAGGTGCACCGCCCAGGCGGAGAACACGTTGAGGTTGTTGTGCAGGGCGCTGCGGCTGGGGCTGGCGGCGAACGAGTCGAGGTTGCGGTAGCTGGCGCGGTAGGGTTTGGAGAGCAGCACCACGGCGATCAGCACCAGTGCCCAGCGGCTCTGCGGCAGGTTGACCCGGCCGGGCAGGCACCCGTGCAGGGCGAGCAGCAGGCCGTAGGGGATGCCCACGCAGAGCAGCACCGGCCAATGCCCGGCCAGGCTGTGGGCGGCGGTCTCGCGCACCTCGCCGGGGTCGTTGAGCAGCGACTGGATGTCGATGGCGGTCAGCGGTTCGCCAAAGAAGCTGATATTGGCCAACTGCATCAGTTGCATCACCGCGAACAGCGCCAGGATGCCCATGCTCAACGGGCGCAGGTTGCACAGCCACAGCCCCAGGCTGAACAGCCACAGCACGACCACGTAACCCGCTTCCAGCTCGGCATGGTTGTTCGGTGTGAACAGTTGCTGCAGAAAGTCATCGGCCAGTAACAGCCCGCAGCTCAGGGTGGCCAGGGCAAGCAGCGACAGCCAGGCACGCGGGGCGCTGGCACGGCGAGGCGCAAGCAGGGTCAGCATGGGTTAGGGTCTCAGCGATGGTCGGAGGGGGCGCGGCGTTTGCCGGTGATCATCGACAGCGGCAGGTTTTCGCCCAGGTGCAGGCTTTCGATCACGGCCGCGACCATGTGGATGACCACCAGCGTCGCCAGGCCGTTGGCCGCCCAGGCATGCAGGGTGAGCGGCCAGTCGGCGCCCCACAGGGCATCGACCTCCTGCATCAGAAAGCCGCTGATGCCCAGGGTGGCGATGGCGGTCATCATCAGCAGCATCACCAGGGCGCCAAGCGGCGAGTGGCCGAGGCGGCGATGGGGTTCGCCCTCCAGCAATTGAGCGAGGTGACTGGCCAGGCGCGCGCGGGTCGGCCAGAAATCCGTCCAGCGCGCGCTGCGCGGGCCGACGAAGCCCCACACCAGGCGCACCGCCAGCCAGGCGCAGGCGTAATAACCGAGCCAGGTGTGCCAGTCGTCACCTTCCTCGGTAAACAAATAGTTGGCGACGAAGACCCCGGCCACCGACACATGGAACAGCCGGATCAGCGGATCCCAGAGTCGTATCGTCGCCGCCTGCATCAGTCTTCGATCTCGGTCTTGATGGCTTTGCCGCTCACCGGATCGTGGTAGATCTCGACCTTGCGCTTGTCCTTGTCGAAGCCGTAGATCTCGTAGCAGTTGCCTTCGGTGATCTTGAACTTGCTGATCTGGTAACCCTGCTCTTTCAGCTTCTCCTGAAACTGCTCCGGGTTCTGCCAGGTCGAGCGGTCGGCAGTGGTGCATTCGGTGCTGGCCATGGCGAGTGGGCTGCCCAGCAGCAGGGCGAACAGTGCGGCGTAACGCATGGTGAGACTCCTCATGATGGGGGTGAGTAGCACCTTGCGACGCGAAGCTTAGGAAAGCCTTAATGGGCAAAGCTCGGTAACATCTACCCCTGCCCAATGCGCCGTGCGAAGCGCATCATGGCGCCGTTTTATCGATGACGAGGTGCGTGCCGTGCGTGTCCTGCTGGTTGAAGATGATCGTGCCCTGGCGCGCGGGATCCGCGTGGCCCTGCGCGGCGAGGGCTATACGCTGGACTGGCTGGAGGACGGCGTCGAAGCCGCCCACGCGCTGCGCAGCGAACGGTTCGACCTGGTGCTGCTCGATCTCGGCCTGCCGCGCCTGGATGGCATGACCCTGCTGCGTCAACTGCGTGCCCGCAGCGAGAACGCCGTGCCGGTGCTGGTGCTCACCGCCCGCGACGCCATGGACGATCGGATTCAGGGCCTGGATGCCGGCGCCGACGACTACCTGGTCAAACCCTTCGACCCCGAGGAACTGAAGGCGCGCATCCGCGCCTTGCTGCGCCGTAGCCAGGGCCGCGCCCAGCCGGTGCTGGAATTCGCCGGCGTGACCCTCGATCCTTCCACCCAGGAAGTGCGCTACCAGGGCCGCAGCGTGCCGATGACGCCCATGGAGTATCAGTTGCTGCACCAGTTGCTGGTTCGCCCCGGCGTGGTGGTGACCCGCGAGCGCCTCGCCAATGCGCTGTATGGCTGGCAGGAAAGCGGCCCGGGCAACACCCTGGAAGTGCTGATCCACAACCTGCGCCGCAAGCTGTGCAGCGAGCTGATCCGCACCGTGCGCGGGGTCGGTTACCTGGTGGAGCAGAAACCATGATTTCCATCCGCACGCGCATCCTGGCACCGACCATCGCCCTGGTGCTGGCCGGCAGCCTGGCCCTGGTGCTGCTCGCCCTGCGCGACAGCCACCGGCAGACCGAGGCGGTCTATGACGCCCAGCTGGTGCAGGCCGCGCGGGTGCTGCAGGGCATGCTGCAGCAGCCCGATGGCCGCCCGGTGGACTGGCAGTTCGTCCGCCAGGCCCTGGATGGCGCCCTGGATCGCTCGGCCGAGGGCGTGTTCTCCCACCCCTACGAAATCAACCTGGCCTTCCAGGTGTGGGATCAGGACGGCAACCTGCTGGTGCGTTCCGAGCAGGCGCCGCACCTGGAAAAGCTGCCGTCGCCGGGCATTCACGACTTCTTTGTCAACGACCAGGAGTGGTGCGGCGTGCTGCTCGACGACAGCGCGGGCGGTTTGCGCATCTGGGTCGGCGAGCGTGAAGACCTGCGCCAGGATCTGATCCACCAGATTCTCCAGCACACCCTGATGCCGACGCTGATCTGCCTGCCGCTGCTGGCCGCGTTCATCTGGCTGCTGCTCGGCTGGGGCTTGCGCCCGCTGCAGCGCCTGGCCCGGCAACTGCGCGAGCGCCCGGAGCACAGCCTCGAGCCATTGCCGGCCGGCCCGCTGCCACCGGAGCTGGAACCCATGCGCCTGGCCCTGGATGACGTGCTGAGCCAGCTGCGCGCGCTGCTCGAACGCGAGCGGCGCTTTATCGCCGATGCCGCCCACGAGCTGCGCACTCCGCTGGCTATTCTGGAAATCCATGTGCGTAACGCCGAGCAAGCCGAGAGTGCCCAGGAGCGCGAAGAAGCCCTGGCGTTCCTCAAGCACGGCGTGCACCGCGCCACCCGTATCGCCAGCCAGTTGCTGACCATGGCGCGCCTGGAGGCACCGGCGCAGAACCTGCAGCCGCTGGACCTGACCGCCGTGGTGCGTGAGGAACTGGCCGACCTGGCCCCGCTGGCGATCAACCGGCGGATCGACCTGGCCCTCGATGCCGAAGAGACCGCGGTGATTCAGGGCGATCGCGGCCTGCTCGTCATCCTGCTGCAGAACCTGGTCAGCAACGCGCTGACCTTCTCGTCACCCGGCAGCGAGGTGAGCGTGCGTGTGTGCCGGGAGGGCGAGGGCGTGCATTTGCAGGTCATCGATCAGGGCCCTGGCGTCGAAGAAGCCCGGCTGCCGCGCCTTGGCGAGCGCTTCCACAGCGCCGGCAATCCCCAGGGCGCCGGCTTGGGGTTGGCCATCGTCGGCATGATCGCCCGCCAGCTGGGCGGCTCCATCGGCTTCAGCAATGCCAGCCCCCGGGGCTTCAGTGCGGTGGTCCGCTTTCCTGACGCGGTGGCCTGACTGGCTGGCGCTGAGAGCGCATCCGCCTGATTTGCACAGGCGGATGCCGCATACCCTGTGTGCAGGGTCTGTACGAAAAGTCTCCGAGCGAAGGTCAGGCGAGGCAAAAATCGGTGAGGACGCGGAGTTTACGAGTTGTAAATGAGCAGTCCGAACCGATTTTTAACGAAGCATCACCGAGCGCAGGTACTTTTCGTACTGAGCCTAGAAGCCCATACCGAACAGGGTGAAATGCTCGTTCGGGAAGCGTACCTGCACCGGCA
>Ga0209371_1000941_pt1 | contig 22694 bp, 29 predicted proteins | sample AgamicAtAmrz_FD_187165 | JGI IMG/M metagenome (GOLD analysis project Ga0209371, IMG submission 187165) | Agave microbial communities from Guanajuato, Mexico - At.Am.rz (SPAdes) (version 2) | ecosystem: Host-associated > Plants > Roots > Rhizosphere | place: Guanajato, Mexico | collected 2012-06-07
CGTCAGGCCTTCGGCTTTCTCCTCTTCGGTCAAGGAGAAGGGCGTATGCTTGAGAAGATCGATTTCGCCGGAAATGAGATGCGACTTGCAGGCGCCGCAGCGGCCCATGCGGCAGCCATGCGGATAGGTGACTCCTGCCGCCAGTGCGGCCTGAAGCACGGTCTCACCCTGCGCCGCCATGATGCTGCGTCCGATCTGCGGCAGATAGATTGTGTTGCCAGGCGTCATCATGTCCGCCTCCTATTCGGCCGCTGCGAGCTGCATGCCGGACGATCTGTCCACCAGCGGCGCGCGGAAGCTTTTCAGGCGCAGCGCATTCGTCAAGACGAAGACGCTGGAAAGCGCCATGGCTCCGGCGGCAAGGACAGGCGACAGCAGAACGCCGTTGACAGGATACAATATTCCGGCCGCCACGGGAACGAGAGCGGCATTGTAAGCGAAGGCCCAGAACAGGTTCTGGCCGATATTGCGGATCGTGGCCTTGGAGAGCGCGATGGCATTGGCTACGCCGCGCAAATCGCCGGACATCAGCACCACATCGGCGCTCTCAATGGCGACATCCGTGCCCGTGCCGATGGCAAGGCCGACATCGGCTGCCGCAAGCGCCGGCGCATCGTTGATGCCATCGCCGACAAAGGCGACACGTCGCCCGCCGGCAGCAAGCCTCTTGACGGCCTCCACCTTGCCGTCGGGCAGCACTTCCGCCACCACCTCGTCAATGCCGAGGCGGCGGGCGATGGCTTCTGCGGTGCGGCGATTGTCGCCCGTGATCATCGTGACCTTGAGACCCAGCGCATGCAGCGCCGCAATCGCCTCCGGCGTCGTCTGCTTGACCGGATCGGCAACCGCGACGATCGCGGCCAGCCTGCCATCGACGGCGGCATAAAGCGGCGACTGCCCTTCCCTGCCCAGCCGCTCGGCATCGTCTGCGAACATCGCGACATCGTAACCGAGCTTGGTCATGAACCGGTCCGCGCCCGCTTCCACCCTGCGGCCATCGACCAGAGCCGCAACACCGAAACCGGGGGTCGCCTCGAAGCGTTCCGCATCGGCAAGCGTCAGGCCGCCATGTTTCGCAGCCTCGACGATCGCTTCGGCGATCGGATGTTCGGAACGGTTCTCCAGCGAGGCGACGAGGCGCAGCACCTCATCCGCATCGAAGCCCTCTGTCGTGGTAAAATGCACCAGTTTCGGCTTGCCGAGCGTCAGGGTGCCGGTCTTGTCGACGGCGATCACATCGGCATCGCGGAGCGTCTGGAGCGCATCGCCACGGCGGAACAGCACGCCCATTTCGGCGGCGCGGCCAGTGCCGACCATGATCGAGGTCGGCGTGGCAAGGCCCATGGCGCAGGGACAGGCGATGATGAGCACCGCAACCGCATTGACGAGCGCGAAGGTCACGGCCGGATCGGGCCCGAACGTGAACCAGACGATGAAGGTGGCGAGCGCTGCCAGCATCACCGCCGGCACGAACCAGTTGGTCACCTTGTCCACCAGCGCCTGAATGGGCAGCTTGTCGGCCTGCGCCTCCTCGACCATGCGGATGATCTGGGCGATCAGCGTATCCGCGCCGACCTTGGTGGCGCGGAAGGTGAAAGAACCGTTGCGGTTGACCGTGCCGCCGACGACTTCGGAACCCGCCGCCTTGGTGACCGGCACCGGTTCGCCCGTGATCATCGATTCATCGACATAAGAAGAGCCGCTGAGGACCAGCCCATCGACCGGCACTTTCTCGCCGGGGCGAACGACGATCACATCGCCGGTGCGCACATCCTGCAACGGCACATCGATGGTTTCGCCATCGCGCAGCACGCGGGCGGACTTGGCCTGCAGGCCGACGAGCCGCTTTATCGCCTCGCTGGTGCGGCCTTTGGCGCGCGCTTCCAGAAAACGTCCGAGAAGGATGAGCGTGACGATGACCGCCGCCGCCTCGTAATAGACATTGGCCGTGCCGCTCGGCAGGATTTTGGGCATGAAGGTTGCGACAACCGAAAATCCCCAGGCGGCGGCGGTGCCCAGCACGACGAGCGAATTCATGTCCGGCGCCAGCCGCAGAAGTGCGGGTATACCCTTCTTGAAGAAGCGCAGGCCGGGCCCGAACAGAACCAGCGTCGTCAGCGCAAATTGCAGATACCAGCTTTCCTGCATGCCGACCGCTTCCATCACGAAATCATGGATGGCAGGCACCAGATGCGATCCCATTTCCAGCACGAAAACCGGTAGCGTCAGAACAACGGCAACGGCGAGGCTGATTTTAAGGCTGCGCAGTTCCGCCTCACGCTTATCCTGCTCTCCATCCGTGGCTTTGTCGGCGACAACCTCGTTCGCCTTATAGCCCGCCCGTTTGATGGCATCCGCCAGATTGGCCGCAGAGGCGGCGTTGCCGGCGACGCGGACGGTGGCGCGTTCCGTCGCCAGATTGACGCTTGCACCGGAAACACCGGAAACGGCCTTCAACGCCTTTTCGACACGTCCGACGCAGGAGGCGCAGGTCATGCCCTCAATATCGAGTTCGATGGTTTTCTCTTCGACGCTGTAACCGGCCTGCCGCACAGCCTCGATAACGGCCGGCACATCCGGCGGCCCGGAAAAGGAAATGTCGGCACGTTCCGTTGCCAGATTGACCGAAGCTTTCAGAACCCCCGGCACCCTGGCAATGGCCTTTTCCACGCGGCCGACACAGGAGGCGCATGTCATGCCATCGATCGCAATCTGATGGCTCGCCCGGATCTCCATTTGTGACATGCGTATGACCCCTCTTTTCTTGTGTTAAAAAAAAGATAGGGCTTCCCATCGTGGCAAGGTCAATAGGTTCTTTTTGATGATTTTCAAGTGACGATGCCGTGCACGTGAACGGGCGTTTTACACCGGCTGAGGACGTGGACGCAGACGATAAGTCAGGGGAAGAAAGTGGTGCGGACGGCGGGCATTGAATTGAAGTCTAACCGTTTCTAACGCCGCCTAGCACCTTCTAATATACCTTGATGTACAAAGTTTCCTGCTGCCTATTGCCACCCAATTGGGTATAACGAAGTCTATGCAAGTCTAGGTGCTTTGGGTGGATTGAAAGGTGGATTGGTGGCGCGCACTCTCAACAGGCTTTCGGCGCTTTCAGTAAAGAACTCTTCGGCCGGAAAGCACGCAGACGGTGGCGGCCTTTGGCTGTTCAAGCGCGAAGATGGCGGCGGCCAATGGGTGTTGCGTTTCACTATCCACGGACGGCGCCGGGAAATGGGTCTAGGCGCTATTGCGGAAGTCTCATTGAAAGAGGCGCGTGAAAGCGCGGAACGCTGGCGTGCTGTTATCCGCTCTGGTTTGGATCCAATTACCCAACGCGAGAAACAGAGGCGAGAAGCCGCCAAACGCCTTCATCTTCTAAAGGACGTTGCCGAGGATGCATTTGAAAGCAGGAAGGCGGAACTGAAAGATGATGGTAAAGCGGGGCGCTGGTTCAGTCCTCTAGAGCTTCATGTCCTGCCGAGGCTTGGGAAGACGCCCGTCGCCGAGATCGAACAGACGCAAATTCGCGATACACTCTCCCCCATCTGGCATACCAAAGCGGCCACGGCTCAAAAGGCACTCAATCGCCTGGATATCTGCATGAGACATGCAGCAGCTCTTGGTCTAGACGTGGATTTGCAAGCGACGGCAAAAGCGCGTGCACTACTCGGCCAACAGCGCCACGACGCGACAAATATCCCCGCAATGCCTTGGCAAGAGGTGCCAGCTTTCTACGAGCGTCTCTCTGATGGCTCGATAACCCATCTTGCCCTCCGCCTTCTTATCCTAACAGGCGTTCGCTCACGCCCGTTGCGCTTTCTCCATCTTTCCCAGGTCGATGGCGACGTGTGGACGATACCAGGGGAGACAATGAAGGGCCGGAAAGGCAAGACGCCCGACTTTCGCGTTCCCCTGCCCCCTGAAGCGCTTGAAGTAGTGAAAGCCGCCACACCTTTGGCTCGTGATGGTTTTCTTTTCCCCAGTGTCAAAAAAGGCGTCATTTCTGATGCCACGATGTCTAGGCTGATGGAGCGGGCTAAGATGCCTTATCGCCCCCACGGCTTCCGCTCGTCATTAAGGGACTGGATCGCTGAAACCACCGACACACCACATGACGTCGCGGAAACAACGCTTGCGCATACCGTGGGCGGTAAAGTTGAGCGAGCTTATCGGCGCACTGATTTCTTGGAACAGCGCCGCAAGCTTCTTGAGCGATGGGCAAAGCATGTGACCGGCAAGGGCGGGCAAGTCCTGCGGCTGGTTGCCGAAGGATAGAGATTTTCGAATCCGTAGGGATAGGACGGCCATCCGACAAGCCGGAAAAGCACCACCGGTTTCCCTACGGTATCAAGGTGCTTCGCGACGGTGTAGCGATGACGAATGAGACAAAGCGCAAACTCAGGGACCGGGAAATCCAGCGGCTTGAGTTCCGGGAGCAAGTTAGAGGTTACGGTGTAGACTTTTGGTCAAGTCGCAACGGTTGGCCTATCAATGCCCCAGGCAAAATCTATCTGTTGGAAGCGATCGAAGCTGAAGGGAAACGGTTGTTCGGAACTCACTGGACTGGCCGCGAACAGGCCGAGCAATTCCACCCAAGTTTGCTTGATGATGTCGATGTTGCAGCAGGAGGCCTTGAGGAAATCTACGCAATCAATCTCCTCGGGACGCATCGGTCCGAGTTGGGCAGATTGCCAGTTATTGGAGCTTCTAACGACATCTACCGTAATCCATTATCGCATGAAGAATGGGCGATTGCCTTTTCGATATTCAAAGATGTGGTGTTGCCAGAACGAAATATGGGCGAGAGGCGCCTACGCGCGGCGGTCAACAGCATTCACACAAGGCTTGTCCAAGGTGGCTTAAAAGCGTGGTCACGCAGTCTCCGGGGACTGGGCGAATTTCGTCCAATCGACCAAGAGAGCTGGACGATTGACATTGCCATGGCTCGATTTCTTTTTGGGCTTTTTGATCCTCACGAACCCCTTGATGAATCCATGTTGATAATTGGTCCGCATCAGATAAAAGACTCTCCATTGGCAGAAGAGCTGTGGCCCGAGTTCATATTTCTCGATGCTGGTCATTTTTCCCAAACCTCAAACCCCGAAGTCACTCCATCCGATGGGGCGGTGGCAAAACCAAAGACGCGGCAAGAGGTGGAAAACGTGGAGGCGGCGGCAGAGGAAATCTACCACGCTATGTTGAAAGAGGATGGCAGGGTTAGACGCCGGGACCATGAAGCCCGGTGCAGTCTCGACGGGATCAAGTCGACAATTTCTCGAAGGGTTTTCAGTCGGTTGAACGACGCTCGCCCTGGCCAACGACATTGAGCAACAATTGAGCAGGAATCTGAGCAAAGAAAATCAGAGTTGAGCAATTGCACAATTCGACTGCTCAATAATCTGACCGCAGTCTTACCTCGTAAACCGCAGCCTAGCGAGGTAAAACAATGGATGCGATCAATACCAATCAGCCTTTTGCTGACCGCCTTCTTACCGATAAGGAAGTTGGCGCGCTCCTCGGCATATCCCGCGCCTCGGTCTGGAACCGAGTAAGCGACGGCACGCTTCAGAAGCCCGTCAAACTCGGCCGTACAAGCCGTTTCCCTCAGTCTGAAATTCTCGGCGCCATTGAAGCCGCGAAACAGCAGCGCGCAGCTTGAGGTTTCCCCATGAAAACGGAAAACCCGGCAGCGCTGGCAGGCGCTAAACCGGGTTCCAATATCAATGCTTTCACAGGGCTTGATGTTTGGAACCCTACAGAATCCACCCCCGAAAATCAATCTGAATTGCTGGCGGTCAAGTCCGTCATGCGTCGGTGCCGTGTGTCCTTCTGGCATGCGAAGACCATTTGCCAGCTCACAGGTCTTGGAGGTCTGGCAGCATGACGAAACGTATCATCACCACCGCCCGTGTTCTCCCTGACGGGCAGCCGTTCAAGCTCATTGGCCGCTTTGGCTGGGCGCTTAAGAACCTTGTCGCCGCCGGCAAGCGCGGATGCACGCCAATCGATCACCCCGGCCCACGCTGGAGCGCATACGTGTTCAGGCTGCGAAAGGACTATGGCCTGGCTATCGAGACCTTGAACGAAGCCCATGCCGGCCCGTTCCCCGGCTCCCATGCGCGCTACATCCTGCACACCGAGGTCGAGATTATCCCGGCTGAAGCGCCGACCGCCGATGGGAGGGCCGCAGCATGAGGGAGCCAAACAATAACCCATTGGTTATACGTGCAGCCCAATGGCTTGCCGAACAGAAGGAGCCGCCGCCCCAGGCGGTTCCAACCCTGAAAGCTGAGTTCGGTCTGTCTGCCCTTCAAGCATGCGAGGCGTGCAAGCTGGCGCAGAACTTCCGGCTTAATCGGAAGGTGTACGGCTGATGCGCGATTTCACAAAGGTTTCCCCAAAGATTTGGCGCAATCGGGCTTTCAAGGCGCTGCCAACCGACGAGGCGCGGCTGTTGATGCTCTATCTGACCACATGTGAGCACCAGAACATCACGGGTTGCTTTCGCCTGCCTGAGGGCTATGCGCTCGATGATTTGGGATGGCAGGGAGAGCAGTACCGTCAGGCTTTAGCAGCCCTGACGAATTCAGGTTTGGTTATAAGTGACCCCGAAACTCTAGAGGTGTTTGTGTGCGGTTGGTTTGACACAAATCCGCCTACCAACAGAAAACACGCGCTCGGCATTCAGCGCATCATTGCGTCCATCGAGAGTGGCATATTGCGGGAATCGGCCCAACAGGAGTTTGAAGTCTCACGGGACTTTCTGGACAAACAGGAAGCCGACAAGGCAGCCGCGAACGTGCTGGGCATGCCCGACCGGCTGGCCTCAACCAGATATCTGAATGGGGGGCTCCGATGATACCCTTTGCAAAGCCTATCCAAAGCCTTTCGATATACAGAGATGGAGATAGAGACGTAGAGGGAGATGGAAACAAGACCGAGAAAAAGACAAAAACAAAGAAAAAAACTTTTTACGCAAAAACGAAAAAATCGGCCACCCATTCGCAGCAAGGTCTTTTTGCTCTTGAAGGGGTGAAAGCCTCAAGGTCTCGTTTCTCTGCCATGCACCTCTCAACAGGGAGGTTTACAGCATGAGCCATCCCTTCCCCATCCTCATGCGCCGCTCTGAAGTCATCGACATGGCCGAAGCTGTGCGGAGAACAGGCCGCAGCAGCAAGACCATAACGAAATACTGCCGGGACTACGGCATAGGGCGGCAAATCGGCTCAGGCGTTCCCATCGAGATTTCAGCTCCGGCGCTCGAAATGGTGATGCATGGCCTCTGGGATGCGCTGGAGCTTCTTCGGGAAGGAAATCGGAGTGATTCGCGCGTGCGCCGGATTTACGACCATCTGGGCATTTCCCCGTTCGAATAGGCGAAAAAAAGTTTGAAAAACTTCCAGCGGCTTCCGCTCGCTTCTACTGGCTTCCAATTTTCAAAGAAGCCGAAATGTGCGATTCTATCAATCAATTCAAACAGTAAGGCAAGCAGTCAATGACCCTACGCATGCGTGTCCTGCCGCGCTTCCCGGCAAAAATCTCCGGTTCCACGGGCATCAAAATCACCCGACCGGCCGGAAGCACCGACCTGACGGTTTCGCTCGACGTGAGCGATATCGTTCGCGTGCCGTCTGTCGCCGACAACAACAAGGTGTTCTTCCTCGCGTGGAATAGCGACCTCGATACCTATTCCATCATGAGCTTTGCCGACACCTTCGCGGCCGTCATCGATACTGAGGGCTTCATGCTCCAGACGATGTATGATCCGCAGGGCATAGAGGATGACGCTTTCGACCGCGCCAACCACACGGGCAGCCAAGCCATTTCTACGGTCACTGGGCTGCAAACGGCCCTCACCAATCTGGGCAATACGGACACGGCACTTGCATCCAGCATTCTTGTTGCTGCCACGGGTCTCCTGAACGGCCTCACGCTGTCCAACAACGCGACGGACGCAACGAACGATATCGACTTCGCTGCCGGCGTCTGCGCCTCTGAGAGCGCCGTTGCAGCGGTCATGTCGCATTCTTCGGGTACGGCACAGCTTGACGTAGCTTTCGGCTCGGGTAACGGCGGCCGGTTTGACAGCGCCATATCGGATGGCACGTGGCATTGCTTCGTCATCAGCAATGGCACGACAGTTTCGCGCGGCTTCTCCAAGTCGCTCGACCCGACGACGCAGCCGAACTATCCCAGCGGTTATACGCGATATCGCCGTGTCGGCTCCGTCGTGCGCGTCTCTGGCGTTATTAAGGGCTTCGTTCAAAACGGCGATGACTTCTTGTGGAAGGCGACGGTTGTTGATGTTGTCGACACGTCTCCTGGCACAGCTGCAAAAACGAGAACATTGACGGTCCCTACCGGCTTCCCGGTTGATGCTAAAATTCGCGTGCTGGCAGTCGGTGTGAACGTGAACTTCCGTTCGGTCATAAGCAGCCTTGCTCAGAATGATGAAGCTGTTGGCAACAACGCCAATGCCGGCGGCCTGATGTCAGGTGTCCCCAACGGACAGACGGCGATATCCGCGATGGTCCGCACGAACTCAAGCGGTCAGATCAGGACGAGAGGTGAAAGCGCCTCCGGATGCGAGCTATACATTACCACTGAAGGCTACGTGGACAGGCGAGGGAGAGACTGATGGCTAACCACGACGCAAAGCCGAAAACCAAGAGAGAGCGCCACGTTCCTATCGCGCTTCGAGGCGCGACCGTCATGGAAGGTTTTCGCGAAAACCTCTTCGACGCTGCGAACCGCTCAGGGATGACCCCCAATGAATTCGTGCTTCAGGCAGCCGCCGAGAAGCTCAGGGCAACTGGCCGCAATTTCTCGGGCTTGTTTGCCCCCGGCGACCTCAAGACGATGGAGTGCAGATAATGGGTTTCCTCAGTTCCCTTAGCGGAAGCAAGACCGGCAAAGCGACCATGCAGGCGTCCGACCAGAACAAGGATGCACTGTTTGCGCTGCGTGCGACCGGCAACAACATCATTGCCGATGGCGAGCAGAAGTCGCTCGGCGCTCTCAATCAGGCGATTGGCGCATATCAGCCATGGGTGGACAGCGGCAACAATGCGCGCGGGATGTACGATAACGCTCTTGGTCTTAACGGTGCAGACGGCAATGCCGCGGCTACCAGCGCGTTTCAGGCCGGTCCCGGCTATCAGTTCGCGCTCGACCAAGGCACGCAGGCGGCTTTGCGCGGCGCGTCTGCATCCGGCATGCTCAATAGTGGGAACACGCTGACGGCACTCTCTCAGTATGGGCAAGGTCTGGCAAATCAGGAGTATGGCTCTTGGCTGGATCGCCTGTCCGGTGTCTCAGGCCAAGGCCTTCAGGCGGCCGGCGGTCAGGCTCAAGGCTATGGCAATATCGCCAACCTCTACCAGAACAGCGCCGACAATCAGCTTGGGCTTGAAAGCGGCGTGACGCAGGGCGTCATGGGCGCGAATAACCAATGGGCAACCGGTATGGAAGCCAATAACGCGGCGCGCGGCAGCTTCTTGGGCAAGCTCCTGAACGGCGGCGTCAGCGCTTTGACCGGCGGCAAGGTGGGAGGTCTCTTCTGATGGCAATCGCAAATCTCACCGTCGCCAATCCAATCATTCCCCAGCCCGACCATTCTTGGCTCGATAAGTTGACGGGCAATCTTCAGACTTTGGCCACAAATGCTGGTGCCGGTAAAATCATCAACGAGGATCTAGCCGCGCGGGGTCTGGCTCCCGCCCCTGCATCCGGTGGTGGCTTTCTCGGCAAGCTGCTTGGTGGGGGCAACCAGCAACAGCCGCAAACCGCATTTACAGGCCCGGTCACATCGCAACAGATTCCCGGCCAGCCCGCTATTTCTGGACGCGCTGACTTGCAGGGCGACACCTATCGCCCGTTCATCGATACGGTACGCGCTGGCGGCCTGACAAACCCGTATGGCCTTGCCGCTGTGGCATCGACTGGAAAGGCCGAAAGTGGATGGTCTGCCAAGAACGCTATGCGGACATGGAGCGATCCGAGCGAAAGTGGGCAGGCTGGCACCGCTGGCGGTATTCTGTCTTGGCGCGGTCCTCGCTATCAGGCGCTGGCAGCAACTGGCGATTTGTCTCCCGAGGGACAGGCGAGGTTCTTCCTTCAGGAGAACCCGCAGCTTATCCAGGCGCTGAACAACGCATCGAGCGTCGAGGAAGCGCAGCAGATCATGAACAATGCATGGAAGTTTGCCGGGTATGACAGGCCGGGCGGCGAGTCCTCACGTCGGCTGGCGATGGCGAAGAGCTATTACGCCAGCGAGTTCGGCAACGCTCCTCCTGCAAATGGTGGCGCCGCTGCTATCGAGGTAATCGCGCCCCTGGAGCAGGGCGATACGAGCGGAACGGAAACGGCTTATATCGATCCATACGTGAAGGTGGAACCGCGTCAGGAAGCATCTGTAGTCCCACAAGGGGACGATGCGCCGTACACCATGGCTTCGCCCACGGCTCCCCCCCAGCAGTCTCGCGCACCAATGCAGGTTGCGGACTCCTCGGGCCGAACAGGGGTTATTGCTCAGCCGCAGGCGCAGCCCACTATCCCCGTCAATGCTGACCTCATCCGCCGCATGGTGCAGAACCCCATCACGCGGGAACGCGGGCTTGCTCTCTGGCAGCAGGCGGCCGAAGGCCGGAAGATGGGTTATGATTTCATGATGGGCCAGAATGGCGACTTGATCCGCACCGACAATCAGGGCGGCGCAAGCATCGTCGGGAATTTCTCGAAGCCTGATCGACAGGGCCTCGTCAACGCCGGCAACGGAGTTCTTTACGACCCGAACAGCAAAGAGTGGATCACCTCTCCCAATGCCGGCCAGCAGTTTCGGCAAGCAACGCCAGAGGAGGCAAACCAGTACGGCGCGCAGGCCGGCCAGTTTGGACCTGACGGCAGGTTCTATCCGGTCAATCCGCCTTCTGGCACATCGCTATCGGTTGGCGCGGATGGGCAGGTAACGCTAAACCAAGGCCCCGGCGTCAAGCCGCTGACAGAGGGCCAGTCCAAGGACACGGTTTATTCGACCCGTGCAACTGCGGCCATGCCGTTGCTGAACAAGCATGAGGGCGCGCTGTTGAGCCTTGGTGAGACCCTTGCCAGCGGCATTCCCTTGAACCTTGGCAATTATGCGCAGACTGAGGAATTTCAGCTTGCCCGCGACGCAGGGAAAGATTTCCTTGCGTCGATCCTTCGAAAAGATACCGGCGCTGCCGTCACGAAGTCGGAAGAAGACCTGTACGGGCGCATCTTCCTTCCCCAGCCGGGGGACAAGCCCGCAACGGTCGATGCGAAGCGTCAGCGCCGCGCACTGGCCGTTGAAGCAATCAAGGCCGGTATGCCCCCGCAGGCCATCGCTAACATGGGCAAAGCGCTTGAGAATGCGCCGGCATATGAGGGCGATCCAACACCGCCCGTGCCGCCAGCACCTCCCGCCCCCCGTCAGCCCCCCGGCGCAAACACGACATATCCTCGCGCCCGAAATCCCCGGACTGGCGCAATCATCGAACTCCGCAACGGTAAATGGGAAGAGGTGCGCTAATGGCCGATCATAAATATCCGCCGCTGCCAGAGGGCTTTGTTCTGGAGCAACCGGGCAACACCGCCCCGGTCGGAATACCGCCCCTTCCCCCCGGTTTTGAGCTTATGCCGTCCGCAGGCCCCAGCCCCTCTGGCCATCCTTCCTTCGAGGAAGGGCAAGCTCTGCTCAACGCCGAAGAACAGCAGCAGCGCATGCACGGAGCAAGCGGGACCATTGGCGCGACCCTCACCGGCCTTGTCGATGGCGTGCAGATTGCCGGCCCTGCTTTACTCGGCGCGGGTCAGCGAGGCGCGGCTATCGCATCTACCATCATGAACGGCGGCACCTATGATGAAAACCTGAAGCAAGCGCAAGACATCACTCAGCAGGCGCAGGACGCGCATCCGTGGGTGACGACAGGCGCGAATGTGGCGGGTGGTGTCACCTCGATGCTTCCCGTCGCCTCTACCGCTCTGGGAGTGAGAGCACTTGGCGTAACCGGTGAGACACTTGCGGGTCGCTTGGCCGCGAGTACGATTTCTGGCGGCGTTATTGGTGGCACCGATGCCGCGGCTCGACATGATGGAGACTTGAACGAAATAGGCTGGGGAGCCGGGAAAGGGGCCGCCTTTGGCTTCGGCGCTCCTATTGTTGGCGCGTTGATTGGCGCCGGAACCCGGAAGGCTCTTGATTGGGTGCGCAGCCCCGGCCGTGGTGTGGAGCGGAACCTTGCCACCTCACTTGCCGCTGATGGTTTAGATGACGTTGCCGCGCGCGCGCGCCTCGCTGAACTTGGGCCGGAAGGTATGATTGCCGATCTTGGCGACAATCTGCGTGGTGACCTTTCGGCTGTAACGACCATGCCGGGGCGCGGCCAGACCGTGGGACGAACCGCGCTCAGCACCAGAGACGCAGGCGCTGGCCAACGCATTACTGCAGATGCAAATGCCTCGCTTGGCAATGCAGGCGACATCATTGCTGACCGCGCAGCCTACGTGCAGCAGCGCGCCGACGCTGCACGACCCCTCTACGACCGGGCCTATGCTGTTCCTTTGCAGAAAACAGAGGCAATGGACAACGTCCTGAAAACGCCAGCAGGCCAGAAGGCATTGCGTAGCGCTCAAAGGACCGCCCAGAACGAAGGTGTGCCGATTGATCCGGCAAAACTCGACGTACGCGGCCTCGACCTCGTAAAACGAGAAATTGATGACCAAATCAGCGTTGCGCAACGGGCGGGTAAAAAGAACGAAGCACGCGTTCTCACCACCATGAAAAACAAGCTCATCGAAGGCGCTCCCGGCGAATACAAGGAAGCGCTGAAGGCGTTTTCAGGCCCTTCCGGCATGATTGACGCCTTGGACAATGGCCGCTCAGTCTTTCAACGCAACGTTCACCCTGGTGAGGTGGCCGCTGAGATAAAGGCACTCAGCGGTGCCGACCGAGACGCTTACCTTCAGGGCGCACGCTCCGCGCTTGATGAGGTCATGATGAACGCCCGCAACGACGGCGGCGCAGCGCGTGCCATGTTCGAAAAGGGAGCGAACAAAGCAAAGCTCTATTCTCTGCTGGGAAATGACGAAGCAAAGCGCTTTCTCACCGCTCTTGATCGCGAAACCACGTTCACCGGCACCAGTTATGCCGCGACAGGAAATAGCGTGACGGCGGGCCGACAGGCAGCCCAGCAACGATGGGGAAGCCAACAAGGAGCCAAAGGACCGGTACAGGCGGCGCTCAACATGAACTTTGGTGATGCTGTTGCGGCGATGGGGGGCAAGCTCAATAAGGTTCAGAACGAAGCGGCGATGGCTGCCCAGCGCGGACGTGCTGCCGACATCCTGACGGCAATGGGGCCAGATGCTGCGGCTCAACTTCAGAATCTGTCCTTCCTTCAGCGAATGCAGCAGCAAAACGCAGCAATTGCATCTGGAGCCGGAACAGCGGCGCAGGTAGGGACTATCGCGGGGTCGCCATCATTTCTTCAGTCGTTGCGTGAACGGCGTTGAGCATTTCTTTTATCGATAGCGTTGGCGATTGCCATTCCGGCAACGCCAACCATCAACCCGACACCTAGCCCTCCCGCAAAAAGCGGCGGAACACTTTCAATACCGTACTTCACCAGAAACCAGAATCCGAGCATTCCGGCGCAGCAGATGACAACATAGGCGAGGCGAAAAGCAAAATCCGACATGCAAGCGACAATGCCCCATTTTACAGGAGCGCGAAAGATGCAAGTTTCCGAACTGGACATGATGAGCTTAAGCTGTCTGCTTGAGTTTCTGGCCTACGAGACATGCAAGCCAGACCCCGAAGTCCGCAAAAGCGCCTTTTCGGTTCTCGGTGGATTGATTTCCAACATGCACGCCAATCCGATTGATCCCGCCGATGCTCTTGCCGTGCAAGCGTTCGCCATCGCTCTCCTGAAAGAAGCCCCGATGTTTGCGGGAAGCCGCGAGGAAATGTTGAACTCGATAGCCATCATCACAGCTCTTGTTCAGGCAGTTGGCGTTGCTCTTGAGAAGATGACCGGAAAGCAGCTGTCAGATTACGCCTTTTTCGAAAACCCACCAAAGGTAACTCAACAATAGAGAGGTGTCCGATCATGGCAGGTATCCGAGCGCGCGTGGGAAGACTGGAGAATGCGTCTCATTCGAAGCTCCGGCGGTCAGTAGTAGTGGTAATGGCTGAGGGCCACCCTCGGGAAGAAATTGATACATTTCTGTCTAGTAAGGGCATTCACCAAGATGGGTGCCAGCCAATTATTATTTTCAACGCCGGCAACGCAAACATTGCAGGCTGCGAGCGTAAGCCTCTGAGGATGGTATAGATGAGAAGCCTCGCATCGCGGCTAGAGAAGCTTGAGAACGACAGGACGGGCGGGGCACGCCTCATCTTGGTCCGAACCGGCGCAGGCCATACGAGGGCTGACGTGTCCAAGATGCTGAAAGTGAAAGGCATCAACGAAACGCCGACGGACAGAGTCGTGTGCTTCGCCACGATCTATCTGGATCGTGATGGCAAAGACGTTCCCGCGGATTTTGAGCCCGAGCTGCTCTCCGTACACTGAAAACAATCAGGAAATATTTGAGCATGGCAAAGATTGGTGGAGCGAGACCAGGAGCAGGTCGGAAGCCCGGCACGATGAACCAGCGAACCGCGGAACTAGCGGCAGATATCCTCGGCTCGAAAAAATCACCGCTGGAATATTTGCTGGAAGTGATGATGGACGACGAAGCCGATCAGAAGAGAAGGGATTGGGCTGCCGAAAAGGCATCCGCTTACATTCACCCCCGCCCCGCTCCTGTTGCTCGACCGATCCAAATTAGCATACCCAGCACTGCCACAGCGTCCGAAATCCCTACGGCTATCTCCGGCATCTTGCAGGCAGTAGGCAGAGGCGAGATATCTCCCTCCGAGGCTCAGGGCGTTGTTTCGATCATGGAAGCTCAGCGGAAAGCGCTTGAGACTGCGGACCTGCTAAGACGCATCGAAGAGCTCGAAGCTGCTGCCGGTAGAAAATGACGATCTGCAATCCTCCTCTCGGCATTCATTCTGTTGGTTTGCCAGGGTAGCGACCAAGCTTGGTTGTGGGTATAGATTGCAAGTCGACTTCCACAAGGTGGCAGGCAGTGAATTCCTAGGACGCATTGAGTTTGTTCGCCGTCCCTTGTGACGACAGATCCCGTACCCATGCTCCAAGATATTCGGCTTGTTCCGATAGATCCTTGATGTCGCCTACTGCGCTAGGCCGCGAGCTGAAGAACAGCCTCTTCACTTGCCTCGATAAACCATTCGTCCGACCTGGTGGCGCTATTGTCTACCCGAGCGAGCATTTCAATTTTCAGGGTAAGCAGCTGTGGGGGCACGTTATCGTTGACCGCCGAGATAACCCCTCGCGCGCGATAACGATCCCCGCTTAAGACAAATCCAATCGACCGGATAATCGCTTGAAGCGGCTCGCTTGCTCCATCGAGCAACTGTGTGGCCTCTTCAAAATGCTTTGCCTTGATTTCGGCAAGTGCGAGTGCCGTGCGGAAGCTGTTGCGAGCTCTGAAATAGGGCGATCGGTTCAACCCGTCCCGGAATATGCGAATGGCTTCCTGAAGATTGCCACTGCGAAGTTCGAACATTCCTCTGACATGATAGAATACCCAATCATGTTCCGAGCAAGGAGCCGAACCAGGTAGAAGTTTACTGGCGTCAGAAAGTCGTCCCATAGCAAGTAGGACCGACGCTTTCGACGCAAGTGCCGAAAGGAATTCAGGCCGCCGATCAATAATAAGGTCGTAGGCAGAAAGAGCCTCAGCGTAGTTGCCGAGGAGCTTGAGCAGATTGGCGCGCCCGCTGAGAGAATAGAGATCGTAAGGAAAATCCTTTATGTTCGCGTCGAACGCCTGAAGAGCGCCCGTGAGGTCGTTAGCCAATTTGAGCGCGTTGGCTAGACCATTGCGGGCTCGTGGCTCGAGGGGAAATTTTTCTATGGCCTCCCGGTATGCCACAATGGCTCCGTCAAAATCTCCGTCATCCCGCAAAGTGTCGGCATACCCATTAAAAGCCGACGGCTCGAAGGCGAAACTCTCCTTTGCCTCACGATAAAGAACAAGCGCAGTTTTAAGGTCTCCACTCGAGCGAAAGACATCCGCGAGACCCGTGTGCGCAAACGCTGTATAAGGAAAGAGACGTTTCGTTTCGGAATAAAGATTTATCGCCAATTCGAAGTCGCCCTTACGTTTGAAGGCGTCTGCACGTCCGCAATACGCAACGGCCTCCTCTGGCCAACGTCGAATAACGTCGGAATAGGCCGATGCACTTTCATTGAGTTGGCCAAAGTCCTTAAGAACCGACGCTTCACCAAGCCAGAACCAACGCTCATCGGGAAACACGGCCTGCGCCTCGCGAAAGGCAGACAACGCATCCTCAAGACGCCACATGTCACGGAGTGTCTCACAATAGCCGACCCACGCGGCGGCTGCACTATCCGTATTAGCCAAAGCGGCGCGAGCTTCACTAAAGGCCTCGAGCGCTTTGTCCAGCCGGCCGCTCGCCCGCAGCACTCGGGCAAGACCGATAGTACCATATGCGATTTCGCCAAAAGCGATTGCCGCATGAAACTCGATCTGCGCTTCCTGAAACCGATAGAGTGAGAGATACGTATCGCCCAAAAGGGCTCTGGCCCAAGGGTCTTCGGACTTGACCTCAACAGCACGAGCTGCCCACTCTAGTTCTATTTCGTGGAGCCCCATGTGACGCGCCGCAGTCGCGAGCGACGAAAGGGACTTCGAGGCATATTCTTCGCCACCGTTTTGCAGTTGGCTTTCAACCAATTGGGCGGCAAACCGACGTGCCGCTCCGAAATCACGTTCGCCGAGTTTCCGAACAATAGCGGCTTTTTGGGTCTGGACTGCATCGAACAATGCCTTGCGGTCGCGCGTTTCGAACTCGTTGCGTTCGTCATGATCGTCGTCGTCCTCGACCACATCGAACCGCTTAAATGCCTTACGCGCGGTCTTATCCAAAAGTGTCGAAGTCCAAAATTGCACTGTCTGGCGAGCGTCGGGCAGCCCTGCAAACGCTTTGAGGCACTGTAGGACCGCGTCGTCTGACGTCACCCGTCCAGCAATTGCGGCTGCAATACGTGGAAATACTGCGCCAGAAACCGCTCGTTGTTCGTATTCGTACTTGTCATTTGCGGACGTGAACCTGATTTTTTCAAATTCCGTCCGTACGATGCGGATAAACGGCTGATCTTCAATCAAGCGGCTGACCAACGCATGTGCAAGAGGAAATCGATCAATTGAATTGAGTTGCGAAGAGCTTACGCCCCCCTCGTGTGGTACGGCGTACGTGACGTTTTCAACGTGCTCGCCGATACTCTCGGCTCCGAGGAGGTCGTTCAAATAGTCCGCAGCCTCAACCAGATCATCATCATCATCCGCAGCAAAGATGATTTGCAGCATCCGCAAAGCACGGTCTTTTTGCCAGTTTGCCAATAAAACTGGATAGGTGTCGGTAAAATTCTTCACGCGCATCCTTACAACGTCGGTCGCGCCTTCCAGAAGTTTTGGTATTGCTGAAGGAGATGAGGTTTTGATGTTCTGAGGATCGTCGGCCTCAATAAAGTGGACAGTGGTGCCCTCAATGAAGACCGCTCTTGCTGCGCTTCCAGATACCAAAGCGTCCATCATGTTTCCCGCACCTCAGCTCCGGCTTCAGTAAGTTTTCGCTTTATCCTTCGCCACAAAAGCCGATCTTCCCGAGTTCGCGGGGCTTTTCCGGCGACGCTTTCTATCGCATTCCGATTGAGGCTACCATATATGTGGACTTCAATAAAATCACTATTGCCACTTTCGCCATTATCTGTCTGCAGAATCGTTGCCCATTCCTCTTCTTTTGTTTCAGATGATATTCTGCTGTACAACTTTGCCTTGGCCAGCTTGCCGCGCGTGTCCCAGATAGCTCTGTAGCCAGCAGGCAATACCTGATTCAAGAGGATTTTGTGTCTCTGAACGAAGTCGTGAGGGTTTTCCTCAAAGAGGCTCGTACGATGGGCGATCATTTTCTCTTTGAGAAACACGGAAAACCCCCCGTATCCTGTCATGCCTTCCTCGGCAAGTGTGAGGCTCCCGAACACGATGTCGACATAAAAGTTTGGATAAAGCGCACTTTCATACTGCGTGCGGACCTTGTCCCATTTATTGTCCTCCGGCACGCGCGATCCAGAAGCGACTTGACGCTGATAGCTGGTATAGATGCTCGTCTCGCTCTCGACCCAATCACTCAGCATATTAAGGGGGCGCGCGATAACTGCTTTCGATGAATTCACTCCCTCGCCGAACGCGACGAGTTGATTAACACAGTCACGTAAGCGGGTGGAAACTTCGGCTGTGTGAAGTCGTGCTTCAAGTGCGTCAACCTCCGCTTTTTGACTGGCTAACCGGACATTGGGATAGCCACAGTCATCCCCGCAGGAAGGACAATGCCGCATATTGTTCGGGACGTCCCCTTGGCAGTTCGTGCATTTAATAGTCGACATTGATCGGACTTCGCTTATGGGACGGGAATAACCATGCTGAGTTGTAGCGTAGGCGCCTGCTATCTCCAAGCGTTAGTGAGTGTCCGGTTACTGATTTTCCAAGGATGCCCGGCATCTAGTAACCACGATGGTTGACTGACAACCTTGCCGTACAAAGAATGGGCTTTTGATGTACGCAATAACTTTGCCCCTAGTTGGGGCGGTAACCCATCGGGAACGACATGAAGCAACTTCTCAAGCGAGCTTTGCAATCTCATTCAGAGTCTTTCGAGGAAAGTAAAAACAATCTTCAGCACTTCGCAGGAATCCTCGATCACGTTACGAAAATTGTAACGACCATCGCGCTATTGGTTGCCGTCGAATTATCTCGCCAGAAGCACCCAATGCCGCTCATTTCGGTAGTTTATTGGCTGATTTGGATTTTCTTTTTCATCTATCTTCAGCGGCTATTCGAACATTGCTTGATATTCGTTGTAGACAGATGGGACCTCGCGGATCCCAGGTCTTCTCCGGTGAGATGGTCAATAGGAATAAGCACGCTTCTATTCAGCCTTGTCTTGCTCAACTGGGGAAACGATACACTCACCGAGTTGGTAACCGTTGGTTTTCTGAAAGACTGATCCAGCTACTCCCCCAAGGATTTCGCGACCAAGTACGCGCGCGCCGGCAGCCAAGGCCGATTTGAATATTTTCATTTAAGAATCCCCATTCCCATGTAGCGCGAGAAAAACACGCAGAGAGATTGGAGTCGAGTCTACTCAACTAGAATTTTTATTGCGTAAGCCGATTAAGCAGCGGCGACTAGATCGAGAACGCCGCCAGCCCTATGAGAAAAAATATAACTAGCGGAACCATCACCCGGCGTACTTTCCGCTCCGTCTCATTCCTCGGTTTGTTGGCGCCGCCGAACAGGCTACCCAAAATGGATTCAAGAAAGCATCCAAGCATCGCAAACCTTTTCAACGCGTTTTTTCATTCTGCTTTTTTTCCGCGTTCTGTTTCATCGATCCCCTAATGCTCACATATGCGTGGCACAGGAGCGATACGAAAAACCCCACGAATGCCAGCGACGAATAACCTAGCATCCGATTGGAAACGTTGTACCAGCCTGCAAGCAAGGCGCCGGCGTGAAGCAGCATCAGAACCAAGAAAGCTATTTGAAAGCACACCGCTGCTTTCCAGAATCCCGAAGCTTTCGCAATGTAACGCCCCAGCCAATATGAGCCGCTTGGCGACCCGTTAGTTTTTCCTGTTGGCTGCGACATCGCCTGCTGCTCCCATTTTCATGCCTCTGGGTCGCTCCAGAATAGTCAGTCTCCTACCACCTTCAAGACCGGTGGCGCGCGTCGTTCTACTCAAACCGCACAACGGATTTAAGCGGGATTTTTGCGACCAGTACGCCGTCGCCCCTGACTACCTCGAATTCTGCGCCGTCCACAATTTCATCCTTAAGGATTTTTTCCGCCAGCATTTCTCTTGCAGCTTGCGCTGCCTCGATATAGGCGCGTTCATCGTTCGACAGCACCGTCCCTTCCGTGTCTTCGGAGAGGCCTTCGGCGTCCCGGACGTGGAAAAAATACCGCGGCATTGGCCATCTTTCTGTTTATCATGCAGATTTGTACAACCTCTTCCCACAAAGTTGGTTCCGTTCAAAACGAAGGGCGGTTCGGGGAGCAGAGTTTGTGATGTCCCGGCTATTTGGTCGTCACTTCGTTCAGGACAACGTGAATGGAAACGCCCGCTGGCATCCACGTCCGCTCGATCCTGGCATTGAGGCTTTGCGACAACGTTGCCTCCAGGATTCTACCGAAACCCGACGACGATGCGGGTGGCACATCGGAGCACGTGGGGCCATTGGCTTCGAGCCAGACAATCTCCAACCGATCTGCTCGGGCTGCGGTCCGAATATCAAGGGTGCCATTCTCGACAGAAAGCGCTCCGTACTTAGAAGAGTTCGTCGCAAATTCGTGAAACAGGAGAGCGAGGTTTGTAACCGTGCCTTGCTGTAGGGTTACATCTTCACCGGAAAGCGTCCAAGGTTTCCGGTCGTCTTGCCCGTACGGTGCCAGGATACTTGAAAGAAGCTGAAACAGGCTTGTTTCGCGATTTTCGAGAGCGTGGCCCGTGAGAGTTGGCAACGTTATCTCATGAGCTCTGGCCAATGCCGATAGCCGCTCTCGCATTTCGAGGGCGAGTTCGCCCGGCGTCGCCGCGCTCCGAGCTGCCAAGGCAATGATACTGCCAGTCACCGAAAAGAGGTTCTTTATGCGGTGATGCAACTCTCTCAATAGCAATTCGCGTTCATCGGCATGGCGCTTGCTATCTGAAATGTCTCTGGCGATTTTAGAGGCTCCGATAATGCGGCCTCTGCTATCGACAATTGGCGAGATGGTCAGTGAGATATCGATCAAGGTGCCATCTTTACGGCGTCGCACCGTTTCAAAATGGTCGACGCGCTCGCCTGCTTGAATGCGCGCCAGTATGGACGGCTCTTCGTTCTTCCGATCCTCGGGGATAACAATTGTTATCGGTTGGCCAACGGCTTCGTCCGCGGTGTATCCAAAAATTCGCTCAGCGCCTTTGTTCCAGGTAGTGATGACCCCTGACAAGTTTTTGCTCACTATCGCATCATCTGATGATGCGACAATTGCAGCAAGAAAGTCAGCCGCCTCAAACGGCAGCACTCGCATATCCTGGCCGGCTCTTGCTTCCCGCTCATCCGGAATCCCCATCGTCTCCTCCAAGCTTCATGTCAGGCGCCCACACATTTCGCCCTTCATTAATGCTTCAAAGAGAACGTGTCCGTCAAACGTTGCGCGCACCCTCGCGCGGGCAATCAAGCTGATTGCCAGTCCGTTGATTGGCCGTATTTGAACATATGCCAATAAGGGTATTGCTCGGCACACCGCCAACAATGAGCGCCGAGAACATACCATTCGGCTTTAGCGGCAGATTATCATTGCCACCGCCGGTAGATCGGTCCGCGACGGTGGCGCATTTCATTTCCGCTCCGCCTCCGGCTTCCACCCTCCCGTGAACCCTGTGCCCATCGCGGCGGTCGCCAGCGCAAGTTGCAGCCTCAGATGTTGGATATCCTCCATCAGGCGTCGCGAAGGCGGCCCGGCTTCCGATTCTCTTGGTTTTGGGCGCTCGTTCTCATTCTCCGGTTCAAGAGTTCAAATCGTCCCTGATTTTCCGATAGGCACACGCCGCCGTATCAAGCGATGTTCTATTTATGTTCTATTTGCAGGAGGAGGACGGCCGCCCGGACTTTGGAGGGCTGCAGCGCTGGCTCGGCGGAAGAGGGGGCAAGCGCGTTTCGACGGAGTCCGTTCTCTTCGCCTTTGACCTTCTCTATTTTGACGGCCACGATTTGACCCGGACCGAACTGTCAGTTCGCCGTCATCTCTTGACAGACTTGCTGGAGGGCGCCGTCGGTGCGATCCAGTTGTCCGAAGAGATAGAGGGAGACGACGCTGAGCTATTGGCCAACGCCTGCTCGATCGGCATGAGAGGTATCATCGCCAAACATCGAGATAGCCCCTACCGCCCTGGTCGGACCGGCGACTGGCTGAAGATCAAGTGCGTGCAGAGCAAGAGTTTCATGATCGTCGGCTACGAGCAGTCGGCGGTTGCCCACGGTGGGATTGGCAGCCTCCTGCTGGCGGCTCGCCGGGACCACGATTGGGTCTATGTCGGCGCCGTCGGCACGGGCTTCAAGGAAAAGGATGCAGCTTACCTGAAGAAGACGCTCGACACACTGAAGACACGGACACCAGCCGTGCCGCTTAAAGGCAAGAACTACGTTTACGCGCAGCCGACCTTGATCGCGGAAATTGAATTCCGCGGCTGGACCGACGACGGCAATTTGCGACACGTATCTTACAAAGGTTTGCGCGAGATCCAGGACAATGCCGCTGTTTATGTCCTCAACTGAGCAAAGGATTTCAGTGCGTGGGCGAGGTCTTAAATTTTTTCGGCTGGTGCTCTTGAATCCTAAATTCTCAAAAACCAAATGGATTGCCGCCAACCGCTGATAAAGGGCTGGCCTTGCTGGGAGCGCCGCCTTTCGGCGCTTCCGTACCCATGTTGCTTCAAGGAGGATATGGCTATGGCAACATCTTACGACTACGCACC
>Ga0209371_1000943_pt1 | contig 22685 bp, 22 predicted proteins | sample AgamicAtAmrz_FD_187165 | JGI IMG/M metagenome (GOLD analysis project Ga0209371, IMG submission 187165) | Agave microbial communities from Guanajuato, Mexico - At.Am.rz (SPAdes) (version 2) | ecosystem: Host-associated > Plants > Roots > Rhizosphere | place: Guanajato, Mexico | collected 2012-06-07
ATATGGAGTTCCAGTACATCCTGAAAGATATTGCCCGCTTCAACGCGATGAAGGATAAGCGCAATATCATCTCGCTGAATCTTGCCGAGCGCGAGAAAGAAAACCACGAGGATGATGCGCTGCGGCTGGAGCGGATTAACGCCCGTCTCAAGCTGGAAGGCAAAAAGCCGCTGGCGAAGCTTGAGGATCTGCCGAAGGATTACAAAGAGCCGGATCCTTACCTGGACGAAACGGTCAATATCGCCAATGATATGGCGCAGCTGGAAAAAAGCCAGAGCACCAAATAACCCCCAGGGCACAGCGCAAGCTGTGCCTTATTTTTACCTGAACTTTCCCAATCCACGCGGTAACTTTGCCTTTCCTGACAGTCAATGTTTTCCTGAACGTTAAAAGTTAAGACAAAATGTAAAGTTATGTCTTTTTAGACACTTAATGCCCTTTGCCGCTTGAAATGTTTTGCCGCGCCCATAGGATAGTTATCCGCTATAAGCGATTTTTTAACTGAGGAAGAAGAAATTTTATGATGCGTATTGCGCTTTTCCTGTTAACCAACCTGGGCGTAATGTTGGTTTTTGGACTGATCCTCAGTCTGACGGGAATTCAGTCAAGCAGTGTTCAGGGCCTGATGATCATGGCGGGTCTGTTTGGCTTTGGCGGTGCGTTTGTCTCACTGCTGATGTCTAAATGGATGGCGCTGCGCTCCGTAGGCGGTGAGGTCATTGAGCAGCCACGTAACGAAACCGAGCGCTGGCTGATGCAGACCATTGCCGGACAGGCGCAGCAGGCGGGCATTGCTATGCCGCAGGTCGCTATTTATCATGCGCCGGACATTAATGCCTTTGCTACCGGCGCGCGCCGCGATGCCTCACTGGTTGCGGTTTCTACCGGGCTGCTGCAAAACATGAACCGCGATGAGGCCGAGGCGGTGCTGGCGCATGAGATCAGCCATATCGCCAACGGCGATATGGTGACGATGACGCTGATCCAGGGCGTGGTAAACACCTTTGTGATCTTTATCTCGCGTATTATCGCGCAGATAGCCGCAGGCTTTATGTCGGGCGATCGCGAAGAGGGCGAAAGCAGCAACGGCAACCCGCTGGTCTATTTTGCGGTGTCGATGGTGCTGGAGCTGGTGTTCGGTATTCTGGCCAGCATTATCACCATGTGGTTCTCGCGCCATCGTGAATACCATGCCGATGCCGGTTCGGCGCGTCTGGTTGGCCGCGAGAAAATGATCGCCGCGCTGCAACGTCTGAAAACCAGCTATGAGCCGCAGGAAGCAAGCACCATGATGGCGTTCTGCATTAACGGCAAATCGAAGTCGCTGAGCGAGCTGTTTATGTCGCATCCACCGCTGGATAAGCGTATCGAGGCGTTGCGCAGCGGCCAGTACCTGAAATAGTCGTTAAGATGATAAATGCCGGTCGCTGACCGGCATTTTTTTGCCTGTCGATCAGCCCGCTTTCTGTTGCGGCCCCGGCTGCGTCAGCCGAAGCGCGCTGACGATGGCGGCCAGCGTAGAAAATCCCCCCGCCAGCAGCAGCGAGGCGTGCGTGCCCTGATCGCTGAACAGATTGAACATTAACGCGACCAGCGCCGCGCCGCTGGTTTGACCCAGCAGGCGCGCCGTGCCCAACATGCCGCTCGCGCCACCGCTGCGATGACGTGGCGCCGAACTGATAATAGTGTGGTTGTTGGGCGACTGAAACAGGCCAAAGCCCGCGCCGCAGATCATCATGCGCCAGATAATGTTCCAGTTATCCGGCGAAGCTGGCAGTAGCGCCAGCGAAAACAGGCCGATAGCAAAGCATCCCAGCCCTATAGCGCCCAACAGCCCGGCATGGTAGCGCTCGATGAGTCTGCCCGCTATTGGTGCCATCACCATCGTTGCCAGCGGCCACGGCGTCAGCAGCAGGCCTGTCGCTACCTCGTCGCGATGCAGCACGGTTTGCAGAAAAAACGGCAGCGACACCATCGCCAGCATCTGCGCGCAAAAGGAGCATACCGAGGTGCCGAGCGACAGCGAGAATACCGGGATACGCAGCAGGTCGACCGGCAGCAGCGGCACCGGCAGCCGCAGCTGCCGACGAATAAACACCACGCCAATAACTACCAGCGCGACCAGTTCCGCCGCAACCAGTTTGCCGCTCTGACCCTGGGCGAAACCGCTCAGCGCAGAGATTAACAGGCCAAACGTCAGCGCGTTCATGATGGCACTGGGAATATCAAAGCGCTGTTCGCTGGCTTTTTGCGGATTATCGGGTAGAAAGCGGAAGGCGAGAAATAGCGCGCCGAGGCCTACCGGTACGTTAATCAGGAACAGCCATTGCCAGGAGGCGACAGAGAGCACGGCAGCGGCCACGGTCGGGCCAGCGGCGGTTGAGACGGCGACGATGAGGGAGTTAATGCCCATTCCGCGCCCCAGGTAGCGCTGCGGATAAATGATGCGGATCAGCGCGGTGTTCACGCTCATCAGTGCCGCGCCGCCAAAACCCTGCAGCACCCTGGCGAAGGTCAATATGTCCAGCGAGTTGGAAAGCGCGCAGAACAGCGAGGTACAGGTAAACACCACCAGTCCACACTGATAGACGCGGCGGTAGCCCAGGATATCGCCCAGAAAAGAGAGCGACAGCAGCGAGACGATAATCGCCAGCTGATAGGCGTTGACGATCCAGATTGAGGCCGCCGGACTGGCCTGAAGATCGCGGGCAATAGTTGGCAGCGCCACGTTGGCGATAGCGCCGTCCAGCACGGCAACGGTAATACCCAGTGCGATAGCTAAAATCGCGCCATAGCGCTGCGGAACGGGCAGGCCGTCCTGCGGAGTAGAGGTTGGCATAACGTGATTACTAAAGAGGGGGAATATCATCATGCTAATGAAATTGTCACAAAAAAGCAGCGAGTCTTGTGACAAAAAACTGTCTTAAAATATGTATTTTCCCCCAGCAACCACAGCTGGCAAAGATTATTCTTTAACTGCTTATGATTGCAGCGGCTTACTTTGGCTGTATGGTTGGGTATCAGCCTCTGCGCGCCCGCATCTGTAACGCCCCGACGGTGTCACAGGTTGCCGTCTTCTTCCCCAGCCAGGCTGTCTAATTGAGTGATTTGAGGCCAAATTGAGTGTGCCACTACAGTTTCAGTCTCTGTAAAGGGAAAGGTTCACCGGGTTTTTTATTGCTGCTCATTCGATAATGCAGCGTTGACCGGTCAGGGTGTAGACATAATCATTACTTTCAATCTGGTCATGGAAGTTCCTCATCCGGCACATTGAAGCTACACATTCCGGTAAAGCCTTTGTTCACATAGACACTGTGAAATTGTTTGTTATAAACACAAATCCGATCACCGTTAGAATCAACAAACTGAGATTCAAGCATTGCAGCACGTGCAGAGTGACAACCCAGACCCACTATCAGCCAGAAGGAAGCGCAGCCAGCCTGGGCTAATTTTCTTGCATTTGATGGTTTCATTACCTTTCCCCCGAAAGCGTTACAATGGGGCGGTTAAGCCCCAAAAGTTTTAATCAGTGGAAATGAGAATGACCACCAAAACCCTCAGAGCGTGAGTTGTCGTGACCGTAGCCATGACCCCCGAAAGCGTGACTGTGTGCATTGTCTGAACCGCGTCCATCATGACCAGATGTGTGACCGCCCTTGTTGTCGTGGTCAGCGCCACCTTTTACCGGTTGGATATTCTGGAAGTAAGAAACCGTCTGAGGCACGGCAATCTGTACCTGTGGCGCTACCTGTGCAAGCTGAGCAGCGGTGACCGTCTGCTGTACGCCGTCAATCTGAACCCTGACAGCCATCTGAGGATTTTTAGCAGCAACCTGAGCCGCGCTAAAGTTCATGGTAGTGACTGCATAGCCAGGGCGCTGAGTAAGGCCGCTATAGCTGATTGCCTGCTGTGGTTCAGCGTACTGGGCAACGCCAGACTGTTTAACGCCATAGTTTGCAACCTGCTGAGCCTGCAGAGCAGCCTGCATCTGAGCATTAACCTCTGCAACACCACCTGCAACAACTTGCTGACGGGTGCGCTGTGTGTTCATTTTGGTAAGGGCTTCTCCCTGAAGCTGTGCAGTAGCCTGCATCTGAGCATTAACCTCTGCAACACCACCTGCAACAACTTGCTGACGGGTGCGCTGTATGTTCATTTGTGACAGAGCCTTACCATCAGCCTCGCTGAGCGCGCTGGTAGTAGCGGTAATTGCTGCAGGCTGACTATGGCTGATTGCCTCGCCAGATTCATCAGCGGCGGCAAGTTTGGCCCGTGAATAAGCGTCATGAACACGCTGCTGTGTGCCTGCGTCCTGATGCATGGCATTGTCAGCTATCGCGTCACCTAAGGCTGAGTTAGCTGCGGAAAATTGGTCTGCCTGTGCAGCATTGATAGAAGTAGTCGCAGCGATTACCAGCACAGCGATGGTTGAAAGTTTCATCCTGGTGTTTCCTGTTAAAGTCAGAACGCAAAGTTTTTTATCTATGCGAACAAAGTTGACACAAGTTGACACTGGGTTTTTTGCTCTATGACAACAAAGTGTGACATCAATCAAAATTTTGTTTCGATGCGGACTATCTTCTTTAACATCAGTTTTGCCAGGCGCTGCCGGGTTGGGCTAAAGAAAAGGGACTATCGTCGGTAGCCTGACGTCGGTGATAGCACCGCGACGTAATACCCGTTGCGATAGCTAACATTGCGTCATAGCGCTGCGGAACGGGCGGGCCATACGAGGGAAGGGGTTACGGCTTACAGGAAAATAGTCGTGATGGTGACTATGATAATTCTCTTACTTATCAGTCCTTGCCATTTATTCAGCGCGCTGAACCATCAGCAAATGTGTCTGTGCTGCCGACAGGTTAGCGTTGCGCTGCCGCTGCGGCAAAAAGTATACTGGGAATAGTGTTCCATTTTTTATAAAACAATAAGGCAAAAGCGTTATGGCGAAGGATGAGGTGGATAAACAGCCCGATTCGGTCTCTTCCGTACTGAAAGTGTTTGGCATTTTACAGGCGTTAGGCGAAGAGCGAGCGCACGGCATTACCGAGCTGTCACAGCGGGTGATGATGTCGAAAAGCACCGTTTATCGTTTTTTACAGACCATGAAGTCGCTGGGCTACGTTGCGCAGGAAGGCGACACGGAAAAATATAGCCTGACCCTGAAGCTGTTTGAGCTGGGCGCAAAGGCGTTACAGAATGTCGATCTGATACGCAGCGCCGATATCCAGATGCGCGAACTTTCCCGCCTCACCCGCGAGACGATCCACCTGGGCGCGCTGGAAGAAGACAGTATTGTTTATATTCACAAAATCGACTCGCTTTACAATCTGCGCATGTACTCGCGCATTGGCCGACGCAATCCGCTTTACAGCACCGCTATTGGTAAAGTGCTGCTGGCCTGGCGCGATCCGGAAGAGGTGAAAAGCATTCTGGCAGAGGTCAGCTTTCAGAAGAATACCTCCCGCACGCTTACGTCTACGGACGCGCTGATAACCCAGCTGGAACGGGTACGCGCACAGGGCTTTGGCGAAGATAACGAAGAACAGGAAGAGGGATTGCGCTGCATTGCCGTGCCGATATTCGATCGCTTTGGCGTGGTGATTGCCGGACTGAGCATCTCCTTCCCGACCATCCGTTTTACGGAAGAAGAGAAGGGCAACTATGTTGCGATGCTGCACCGTGCGGGCAGGCTGATATCGGAACAGATGGGCTATCGGGACTATCCTTTCTGAACCGACGGGCCGACAGCGCTCGGCCCGTCGCGGTTTCAGTTATCGATCACTTCACTGCTTTTTTTCAGCAAAGGGCAGTCGGTGACGCCGACAATGCCGCTGTCGCTGTGCAGATACTGGGCGGTAGTCATGCCGCGAGCGGTAAGATACTGGCATTGCAGCCCCATCCCTGCGACATTCTTATGGCTTCCGGCCAGTACGCCATAGCCGGTGACCAGCAGAGCCAGCCAAATCAAGACCAGCAGGCCAACAAGACGAACAAAAAATTTCATGCTTTCTCCTTTATGCGTCGGCCTTTCCCGTAGTCGCCGACGCCAGTACATTGTGAGCAGATACGCAAAACATTGTCAGCATACAGCAGTGCCGCCATAAAGCCTGCGCGAAGGTTCCTAAATTTCCATCAGCGCGCTATCAATTCGTTGATGAGCAGGTAAAATTCGGCTCATTATAATTATATGTAACATCAGGAGTATAGGTATGTTAAACGAGGTCGCCAACGGCGCGGCGGGAGCCGGTTTGCTTATCGGCATTATGCTTGTCGGGCTGGTCGCCTGGTTTTTTATCACTCGCGCCAGCGTCAGAGCTAATGAACAGATCCGCCTGCTGGAGGCGCTGCTTGACGAGCAGAAACGGCAGAACCAGCTGCTGATAAAGCTTGTCGGCGCGCGGCAGGTGCCGGCTGAAGATAATAATGAGACTGATTTTATTCGTTTAATTCCGGAGCGCTAATCGCTCCGGCACAAGGAGCACCGCATGGCCTGGCAAAACCCCTGGTACGATCCGCAAAAAGCGCACCACACGCCGGAAGGCTTCCGTAACCCTGAACAGGATCTCCGCCAGCCCGGTGATTTACAGCGCTGGCGCAAAGAGCGCAAGGCGCAGGGGCTGCCTTTTCCACCGGCGCAGGGCTACGATGCGTTTATTCGTCAGTGGTGGCAGCCTGCCGATTTAAGCGGCGAGGAGGATGCCGTCTGGTGGCTGGGCCATGCCTGCCTGCTGCTGCGCACCTCGGGCAAATACACGCTGATCGATCCCGCGCTGGCGTCGCGCGCGTCGCCGCTCCAATTTTACGGGCCGCAGCGCAAAACGCCTGCCGCGCTGAAAGTCGAAGACCTGCCCGCGTTGGATCGCGTACTGATTTCGCACAGCCATTACGACCATCTTGACTGGCCTACCATCAAACTGATCCTGCGTCATTTTCCGGACGTGCATTTTGTGGTGCCGCTGGGGCTGGCGCCCTGGTTTAAAAAACGCGGGGCGAAAAAGGTCACGCAGCTGGACTGGTGGGAAAGCGTCACCGATTGCGAAATGCAGATCTTTGCCGTTCCGGCGCGTCACTGGAGTATGCGTACGCCCTGGGATCGCAACCGCTCTTTATGGTGCGGTTGGGTAGTAAAGAGTCAGGGCGTAAATTTCTGGTTCAGCGGCGACAGCGGCTATTCCGAAAGGCTGCTGGAGATCCCGCGCAGGCTGGGGCCTTTCAACCTGGCTGCTTTGCCAACGGGCGCTTATGCGCCGCAGTGGTTTATGCGCGGACAGCATATGGATCCGGACGAGGCCATTTCGCTACATCAGGCGCTGGGCCAGCCCGTCACCATTCCCATTCATTGGGGCGTATTCGAGCTGGCGGACGAATCGCTGGACGAGCCGCCGCGCGTGCTGAGCGAAAAGATGCAGGCAGCAAAGCTGGACGAGCACTGTTTCAGCGCGTGGAAAATTGGCGCGAGGATGCCCCTTAAAAATATAAATTAAGAATAATCCTGGTAAGGGAATTTAAAATGCGTACGCGCTGATATCAATGCCGGTTAATCCAAATAGATTGATGGTACTAATGGCAATTAATCGGGAAGGGGGCTGCATTTAAATGGGGCAGGCAAAAATACATTTTCCTGATTTTGGTGCAGTTTAAATTTAAATATGAACCATATGCTCCTTTTGATACCCCAATGCCATTCTAATTTTGCGTGGCGCGGAGCCATCTTTAAATGAAGATTTTTGAGTAAGCAATGTCATATTTCTGCAATAAGCCAGATGGAAAATCGCCCGGAGCGCAGCGAGAAGCCGTAGACTTGGCAGCGGCGGCAGGCTAAGATGTGCTTAGAAAATTGCATGACCGACGGGCCTGTGCCATTCGGTTTTACTCTGGCGACGTTCAATAATTCCTTTGTTGATGTGCAATAAGTGCCGCAGACGTTTCAAATATGTGCGACAGTCCGACGACCTTATAAAAATGACTTGCCATTAATAATCGAATATGTGATAACGCTTTTGGTAAAACGGGGTACAGTTCTGTTTATGTATGGCATCTTCAGTAAAGAAGTTCTGAGTAAAGACGTTACGTTGAATACCGCTTCCTTGCCGAGCCTTAATTTATGCCTCATGCAGTTGTGTCTCTGATTTTTCTGTACGTCACGCCCCCGGGCGAATTAACACTCTAAGGAATTTGCAAAATGGCAAAGATTAAAGGTCAGGTTAAGTGGTTCAACGAGTCTAAAGGTTTTGGCTTCATTACCCCTGCAGACGGCAGCAAAGACGTGTTCGTACACTTCTCTGCTATCCAGGGCAATGGCTTCAAAACTCTGGCTGAAGGCCAGAACGTTGAGTTCGAAATTCAGGACGGCCAGAAAGGCCCTGCTGCTGTGAACGTCACCGCTATCTAATTTTCGATCTTGCCGTTGCCCGCGCGACGGTTCAGGCAAGCATCAGAATAATAAAGCCCTGCCGGTATCGGCGGGGCTTTTTCCTTTCCGGCCATGAAAACCTGCCCTGGCCTGCATATTTCCGGTAAACTGCCGCTCTTAACGTTACCGGAGAGTTGTTATGTCTTATCTTTGCCCGCTTTGCCATCATCCCTTGCTGCCCGATGCTTCCGGCTGGCGATGTGAAAACCGGCATCAGTTCGATCGGGCAAAAGAGGGCTACGTCAATCTGCTGCCGGTGCAGCACAAGCGATCTAAGCAGCCGGGCGACAGCGCCGAGATGATGCAGGCGCGACGTGAATTTCTGGATGCCGGGCACTATCAGCCTCTCCAGTCCAGCGTCTGCGATATTTTCCAGCGCATCCTGCCGCCCGAAAACGCCAGCGTGCTCGATATTGGCTGCGGCGAAGGCTACTACACCCACGCGGTGGCCGATATGCTGCAAAAAAACGGCGAGGCGGAAGTCCACGCGCTGGATGTATCCAGAGTCGCGGTGCGTGCTGGCGCTAAACGCTATCGCAACGTTCGTTTTTGCGTGGCGTCCAGCCACCGGCTGCCGTTTGCCAGCGAACAGTTTGATGCCGTGCTGCGTATCTATGCGCCCTGCAAGGCGGAGGAGCTGGCGCGGGTAGTAAAGCCCCACGGCTACGTCCTGACCGTTACGCCGGGGCCGCGTCACCTGCTGCAGTTCAAAGAGCTAATCTATCAGGAAGCACGCCTGCATGATGAAACGCCCGAAGCGTTGCCGGGCTTTACACTGGTAGAGCAGCATTCGCTTAATTATTTAATGAGCCTTAACAGTGAGACGTCCGCCGCACTCTTGCAGATGACGCCTTTTGCGTGGCGCGCCCGTCCTGAAGTCTGGGGCGTGCTGGCTACCACGCCGTCGTTTGAGGTTGAAACGGACTTTACGCTGCGCCTGTGGCAAAAGGAAAAGCCTGAGGCTGCGCAGCAGACAGAGGCGCCTTCTTCTGGCGAATAGCGGAGCAGGGCCGTTTGTGACTGAACGGTCTTCTGTAAATGTAAGCAAATATTTTGACGTTGTCCCGTGCGCTGTTTACAGTAGAACTCCTTAATTTTTACAGGAGCCACGGGCCTGCGCCCTCCCTATGGATCGTCACCGAAGTTGTTTAACTAAGCCACCGGCCTACGCGGCCACTCTGACTTTGCCTTTTGATGGCGCTTATCTTGCCTTGTCTCCAGCCATAAGCTGCGCGATGGTGTTGCCAGTTTCTTTTTCCCCTATCTCTGTTCGGAGCCTGTCATGGAATTTCTCTTAGACCCGTCAATCTGGGCCGGTCTGCTGACGCTGGTCGTCCTTGAAATCGTGTTGGGAATAGATAACCTGGTTTTTATCGCCATCCTGGCCGATAAGCTGCCGCCAAAGCAGCGTGATAAAGCCCGCCTGATAGGCCTGTCTCTGGCGCTGATTATGCGCCTGGGTCTGCTTTCTCTGATTTCCTGGATGGTGACCCTGACGCGTCCGTTGTTCAGCGTTGCGGATTTCAGCTTTTCGGGGCGCGATCTGATCCTGCTGGTCGGCGGTTTCTTTCTGCTGTTCAAAGCGACGATGGAGCTGCATGAAAGGCTGGAAAACCGTGAGCACATCGGCGGAGGCGCTAAGGGCTATGCCAGCTTTTGGTCCGTGGTTATCCAGATTGTGGTGCTGGATGCCGTCTTCTCGCTGGATGCGGTAATCACTGCCGTTGGCATGGTCAACAACCTGGCGATTATGATGACGGCAGTGGTGATCGCGATGGGCGTGATGCTGCTGGCCTCAAAACCGCTGACCCGGTTTGTCAACGCGCATCCTACAGTCGTGGTGCTCTGCCTCAGCTTCCTGTTGATGATCGGGCTTAGCCTGGTGGCGGAAGGCTTTGGCTTCCATATTCCAAAAGGCTACCTCTACGCGGCTATCGGCTTCTCTATTCTGATCGAGCTGTTTAATCAGATCGCGCGGGTGAATTTTCTTCGCCATCAGTCCAAAAGACCGATGCGTGAGCGTACCGCCGAAGCTATTCAGCGGCTTATGGGGGGACGACGCGGCGGCCATACGGATAACGGCGAACAGGAGAGCGAAACCCTCAAGCTGATGCCGCAGGAAACCTTTAAAGATGAAGAGCGCTATATGATTAACGGCGTGCTGACGCTGGCCTCGCGCTCGGTACGCAGCATTATGACGCCGCGCGGCGATATTTCCTGGGTCAACGCCGAGCGTCCGGCGGATGAAATCCGCGTGCAGCTGCTGGATACGCCGCACAGCCTGTTCCCCGTCTGCCGGGGAGAGCTGGATGAGATTGTCGGCGTCGTGCGGGCAAAAGAGCTGCTGGTGGCCCTGGAGCAGGGCATTGATGTTGCCACCTACGCTGCCGCTATGCCGCCGGTGATCGTGCCGGAAACGCTGGATCCGATCAATCTGCTGGGCGTGCTGCGTCGCGCCAGGGGCAGCTTTGTGGTGGTAAGCAATGAGTTCGGCGTGGTGCAGGGTCTGATAACGCCGCTGGACGTGCTGGAGGCGATTGCGGGCGAGTTCCCGGATGAGGATGAAACGCCTGATATCGTCGCTGATGGCGAAGGCTGGCTGGTGAAGGGCGGCACCGATCTGCATTCTTTGCAGCAGCTGCTGGATACCCAGATGCTGGTGAAGCCGGCAGACGATCATGCTTCGCTGGCGGGACTGCTGATTGCCCAGAAAGGCCAGCTGCCCCAGGCGGGCGAGGTAATAGCACTGCCGCCGTTCGCCTTCCAGATTGTCTCTGCTACCGACTATCGTATTGATCTGGTCCGCGTGACGCGGGAAAAAGCCCCGGTGGAAGAAGGCTAAACCTGACGAAACATCAGCCGCCGCCTGGCGGCTGATGTTCGCTAAGCCACTGAGGGAAACTTTCCAGCGGCATCGGTCGGGCAAACAGATATCCCTGCAACACATCCACGCCTTTCTCACGCAGGTAGGCCGCCTGAGCCGCCGTTTCCACGCCTTCCGCAACCAGGCTGATATTCAGCCGCTGCGCCAGGGAAATCACCATATCCGTAACGGTCGCGTTAATCGCGTCTGTCCCTATCGCCGCGGTAAAAACCTTATCGATTTTCAGCACGTCCGGGCTAAGCGTTTTCAGATAGGAGAGCGAACTGTGGCCGGTGCCGAAATCGTCAATCGCCAGCTTCACGCCGTTCTGGCGCAGCTGAGCCACCACGCGCTGGTCAACCTCCGGCAGCGCATCGCGCTCGGTCAGTTCCACAATCAGCTGCGGAGCCGGGTTCGCCGGCCACCAGAGCTGCTTCAAATCCGTCACGATTTGCCGGTCATGAAAATGGCTGGAAGCGACGTTGATGGCAATATGGAAATCGGAACGGGCCGGCAGCAGCGGCAGCTGGCTGACCACCTCGGTTAACACATAACGCGTCAGCGGCGCGATTAAATTATGCCGCTCGGCCAGCGGAATAAAAAGATCTGGCGATACCCAGCCCTGGCGGTCGTTATGCCAGCGCAGCAGCAGCTCGATGCCTTCGCATTCGCCGCTGCGGGCGTTAATCAGCGGCTGGCAGTAAACCATAAATTCACGCGCGTTAATGCCGTAGCTGATCTGCCAGGCAAGGCTCATGCGGTTCGCGGTCGCCAGCCAGACAATGTAGCCGGACAGCAGGCTCAGCAGCAGCGCCAGCGGCAGCTGTTCAGGCAGCGCCAGCAGCGCCAGCCTGGCGGGCGCCGGCCCATATAGCGTGACGGAAAAAGGATAGCGCAGCGAGGCGTCCTGATAGCTGACTTCATCCTCGGACGGCAGCGCTTTTTCAATCAGGGGATTGCCGTATTCCAGGCTGTGTTCGCCTACGTTGAAAATAACGCGTTCCACCCACGGCAGCTCAGGCTCAAGCAGGTAGTTGCTCATCAGCTCGATATTGACGAGTTGCAGGATCCCGGCCCTGTTGCCTGCTTCCAGCGGCGTCCACAGCAGCAGTACCGGTGATCCCTTAAGCAGATGATCGTCGGTGCTCAGCAACATTCGCTGATTGTTTACGGCCAGTTCGGGATAGGTGGCGCTGAAGGCAAGATTGGTACTGCCATAAATGCTGGAACAGTACATATTGTCCCGATCGACCAGGATAATTGATCGCACGGTTTGCAGCGAGGCCAGCTTTTCCACCAGCGGAAAACGAACCTGATCGCACGGCAGGCCCACCAGCCCCTGCGTATTATTAGCCGCCACGTCAAGCGGCGAAAAAAGGCGATCGAAACGCTGGATCGCTTTGCTGGCAAAAGTGTGCGACAGCTTTTCGATATGATTTTTTTCGACGATAAAGCGTAAAGCCAGGGTAAGGATAAGCACCAGCGCGGCGACTACCACAGCAATTAACAAGCGTCTGCGGCGAAACGCCCCAGTGGCTTCCTGTGACACTTGCATTAATGACCATCCTTAAAGCGAAACGCGAACCAGCCTGTTATCGGCAAAAGTAAGATTAAGTTTAGTCCTGAGAAATGAAAAACGGGGTTAAACAGCGGGTTGCCAACAGCAGAAATAGAGGGAAAAGGAAAGCGCCAGCGCCGCAGAAGGCGCTGGCGAAAAATCAGTCACACTGTACTTTTATCGCCAGGCCGCCGCGGGAAGTTTCACGGTATTTGGCGTTCATATCCTTGCCGGTTTCATACATCGTTTCGATCACTTTATCCAGCGAAACGCGTGCCTCGCTGGTACGCCGCATCGCCATGCGCGCGGAGTTAATCGCTTTTACCGAAGCAATGGCGTTACGTTCGATGCAGGGAACCTGCACCTGACCCGCAACCGGATCGCAGGTCAGGCCCAGGTTGTGCTCCATGCCGATTTCCGCCGCCACGCAAACCTGCTCCGGGCTGGCGCCCAGCAGCTCGGCCAGACCCGCCGCCGCCATTGAACAGGCCACGCCGACCTCGCCCTGGCAGCCCACTTCCGCGCCGGAAATCGAGGCGTTCATCTTGTACAGGATGCCGACGGCGCCCGCCGCCATAAAATAGCGGATAAAAATATCGGGACTGACCGAAGCGATAAAGTGATCGTAATAGGCCAGCACGGCCGGCACGATGCCGCAGGCGCCGTTGGTTGGGGCCGTCACCACCCGGCCGCCCGCCGCGTTCTCTTCGTTAACGGCCAGCGCAAACATGTTTACCCAGTCGATTACGTTCATAGGATCGCTGGAAAGTTTGTCGGAGGAAACCAGCAAACGGCGCAGCGCGGCGGCGCGGCGCGGTACGCGTAGCGGGCCAGGCAGAACGCCTTCGGTATTCAGGCCGCGATCGATACAGTCGCGCATACTCTGCCAGACGTCCGCGAAATAGTGTTCGATCTCCGCCCGGCTGTGCAGCGCCAGCTCGTTCTTCATCACCATACCGGAAAGCGACAGGCCGGTTTCATGACAGTGGGCCAGCATCTCTTTCGCCGAGTTGAACGGATAGGGCACCGACACTTCGTTCAGCGTGGACTGGCCGAAATGCTCTTCATCGACGATAAAGCCGCCGCCGATGGAATAGTAGGTTTTGCTGTAAATCAGCTCGTCGCCCGAGAAGGCATGAATGCGCATACCGTTTTCATGCAGGGAGAGATTATCGCTGCGAAACACCATGCCGCCTTCGCGTGGAAAATCGACTTCGTGCGCGCCGCCGGCCAGCAGCAGACGCTGTCGCGCCTCTACATCACGAATAAAGGCCGGAATGCCGTCGATATCCACACTTTCCGGCGAGGCGCCCGACAGGCCCATAATAATCGCGATATCGGTGTGGTGCCCTTTACCGGTCAGAGAAAGCGAACCGTAAACGTCGACGGCGATGCGCGTCACATCGGTTAATTTGCCCAGGCTGACCAGATCGTCAACAAACTGTTTGCCGGCTTTCATCGGCCCCACCGTATGGGAACTGGATGGGCCTATGCCGATCTTAAACATGTCGAAAACGCTAATCACATTCTGCTCCCGGGTCCGCAGTTAATCGCTGGATAATATTTAATGGTAATCATCATGTGAACGATAGTCGCATGAAATAAACTAATCTTCTGCAGACAGAAAAGTTATTGCGGGCTGCATCACACTGGCGTCCGCTGCTTTTTTCTGCCTGACCTGAACTAAGGCAAACAAAAACCGGCCCGCTATGATTCGGGGCCGGTCTTTTGCGCTGCAATATAAAGGATTTACGCTAATTGTGAAGGGGTAAGGCAAACTAAAAGAGGGAATTTCTTTGCCGTTTTGCTGTAAAGCTCTGGCAAAGCGGGCAAGCGACGCTATTTTGTGCGAAACCGCTACTCTGTTACCTGTAGGCTGAGCTGGCGGATAATGCCCGCGGTCATGCCCCAAATAAAATAGTCGTCAAACCAGGAAAGCCAGATCCGGTGCGTTATGCCGTGGCGCTGGATATCCAGCGGTGCATAGCGCCCCAGCCGGAGTGCTTCCTGAAGCGGCATCTCAAAAACCGATTCCACCTCCGCTTCATTGGCGTGCCAGGCAAGATTATCAGGCAGAATGCCTACTACCGGTGTAACCTGAAAACCGGTGCTGCTGGTCACGGGCGGCAGCACGCCGATCACCTTTACGCTTTCAGGCGGAATAGCGACCTCTTCCTGCGCTTCGCGCAGCGCGGTGTAAATCAGTGACCGATCTTCATTATCCCGCATCCCGCCGGGGAAGGCGACCTGCCCGGCATGCTTGCGCAGCGTGGCGGCGCGTCGGGTCAGCAGCAGCGCAGGACGCGGACGGTTAATAATCGGCACCAGCACCGCCGCCTGGCGCGTGGGCAGCTGAGGCACGGCAGGCTCGGGCCGCTGTAGCTGAAAACGGGTGATAAAACGCTCCAGCGCCGGTGACGCGTCAGGCATGATAGTGCTCCAGACAGGGAAGAATGCGGTTTACCTTATCGAACGTTTCCTGATATTCCGACTGCTCGTCGCTGTCGGCCACGATACCGCCGCCAGCGGTACAGTAAAGCTGGCCCTTTTCCGCCGTCAGGGTGCGGATGGTGATGCTGGTATCCATGCGGCCGCAGACGCTGAGATAACCGATGCTGCCGCACCAGGCGTTGCGGCGGTGCGGTTCAAGCTCATCGATAATAGCCATTGCCCGTACTTTAGGCGCACCGGTGATAGATCCGCCAGGGAAACAGGCGCGCAGCAGATCGCAGGCCGTAAGCCCGGGTTTCAGCGTGCCGGTAATGGTACTGACCAGATGATGCACCGCCGGGAAAGGCTCTACGACAAACAGCTCCGGCACTTTTACCGTGCCGGGTACGGCTACGCGGCCAATATCGTTGCGCAGCAGGTCGACAATCATCAGGTTTTCCGCCCGATCCTTAGGCGACTGCGCCAGCTTCTCCGCCTGACGGCGATCGGCCTGGGGATCGCTCAGGCGCGGCAGCGTGCCCTTAATTGGGCGGGTTTCGATTTCGCCCGCCGCCATATGCAGAAAGCGTTCGGGCGAAAGGCTTAAGATGGCGCTGTCCGGCAGGCGAAGAAAGGCGCTGAAGGGCGCGCGGTTCTGGCGGGTCAGCGATCTGTATGCCTGCCATTCATCGCCGCTGTAGCTGGCCTGAAAGCGCTGGGCCAGATTGATTTGATAGCAGTCGCCGCTGCGCAGCCACGCCTGCACCTGACGGAACTTCTCGCCGTAGGCTTCACGACTCATATTGGAAGCCCAGGCGCTGGTCAGGCGAAAAGGCTCGGGCACCTGCGGCGTTTGTTCATCGAGCCAGCGCAGCCGTTGCGCGGCGTCGCCATGCGTGATCAGCGTCAGGGTCTGGCGATGGTGATCGGCAATCAGCGCCCAGTCGTAAATGCCCACGGCCATATCCGGCGTGGTTAAATCCGGCTTCGCCCGCTGCGGCAGCTTCTCGAACCGCCGCCCCAGATCGTAGCCGAACAGCCCCAGCGCGCCGCCCTGAAAAGGGTAGTCGCTGCTTTCAGCCGCCTGCAAATTGCTCTCCTGCAACGTCTGATGCAGCAGAACGAGCGGATCCTGTTCGCTTTCCGTCACCAGGCCGTCACGTACTACGCAGGTCAGACCGCCGCAGGTGGTCAGCGTGGCGACGGGGTCGGCGACCATAATATCGAAGCGATTGTCGCTGTGTTCCGCAAAGCCGGAGTCCAGCAGCATCGCCCAGGGCTGATGGGCGACAACAGTAAACAGATCCCCGAGCGATTCGGGCGTATACTCCAGAGGATAATAAACAGGTGGCATGATTAAGGCAGATTAGAACTAAAACAGGCAGCAAGCCTGACATATTTTTCTGCTGCTGGCATCTGTTTGTTACGCGTGGAATAATTCCCGCGACTGAAACAGGAGCAATTATGATTAGTGGTTTACCGGCGCTGTCGCTTGAGCAGCAACAGCAGGCAGTGGAGCGTATCCAGGAGCTGATGGCCGACGGCATGAGCAGCGGACAGGCTATCCAGCTGGTGGCGGCTGAAATTCGCGAAACGCACACGGGCGAGATGATTGCCGTTCGTTTTGACGATGAAGATGAAGAGGATGAAGACGAGGCGCGCGAGCGGGCTAACTACCACGACGCTCACCACGCTGACGACGAAGAAGAAGAGTAAGTAAATGGCGCACCGCCCGGTGCGCCATAAGTTTATCTGGCGGCGACGATCTTGATCTCAACCAGATATTTCGGGTTCATCAGGCCGGCCTGCACGGTGCAGCGCACCGGCGCGTTGCCTGGCGACACCCAGGCGTCCCAGGCGCGGTTCATCGCCGGAAAATCCTCTTTGTGTACCAGAAAAATCGTGGCGTCCAGAATACGGCTTTTATCCGAGCCCAGGCGGGTCAGGATGCGGTCGATTACCGCCAGCGCGTTAGCCGTCTGCGCTTCGGCGTCCTCGTCCAGGTTTTCCGGCACGCTGGTGTAATAAATCGTATCGTTATGCACAACCGCTTCCGACATGCGGTGTTCCGGGTCAAGACGATCAATAGGCATCAGGTTCTCTCTTGTTATCACTTTAGTGGCCGATAGCCTGGCATAATGCCTGCGTGGTTGTCATCCCTCAGCATTCCTGTCGGCGGCAGGAGAATGCTATGCTGGCGCTCTGCCTTACTTTTTCTGCTTGGATTGATTATGCCCGCCATTGACGATCTTTTTCTGCGCCTGTCGCGCTCGCCGTTTCGGCAAAAATTCCATTTAGGCCACCGCGAATACCGCTATTGCCTGGACAAGGGCGAAGAGGAGATCGTCGCGCATGCTGCTGACTTTATTCGTGAGCGCCTTGCTCCCGCAGAGCCTGTTAATGACGGCAAGCAAACGCCGATGCGCGGTCATCCGGTATTTATTGCCCAGCATGCCACGGCCACCTGCTGTCGCGGCTGCCTGAGCAAATGGCACCAGATACCTGCGCACCAGCCGCTAACGGCAGCGCAGCAGGCGTGGGTTGTGCAGGCGATCCTGCACTGGCTGCGGCTGGAGATGCAGCGGCCGCAGCCTCCCGCGCCGCGCCGCAAAAAAGACCCGACAAAGGATAAACAGCTCAGGCTGCTGTAAGGCCCGTGGCGGGATGTGGCTATAAAAACGAAATATGCATTAACAAAGTTAATTGAATTGATAAAGGGAAAGGCTTGCGATTTTACCGGTAACATTCTAGTTTTGCTCTGGCAGGCAAATCCACTGGTAAAATAAGGGGTATTCGTATGCAATCTTCTAAGATTATTGTTTTAATTGAAAAAATAGCCATAGCCGTTTTTGCGGTTTTGCTGGTCTATTTTATCGCGACCGGCTTGCTTTCGGCGTCGGGCTGGGATCATAGCTGGCCTTACCCGCACCGCTAAAGATGATTCTTTCACCAGGGAAAATAAAGCAGTGTTAATACTATAAGCGCCTCGCTACAGTGGCGCAGCCTCCTCCTTTTCTGACCCCCTTTCTTTGTGTCCGTTCGCGGCATAACATGCCTGATTCAGCTATAACCTTTTGATTTGTATTGGTTTGTATCCTTACGGTAATACTGCCATAATAGCCTGCTTTTTTTAACGGGCGGTGAGGATACGTGGTAAACGATTTTGCAGCAGACGGCGCGCTGGCGCAGGCCATTCCAGGCTTTAAGCCACGCGAACCTCAGCGCCTGATGGCGGAGGCGGTCACAACGGTCATCGATAACAAGCGCGAGCTGGTAGTAGAAGCGGGCACCGGAACCGGCAAAACCTATGCCTACCTGGCACCGGCGCTGCGCTCGGGTAAAAAAGTCATTATTTCTACCGGATCTAAAGCGCTTCAGGATCAGCTTTACAGCCGCGATTTGCCTACGGTCGCCCGTGCATTAGCATTTAAAGGGAAACTGGCGCTGCTGAAAGGGCGCTCGAACTACCTCTGCCTGGAGCGGCTGGAGCAGCAGTCGATGGCGGGCGGCGAGCTGGCGGCGCAGGCGATGAGCGATCTGGTGCACCTGCGCGGCTGGTCGAGCGAAACGGTGGACGGTGATATCAGCACCTGCGGCGGCGTGGCGGAAGACAGCCCGGTCTGGCCGCTGGTCACCAGCACCAATGACAACTGCCTGGGCAGCGACTGTCCTCTCTATCAGGACTGTTTCGTGGTGAAAGCGCGCCGCAAAGCGATGGACGCGGATGTGGTGGTGGTGAACCATCATCTCTTTCTGGCCGATATGGTGGTAAAAGAGAGCGGTTTTGCGGAGCTGATCCCGGAGGCGGACGTGATGATCTTTGATGAAGCGCATCAGGTGCCGGATATCGCCAGCCAGTACTTCGGCCAGCAGCTTTCCAGCAAGCAGCTGCTGGATCTCGCCAAAGACATCACCATCGCCTATCGCACCGAGGTGCGTGACGCCCAGCAGCTGCAAAAATCTGCAGATCGGCTGGCGCAAAGCGCGCAGGATTTCCGCCTGGCGCTGGGCGATCCCGGCTTTCGCGGCAATCTGCGGGAAGTCCTTAATAACGCCAATATTCAGCGCGCGCTGTTGCTGCTGGACGATGCGCTGGAGCTTTGTTATGACGTCGCGAAGCTGTCGCTGGGCCGTTCGGCGCTGCTGGATGCGGCCTTTGAACGGGCGGCGCTCTATCGCGGCAGGCTGAAGCGGCTGAAAGATGTCTCGCAGCCCGGTTTCAGCTACTGGTATGAGTGCAACAGCCGCCATTTTGTGCTGGCGCTGACGCCGCTGTCGGTATCGGATCGCTTCCGGGAAGTAATGGACGAGCGCCCAGCCAGCTGGATTTTCACCTCCGCCACGCTGGCGGTAAATGAGCAGATGACCCACTTTGTTGAAAGGCTGGGCGTCGCTGGCGCAGAAACGCTGATCCTTAATAGCCCGTTCGATTTCGCCAGCCAGGCGCTGCTGTGCGTGCCGCGCAATCTGCCTTCGCCCAATCAGCCCGGTGGCGCCAGACAGCTGGCGCGCATGTTGCTGCCGCTGATCGAGGCTAACAACGGCCGCTGCTTCTTCCTTTGTACCTCGCATCAGATGATGCGCGAGCTGGCCGAGCAGTTCCGCGCCATGCTGACGCTGCCCGTATTACTACAGGGAGAAACCAGCAAAGGCGAGCTGTTAAAACAGTTTATCGCGGCAGGCAACGCGGTGCTGGTGGCGACCAGTAGCTTCTGGGAAGGGGTGGACGTGCGCGGCGATGCGCTGTCGCTGGTCATTATCGACAAGCTGCCGTTTACCTCGCCTGACGATCCCTTGCTGAAAGCGCGCATGGAAGACTGTAAGCTGCGCGGCGGCGATCCGTTTGATGAGGTGCAGCTGCCGGACGCGGTTATCACGCTTAAACAGGGCGTCGGCCGCCTGATCCGCGACGTTGACGATCGCGGCGTGCTGGTGATCTGCGATAACCGCCTGGTGATGCGTCCCTACGGCGCGGTGTTTCTGAACAGCCTGCCGCCCACGCCGCGTACGCGGGATATTCAACAGGCGGTGGATTTCCTGCGGCCGCAGTAATTACCCGCGCAGTATGCTATGCTGCGCGCCGAAAATTTTGTCCCGCCTGAGGTAAAAATCCATGCGAATTTTAGCTATTGATACGGCCACCGAGGCCTGTTCGGTCGCGTTGCTGAATAATGGCAAGGTCACGGCGCATTTTGAGCTGTGCGCCCGCGAACATACGCAACGTATCCTGCCGCTGGTGCAGGCGCAGCTGCAACAAGAAGCGCTGACCCTGAACGAACTGGACGGACTGGCCTTCGGTAAAGGGCCGGGCAGCTTTACCGGCGTCCGTATCGGAACCGGCATCGCGCAGGGGCTGGCTTTGGGCGCGGCGCTGCCGTTAATCGGCGTGTCGACGCTGAAGACCATGGCGCAGAGCGCCTGGCGTTTACAGGGCGCCGATCGCGTGCTGGCCGCGATAGATGCGCGTATGGGCGAAGTGTACTGGGCACAGTATCAGCGCGACGAGCAGGGCGTCTGGCAGGGAGAAGAGACCGAAGCGGTGCTCAAACCAGAGGACGCGCTGGCGCGTATGACGCAGCTGAACGGTAGCTGGGCGATGGTGGGAACCGGCTGGCAGGCGTATCCGCAGCTGAGCGCGGAGAGTACGCTGACCTTACAGGCGACCGAGGTAACGCTGCCCTGTGCGGAAGATATGATCCCGTTGGCGGCGCTTGAGCTGGCGGCAGGCAATACGGTGCTGCCGGAAGAGGCGGAACCGACCTACCTGCGCAACGAAGTCACCTGGAAAAAGCTGCCGGGCAGGGAATAAGTCTGGCCGCGCCGCGCCTTAAGCTGCGTGAAACGAGCCGGGCAGAGAAAAACTCAGCAACTAATTGGCCCGAAAGGAGTCAAAGTGACTAGTATCCCTGGAGAGTTTTTATGCGTAATAAACGGTTATTGCGGTCAGGTAGTTTGCTGTTAATTTCCCTGCTGCTGGCGGGCTGCGCCAGCGTGCCGGATTCCGTCAAAGGGCATTCGCCTACGCCGCAGCAGGATTTGGCGCGGGTGCTGAATGCGCCGCAGCTGTATGTCGGCCAGGAGTCGCGCTTTGGCGGCAAGGTGGTGAAGGTCACCAATCAGAACGGCTCGACCCGGCTGGAGATTGCCGCCATGCGGCTGGACGATTTTGCGCGTCCGCTGCTGGGCAGTCCGTCGATTGGCCGTATTTATGCGGATATCAACGGCTTTGTCGATCCTGTCGACCTCAATAATCAGATGGTGACGGTTGTCGGTACGATCAAAGGCACGGAAAAGGGCGAAATCGGCCAGGCGAGCTACCAGTTTGTCACGGTCGCCGTGACGGGCTATCAGCGCTGGCGCCTGACGCAGCAGGTTGTTTCACCGCAGCCGCCGATGGATCCCTGGATCTGGTATGGCCCGCCGCGCGGTCGCCATCGTGGCGGCTACTGGGGCCCGCCGCCGGGAATGATGTTCTATAATCCAGGGCCAGCGGAAGTGCAAACTATCCTGACCGAATAGCGCTCAGACCGAGCGTTACAGACCCGACGGCTGGTTTCCGGCCGTCGGGTTATTTTTTGGCTTCTCAAAACGAGAAGAAATTAGTGATATGCTTCGCAACCTCAAAACGGAACGGGCCAGCAAACTGGTACGCTGAGTTAATATAATGTTAACAGATGGAGCAGTTAAGAGGTTGTGATGACGACAACGTTGAGTTTCCGAGGTGTTTCCTTGAATAAGGTTTGGCTGAACCGCTACCCTGCAGATGTTCCCGCAGAAATCGATGCCGATCGTTATCCTTCCCTGATCGATCTTTTCGAACATGCCGCTAACCGCTATGCCGACAGGCCCGCCTTTATGAACATGGGCCAGGCGATGACCTATCGTAAACTGGAAGAGCGCAGCCGGGCTTTCGCCGCCTATCTCCAGCAGGGACTGGGACTGAAAAAGGGCGATCGCGTCGCGCTGATGATGCCCAACCTGTTGCAGTATCCGATTGCGCTGTTTGGCGTTCTGCGTGCAGGCATGATTGTTGTTAACGTCAATCCACTCTATACGCCGCGCGAGCTGGAGCACCAGCTTAACGACAGCGGCGCCAGCGCCATCGTCATCGTGTCAAACTTCGCCCATACGCTGGAAAAAGTGGTAGCGAAAACGCAGCTTAAGCACGTGATCCTCACCCGGTTGGGCGACCAGCTTTCCCCGGCTAAGGGCACGCTGGTTAATTTTGTGGTGCGCTATATCAAGCGGATGGTGCCGAAATACCATCTGCCGGGCGCTATCTCCTTCCGTCGCGTGCTGCAAGAAGGCTACCGGATGCAGTATGTCCGGCCTGCGATCGTGAACGACGATCTGGCTTTTTTGCAGTATACGGGCGGGACGACAGGCGTGGCGAAAGGGGCGATGCTGACCCATCGCAATAT